>Ga0116157_10001403_pt1 | contig 24242 bp, 20 predicted proteins | sample AD_UKC048_MetaG_FD_89882 | JGI IMG/M metagenome (GOLD analysis project Ga0116157, IMG submission 89882) | Active sludge microbial communities of municipal wastewater-treating anaerobic digesters from USA - AD_UKC048_MetaG | ecosystem: Engineered > Bioreactor > Anaerobic > Digestate | place: USA... | reverse complement strand
ACTTTGCAGATATATCTGCCGCATTGGGGTTCCTCCTTGTTTTGGTTTTCCACCCTTTAGGATGACCCCAATGTGCTTTTTTGTAAAGCCCTATCGTCTCACATGTGTTTGAACTCGCTCAAGTAAGGTATAGGGTAAGAAATTTTCGTCAGGTTCATGGCACATAAATCATTGCTCTTGTTCTTTGCGCCAAGACAGGCGCCAGACCATGCCTGGCAGGGCGGATGCGTTATAATACCTGTCGAGGTTTTTATGCCCTATCCTATTGCCCACCCAATGGTCATCCAACGTGCAAAAGCTGTGCTCGAGCTTCAGCCCATCTTCCTGGACACCGAAACCACCGGCACCGGGCAAACAGATCGGATCATTCAGATTGGGATAGTGGACGTCCGGGGGGAAAAGCTCTATGAGTCTCTGGTAAACCCCGGCATGCCCATTCCTGCTGAATCCAGCGCTGTAAATGGAATTACCGATGAGATGGTCAAGGATGCTCCCGTGTGGACCCAGATCTGGCCGGACGTGGAAGCTATTCTGAGGGGCAGGGTGATCGGGATCTATAACGCTGACTTTGACTTGCGGCTGCTGCGGCAAACAAATAAGGCATACGGATTACCAATGAGCATTGAAACCAACCAGGCATTTTGCGTGATGAAGCTCTTTGCTGCTTTTTATGGCGAATGGAACGCGCGCAACAACGGCTTCAAGTCCCAGAAACTCGAATTTGCCGGCAGATTGTTGAGCATTGCCATCCCAAATAGTCACGACGCAATTGATGACGCTCGTTTGACTGCAGCCTTAACGCACGCCATAGCCAACTACCAACCTGAATAGTCAAACTAATATTTCCCACTGGAGGTATATTGGGTTGTGTGGTATTATGGAGATATGAGCAACTATTCATATAAATCGAGGTAATATGGACGCATCCTTTATTACTGATACGAATTTCATCAGCATGGCAACCACTTTCAAAGGGCTTTCGGATCCATCCCGTCTGCACTTACTTGCGATCCTGCTGGGCGGGGAGACGAACGTCAATGATCTTGCGGCACAATGTGGACTTAGCCCCAGTGCCACCTCGCACCAGCTGCGCGTCTTACGCAACCTGCGATTTGTAAGCGCCAGGCGTGAGGGTCAGCAGGTGAATTACCGCATCAATGATGAACACATACAAGACCTGATGGAACAGGCTTACAAACACAGTCTGCACCTGAATTCCTTAGAAGCAGGAGAGGTTTGATGACCATGAACCAATCTGAAATCAACTCCCAAAATCCCATTAACGATGCAACGGGCAGTGCCTGCAACGGGAACTGTTCTACTCCTATCCTTCCTTTCAGCTCCTCGGATCAGCCTGCTGAAAAGGCGAGAGTGTTGGATTTCGGGGGATTCTGGCGCTACTTCAGCCGCATGCCAGACCTGAAAATCATCGTACCGGGGTGGATCCTCCTGCTCGGGACCCTGTTCCTTGAGAATTTGGGACTTTCACCAACAGCCGTGCTGATCCTGCAATTCGTAGTTTTACCGATTGCCGGTTGGATGGTCTTCCGCAATGGTGCTATCAGCCTCTTCAAGGAGCACAACCTGAACATGAATGTGCTCATGTCGGTAGCGTCGATCGGCGCAGTGGCTATCGGCGAGCCACATGAAGCCTTGATCATGGTCATCTTATTCACGCTCTCGGAAGCGCTTGAGGGTTACACCAACGATCACGCCCGGGCGATTCTCACCGAATTTGCTGATCTTGCTCCACACGAGGCGCTCCTGGTTACAGGCGAAGGCGAAAAATTAGTCCCAATTGAGACCTTGCAGGTCGGTGACCAGATCCTGGTGCGGGCAGGGGAGCGCTTTCCGATGGACGGCGTGGTCGTTCGGGGCACCAGCGAGGTCAACCAGGCGCCGATCACCGGCGAGAGTCAGCTTGTTTCAAAAACCGTGGGTGACGATGTCCTTTCGGGTACCGTCAACGGACAGGGGGTGCTGGAGGTGCGCGTCAGCCATCTGGCTGCGGATACCACCATTCAGCGCATCATCTCCATGGTCACCGAGGCTCAGGAAAACAAGGCTCGGCAGGAGAATTTCATAGACCGGTTTGCCAGGGTTTACACCCCGATTGTGATTGCAGTTTCGATTTTGGTGGCAATTGTTCCAACCCTGGTGTTCAGGCAGAGCTTCTGGAATACTCCGGAAAGTTATGGCTGGTTTCATCGTGCGCTTTCGGTCCTGATGGTTGGATGTCCGTGCGCCTTGATCATCAGCACCCCGATCACGATGGTAAGCGGTCTAACTCGTGCTGCCAGAGCAGGTGTGATTTTCAAAGGTGGGATTTTCCTGGAAAGTTTGTCCATCAGTAAGGTGATGGCATTCGATAAAACTGGCACGCTGACACTTGGCAAGCCTTCTGTGACCAGGGTACAGGCGACGGATTGCACGGGAGAAGATCTCTGTGAGCCATGCAACGATTTAGTTGCCGTCGCCAGTTCTCTTGAAGCTCATAGCACCCATCCACTGGGAATCGCGGTCAAGGGGGAAGCGTTAGCACGCGGTGTGCTCGACCGCTACCCTGCTGCTGAGGAACTGCAGGTGTTGGAAGGGCGTGGGCAGCAGGGAATATTGAATGGCAAGCTGGCAACCGTTGGGAGCCTGCCGCTCTTTTTGGCGGAGCACCAAACACCTGAGCAGATTATTGCTGCTTCGCAGGAAGCTGAACGACAGGGTCAGACAACCATGCTGATCTGCGACGGCGACCGTGTGATCGGCTACCTTGCGGTTCAGGATGAACCTCGTCCTGGCACTAAAGAGGTGCTGTCAGTGCTCAAGGCTGAAGGGGTCAAAACGGTCATGCTTACCGGTGATAATGTTAGCGTGGCAGAGCGGGTTGCTCAGAAAGTCGGAATCGATCAGGTCTTTGCCAGCCTGCTGCCCTCGGAAAAATTGAGCAAGCTTAACGAATTCAAGCAGGCATATGGTCAGGTGGTGATGGTTGGGGATGGAATCAACGACTCGCCTGCCCTGGCGCAGGCAGATATTGGCGTGGCGATGGGGGGCGCGGGTAACGCGCAGGTTCTCGAGACTGCCGACGTCGTGCTGATGAAAGATGATCTCAGCCGGCTTCCGTTCGCGGTCAGGCTTTCAAGGCAGGTCAACCGTCTGATTCGTCAGAATGTGATTATCAGCCTGGGTGTCAAGATCCTGGTGGCGATCGCGGCTATGGCAGGCCTGACGCCGTTATGGGTGGCGGTATTCGCTGATATTGGGATCTCGTTGATTGTCACTCTCAATGGCTTAAGGGCATTAACATTTGAGGTAGAAAAGGCCTAATTTGGTACAAAAATGATATCCCAACTGCCCTCTTCGACCAGGTTTACAAGTGAAGTTGTGCTGGCAAAAATAATCCAGGTTTGTCCGGGTTTGAGGTTGTAGGGATTTCCTTCCAAGTCAAAAAACTGGAAAGGTTGATTGATATCGGGTGCATACCAGGTGCCGTGGGTCAATTTTCCGTCGCGCAGGAAGATAGCTGGTTGTTCCCTGTCGCCCTCGCGAAAGTCAATATCGAAAAACGCTGGGTTATACTGGATATAATCAGCCATGAGGATCAGAACATTTTCAAACAAGACCGGTTGTTGACTGTCACGGTCAAAAGTTTGGCTCAGAGTATAGCTGCCATCCTCATTCTGAAAATCCTGCCAGAGTTGGTAGGCGCCATAATTTTTGTCATAACGCCAGTCCATTACAGAAAAATCAGCATACAGATAGCTAACCCTAAGGGCATTATCATTCCAATTCTCAATTTCTTTGTTGAAATTCAAATCTTGCAAGCGCTCAATTCCATTTTTGATGCCTTCGGATTTGATAAATGAGCGCAGTGCGGCTGTATTTACGACCGTATTTCCCCCCTGCGCTTCGGTTTCTGTGCAAATGCCAGGGCAGGGGACGTATCCGCGATAAAAAGTACGGTCAGGCAAGGTTTGTTTGAAGACACCCTCAACGGTAATTGGTGCACTGGCAACCGCCAGAGAGGCCTGGTAGCGCCTTGCCAAGCGCGCATCAACCAGCTGCCCCGGAGCGAGAGGTCCAACCGCCGAGGCGTCTCCGCCATAGAAGAGTGCAAGAATTTGATTCATTTGATGCCCGACATAGTACTCAAAGACCAGATCCGCGTCCAAGACCTGGTTGAAAGGGCGCAGGTTTTGGGGCCAATTATCCAGTTTCACCAAGATTGGGCGTTCCCAGAGCAAATCCTGGTTCTCAACTTCCAACCCGGTCAGAGGATTAGTGGTATCAGATCGGGCAGGATTGGGTTTCAGGGTTGGTGTGGCTGTGACCACTTGCCAGGGAGTGGGGCTTGGAAATGGGGTGGGTGTGGCTTGTTGGGCAGCCTTGGTGAGGGCTTGCTCAAGATTTAAAGTCGGAGTCGAGGGTGAATCCGCGACCAGGGGAGTGATCTTTGGGGCAGGCGTCAGGAAGTTGCAGCTTGAGAGGAGCACAACCAAAACACCCAGAAAAGTCAGCTTGAATGCGCGCGTATTGCCCATCACACATGATTCTAACACGGCAAACGACAAGCAGATTTTGTTTAATAGCAATACCCTGACAATGCCTTAATTTGCCTTTAAGCTGCAATTAACCTTCACCCGTTAACATTACTACGTGGTCAAAAATTAGTTTGAGGAGAATTATTAATGAAGAGTAAGAGCAAGAGCGTGCTATTGTTTACTTCAATCCTTGTTGTTGCAGCTCTCCTAGCCGCATGTGGCGGTACCAACACCCCGGGTGCTCCAGTATCCGATCCCTCTGCAGATAGTTCCACGGTTTCAGTTTCAGGATCCACGACAGTTCAGCCTCTGGCTGAAAAACTTGCCGAAGCCTTTATGACCGAATACAGCGGTGTACGCATTGACGTGCAAGGCGGCGGTTCAAGCGTGGGCGTCAAAGCAGCTGGCGAAGGCACTTCGGATATCGGTATGGCTTCACGCGAAATCAAAGAATCTGAACTGGCGGAATTTCCCAACCTAAACATCATTGTCATCGCCCGAGATGGCATCGCAATCGTCGCCCACCCTGATGTAAACGTCAGCGATCTGACCGTTGAGCAGGTACGGAATATTTTCAGCGGCAAGACCACCAACTGGAAAGACCTGGGTGGAGAAGATCAAAACATATTTGTCGTTTCCCGTGAAGAAGGTTCCGGCACACGCGGCGCTTTTGAAGAAATGGTGATGGGTGAAGATGCCCTGATTGCAGCTACCGCCATCTTGCAGCCGTCCAACGGTTCAATCCGCACTACTGTTTCCACCACGCCTTATTCCATCGGCTACCTGTCCTTCGGCTACCTGGATGACACCGTCAAATCAATCAGCATCGATGGCGTTGCTCCCACAGAGCCAAATGCAGCTGACGGATCCTATCCGATCGTGCGCCCTCTCAACATGCTCACTAATGGCGAACCTGCCGGCGTAGTCAAGGCGTTCCTGGATTTCATCCTGAGCGATGCAGGTCAGAAGCTGGTTGTTGAAGATGGCTACATTCCAGTCCAGTAACCAGGTGAGTGAGTTTGGGACCGTTTATAATATTCAGACGTCTCTGTCAACTCGCAGAGACGTCTGAATGAGAAAGAACCGGGAGTAGAAAATAACCTGATGTCGGCTCGAATGATCGCTGATAAAACCGTAAAATACATTCTGTTTGCGAGTGCTATCATTTCGATCATTATTGTACTGGCGATCGGTTTTTTTATTTTCAGGGAAAGTATCGAAGCCTGGTCCAACATCGGCGTCAGTGAAATACTCATGAAGACTGTTTGGCGGCCAGGTCAGGACCAATATGGCATCCTGGCGATGATCGTTGGCTCCGTTTCTGTGACTTTCGGCGCAATTCTCCTCGGAGTGCCGTTGGCGCTTGGATGCGCGATTTTCCTGGCTGAAATCGCGCCTGCAGGAGTGCAGGCTGTAGTTCGTCCCGCCGTGCAGCTACTGGCGGGCATCCCTTCTGTGGTGTACGGGCTGTTTGGCATGGTCATCCTGGTGCCGCTTGTCCGAAAACTGGGCGTGCCTGGCAACTCAGGTTATGGCTTGATGGCAGCGTCGATTGTTTTGGCGGTCATGATCTTACCCACCATTGCCAGCGTTGCTGAGGACGCGATCCGTGCAGTTCCGGAGAATTATCGTCATGGTTCCCTGGCTTTGGGTGCTACAAAGTGGCAAACGATAACCAAGGTTGTTTTACCTGCTGGAAAATCCGGCATTCTTGCCGGGGTGATCCTGGGGGTGGGGCGGGCTTTGGGTGAGACCATGGCAATGATCATGGTCATCGGCAACTCGGTCATCATGCCCCAACCTCTATCAGGCAATCCACTGAGTTTCTTCCTCTCGCAGGCGCGTACGCTCACGGGCAACATTGCCGTTGAGATCAATTATGCCACTGGTGTGCACGAAAGCGCTCTGTTTGCCACAGGCGTGGTGCTTTTTGGTTTGATCATGATCGTAAATGCCAGCGCCCGGTGGATGATCCGCGGTCAAAAATTTGTTGAGAAAGCTAATTAGGCTGCATGATAGAAGATAGAACCTCCGAGATTGCCCTTATCCACAGGGCACAGGCGCAGAGCCTCAAGAAAGAACAAATCAGGCAAAAACTTTGGGTTAGTCTGATGTGGTTTTTTGGTTTGATCACCGTCGCAATTCTCATTATGGTAGTGGGGTATGTTTTGGTGCAAGGTGGCAAAGCCATCAGCTGGGATTTTTTGTCCACTGCTCCCAAAGGGGGCATCTCTGGTGAAGGCGGCATCTCCACCACCGTCGCCACCACCTTTTACCTGGTTGGCTTAACTCTGTTAGTCGCGACCCCGTTGGGGGTCGGTGCAGCTGTATTTCTGATTGAGTACGCCGGAGAGCAGAGCCTCAGCTCAAAATTCCTGCGCTCGGTGATCAGTGTCGCCAACTTTGCTGTGGAGACTCTGGCTGGCATCCCGTCCATAATCTTTGGCTTGTTTGGCTATGCCTTGTTCGTTTCCACGCTGAAATTTGGCTTTTCTCTGCTCTCAGCTGCATTAGCTGGGGCATGCCTGGTGCTGCCCACGATCATCCGCACTACCGAAGAAGCCCTTCGGGCGGTGCCCGATGACTATCGCAGGGGCAGCCTGGCGCTTGGGGCAACCAAGTGGCAGACTCTTTATAGAATTGTGCTGCCTGCGGGACTGCCGGGAATCATCACTGGCATCATTCTCAGTGTAGGACGCGTCATTAGTGAAACCGCGATTTTTTATGTTACGCTTGGTGGCAGCTATCGCTTGCCCACTTCCATCATGGACGGCGGTCGCACCCTGGCACTGCATCTTTATTATCTTGCCATGGACACACGCGCGTTCGATAAAGCCATGGGCACTGGTGCCGTGTTGGTGGTGATGATCATTCTGATCAATTTGCTTATTGACCTTGTGTCTCGAAAACTCACAGCGGGAGTTCGGAAAGTACGATGAACGATTCGAAACTTGAAACCATAGATTACAGCCTTTACTACGGCAAATATCGTGCTTTGAAAGACATTACCATTAAGATTCCTGAGAACAAAGTAACGGCTCTGATCGGTCCTTCCGGCTGCGGAAAAAGCACCTTTTTGCGCAGCTTCAACCGCATGAATGATCTGATTCCTGGCGTTCATACGGAAGGTTCGGTATTGATTGATGGAGAAGATATCTTCAAAATTGATCCAGTTGCGCTCCGCCAGAACGTTGGAATGGTTTTCCAAAAGCCTAACCCCTTTCCCAAATCAATTTTCGAGAACGTAGCCTACGGACCGCGTGTGACCGGGCTCAAAGACCATCATAAACTGGAAGAGATCGTGGAGCGGAGTTTGCGTTCGGCAGCGCTTTGGAACGAGGTAAAAGATAACCTGGGCAAGCCAGGCTTGGATCTCTCGGGTGGGCAGCAGCAACGGCTGTGTATCGCACGGGCATTGGCGGTGGAACCGACGGTCATCCTGATGGATGAGCCAGCAGCATCGCTGGATCCCATCGCGACTCTCAAAATAGAAGACCTTATCCACGAGTTATCAGCTAACTATACTATTGTGATCGTCACCCACAACATGCAGCAAGCAGGGCGCGTTTCGGACTATACCGCCTTTTTCTACACTGATGAAACTCGCACTGGTCAATTGGTGGAATTTAGTGAGACGAAGACACTCTTTACCAACCCACGCGATCGAAGGACTGAAGATTACATCACTGGTCGGTTTGGTTAGGCGACCGTTGAGTAATCGACCCATCAACTTCTTGCTTCAAACCTAAATTGCGCAGAGTGTGCCGCCATAGGGCAGCCTGGTAGCGCTTTGATTGAGCCACCGGAGATGGTTTGGTGATCCTGTAGCGTTCGAAGTATTCCCCCGTTATATTTGCCAGGTCAGGGTCTGCGATCAGGTGATACACCGTCGCTGCCCCTGAGTGAACCGAAGACCCCCACGATACAGGCAAAATGCGGATAACCTTGGTGCGGATGATCCCCGGATGAACACAATTGACGGTTACCCCGTACTGCTTCAGTTGTTCCGCGAGCTCGCGCGTCCATGGAATGATGTCCAGCTTGGAGCGACAATAATCCACCCAACGCCAATAAAATGGATGCTTGGTGGAAGGATTGGGGTTTGACCACACAAATCGGTGACCAATGGAGCTAAGATTGACGATCCGCATGGGTGCGGATTTTACCACCAGAGGACGAAGCAGGTTGGTGAGGAGAAAGGGTGAGAGGTAATTCACCTGGTTACATTCCTCAAATCCATCCTCAGTGATGATGCGGTAAGAAGGGTAAAGCCCGGCGTTGTTGACCAGCACATCAAGTTGGCGAAAATCTGTCAGGATGCGGGTTGCCATGTCCCTTACTTCCCGCAATTTCGAAAAATCAGCTTTCACCGTGGACACAGACTGCCCGGGAAGGCCTTTGCCAAGATAGTCAAGCAGTGTCTCGAGTTTCTGGGGGTTACGTCCGTGTAAGACCAGGTTTCCCCCAGCTTGCCAGGTCATGTGCGCTAATTCTTTACCAATGCCGTCTGTGGCACCGGTTATTAATATTGTTTTTCCGATTAACTCCCTTTTTTGATGCATGACCTCTCCAAAAGCTCAGCTACTTAATCATACCTAAAAGTGTGATCGTTGAAGGGCGAACATTGTGAAAATTTTTTTCAATCGGTTTTGAAAATTTTGTCTCTGATTTCCTGATTTCGCCCTGTCTGGTGACTGATTTGTCCGCTCATTGGGCAAGAAACTTCCAACGCGACTATAATCTTGCTTCAGAAGGAATGCCAACATGGACCAAAAGAAAAAGAACCCTATTCGCGAGCTTCATCCCAACATCTGGGCAGTCAGCCTGACCAGCTTCTTCATGGACATCTCCAGCGAGATGGTCCTGAACATCCTGCCACTGTTTCTTTCATCGGTTTTGGGCGTAAAAACAAACATCATTGGCATTATTGAAGGCGTTGCGGAAGCAACTTCCAGTGTTCTAAAAGTGTTTTCAGGTTGGCTTTCCGATAAACTTCGCAGCCGCAAGTGGCTGGCGGTTGCCGGCTATGGGATTTCCGCACTGGCCAAACCTTTCTTCTACCTCGCGTCCAGCTGGGAAGCCATTGGCGCAATCCGTTGGGCAGACCGGGTTGGCAAGGGCGTGCGTACTGCGCCGCGTGATGCGCTGGTAGCTGACAACGTCAAACCAGAGCAGCGTGGGCTTGCCTTTGGGCTGCACCGTGCTGCTGATACGGCTGGCGCGATGCTGGGCATCCTGATTGCAGCATTGGTGGTATGGAAAGTCCAGGCTGCCGGTTCCTCACTGCAAGAAAGTACCTTCCGCACGATCGTGCTGATCAGTATCATTCCTGCAGTTTTAGCCGTCATTTCTCTGGCAGTGATGACGAAAGAAAAAAAACCTGAAGGGGTTGCTGAGGCGCCAAAAATCAGTTTCCGAGGACTTGGCAAGAACTTCTTGTTCTTCATGATCATCGTGGGCATATTTGACCTGGGAAACTCATCGGATGCCTTCCTGGTGCTGCGGGCGCAGGAACGCGGCATGAACACCCTGCACATTCTGATCATGTTGGCAGTTTTCAACCTGGTCTACACACTGGTGTCGACCCCCGCTGGCATGATCTCGGACAAAATTGGTCGCAAGAAGCTGATAATCGGCGGCTGGACGATGTACGCCTTGATCTACCTTGGCTTTGCGCTGGCGCAAAATGTGACCCATATCTGGTTGCTCTACGTGGCTTATGGTCTGTATTACGGCATGGCATATGGCACTGCCAAGGCAATGCTTTCGGACCTGGTGCCCAAGGATTTACGTGGCACTGCCTTTGGCACTTATAACGCCGTCCTTGGTATTCTCGATTTTCCTGCCTCGCTGATTGCGGGTTTACTTTGGAGCGGCGCGGGAAGTTGGAAGGGGCTTGGGGCTTCCGCCCCCTTCTTCTTCGGTGCCATCCTGGCAACAATTGCTATCATTTTGTTGGTGATCTGGAAGCCTTCGTTACCAAAAACTGGTGCTGTTGAGGGAACAGCAGCGGTGAATTAAGGAGTTTCAATGCAAAGATTGAGAATAGGCGTCCTTGCATACCGCATGGGCTTCTATACCAACCTTCGGGTCATTCTTGATCAACTTCCGGAGGCTGAATACGTCCCGGTAAAAGATATCTTCTCCTACCGGCGTGCACTGGCGCTCAGGCTTAACCGTGTTGTTGGAAAACCTCTTTTTCCAACCTTTGACTTGAACAATCAATTTGAGGATTTCGACCTCAACAAGGTCGATCTATACCATTTTTCCAATGGAATTAGTTATGGCAAAACTCCGTGGGTGTCCCATTTTGAGACGATTTTGCCGCGTTTTAGCGAGTTGTTGAGCCAGACAAAGGACACTCATTGGGAGAACCTGGAACCTGATCGCTTGACACTAAAAGGACTTGAAGCCTTGCGCAGCCCATCCTGCAAGCAGATCATTGCTTGGTCGGAAAATGCTGCTGACTTCCAACGGAAGTTCCTGAGCGAAATCTCGAGTGAGTATCGGGAACCAATCCTGGCAAAACTATCTGTGTTGCATCCTGGGCAGGAGATCCTGGCGGAGCGCGTTACTCCACGCGAGTATGATCAGCAGCATCCAATCCGTTTTGCCTTGGTGGGAGCCGCCTTTTTTCGCAAGGGAGGGCGTGAACTTTTCCGGACTTTTCAAAAACTGGCTGGTAAAGAAGGCTTGCCTGTACGCTTGACGGTGGTCAGCTCGCTGCGCCTTGAGCCTTATGCTGCCCAGGAAACTGAGGAAGATCTGACCCTGGCACGTCAGATCATTGCGGAAAAACCTGATTGGCTTGAATACTACGACGGGTTGACAAATTCAGAAGTGTTGGAGTTGCTAAAACGAGTTGACGTGGGTTTGCTTCCAACCTGGGCAGATACTTGTGGGCTTTCCGTCCTTGAGGCTCAGGCATCCGGCTGCCCCGTAATCACCACGGACGTGCGTGCTCTGCCAGAGATCAACAATAATCGGGTGGGATGGCTGATCAAGGTGCCAAAAGATGAGCTTGGTGAAGCGATCTATGCAACAGAAGAGGATCGACGAGAGCTCAGCCAGATCATCCAGGAGGGTTTGGAAAACTCGATTCGCAAGATTGTTACCGACCCATCTGTGATCGCCCAGAAAGGGCAGGCAGCCCTGGATCGCATCCGGACAGAGCATGATCCACAAGCCTACGCTGACAAGTTGCGCCAAATATATCAGTCTGCTTTGGCACAATAAAACCATTCTTGTGCAAGAATTGCTGGTGTTAACCTTACATTAAACGAAATATCTTTGAGACTGATACTTTGGGAGAGTATAATTATCCAAATCCAAGAACAAAAAAGGAGCCATCATGATCGTCACAACGAAAAAACTATTTGAGCATGCCTATGGAAAGTATGCCATTGGAGCCTATAACGTCAACAACCTTGAACAAATTGTCGGCTTGTTCCGCGGTAACCTCGACTCGCAGGCGCCCTTTATCATCCAGATCAGCAAAGGATCTCGCAGCTATACCAATAAGATTTTCCTCGAAGGTCTTATCCGTGGTGCTGATGAAGTCTATCCCGAAGCCATTTTTGCGGTTCACCTGGACCACGGCGATGAAGCAACCTGCTATGACTGTATCAACTCTGGTTTTTACAGCTCGGTCATGATCGACGCCAGCGGTCATCCGTTTGATGAGAATATCGCCATCACGCGACGCGTTGTTGAAGCAGCCCATGCCAAAGGCATCGTGGTCGAAGCGGAATTGGGCATGCTGGGCGGCGTTGAGGAGCATGTCTCTGTCAGCGAATCCGAAGCCAAATTGACCAATCCCGAGCAGGCACGCGAATTCGTGGAACGCAGTGGTTGTGACTCCCTGGCGGTTGCCATCGGCACCAGCCACGGCGCTTTCAAGTTCTCTGGCTCACAGTCACTGCATTTTGAAGTGCTGGCTCAGATCCAGGAGCGTCTGCCCGGCTTTCCGTTGGTGATGCATGGCTCTAGCTCCGTGCCCCAGGAAGAAGTTGCGCGCATCAACGCGGCTGGCGGTAACATCGCCGGCGCGAAGGGCGTGGACGCCACACAGTTTAGGCATGCAGCCGAGCTTGGCGTGACCAAGATCAACATCGATACAGATGGTCGCCTGGTTTGGACGCGCGTCCATCGCGAGTACTTCTTGCAGTATCCCGAAAAATTCGACCTACGCGATCCCGGCAAGGTCTTTATGGCTGAGTACGCGAAGTTCATTGCCGCCAAGAATGAATATCTCAACAGTGCTGGTCAATTGCAGGGTGTGCGTGAGTTCCTCGGGGCATAGCTCATTTACGATGACCCACTCGTAATCGAAGCAAAACTGAGCCCTGATTAAAGTCAGGGCTCAGTTCTTAAAGGTATAATTCTTTGACCCCGAATTAAGGAGTAACGATGACCGAAGAAACCACAACAAAAACCAATTTCATTCGTGAAATTATTGATGAACACAACCGTACCGGCCGATTTGGCGGGCGGGTGCATACCCGCTTTCCACCCGAGCCCAACGGCTATCTGCACATTGGCCATGCGAAGGCGTTGTGTATCGACTTTGGCATCGCTGAAGACTACGGTGGGCTGACCAACTTGCGTTACGACGATACCAACCCTGTCAAAGAAGACGTTGAATACGTCGATGCCATCAAAGAAGATATTCACTGGCTGGGGTTCGACTGGGGCGATCGCGAATATTACGCTTCGGATTACTTTGAGCCACTCTACGAGATGGCGATCCAAATGATTGAAAAGGGGCTGGCGTACGTGGATGAACTCAGCCCGGATGAAATGCGCGAATATCGCGGCACGCTCACCGAGCCCGGCAAGAACAGCCCCTGGCGTAATCGTCCTGTTGCGGAGAACCTCGATCTGTTCAAACGCATGCGCGCGGGCGAATTCCCGGATGGAAGCAAGACTCTGCGGGCAAAGATCGACATGGCGTCGCCCAACATCAACATGCGGGATCCAGTCATGTACCGCATTTTGCATGCCACTCACCACCGTACTGGCGATACCTGGTGCATTTACCCCATGTACGACTTTGCGCACGGGCAGTCCGACTCACTGGAAGGTATCACACACTCCATGTGCTCGCTGGAATACGAAAACCACCGCCCGCTCTATGACTGGTTCCTTGACCAGTTAGGGATTTTCCACCCGCAGCAGATCGAATTTGCCCGCCTGAACCTGACGCACACCCTTATGAGCAAGCGTAAATTGCGCAAATTGGTTGAAGAGGGTTTTGTGGACGGCTGGACGGATCCCCGTATGCCCACGCTCTCTGCAATGCGCCGCCGGGGATACCCTGCGGGTGCCATTCGCGAGTTCATCGACACCGTCGGTGTGGCAAAATCGGATAGCTTTGTTGAAGTTGAGCTGCTGGAGCATATCGTCCGGGATCGGCTGAACCAGACAGCCAAACGCCGCATGGCGGTACTGCAGCCGCTGAAAGTCGTCCTGACAAATTATCCTAACGGTCAGATGGAATATTTCGACGTCCCCGACTTCCCACAGAATCCCGAGCTCGGTGGTTCCCGAAAGGTGCCGTTTGGACGCGAGCTTTGGATCGAACGTGAGGATTTCGAAGAAGTGCCGCCACCCAAGTATCACCGCCTCTCCCCGGGCAAAGAAGTGCGCTTGATGAACGCTTACTTCGTCACCTGCACCGATCTGGTCAAGGATGAAGCGGGCAATGTGGTCGAAATCCATTGCTCCTACGATCCTGAAACCCAGGGCGGCAACGCGCTGGATGGGCGCAAAGTGAAGGGCACGATCCATTGGGTGTCAGCGGCGCATGCCATCGAGGCGGAAGTGCGCGTCTACGACCAGATGTTCCTCGATGAACACCCGGAAGATTTACCAGAGGGTGAGTCGTTCCTGGATCATTTCAACCACGACTCGCTGCAGATTTTGAGCGGTTACCTCGAGCCTGACCTGGCGAACGCGAAAATCGGTGAGGCTTACCAGTTCGTGCGGGATGGGTATTTCGCGCTGGATAGCGTCCATACCAAACCAGGAAATCTTGTTTTCAATCGCACGATTGGCTTGGTTGACAGTTGGGCTAAAGTGCATAAGGGTTAAGAAGCAAAGCCCAGTTGCTGCTGTCTTGGTAGAATAAGAATGGGATTACTGACTTTGGTCTTGAGGTCATTTTTTGGTTAGGCAAGCTATTTGCTGGCAAGAAAAGGTTGGCTAAATGGAAGTATTTCAACATTCGAATGAGCTCATCCCGGGAATAAATCAAATCCTGGTTATTGGCGATGCCTTGATCGATCATCAATACTGGATCGACCGCATGCCAACCGCTGGTGAGGATCGCGTGATCCTTTCTTTCTCGAAAAATGTGGGTGGTTCGGCTGCCAATACCGCTGTTGCTTTAGCTTATTTGGGAGTACCAACTAAGTTTTGCGGGACGATTGGACGGGATCTTGATGGCAGTCTCATCATTGACCAGATGCAAGCTGTGGGCGTGGATACTTCGGGTATTCAGTATGGCGAGACCACAGGCTTCACCATCACCATGATCGATCAAACTTCAGAGCGCACGATGTTTTCTTTTCGCGGTGCTTCTTCCGATGCTCTTACAGTTGGTGCGTCCCTTCTTGAAAGTATAAAGTCTTCCCGGGTTCTTCTTACGTCCGGTTACCAATTGCTCTATCCGGACCAGGCAGAGGCCGTCCTTTCGATTGTAGAACGCGTTCAAGCTGCAGGTAATCTCGTGGCGCTCGACCCATCCCCGCTGATAGGAGATATACCGGAAAAAATGCGCAGCAGGATGCTCGAGCTTACGGATATTTTGCTGCCCAATCTTCGCGAATTAGCCATTCTTACGGGGGAAGAAGATCCAGCAGCAGCCTTGGAAAAAGCCGGTTCTTTGTCCAAATGTGTCGCCGTCAAGCTTGGATCGAAGGGCGCCTGGATGGCAATTCGTGAGGGTTTTCAATTCGCAAATGGTCAAAAGGTTTCCCAAGATCTCAGGTGCCAAGCGCCTGCGAACCAGGTTCGGGCTGTGGATACCACTGGAGCCGGGGATGCCTTTAACGCTGGTTTTTTGGCGTCCTTCCTGCGTAATGAGACCCCGGAAAACTGGCTAAGATCAGGAAACAAACTGGCAGGTGAGGTGGTTCAACATCGCGGAGCAGTCTCCATGTTTTGTTCGCCCTCTCAAACATCTGCTACATAGAATTTAAAAACAGTCATAGGAGATCAGAATGAAAAATAATACCCTATTGGATATCCAACCCGAGGTGAAAGCTGCGCTTGATGCCGGCAGGGCGGTGGTCGCGCTTGAATCGACGATTATTTCGCACGGCATGCCCTACCCACAGAACATCCAGATGGCAAAGAAAGTAGAGTCCATTATCCGCAGCGCCGGTGCTGTGCCGGCCACTGTTGCTATTATGAACGGCAAGATTAAAATCGGGCTCTCGGACCAGGAATTGGAAGTTTTTGCCAGTTCCAGGAACGTCGCGAAGGTCTCAAGACGTGATTTCCCCGGCATCATTGCTCGCAAACAACTTGGCGCAACCACGGTAGCCACCACCATGTATGCAGCCCATCTGGCTGGCATCAAGGTTTTTGTAACTGGTGGGATCGGCGGAGTCCATCGCGGTTATGAAGAGACCATGGATGTTTCTGCTGACCTGGAAGAACTCGCTCAGACAGATGTGGTTGTGGTCTGTGCCGGCGCCAAAGCCATCCTTGATCTTCCCCGCACTTTGGAATACCTTGAGACCAAAGGCGTTCCGGTGATTGGTTACAAAACGGATGTGCTGCCAGCGTTTTTCACAGCAAAGAGCGATATTCAGCTTGTTGAAAGGGCAGACACGCCGGAAGAGATCGCCAAAATCATTGTGGCAAAGGCTCAGCTTGAAATGAGCGGCGGTTTGTTAGTTGCCAACCCGATCCCTGAAGAATTTTCCCTGGATCATGAATTTATTGATCAGGTTATCGAACAAGCTGTTCAGGCTGCACAGGAGCAGGGTGTGTCAGGCAAGAATATCACACCGTTTTTGCTTAGTGAGATCAACAAAAGAACGGAAGGTAAAAGCCTGGCAGCCAACCTCGAGCTGGTCTACAACAATGCCCTCGTCGGTGCGCAAATCGCCTCGGCGCTGGCTGCTGAATTGGAACAACTCCGGAAAAAAATGCGGGGCGGGTAGGCCTTACAAAACATATTCAGGACGTAAATTTGGCTATAGCTTACCCACCAATGCAGTCAATAATGTAGGGTGGGTAGGCGTCAGAAAGCATTTGCAGAACGCCCAAAAGACTCTAGCATACCCACCGCAAAAACAGCAGATTTGTCTTGTTATTGGTGGGTTGGCTATCTCGAGGCGTTGGTTAGTTGAGGCTCTACGACGCCAATCCACCCTACAAAAGAGCCGCTTTGTTGTTGGTGGGTTAGCTATTAAGATGTTCAGACGAGTTGCAGTAACATGACGCCATTCTCTTCGAGCACGATGACCCATCCCACAAAAAACTGTTTTTGTTAAACACAAAGGCTGGTTTCCAAGACCAGCCTTTATCGCTTCGGTTTTATGGCAAGTAAGGGCGGTGTCTTCCCTGTAAACTGTGGAAGATCACCAAGCTTGATGGGTAAGCAATCATACCTGTCTCAACGGTCAGCCTGTTCTCATGTCTATTTGTTTATCAACGGCAAATTTACTGGGTAGGAATAATCAATTCGGATGCCTCTGATTGTTAAATTAGTCCCGTAGCCTGCGGGGATTTGGACTTCAACCCAATACGCATAACTTTGATTGTCAATTGTGTGCTCTGTGATTGTTGTATCTCCAATTACCCCGGAAAGGGGAGGTGCACCAATGGTAGTGACACTTGCCAGGGGAAGAATTGCTGTTACGTCCAAATTTATTGCATTAAGAGTCAAAACGATGTTATCTAAAGCATTATCAAAGTAATAAAGAACCACCTTATTAATAGTTGCACCTTGAGGCACGTTGACTGCTGCGACGTAATATCCATTAAAGCTCCCTGAGTTGAGAAGGACTCCGCCAGGTCCAAACTGATATTCTGTTGCTGAATCCATTGGAACAAAAGCGGTTGGGTGGAGCATGATAAATCCAGGTCCTCCAGGAACTGCCGCGTTAGTTCCAGCACCTTGGAGGGTCTGGACTTCACCAGCAGAGGTTGTTCCGCCTTCGATACCCTCTTGAGCACCTACAGGTATTCCCACCGAGGCGAAGATTAATACAATCGCTAATACCATCACGAGGAATTTGAAGTAGTGTTTCATCGTAGTCTCCCTTTGTTGAATCATTAAATTAAATTGTGAATATCCAAGTAGAAGAAAAATACTTGATTTCATCCACGGAATCCGCTTCAAGTTTATACAAACCTTGTATTCAATGAAATAAGTCGAAGCTGCTACCGGAGTTGTGGTGGTTAAGAAAGGGATGGCCTTGTGAGCTTGGTGGTTTATTTGATAAAAACCCTGAAACCACTCAGAGTTATTCAATTATGCAATACTCCAAATTGTTCACCTCTGGTAAAATAGCGCATACAGGGCCTGTAGCTCAATGGCGGAGCAGGCGGCTCATAACCGCTTGGTTGAAGGTTCGAATCCTTCCGGGCCCATTTTTTGTTTAACTAAATCCAATTACTCGACCCCTGGAAAACTAGCGCTCACTAGGCTTGTATCTCAATGGCGGAGCAGGCGGCTCATAACCGCTTGGTTGAAGGTTTACTGAGGAAGAAACCCAGCACAGGCGAATCCTTCCGGGCTCATTCGCAATCTCTGTAATATTCCTTTGCTCGTAACTCAACAAATGGTGAAAATCGTTCTGCGATTCAATGGAGTTTTCTTGCTGATTGGTCGTGTAAACCCCCAACAAGGATATCTCCGTTTACTCCTTCCACACCAACTTTTGCCAGACAGGTCGCATATTGAACCTTCTATCAGGTAAGAAGTATCAGTGGCATCGATTTCCACCTTCAGAATAGGCAGGCAGCCTGTTGCGTCAACAACTATCTAGCCAAAATCAGCGGCTGATCAGTGGTATGTATATACTCTGACCCTTTGAAATGATCTGGACATCATCTATGAGGGCAAGAATCCCCGTGGAGGTATTTGTGCGATTACGTACAAGGAAATTGATCCTGATAGTTTGTCCACAAAATGCACTCAAACTCAGTGTGGCTTCTTTCCAGACGCCATGACCATTATCCATCTCGGACCCACTGTTAACAATCTTTGTCAGGTGGTTAAGCCCAACACCGTCCTTTACTTCAACAAAAAGATCAGCATTGTCAATCAAATCGTTAGATTGAACTTGATAGTAGAAACTCAACTCCGGGAAGAGGAAGTCTTCGGGTATGGAGATCGTAGTGTAAGCTTGAGCGTAATCCTGCCCCTCGTGGGGTAGCTCGCCTAGTTGCAGTGCATAATTTCCGCTATATGCCTCGCTTGATCTTTGAAAAGGTAATGATCCGCCGAAGGTCCAGTTTGCTGAACCGAGTTCATTCTCAAAGCCGCCGTTTTGAACAAGGTCTTCCACGGATGTGACAGTGTTGCTCTGGAGGATATTGGATCTGGAAGATTGGATAAGTTCGTTATCTACAAGTTCAAAAACCAACACTCTCGCATCGCCACCATCAATGAGATATAGCAATCCATCTTCAGAAAAATCAAAGCCACTTGAACCATGGAAGTAGGTGTTAATATCACCATACTCTCCCATCCAGGACTTGTCGATACTCAGATCAGCAGGATTCATGTGGAGGATACAGTTGTTCCGTGGATCCACCAAATAGAGATATCCATCCGCTCCAAAACCAATCGCGCTTGCATAATATCCATCAAGTATTGTTTCTGCTAATAACGTGCCATCAGGGCTGTACTTATAGACCTTGTCTTCCTGCCAATCCAACCCAAAGATAACGCCGGAGCTGTCTACTGCAAGCCCAGCCAAATAATAGTCCCCAATGCCAAAATTTTTTACAAGAGTGCCATCTTTCTTAAATATTTGGATTCGTTTTTCATATTTGATTGTAAAAACCAATTCTTCCACTCCTGAGTCAACCGGGACTGCTTGTACCACAACATCCACCAAAGTTGTAGGTTGATCAGGATCTTCATCTGGGACGTTCCAGCATTCCAAGAGACCGGTAAGATCATATTTACAAATTTTATCTGTCAATGTGACATAGACTATCCCATTGCTATCCTCTGAAATTGCTCGAGCGAAACCACTTTCAAGGATCCATTCGAAAAGGAAGGTGCCATTCTGATTAAATGCCTGGATACGGTTATTGTTACTGTCTGCGACATACACATTCCCTGAGTTGGACATAAGAATATCAAACGGTGTCTTGAACTGACCTGGTGCATCAGCACGAATACCATAAGAGCGTAAATAGTCTCCCTCAGGAGTGAAAACCTGGATGTTATGCTCGCTGCTAAGAACCAATAAATTTCCTAAGTTGTCAAACTCAATCGAAACAGGTCCAAACAATAGCCCTGGAGCATCTCCATAAGTTCCCCATTGATTGATGAGTGTCTCCAAATCAGGGGTAAATTCATAGATCCGCGGTTTTTGCACATCCACAATGAAGATGTTTCCATTCACCGGATTTATTGCTACATCTACCGGTATTTCGAGATAATCGGTTTCATCCAGTTGATCCACTGCGTTTATAAAATTTCCTTGAGTATCACAGATAACTATGCGACCATTACGAGTAAAGTAATCTCCTTGTTCTGCAATGATTAAATTGTTATCAGGTGTTGTTTCGATTTTTATTGGATAAACAAGTGGATCATTGCCAATAGGTGTAATCCATTGGTTCCATTGGTTAATCAGAGTGCCGTCAGGTGAAAACGATTTAATTGAAAATTTGTCACCATAGATAGCAATAGCGTGCAAGTTACCAGAGGCATCGATCGCCACATCGGAAATATGGTCTGCATTGCCCGTTTCTTCGTCGTAACTCATTATTGTTTGCAAGTATTGGCCATCACCAGTAAAAATCTGGATGCCGAATCCAGTTACAAAAATTGTTCCATCAGGACCAGTGGTAATCCCACTTGCATTAATCAATTGCCCTTCGCCAAATCCAAATCCACCGAAGTTTTGGAATGTTTCATCGCCGGGTATGATCCTGGTGATGCGATTGTAATGACCGTTGACGACCAAGATGTGACCCTCACTGGTCAATCTCATATCAGACCCATGGTTGAGGACATTACCTTCACCTCCCCAACTGTGGTGAAGAGATATTTCTGGCTCAGGCGATTGAGCAAAACCACCTGGCATATGCATAAAGAGTACTGCTACGAGAATTATCGCAACTACAAATCGCTTGAACATCTTCCCTCCTTGATGAATTGACCAAAATAACTAACTGACTGAAAAATTATATCTTAGCGGTTCAGAAAGATGGCAATTAAATAATCAGAATCCAGAATCTAAGTTCAGATGTAAAAGTTGAAGGGAATTTTCAAGTCGAAGAGAATTTATGTACCCTTTATGGCAGTAGCTCAATGGCGGAGCACGCGGCTCATAACCGCTTGGTTGAAGGTTTACTGAGGAAGAATCTCAGCACAGGTGAATCCTTCCGGGCCCATTTTTCAAACAGGTTCAGTTTCTTTTAGCATGCTAACTGAAACAGAAGGTAACCTTCACCCAGCTTCCATCTATAGAACATCCCCCGAAATTATCTGCAAATAATTAGAACGAACATCTATTTACAAGATCTCATTTTGTGTAAGGATACTGTTTGAAAATCTTGCAAGCTCTTGATATATTCAGATAAAGCCTACTCATATGGCTTTTTTACTGAATAATTGGAGTGAACAGCATGATCAAACAAGCAATCTTCGCAGGCGGTTGTTTCTGGGGTATGGAAGCAAAATTTAAGCATGTACAGGGCGTGGTCAACACGATGGTCGGTTATACGGGCGGTCATGCGGAAAACCCAAACTACCGGGATGTGTGCAGAGATATGACCGGGCATGCTGAAGCGATCCAGGTGGATTATGATCCTGAGATTATCTCCTACAAGGATCTTCTCGAGGCATTTTTTACTTTTCATGATCCTACTCTCTGTGAATCGAACAGCCGCAGTTTTGCCTCGCAATATCGCTCAGCAATCTTTGTCGCCAACGACGAAGAGCGTGAAACCGCCGGGCAAGTGATTGCCTTCCTGAACAACTCAGGTGAATATGAATGTAAAATCATTACTGAGATTTGTGATGCGGGTGTTTTTTACCCGGCTGAGGATTATCACCAGGATTATTATGAGAAACACCAGGTAATACTGACGGACGAATGCGGTTGCTAGGACTTGCGATCGAGGGGGAATTAACAGTTATAATCTTAGTATGACAAATGAAAATGAAATCTCTAACGACCTGAAAGAAAAGCGGGTCGCAATATTAATTGATGGCGACAACGCCCAATCTGCTTTAATGGAGCAAATCGTGGTTGAGGCGGGCCGTTTTGGTAATGCGACCATCCGACGCATCTATGGGGATTGGACCTCCTCCAGTATGAAATCCTGGAAAGACACGCTCAACTCCTTTGCTTTCCAACCATTCCAACAGTTTACCTACTCAGTCGGGAAGAATTCGACTGACTCCGCCATGATCATCGATGCCATGGATATCTTGCATACCAATCTTGTGGATGGGTTCTGCCTGGTCTCGAGCGATAGTGACTACACCCGCCTTGCAACCCGCATCCGGGAAAGCGGTAAGTTGGTTGTCGGGATTGGCAAACAGATGACACCACGCGCGTTTGTTTCAGCGTGTGACGTGTTCATCTACACCGAAAACCTGGTAGAACGTGAACGTGAAAAGAAGAAACTCGCCGCGCGTCAACAAAATTCAGCCAAGCTGACTGAAACCGAAGCCAAGCTGATTGATAATATCAACCAGGCGATCGAAATGGTTGGCACGGATGACGACGGCTGGTGCAAACTCTCGGAAGTAGGTACCGCTCTACGGCGCATTGACCCGGGCTTCGATCCGCGAACGTATGGTGCCAAACAGCTTGCCACCCTGGTGCGCGCCAGAAAAGCTTACTTTGACATCAAAAAGCCGACTGGGAAATCCATCATCCTGATCCGATCCAAAGAAGAGGACTAACAAGAGGCCACCGCAAGGTGGCTTTTTCTTATCTGCAGGGGTTTCTTTTTGGTATTTGGCTTAATTTTCCTGACTTTTTGTCTCCTCACGCTATAATACTTCCCAACTAGCGAAAGGAAACGACATGCTCCAGGAAAATGAACTCACCCAACCTGTCGATCTTTGTTTGCCAAACGGGAAGTTGAACCCACAAGCTGTTGGCTGGTCTCGACAACCGCTGCAGAATTGCCGGCTCTACGGGAGACCATTGCGAAAGAAACGATGGAATTACTGGTGTATCACCAATCCCAACCATCTTTTCTCGGTCACTTTGAGCGATGTGGATTACGCAGGATTGCCTTTCGTCTATTTTCTGGATTTTGCCACGGGTGAATTCATCGAGAAGACCATCATCACCCCCTTAGGAAAAGACGTGCAATTAGGTCACACGGTGCCTGATGACGCATCCTACGTGGGAGATGGATGTCGGATCAACATCTCTAATGTTTCAGGTGGAGTTCGGATGCTGGTGGAAATCACTGACTTTGGCGGAAAACCCCTACAAGCCGAGTTTCAGATCACGGAGCCGGAAAATCATGAGAGCCTAAACGTAGTGGTGCCGTGGAGCGAACGCTTATTCCAGTTCACTGCCAAGAACAACACCCTGCCAACTGAAGGCAAGGTCACTCTGGATGGGAAAACGATCCAGCTTGACGGCAATCACACCTTTGCCACATTGGATTTTGGACGAGGCGTGTGGCCATATAAAGGTTTCTGGAACTGGGCGAGCTTCTCAACCATTCTTAGTGATGGTCGCACTCTTGGAACAAACTTTGGCGCTGGCTGGACGGATAACACTGGCTCCACGGAAAACGCTCTCTGCATCGATGGACACTTGATCAAGCTAAGCGAAGATGTGATCTTCACTTACTCAACCCAGGATTTCAAGGCACCATGGAAGCTCCAGACTGCCGAGACCGGGCGGGTGGATTTGACCTTTACCCCGTTTTTCGAGCGCATCGCCAAAACCGACATGGTGATCATTCGATCGGAAGTACATCAAATGATCGGGCATTTTGACGGCACTGTCGAGGGGGAGGGTGGTGAGGTGATCCGAGTCAGCCATGCTGTTGGCTGGGCAGAAGACCACCACGCCCGTTGGTAAAGATTAATGTTTCATGGAAGAAAAAAGAACCGCCATTTGGCGGTTCTTTTTTAGGCGGAGAGGCAGGGATTCGAACCCTGGGTCGGATTTTACTCCGACAACCACTTAGCAGGCGGCCCCGATCGTCCACTCTGGCACCTCCCCAAATGTTAGGTTGTTAAGCCTGGCGGAGGAAGTGGGATTCGAACCCACGATAGGTTTCCCTATACCTGTTTTCAAGACAGGCGCCTTGAGCCGCTCGGCCATCCCTCCATAGAAAGAGCATTCTAACACGAAAAAGGTGTGAATTCAAGCTCGATTTGGCGACCATCAGGTCAAATTTTGTAGGATTGTCAAACATATTGGACACTCTGAGCTAAAAAAGAAATGGGGGAAACGAAACCCAAGGGTTTCATAGGGATCCGGTTAGAGCGATAATTGTGACGTTTTAGTTGGGTTCTAAAGT
>Ga0116157_10001400_pt1 | contig 24273 bp, 22 predicted proteins | sample AD_UKC048_MetaG_FD_89882 | JGI IMG/M metagenome (GOLD analysis project Ga0116157, IMG submission 89882) | Active sludge microbial communities of municipal wastewater-treating anaerobic digesters from USA - AD_UKC048_MetaG | ecosystem: Engineered > Bioreactor > Anaerobic > Digestate | place: USA... | reverse complement strand
ACAAGGAAGAGATGAAAGAAAAAGGGATTGCTTGGAAATGGAAAGAAAACGTCAAAGCAGGACCGGTTTGGGACGAAGACAATTGGGTTTTAAATTGGATTACACATCCGTATAGCGGGGGAGTTTACTATATGACTTCCCGAAGTGCAGGATTTAGCAGGTTAGAATCTTTTGGTTATTCGGCTATTATGTCCACCTTCTTTTGGGAATATGGCATCGAAGCCTTTGCCGAAATCCCTTCTATTCAAGACCTTATTATCACACCGGTTGTGGGTTCGGTAATAGGAGAAGGATTTTTTTATGCCAAGAAATCGATTCTAAAACACGACAAAAAGGTTTTAAAATCAAGAACTTTAGGCATAACTACCTTGTTTTTGATAGATCCTTTCAATACTATTTTAGACGGCTTGAATTACAAAGAAAAAGTCAAAACCCAAATGAATTTGGCTCCTGTGGGTGTCAATCAATTCTCCAAAACTCCTATTTGGGGGGTTCAGTTCTCGGCTAGTTTCTAAAGGGTTTACCCCCTAGCCCCCTAAAGGGGGAACAGGAAGCGTTACAAGGATTTTTGTACCGATTGAAAAACCTTGTTAATGAATGACTTTACCTCAACCAAGAAGGCACCAACTCCACTTCTTTCCATATTTAATTATTTTAGCATAAAAATAATGGATAAAGTTGTCCACTATTAAAAACCTCTTTATCTTTGTCCCTATAAAAAAGGAACCAATGTTTTCAAAAGCGTGTGAATACGGAATCAAAGCCTCCATCTATATTGCAGAGCAATCTTTACTTGACCGAAAAGTGAGCTTGAAAGAAATTTCAGAGGCTATTGAATCACCTACTGCTTATACCTCCAAAATATTGCAACAGCTTTCTCGCAGTTTTATTATCAATTCGGACAAAGGGCCTACTGGTGGCTTCTCTATGGATGTGGTGAAGATGGAAAAGATCAAGCTGAGCACCATCGTTTTCGCTCTTGATGGTGATTCTATTTACAATGGCTGTGGTTTAGGATTAAAAAAATGCAATGAAAAAATGCCTTGTCCTGTACACGATCAATTTAAACTCGTTCGCGATGAACTCAAAAAAATGTTGGATAACACTACCATTAAATCCTTGGCTTTAGACTTAGAGAAAAAAATAACCTTTTTAAAACGATAAAAAAAATTAAACTAATAGTGGACAAATTAGTCCAATATAATACTAATAAAAAGAGAACACTACTTTAAGCTTGTGCCTCAACTTATACTCGAAAATACATTATTTAAAAACCCTTATAAATTACAAAAAAGATGAAAATTCAAGAAGATCAAATTATTGGAGAATTGGTAGCCCAAGACTACCGTACTGCCTCCGTGTTCAAAAAATATGATATTGACTTTTGCTGTCAAGGCAACCGAACCATAAGTGATGCCTGTGAGTCAGAACAAATAGAGGAAAGCTTAGTGATTTCGGATTTGAATGCCCTCCTGGACGCTCCATCAGGAATTACCACCGATTATCAATCCTGGCCTTTGGATTTGTTGACTGATTATATCGAGAAAAAACACCATCGTTATGTGGTTGAAAAAACATTGGAAATACAACCGTACTTAAATAAAATTTGTAGTGTTCACGGAGGACGTCATCCTGAATTGTTTGAAATCAAAGAACATTTTAATGCCACTGCCGAAGCCTTGGCGCAGCATATGAAAAAAGAAGAACTGATTCTGTTTCCGTATGTACGTCAAATGGTTGAAGCGCAAAACCAAAATTCGAAATGGGAGTCCGCGCCTTTTGGCAGCGTAGAAAATCCTATTGCTATGATGATGGAAGAGCACACCACCGAAGGAGAACGACTTCGTAAAATTGAAACTTTGAGCAACCATTACACTCCGCCGGTAGATGCCTGCAACACCTATGCGGTCGCTATTGCCTTGCTGAAAGAGTTTGAACAGGATTTGCATCTGCACATTCATTTGGAGAATAATATTTTATTCCCCAAAGCCATTGCCTTAGAAAAAGAATTGTCCCAAAAAAATTAAAACAAATCAATATGAGTCAAGTAAAGAAACTATGGATTGGATTGGTCTTGGTAGCCGTCTTTTCCTTTAGCGTTTTAGGGTATTATGGTTACGAAATTTACCAGCAATCACCTCCTGTTCCCGAGAAAATAATTTCAGACAACAACGAAGTCATTTTTACCGCACAAGAAATCAAAGACGGTCAAAATGTGTGGCAAAGTATGGGAGGCCAGGAAGTGGGCACCATCTGGGGTCACGGTGCTTATGTAGCGCCGGATTGGACTGCCGACTGGTTGCATCGCGAAGCGGTTTTTATATTAAACCTCTATGCACAAAAAGATTTCAACAAAGATTTTGATGCTTTAGATGCCGAAAAGCAAGCCGCTCTAAAAATACGTTTGCAAGCCGATTTGAGAAAAAATCGTTATGATGAAAACACTAAAACCCTGACTATTTCGGCCAATCGGGTTTTAGCCATTCAGTATTTGAGTCAGTATTACGAAGGTTTGTTTACGAATGCACCCGAATTTGACCAATTGCGTAATGATTATGCTATTCCGAAAAATGCCATTAAAGACGCCAACCGAATGCACCAAATGAATGCGTTCTTCTTTTGGGCGACTTGGGCCACCGTTACGGAACGTCCTAATTCTGATATCTCCTACACCCACAACTGGCCTGCAGACGAATTGGTTGGCAACAAAGCCACCACCGATTTAATGGCTTGGTCTGGGGTGAGTATTATTACCTTGATTTTGTGTATTGGCTTATTGGTGTTTTATCATGCCAAATCTGGAGAAGGAGAAACTTTGCCCTTGCCTACCTCCGACCCGCTGCTGAAACAAGGTATGACCCCATCGATGTATTTGGTAAAAAAATACTTCTGGGTGGTGAGTTTGCTAATGATTGTACAAATGCTGTTAGGAATCGTTACGGCGCATTATGGTGTCGAAGGCAACGGTTTGTATGGCATCCCGATTGATCAAATCCTACCTTATGCTGTCACTCGAACCTGGCACACCCAATTGGCTATTTTATGGATTGCCACCGCTTGGCTGGCCACAGGATTGTATATTGCTCCCGCCGTTTCCGGCAAAGACCCTAAATTTCAATGTTTTGGTATCAACTTTTTGTTTATTGCTTTGCTCATTATCGTTGTGGGTTCCATGGCTGGACAATGGTTTGGCGTGATGCAAAAACTAGACTTAGTTCAGAATTTCTGGTTTGGTCATCAGGGGTATGAGTATGTCGATTTAGGTCGTTTTTGGCAAATCTTTTTACTTGTGGGGCTGTTCTTATGGTTGGCTTTGATGGTGCGTCCTTTGCTTCCTATTTTAAAAAGAAAAACCGAAGAGAAAAACCTCATCATTCTCTTTTTGATTTCGTGTGCTGCCATTGCGACTTTCTATGCTGCGGGATTAATGTGGGGAAGACAAACCAATCTTGCCATTGCTGAATACTGGAGATGGTGGGTCGTTCACTTGTGGGTTGAAGGCTTCTTTGAAGTATTTGCCACCGTGGTGATAGCGTTTCTTTTTGTTCGTTTGGGTTTATTGAAAACCAAAACAGCGACCTTGAATGTCTTGTTTAGCACCATCGTCTTTTTGGCTGGCGGAATTTTAGGCACCTTTCACCATTTGTATTTTTCGGGAACACCAAGTGCTGTGATGGCTTTGGGTGCTACCTTTAGTGCTTTGGAAGTCGTGCCGCTCACCCTTATCGGATATGAAGCGTATCATAACTACAAATTGTCTAAAGCGACCGAATGGGTTGTGGATTATAAATGGCCGATTTATTTTATGCTGGCGGTTTCCTTTTGGAATTTCCTCGGAGCGGGTATCTTTGGGTTCATCATCAATCCTCCTATCGCTTTGTATTATGTGCAAGGTTTGAACACGACTCCGCTACACGGTCATACTGCCTTATTTGGGGTGTATGGAATGTTAGGCATTGGGTTGATGTTGTTTGTACTCCGAAGTTTGTACCGCAACACCGCGTGGAATGATAAATTACTTAAAATCACCTTTTGGTCCCTGAATCTTGGTTTGCTTTTAATGGCTCTGATGAGTTTACTTCCCATTGGTATTTGGCAAGCGATTGCGAGTATCGAACACGGAATGTGGTATGCTCGTTCTGCCGAATTGATGCAAGACCCTACTATGATTACCTTGAAATGGATGCGTACCTTTGGGGATGTGCTGTTTGCTGTAGGTATTGTTTCTTTTGCCTGGTTTGTTTTTCAATTGACTTTGAGGAAGGGAAGAGGTTGAGCGGTTAATGGGTTAACTGGTTAGATGGTTAGAAGTTGAAGTGCAATGTATTGGAGGAGTCTGATGCATTGCACTTTTTTTATTGAAAAAGCATTGCTGATTAGTACTTTTTTGTAGCCTCTTTGTTACTGCTTGTATTAGTTATCCATACATCATCCATACTTATACTTTATTATATAGTTACTATATACTCACTATATAATTATTATAAACTTATTATAAACATACTTGATCTATTTACTATCTTTGCTTCATAACAATACTAATTACGAAAAATATGGCTAAGGTTAAAGGTATTATTCAATTGAACGGAACTATTGGGGATATTAATTTTTACACTCGTAAGGGAGTTCTTTTGGCCCGGAAAGCTGGTGGGGGTTTTACCGGTGAGGCTATACGGACTAAAGAAAGTATGGTGCGTGTGCGGGAGAATGGTTCTGAGTTTAAGGGGTGCATGCAGAGTGTGCAGTTTTTTAAGATGGGGTTGCAGTCTTTTTTGAGTACTTTTAAAGATGGGACTTTGCACCAACGGTTGGTACAATTGTTTACACAGCTTAAAGATTTGGATCTGATTGCGCCTCGAGGCTCCCGAACAGTTTATGGCGGATTGCAAACCACAGCAGGGCAACAATTGCTGACCTCCTATTTGTTGACTTCTGGTGTAGATCTGAAGGATTTATTGCGACATACCATACATTTCGACTGGACTACCGGATTTAGCATTCCTGATTTTGAAGGTAAACGGCTTTCTTTTCCTAGTGGTGCTACGCATCTGGCGTTACAATTAGGGTATTTGAGTCTTGACTTTGAAAATCATACTTTTACTTTTAGTGGCAGTGATGCGTTGTATCTTGACCGTAAAGAAGTTGGTACGGTTATTATTCCTGCTCCATCACTTGTGAATGCTGAGGACATAAAAGTTGGGGTCGTTTTTGCTCGGTTTGTACAGGAAATAAACGGGGTATTTTATCCTTTGAAAAGTGAAAACAGCGTGGTGCTGGAGGTTGTGAGTTGTGAATAACCCCCTAGCCTCACCCCCTAGCCCCCTAAAGGGGAAATAGACAGATGGGTTTAATTTTTATTGTTTGCCTACGCGCCGCCTGGCTCCTTCGCTAAAACAGTTCACTGAACTTTTTTAACGCTTGGCCCGATAAAGAGGGAACTGGGAATAAATTAAACTTTGAGGATATGGTAGGAGGAGTTTTTGACCACAGAATTGTTTCGCCTGTTCTCTATCGCTCGAGTCACAGATTTGCACATATTATTTTGTGGTGGGTTGAGGGTATTCAGACAAGGACGGGGAAAGAAACCACACAAAAGGATTGACTACCTCGAATTTCATTTCGTGCGGGAGCGGGGAGGTTGTGCAACAGCTACCGCTGTTATTTGTTCTGCCTTTTTATTTATAAATCACGTTTTGCTTTCGTCTTAATGATATTGCTATTTATTTTGTCTGAATATGATAAAACGACATAACAAGTGATTACACCTTGATGCTGAATTGATAGTTGAATTTCTCCTTTATCGGTTTTCCATATAGAAGAATATTTACAATTGTCAAATTTAACTTTGTACATTTTGTCATTATCATCTCTTGGTTGAGAATAAGAATCAAATTTTTCAACGACTTCTGAGGGTTTGCCATATTTTTCAGTTAGCATATCTTTCAAATCAAAGTAATTTCCTGAAAGTGTTGACCATGTATCCTTTTCGGGAAATAAAACCGCTATTTTGTAAACCAAATCTTTTTGTTTCAATGTAGCGACGTCAATATTGCAGTTTTTGTAACCTGCAAACTCTCCAATTAGTATTCCAGTTTGATCTTTTATTCCCAAATTCGTAAAGCCTTCTTGCTCCATTTTTGAAACATATTCTTTCAGTGTTCCATCAATTGGCACACCTTTGAAAGCAAGATGATCCGATGATTGAGAATAATTAGAAGTAATTGTCAAATAAGCTATGAACAATTGAATAATTTTTACTTTCATATTTTCCAGTTGTAAAGTTTCTATTTTGAGCAATGTGTGTAATGCTGACACATAACGTCAGACTGTGAAAAAAATTCCAGAATTCTTCCAACAAATATAATAAAATACTTATTGGAAAAATAAAGATTATGCAAATTTACTGATGCAACACATCTAAGAAATTTCCCGTCAGCAGCTGCAAGTAGTCAGCTTAGAAGACCCCATCAGCCAAGACAATTCTGTTCTATTTGTTGATGCTTTTGTTCATAGTATCCACCTAGAGAGAATAGGATTTAGGGAGCGTTTTGATATGGCTACTACTGCTTTATAAAATATCCCGACTTCGTAGGTATTTCAATAAGCAACAAACACAAGCCGAAAAATGATTTGTTAAAGTTGTAGTTACTTATAGTTGTGGGTACGAAGTCGGGAGACTTCGCACAACACCCATTGCATTTATGGAACACTTCAAAGATCGCGGGTTGTGAGTTGTGATTAACCCCCTAGACCTGCCCCCTAGACCCCTAAACGGTTAAACAGCGTTGCAAATGCAGCGATTATAATATCTTTTTAAGTAGCTACTCGTCGCATACGTGCATCAGGGGGGAACTTCACACACCACAGTGGCTCTCATGTAAAACAATTCGAGAAACTGAGAAAGAAACCACACAAAGAATTCGTGCTGGAGAGGGAAAATAAAGTTATCAAAAACTTTTATTCTTCATCATTTCTAACCCAAAAAATGAGACATATCAACTAAATGGTTTATGTGATTCTCAAAATGATTTATATACATAATTTTATAACTTACATTGCCTGAAAAAGGTTCTACAACATCAAAATGATACTTATTTTCAAGATATTTTTCATTGTCTACAACATAAATCATTTCGATGTTATTAGATAAACATTTTTTGAGTTTTCTATAATCTCGTTTTACAATTTCTGCTAATCCATTATCTCCACCAAAGAAATCCTTTGGTTCAAAATGTTGGATGCCTTGGCATTCTATTGCTATGTTGTAATCTGGAAGATAAAAATCCAAACTCTGCCTCCCTAACCATTCAAACCTTTTTTGTTTTTCATGTCTAATATTTTGTTCATTCAAATATTTAGTAACTTCCTTTTCTAATTTACTTTCATTACAAACTGGGCATCCACAACCAGTTAAATGGCTAAATGCTTCTTGCCAAAATTTATGTCCACATTTTTTACATTGAATATGGATTTTGGTTTTAGCCGTTACATATTCTGTTAAATATTCATATTCGTCAGTGAATGCTTTTTTGAGAAATTCTTCATTGCTTAGACTGTTTTTTAAGCCAGCTGATTCATTACCACATAGTGGGCATCCTTGTCCACCCAAATGCTTATTTGGTGTTTTTGAAAATTTACCATGTTCTTTTCCAGTTTTGGGGTCTATCTTATGACAAATTATAGTAATATGAGTAGACGAGTCTTTATAATCAACTAATGAATAATCATATAAAGAATTACCTCTTTTATCTTTATAAATCTCTTTGACTTTGTTTAAAAAAAAGTTTTTATCCATAAAATGGCCAGTACATTTAGGACAATTTTTACCTTTTAAGTGATTAGCTGGTGTCTGCCAAAACTCACCATGTTCTTTACAAATAATGCAGATTTTAGTACTATTGTTAACATACTCAACCTTAGAATAATCATATCTTTCACCATGAACCTTTTTTGTCTTCTCTATCCATTCATTAGTGTTATATCTGAAAACACCACTGCATTTAGAACAACTTTGACCATTTAAATGGCCATCAGGAGTTTGTAAAAATTCCCCATGCTCGGGGCATATTATACATACTTTTACTTTTGAAGCATTATATTCAACTTTTGAATAATCATATTTGTTATTATGAATAACTTTTGCTCTTTTTATGAAAATTTCTTGATTCATAAAATGTTTAGTGCATTTAGGGCAACTTGCACCACTTAAATGGCTGTAAGGGACTTGCCAAAATTCATTATGTTTTTCTCCTGTTATTTCATCTATACGGTTACATACAATACAAACCTTTGTTTTTGAATTTACATATTCCACTTTTGAATAATCATATTTATCCCTATGTGTTTTTATTGATTTTTCTATAAATTCAAATGTACTATTTTGTAGATTTTTACTCATTCCTTACTTGTGTCATTGGAATTACTTACAAAGGCTTGACTTCTTTCTTAACAGTCGCCCGCTTGCGCACAACGTCAGACTGTGAAAAAACTTGCACGATCCTTCCCCCAAATATACAAAAATACATGTAAGAAAAATAAAGATTTTGTATATTTAGTGATGCAACACATCCACAGGATTTACTGTAACAAGTAAGCTTAGAAGTCAGCATCAGCCAAGATAATCCTTTTCTATTTATCGATGTTTTTGTTTATAGTATCTTCCTAGATAGAATAGGATTTAGAGAGTAGGGAAACTTCGCACAGCACCGTGGCTTATGTAAAACACTTCGAGGAACTGAAAAAGAACCCACACGAAAGGATTCGTGAGGAAGCAGGGAATACCCTCTAAGTCCCTTGAATAAAAAATTTTGCTCAAATGTGGAAAACCGTAAAGCGGGATGGCTTTAATAGTTTAATTTTGAATAAAATTAAGTAAAATAGGATGTTTTATTGAATTAGTTAATTTGAAAATCAATTTTTTATCTATACTTTTGTTGATACACTCTTAATATGGCAAAAAAGCTAACCTACATTGATCTATTTGCCGGCTGTGGCGGACTTTCCCTAGGACTACATCAGTCTGGATGGAAAGGTCTTTTCGCTATCGAAAAAAATCCTGATGCCTTCAAAACACTAGAATACAATCTTATTAAAAATAAAGATCATTTTGATTGGCCAAAATGGCTTCCTCAAGGAGCGCATGATGTAAACGAAGTTCTTTTTCACTATTCTAAAAATCTAGAAAAATTAAAAGGAAAAGTGACTATGATTGCTGGCGGACCACCTTGTCAGGGCTTTTCTATGGCGGGCAAAAGAAATGAATATGATTTAAGAAATGATTTGATTAACTCTTATATCAAATTTGTTCAAACTGTTGAGCCAAAAATAATTTTCTTTGAGAATGTCAAAGGTTTTACGATGGAGTTCAAAAAAAACAAAGAAAAAGGAATCGCCTATTCATCAATAGTGACAAAAAAACTAGATGATGCAGGCTATTTTGTTAAAGGGCAACTGGTTAATTTTGGAGAATATGGCGTACCGCAAAAAAGGACTCGGTTTATACTGGTTGGAATTAAGAAAGATATAAAAAACGCTTCACAAGAAAAAGTGGAAACCTTCTTTTCCTCACTTGCAGCAAATAAGTTTGAATTTTTGAAAGAAAAAGGTCTTACCGTTGAAACCAATTTGCAAGATGCCATATCCGATTTATTCAAAAAAAATGGTTTAAAGCCAACTCCTGATTCTTTAAACTTTGAATCTGGTATTTATGGCAAAGAAAAAAATAATTATCAAAGAATGATGAGGGATGGAATAAAGGAAACTATACCCAATAGCCATCGTTTTCCAAAACATTCACCTATTATCCTTAAACGTTTTGAAGATATTCTAGCCGTTACCCATAACAGAAGAAACTTAGACTTAAGCAAAGAAATTAGAGAACGTTTCAATATCAAAAAGCACACTGTCATACCATTAAATGGCTTAGACAAAAGTCCAACTATAACAACACTCCCTGATGATTATATTCATTATGAAGAACCTCGTATTTTAACTGTACGTGAATATGCCCGCATTCAATCCTTTCCAGATTGGTATATTTTTCAAGGTAAATACACTACAGGAGGAAAAAGAAGAACCCAAGAAGTACCAAGATACACACAAATCGGAAACGCAATTCCACCACTATTTAGTGAACAAAGTGGATTGATTTTAAAACAACTTATAGGTTAATGGGCGATAGTAACAAATTACATTTTAAGACTAACATTCAACTAAAAAGCATTATTGGTAAAGACCTTATCAATGATGATAATATTGCTATTTTAGAATTAGTTAAAAATTCATTTGATGCTGATGCAAAAAAGGTTGAGGTTCAATACTTCAATTTAAAAAATAATGATGATAAAACAACCCAATCCTTTTCTGATTCTACATCAAGACTTGTTATAAAAGATAACGGACTTGGAATGAGCTTAGAGGATATTCAAAACAAATGGTTAAACATAGCTTACTCTGAAAAAAAATCAAATAATCGTCAACACAATAGAATGATGGCCGGCGCTAAAGGAGTTGGAAGATTTTCTTGCGATAGGTTAGGCGAATATTTAAACCTTTATACAAAAAAACAAAACTCTAATGATTATCTACTACTAAAAATTGATTGGAAAAAATTTGAAATAGATGATAATACTAAAGAAATTCAAAGTATTGATTTAGACTATGAAACTTTAACAAAAACTGAATTAATAAATAGAAGTATTGAACCTTTTAATCAAGGAGTTTTGCTTGAAATTATTAAACTAAGAAGTAATTGGGTCTATGAAATTAAAGACAATAGAGGCACCTATTGGAATACTGATAAGTTAATTGATTTAAAAAAATATTTAGAAAAATTAATAAATCCAAATCAAGCTTTTGAGAATAATGATTTTGGTATTTATCTTAATGCTCCCGAATTTATTGAAGAAAATAATTCAAAAGAAGATTCTTATAAATTTATAGGTAAAGTTGAAAATACAATTTTTGATAAATTAGATTTTAAAGCTACTAGTGTGGAAAGTCGAATTATTGACAATGGTACTGTAATCTACACAGAATTAAAAGACAAAGGCCAAACTGTTTTTTGGATTAAAGAAAAAAATGTTTTTTTTCCTGAAATAAATAATGTCAAAATTATTTTATACTATCTAAATCCATATACAAAAGCATTCTTTACAAAACAAATGGGGATTCGTTCGGTTGAATACGGTTCTATTTATGTGTTTTTAAATGGCTTTAGAGTTCCGCCATATGGTGAGTCTGGAGATGATTGGTTAAATCTTGAACAAAGAAAAGGTCAAGGATATAACAGATTTTTGAGTCAAAGGGAATTAGTAGGTAGAATAGAAATTTTAGATAACACAAATACTTTTAAGGTAATTTCAAGTCGAGAAGGTATTGTCAAAAATGAGAGTTATAAAAGTTTAACAGATACTAAATCCGGTTATTTCTTTAAAATTTTTAAAAGATTGGAGAAATATGTTGTCGATGGATTAGAGTGGGATAGTATTCCCGAAGAAGATAGAAATAGAATAAGTGAAATTGAAAAAAAAATTATTTCTGGTGAAACTAAAGAAGATGATTTAAAATATAAAGAAGATGATTTAACAAAAAAAAGACGAGTATATGAAAGTATTCACTCAATTATTTCTGCAAAAGCTGAGAATGTAATTGAACTTTATATTAATGAAGATTTAATTTTAAATAAAATTGAAGAGGAAAAACTTAATGCAGAAAGAGAATTTGAGCAATTAATTTCTGATTTTGAGAACAAAAAAATTGATGGTGAAACATTAAATCGTATTCTGCAAAAAAAAGCTCTCGATAATAAAGACCTTGAAAAACAGATTAATGATTTATCTAAATATAATACTAATGATGCAACTACAAAAGCAATTGCAGAATTACAATTATTTAGAGACACTATTCAGAAACAAACCAAAATAATTGAAGATTTAAAGAATCAATTAGAAAAAGAACGATTCGAAAAAGAAGAACAACAAAAGTTAATTGAAAATTTAAAATCTGATAAAGAAAAAGCAGAAATAAAAGTTAAAGATGCTGAAATAAAAATAAAGGAAGCTGAAAAAGAGATTGAAAAAAAGGATCAAGAATTAAAGATTGAAAAACTAAAGACTGAATTTTACCAAAAACAATCATCTCCCGAAACGGATGCATTAATACATCACGTAAAAAATAATAATCTTCAAATAAAAGATGCCGTTTCAAATATACTATCAGAACTAAATAATCCAAATTTAGACTTAAAAGAAATTAAGAATATAATTTTGGAGCCTTTATATAGAATATTACAATATAATGATAAGTCACTTAAAGCAGCTGATTTGATATTACAAAGTGATATAGAAAGGGCAGATGCTCAAAAAATAAATTTACCATCTTTCATAGAAGGTTATTTCCAAAACAATGGTTTTGATATAAAAATAAATTTGTCAAAAACTATTAATAATTTTCAAATAATTGGAAGTAAATTAGATTTAGCATTAATTTTTGACAACTTGATTGACAACTCAAAAAAATGGAATTCTGAAAGCATATGGATAAAATTAGGCATTGAAAATAATTGTGCTATAATAAATTTCTATGATGATGGTAAAGGTCTAGATGCTAAATTTAAAGAGAATCAAGATGATATTTTTAAATTTAAATACACTGCTAAAGTTGAAGGAACAGGATTTGGTTTATATTTAGTTAGGGAGTCTTTACTAAAGATGAATGCAAAAATTGAAATTGACCAGCCTATAAATAATAAAGGGATGAATTTTAAAATGACTTTTAAATAAATGATACAAAAACATCTTATCCTAATTGATGAACAGCCTCAAGCAACAACATTAGAAAAAATTAAAAATATATTAAAAAAAGATGGTATCGAATTAATCTATAAAGAAATAAACCCAGTAAGTTATCAAAAGAGAGATGCTAGTGGAAATTTAGATTTTGATACTGAAAACTTTAAAAAGGCTATTATAGAAATAGAATATTTTAAAACATCAGGTTTAATCTTATGTGATTACAATTTAATAGCGGAAGTTGTAAATGGGTATGATGTAATTAAAATAATAAGAGAGCTAAATTATAATAATAGTAAAAAAATATTTCTGTATTCAGCAAAAATTGAAGGGGTTATTTCTGATATATTAACTAAAGAAACTGATTTTGAAAAACAAAAAGAAAGCTTAGCAAAACTAATTGATTATAATATTGAATTTATAAAAAGAGATGGGTATGACCAAGAGGTTATCAAGCATATAAAAAAAGAACCCGAATTTGATTTTGAAACTGAACTTATACGATGGTTTCATAAAAGAAATCACGATACTTTCAATTATTTGTTTCCTAAATACGAAGGAAAAAGTTTTGGTGCAATTGCAATTGAGCTAGAAAGCAAAAATCCAATTAGTGTCGAATTTAAAAAAGAACTTATTGAACAAATAATATCATATTTATCCAATTTAAACGACTTACAAAATGCCTAAATTATATGGTATATATCCTCAAGACAAGCAACAGTCGTTGAAATTTCTTAATAAAATAAACACCTATTTCATAAGAAATTTAAAAGACAATTGGCATTGTTATAAAGTAAAGACAAGTGATTTAGATCATGCTAAATGTATCGAATCTGCGGTTAATAGCAATGCAAAGTTTATTCTATTTATGGGACACGGTAGAAGTGATTGCCTTTTTGGTTCATGTACAACCGAACATGATGAGTTTGTGAGTTCGGACGCCAAGATTGAACAAAATATTGAATTCTACAAAAATGAAGATTTTATAAATTTAAAAAACATCGGAAAATTTAATAATAAAATTTTTTTTAGTTTTTCATGTAATTCAAATATTAATTCTAAAAATAGCATTGGCAGAACAGCAATAGAAAGTGGTGTTGTTTCATTTGTCGGATTTGGAGATATTCCAACAGACTATTTAGAGAAAAATGAAATTCCAATAAAAGCAATTTCCATCTACAAAGGGATAATTACTTCAATTGTAAAAAGGTGTATATTTTCATCATTTGAAAATAATTATTCTGTTCAAGGTTTAACTGATTTAATTAAGCTAGAAACAACAAAAAAAATTCAAGAATTAATTTTATCTAGTAATTATAGATATAAGAACAAGGTAATTGAAAACCTTTTTTTGTTTAAAAGTGAAATAATAATTTTTGGAGATAGAATGGCAAAAATATGTGCTTAAAAGTTTAATTTATGCCCAAAAAAAACCTCTGGTCACGCGAAGAACTTATATTAGCTTTCAACTTGTATTTGAAATTGCCTTTTGGCAAAATGCACAAACGTACACCAGAGATTATAGAACTGGCTAATCTTTTGGGTAGAACACCAAGTTCAATTGGGATGCGATTAGGTAATTTTGCGAGCGTTGACCCTTATCATCAGGAAAGAGGCGTTGGAGGATTAAAAGGAGGAATGAATCAAGTAAAACCTATTTGGGAGGAGTTCTTCCATAACCAAGAAGAACTTGTTTTTCTTAGCGAACAAATTCTGGCACAGAAAGAAAATACTTCCATTGAAAACAAATACCAAGATATTCTTTTCGACTTAAACGGATTAAAAGGTGAAACTGTAATTCGTGAAGTTAAAACCAGAGTCAACCAATCGGTTTTTAGGCAAATGGTTTTAACTAATTATACCACAAAATGTGCCATAACTGGAATCGATATTCCAGAGCTGCTTTTAGCAAGTCATATTGTTCCTTGGTCAAAAAACGAAAACGAAAGATTAAATCCAGAGAATGGAATTTGTCTTTCAGCTCTTTACGACAAAGCTTTTGATAAGGGATTAATTGGTATTAATCAAAGTTATCAAATACTACTTTCTCAAAAATTGAAAAAGAAAACAGGCACCTCTTTTTATCAAAACCACTTTGCCCCTATTGAAAATCTAAAGATTACAAATCCCATAAAATATATGCCAAGAAAAGAATTTCTGGAATATCATTTGGATAGTATTTTTGAAAAAGGAAATTGAATATAAATTATTAAGTATTAATGATAAAATATAATATTATGACTTTAAATGAATTAGGAGAGAAATTACACGAAATGTACAGCGATGCACCGAAAGGCGATGCAGTTGCAATGATACATCTCTTTGGAATTAGGTATGCAAATGAGATTAAAATTGGTAACTATTCTAAAAAAGATATTGCAAATGCAGCAAGGATTCCAGAATCTTATGGTACTGAAATAAGTAAAGGAGTAAAACTAGCACAATATTTAAAAGAAAAATAAAATTTAAAATTTTTAGATGAATCCTTCTTCATATTTTTAGGATTTTGTAAAACTTAAATTTAAAGATTTACAATTATATAAACTTTGGTAATTTATTTCTTCCAATGATAGACACGATTTTACCCTCTTCCGATAATTTACCAGTCAATAAATTAGCTTCTGTATTTGGAAGTACTTCGGCAACGTATAAGTTTTATTGGTTGATTGCTTTGATTGAGTTGGTTGAAGAAGATAATCGTGAAATACCAAAGAGGAAGATTTTCTCTAGAATGATTAGTAACTCTTGGTACACTATTAATTATTTTCATATTTCATTTGGGAAGCAAGACAATTTACAAATAGCCGTTGAACGAATTCTTAAGGAAGAGCATTTAACTATTGATGAAAAGAAAAGTAATATTGATTTTCGTTTAGAGCATACCAACAACAAGGAAACCATAAATCAATTGTCCCATTTTGATAAAAATGTTCCGCATTGGTTTTTGACGCCTTGGTTCCCTAAAAATACTAATGAAACCGACAATCAACAGAAAAGTAGAATTTATACGGATTCCCAATCGTTTGTAAATGATGCTTTATATGCTTTGCACAAAGATTATATTCAAATCAATCCCATTTGGATTCCTTATTTGAAATCTAATGCTAAGGTTTTAAAGGATTATTGTTATTGGAATTTAGCTCTATTTCTGCAAACCCGTAATCCAAATGTTCCTGATATCCCGAATAAGTTAATTAAGCCCGCTACCAGAAATGGTCTGGTAAATCAAACTAAAGATTATTGGAAAATAGTGTTTCAAGAATTGGGTTCTATACAATGTATTTTTACGGACACTCCACTTTATTTTGATGAAAAGAATTATGCTTTGGATCATTTTGTTCCTCATGCCTTTGTTTCGCATGATTTGATTTGGAATTTACTGCCTATTGAAAAGAAATTTAATTCTTCGAAAAGTGATAGGCTTCCTTTGTTTGAGAAGCATTTTGATAAATTCTATGATTTGCAAAAAACAGCTTTTGAAATAAACAAACATCATAATTCCAAAAGTAAATATATGGATGAGTTTCTTACCATCTTTCCTACTATTGATTGTTTTGAAAAGGAAAAGTTTTCGAATACCATTCAGCCTTTGATTACTATTGCTAGCAATAACGGATTTTTATTTATGAATGAATAATCAAAATCCAAATAGCCATTTGACTGCTATAGAAAGAACTTCTCTTTCCTATCCAGCACGGATTTTACTCAATCAAAAGAAGATTGTTGGCAAAGTGCTTGATTTTGGTTGTGGCATTGGCAAAGATGTTGAATTGTTGCAACACAAAGGGTTTGATATTGTTGGATATGACCCTTTTTATTTTCCTGAATTTCCAACCGAAAAATTCGATACTATTTTGTGTTTTTATGTGTTGAATGTTTTACTTCCTGAGGAACAAGCCGAAGTTTTAATGAATGTTTCCCATCTTTTGAAACCTAATGGAAAAGCCTATTTCGCGGTTCGCAGGGATATTCAATACGAAGGGTTTCGGATTCACAAAGTGCATAAGAAAGAAACGTACCAATGTATTATCAAGTTGGCTTATTTGTCAGTTTTTAAGAATGAAAACTGTGAGCTATATGAATACGAACATTACACTACTTTACACCAAGGAAAAGCTGACATCAGTCCGTTTCTAATTGGAGAAGAAACAAGAGAGTTACTTGTTGAAACAGCAACAGTATTTTCATTTTATGATAAGTTTCCTGTTTCAGAAGGGCATTCTTTGGTTGTTCCGAAACGATTGGTTTCTAATTATTTTGATTTGACTTTGAAAGAGCAAACCGCTTGTTGGATTGTTGTGAATAAAGTAAAAAGTATTCTTCAAGAGCAATATAATCCCGATGGTTTTAATGTTGGAATTAATATCAATGAAGAAGCAGGGCAAACTATTTCGCATTGTCATATTCATATCATACCGAGATATAAAGGAGATGTTGAGCATCCGAGAGGTGGGATTCGGGGAGTTATTTTGAGTAAGAAGGAGTATTGATTGAAGAAATAGATATGTATGAGGTAGTTAGGTCAAATAAATTACAAGAGAAAAAAAATTATCAATAAAAAGAAATTAAATACATTTATAACCCCAAATCTACTTAAACAAAACTTTAAATTTATGAAGAAATATTACCTACATAACGGTACTGAAAACATTGGACCTTTTGACTTAGAGGAATTGAAATCCAAATCTATTACAAAAAACACTCAAGTATGGTGCGAAGGCATGGAGGATTGGAAAAATGCTAATGAAATAGAGGAACTAAAAACTATTTTGTCTGTCGTCCCTCCTCCTATTGGCAAAAAAGTAGTAACCCAATTGCCCCCAGTCGTAAAATCAAAAACTAATTGGTTTAGATGGTTTGGTAAAATGTTACTAATTACATTACTAATTGTAATGGCAATTGGTGCAATTTCTAGTTATTTTGAATCAAAAAACGATGTTCCAACTTACGAACAAAGTGTTATGACCATAGCTCAAATGGAGGCTTCTGAACCTGTGAATTATTTGAGCGCTGATGGTACATATCACCCAAACTTTTTAGGAGATAAACTAATAATCGATGGTGTAATTCATAATACAGCTACAGTAACTATTTATAAGGATGTTGTTATTGAGGTTATTTTTTATAGCAAAACCAATACTGAAATAGGAAGAGAGCAATATACTATTTATGATTATTTTGTACCCAATTCAAAAAAAGGGTTTAAATTGAAAGTTAAAAATTATAGTAATATTGCTAGCATTGGTTGGAATGTTGAAAATGCTGTTGTAAAGTAACTTTTAGGATCATACAAATTTACAAACTACAATTAGTTAATTAACAAAATATTAAAAAACAAAATTCACTTTAATGAAATTAAATTTAATCTTATCAATCTTATTTTTAACTCTTATCAGTTGTAATAATAAAACTGAAAAAACATTCGAAAATGAGAAAAAACTACTAGAAAAAGAATTAGAGCTAACCAAGAGGGAACTTGAAATAGAAAAAAAGGAAAAAGGAGAAATTAATAAAGAAAATAATCAGATAAAAACTTCTGGTGCGAATCAAACAATTAAATTCAATTATGAAAAACCTGAACAAATCGTTGAAGCAATAATATATGCAGCAAAAAATAAAAATTTTGACATACTTTACAATCTTTGCGACCCAGAAGAAAAAGGAGATATTGAATCACTTTGTTTATGTAAACTAAGTCCTAAATATAAATCAGAATATGCTGATAGTCAAAATTGTAGTGACATGACAAAACAAATTTTTCTGACACTATTTAAAAATGCAAAAAATCCTAAAACAATCGTAAATGATGGAATGTATGCAACTGTTGAATATGAAGTAGAAAATTTAGATGTAAAAATGGAAATGGTGAAGCGAAAAAACAGATGGTATATTTTTACCCTTTCTTCACCTGAACCAGGAGAGTAAAAATAGAAGTTAAGACTATATTTATTTGAGTTGTTGGTTGTCACCCCCTAGCCCTAGATTGCTTCATTCTTCGTAATGACAGGGGAACTGAGAAGGGTTTTGAAGACGATTGTAGTTCTGACAGCATAGAATGCCACTCCTGATAGATTGGGAGCGTAATGACTGAGTGCCGTAGCGTTTCGCTTGAAATAACATTAAAAAAATAACCCTGTCAGAGTTTGTAACTCAGACAGGGTTATTGGTTTGAGAAATACTACTCTTAGAGTATTTCTACCAAATTGAGCACATTGTAAGCTCCATTGTTGAGTGAGTACTGTACACTGTTGATTTCCTGAAAGAACTCGATGAGTAGGAAAAACATTTGTGTCCCTGTACCATCTGGCACTGCTGAGGGAGTCAGCACCGGCGATGCGATTCCCTGTGCAAGAGGAAAGCTGGTTGACGGACTAAAACTGATGTTGGCGATACCCGTGTTGAAATCAAGATTCAGAAAGGCGCTTTGCATACTGAAATGGGTTGCCCCTGCCGGGTACTTGATTTGCTCGACTGGGTTAAAATCGGCTGTGGTGATTTCGCCTGTAGCCGTGTCGACTGCGATTGTTGCTAAGAGCACTGTTTTTAGTCCTGCTTTGCTGTTGAAGTCAAAGCCTTTTAGCAGTTGCTGTGCATTTACATCGACTAGACCTTCGGCTACCTTCCGTGCTCCTCTTGCACTTGTGGTGTCCAGGTTTTTTAGTTGCGACATCAGTTTTAGCAACCTACTAAACAATAGTCTGTCTTTGGCTTTGAAAGCCATTGGCCCGAGGGCAGTTCGTAGCATTTTGGCTGTGTTTGCACTGTGTCCAAATTCGGCTCCATTTTCGCGTGTGCGAATAAAGGCGGGGTCGTTCAAAATGCGTTTTTTGCTAACACCCCCTTTGGTGCGTACCATTTGCCCATCGGCACTTTTGTAGAAGGTAATGTTTTCTAATGTACCTTCAATTTTCAGAATTCCTGTTGCTTTCGCCATAATAAATATATTTAAAAATTTATAATGGTCAAATATATTGGGCGATTCTTTTGGTTCGGTGTCAGCATTTCCGATTGTGTTGTTAATTGCCTAATTGGTTGTATTTTTCCTTATCTGTCTATAATTTCCTTTGACTGGACTAAAGTCCAGCCCTACAAGATGTTTCGAGCCGATGGCTCTTGGGATGATTGGGGTTTGAATTCATTCTGTGTTTATTGGGACACGGATGAAACGGATTGGAATGGATTTTCACGGATTTGCTTTTAGACCCATCTGCAGCTGTGTATAAGACGGACTAAAGTCCAGCCTTACAAGATGTTTCGAGCCGATGGCTCTTGGGATGATTAGGGTTTGAATTCATTCTGTGTTTATTGGGACACGGATGAAACGGATTGGAATGGATTTTTACGGATTTGCTTTTAGACCCATCTGCAGCTGTGTCTAAGACGGAATAGATTACACTTTGCGGAATGGAGTATTGCTGGATCTCGATTGCGCTCGATGTGACAAAAGTATTAGATTGAAAATTTTGTGTGTTACTAAAAAAAAACTCTCTTAGACTCCCGAGGCTTGATTCGTCTGAATGACTGCTATGCTGTGCAAAAATGAAACAATAATCGCTATAATTTGTTTAATAAAAGAAGCAGGAACAACTTCCTATTGAAATAAGGAATAAAAAGGCAAAAAAATGAGGAAACACTGATGTCACACCTTATTTAAAACGTCTTAAATATCTTTGTGGAGATTGGAATTATAAATGAAATAAAGCTGTTCTATTTTATTTTGCTGGAAATGGATATTTATATAGAATTTGCAAAAGTGCCGTAAAAAAGTCAGGTAGAATCGATGTCACACCAAATTTCAAACTACTTAAATATCTTTGTCGAGAAAGGGGAAAAAAAGATAATAAAGCTGTCCTATTTTGTTTTTAAGGGTTTGAATACCTTTATTAAACAAAGTTATAAAAAGTCAAAAAAGTATGTCCTTTTGGGTTTTGAAGGGTTTGAATACCTTTATCGGGAAAGGAATTAAATAGGCAGAAAAAGTTGTCCTATTTTGTTTTGGAGGTATGAAATACCTTTACCGGGAAAGGAATTAAATAGACAGAAAAAGTTGTCCTATTTTATTTTGGAGGGTTTGAATACCTTTATTAAAACATCATTAAATTGATATAGTATCGAAACAGAAAATAAATAAATAACTACTTATAATACAACAAATTAGAAAATTATAATCATCAATATAAAATCATAATACCATGAAACCAACATTAAAAAGAATGTGTATCAATCCGAAAGATATTGCACTAATGAGGGGAATATCACCACGACATGCTCGTAATGTACTTAATGATATTAAGTTATTATTTAAAAAAGAAAAGCATCAGTGTTTGAGCGTGAAAGAGTACTCTAAGCATACTGGCTTTTCTGTGGAAGAAATAGAAAAGTATATGCTTTAATGACTTTAAGAATGCCTTATTTACTCTTCCTATATTATGGAAGCGACTTCTTGACTTTACTTAAGAGATTGACTTTTTTGCTGGTTCTGGTGGTAATGCTATTAAGTTTACTAACTCAAATTCTTTTGATTTTATATTTGGAAGTTCCCCTTGTCAAGGTTTGTCTCTTTACTCGTTTTCTTTGAAAAGCTATTCCTATAAATATTCGACCTTTCTAAGGTCGATTGAAACCTGTTATCCTATTTTTTTCTATAACCATTTGACCTTTCCACGGTCAATTGAAACCTGTTATCTTATTTTTTTCTATAAATATTTGACCTTTCCAAGGTCGATTGAAACCTGTTATCCTATTTTTTTTCTATAAATATTTGACCTTTCCAAGATCGATTGTTTAGGGAGTTGGGGTTAGGGGTTTTCGGATGGGAGTAATTTAATATGCTGTTTGAAAGTCGGCAACTAGACGCTTTTATAGCTTCATGCGGTGATAAAATCTTTATTATACCGCAAAAATGCTGTGCAAAACTAAAATAATCACCGCCTGTTTTGTGGTGCGGGCTATAGTTTTCCCAAACTATTGTACACTTTCTCATACTCCATTTGTGTATCTATGTCTATTAAGATGGCAGTAGCAGGCAAACGATATACCTCGTTTTGGGCTGTTATTAGGATTTCTTTGGCTCCTTGGTCTTGGTTGAGTTGGGTGAGTTTCTCGAAATATATTGCATCGAAAATAGCGGGAACGCTTGGGGAATTGTTGGTTTCAGAAGCGATGATCTTGGCTTTGTTTTGGACAAAATTGTCAATTAGCAGATTGTAATAGTCCGCGGTAAGTAAAGGTTGGTCGGCCAAAGTGATGAGGATGGCGTCATAGCTGCCTTGGTTTTTCGTTACAAAATCGACCCCACAAGCTATGGAATTGCCGAGTCCGTTTTTCCAGTTTTTGTTTTCGATAGTTTGAACTTGGTAGTCTGCTATGGTGGGCGAAATTCGGTCGGCATTGGCTCCTAAAACCACATAAACTGCATTCCCTTTGGATTGGATGGCTTGCTCTATGGCATTGCCCAATAAGGTGGTATTTTTCCAAGGTAATAGTTGTTTTATGCCGTTCATCCGTTTGGATTCGCCCGCTGCAAGAATTAGGATGGCTATTTTCATTTTTGGGTTATCGGTTGTCGGTTTTCGGTTATCTGTTTTTGGTTGTCGGTTAGAAAAAGGTTAACTGGTTAATCGGTTGATTGATTAGGGGTTGTCCCTTCCCTTCGACAAGCTCTGGGCAGGCTGGCTACCAATGACGTTTTTCATTTGAGTAGGGCTTCGTCCTTCGACTACGCTCAGGATGACGGCTCAGCCTGACAAAATGGATGTCATATTCTATTACTTTTTTGTAAAAAATTATATCTCAGGAAGACAGATTTGAGGTTAGAGGTTAGAAAAGAGTTAACTGGTTAATTGGTTAGGGTTTGTGGTTTTCTGTTTTCTGCCACCTGCTTTCTGCCATCTGCTTTCTGCTTTCTGCTTTCTGCTTTCTGCTTTCTGCCATCTGAAACCTGCTATCTGCTTACAAATGTTCTTTTGTTTTTCATAAAATCCGGTTGTTGTTGTCTAGTTACCGACAGTATTTCGGAACAAATGGATAGAGCGATTTCTTGCGGGGTTTCGGCTCCAATGTTGAGTCCTGCCGGGCCGTGGATTTTTTCTAAAAAGGTCTCCTCTACTTCGGGATGGTGCTCTACCAAATCATTGAGCAGTTTTTGGCCTCTTTTCATGGCTCCTACCAAACCAATGTAGGCAGGTTGGGTATCTTTTAGCGCTAGTAAATACTGCAAATCTTTGGCGTAACTGTGGGTCATCAAAACGATAGCCGTTTGCTGGTTTACTTCCTTTAGGTGTAGTTCGCCAGGCTCTAGTTTCAGGAGTTGGTGGACGCCGGGGAAGTCTAAAATCGTTTTTGGGCTGGCCGCAGGGGTTACTATCACCACTTCCCATCCCAATACGGAGGCTATCAAACACAACTGCACCGCATCGTGTTCGGCTCCTACGAGAATCAATCTGAAACATGGTTGTAGCTGTTGTTCGAAAAGTAGCGAAGTACTACTTCCCTTTGGTTCCCTATGGGCTGTTTTTGAAAAACTAAACCCCTTCTCGGTATCGAATGTGATACAAGAACCCCAATGGTCATTGATTCCTGGTTGTTTTGCATAGACCGTTTTGATTTGAAATGGGTTTCGTTCTTCGACTGATTTTTCAAAGGCTTGCATCAAATCCTCACTCGGATGGAAAGGCTCTATCAAAATATACAAGGTGCCTTCACAACCCAATCGGTAGCGGCCGTCATAGGTCATCATTTTGGGTTGGTTGGTCTGGAATACGGATTCGGATTGCTTGAAGATTTCTTTTTCGACACAACCTCCGCTAAGTGCGCCCGTCATTGTTCCGTCTTCTGTCAATAGCATTCTCACTCCCGGCTTGCGATAGGAAGAGCCTTCCAAGGCTACCAAAGTAGCCATCACTGTTTTTACCCCTTTTTGATGGGCTTTTTTAAAGCTGTTGATGCAGTTTTTGAACTCGAAGGTCATTCTTAGTTAATTTGTTGATGCAATTGGTATTTTTTGGCAGCCAAAATCTGTTGTACATTTCATTTCAAATGTAACCAACTTTAGTGACTTTTTCAAGTGATTGGTGTTTTTTAGGTTTTACTTTTGTTTGTTTGGAAGACAACACTTTTAAACCATTAAGAAAATTAAGGAAATTAAGTTTTAAAGTGGGTCAGTTGTCGGTTAGAGGATTAGTGCGGTAGAGGTGGATTTATTTTTTAGATACCACACGAAAGGATTGACTTCGTCGAATCTGCGATTTCGTGCGGTAGCAGTGGGATTGGTGTTTTTAGGTTTTACTTTTGTTTGTTTGGAAGACAACACTTTTAAACCATTAAGAAAATTAAGGAAATTAAGTTTTAAAGTGGGTTAGTTGTGAGTTAGAGGTTATAGTCCTTCGACTACGCTACCATTGACGTTTTTATTTATACTGTTAAATATCAATAAGTTGCATATTTAGCTCAGTTGCCTTTTTTGTTAGAAATCTGATTTGTT
>Ga0116157_10001392_pt1 | contig 24315 bp, 18 predicted proteins | sample AD_UKC048_MetaG_FD_89882 | JGI IMG/M metagenome (GOLD analysis project Ga0116157, IMG submission 89882) | Active sludge microbial communities of municipal wastewater-treating anaerobic digesters from USA - AD_UKC048_MetaG | ecosystem: Engineered > Bioreactor > Anaerobic > Digestate | place: USA... | reverse complement strand
CCCTATCTACAAGAGCAGCTAAAGGCAGACATAATCACTCTGACACGCTCGCCATCAACCATCGGCAATAAAGCACTCAGTTTTTCAGTCAGCGATGAACAATTAATCAGCGATCTAAGCCAAGTTGACTGCCTCATCCATTTAGCCGCTAGAGCGCACAGCAATGCCACCGCAGCCGATCTTGATCGCGATAACCTCGCGCTGAGCGAGCGCGTTGCAAAACTGGCTCTTGCTGCGAAGGTTGCGCGAGTTATCTATATAAGCAGTATTAAGGTCAATGGCGATAGCACCCAAGATCGCGCCCCTTTCACTGCGGATGAGACACCTCAACCCGACGATGACTATGGACGATCAAAATTAGCCAGCGAACTTATCCTAAAAAGATACTTTGCAAATACTCCAACAGAGCTAGTGATTATTCGCCCACCTTTAGTTTATGGCTCCAACAACAAAGGCAATTTAAAATCATTAGAAAAGCTCATCCGCTTGGGCCTACCCTTACCTTTTGCGAACCTAAACAATCAGCGCGATTTAGTTTCGATTGAAAACTTGTGTGCACTTATTTCTTTAACAGTTGCGCACCCACATGCAGCCAATCAAATTTTTTTAGTGAGCGATGGAATTTCACGCAACACAAAAGAAATCGTTGAGTTACTCGCTAAATATCAAAATAGACAACTAAGGTTTTTCAAAATGCCTAACTGGGTATTCGCTGTGCTAAAAAAATATAAACCGCAGGTAAGTGAGCGTTTGACCGGTAATTTACAGGTAGATATCACCAAAACTCGATCATTCCTAGACTGGAGCCCTGTTACCTAATGGGCATGCTTATCGGCTTATTCATTCTTTTATTTGCCTGCGGCTACCTATTAACGCAAGGCTTGATTCATTACGCACACAAAAAACAGTTGCTCGATATTGCTAATCATCGCAGCTCCCATACCCAAGCTACACCGAGAATTGGGGGGCTAAGTTTTGTAATACTCATCAGCATGCTTATAGCAGGTTATGCTGTGTTTATTAATAAAGAATCTACTGCGGCTATTTTAATTTTTATTCTCGCCCCCGCACTGATTGTTGCCATAACGGGATTATTAGATGATGTAATAAATCTGAGCCAGCGAGTTCGCTTCATATTATATTTTTTGAGTTCGCTGCTTGCTCTTGGCAATCTCAACTCTCTATTTGCGCAGCCCTTATGGATACTGGTAAGCGGTGGATTAATTTTAAGTTTGAGCCTTACTTGGCTAATCAATTTGTTTAATTTTATGGATGGAATTGATGGTATAGCAGCAAGCGAAAGCCTATTTGTACTCGCGGCACTCTCACTGTTTGCATATCAAGCCAGCGATATCGACTTAAATTACCTGCTTATACTTAGCACAGCACCTATCGCTGGTTTTTTAATGCTCAACTGGCAACCCGCACGTATTTTTATGGGGGATATTGGTAGTACTTTTTTAGGCGCACTCATTGGCTGCCTATGTTTTTATATGATTAATGCAAAATTCATCACCTTTTATTCGGTCGTTATTTTACTGGCAGCATTCGTGGTAGATGCAACCTGGACCCTATCCTATCGTTTAGCTACAGGGCAAAAATGGTATCAAGCTCATCGCAGCCACAATTACCAAATCTTGGCGCGTAAACTTAGCTCCCATAGCAAAGTCACTAGTCGCTATTCTCTTATTAATATAGGCTGGCTATTGCCCCTTGCACTTGCAGCCCAGCACTATCAACAGCACGCATTACTCATTACTACAATTTCTTTATTACCTTTGATATTACAGTGCTTTATAATCGGCGCTGGCAAACACGACCACAACTAGCACAATGATGCAGTTCACAGGCAACACCAAGCCCCAAAGAAGATGCTCATATGAATAGCTTGCTCGCTAAATTTCTGAATGCACCTCGCCCCGTAAAACGCGCCATTAGCGTTACCTATGACATTCTGGCCATTTCAACCGCCTTTTATTTGGCCTATGTCCTACGCTTGAGCCAACTAGAGTTTCACTTCAGTATTAATGAAATTCTCTGCTTATTAACAACAATTGTTATTTCTATCGCGCTCTTTATCCGCATGGGACTGTATCGCGCCATATTGCGCTATATTCCACCACAGGCGATTGGAACAATTTTAATAGGTATTATTGCCTCGAGCTTTGCGATGATTGCAGCCGGCTTTTATCTCCATGCATTTTTACCACGGTCAGTACCTGTTATTTACTCTTTTATCGCACTGTTCTTAATTGGTTTACCGCGCTTGATGTTTCGCAGTCTGCTGCAATTTTTTACGCCTAAGGGCAATGCTAATATTATTATTTATGGTGCTGGCGAATCCGGTCATTATTTAGCATCTCAACTTAATAAAAGTGTTCAATACAAAGCCGTAGCCTTTGTCGATGACAATGAAAAACTACACAAAAGTAATTTACGCGGCATTAAAGTCTACAGCCCGAATGACTTACCCAATTTGATCAAAAAGCATAAAGTCAGCAAAATATTATTAGCACTGGATACATCATCACAGCAACAAACTGTCAATATTGTTCGCAGGCTAGAAAAGTTATCTGTGCAAGTACAAGCGATTCCACCGCTTAATGATTTAATTAATGGTGTTGCGCAAGTCGATGAATTTCGCTCGATTCAAATCGAAGAATTACTGGGCCGCGAACCTGTTGCACCCGCCAAATCTTTGCTAGAAATTAACATCACTCAAAAAGTGGTGATGGTTACGGGTGCAGGCGGGTCAATCGGCTCTGAAATTTGCCGCCAAGTCCTCGCCTTAAAACCAACAGCCATCATATTATTTGAACGCTGCGAATTTAACCTTTATCAAATAAATGACGAGCTTTCTGCGCTTATTAAAGATGATTCCGTAAAAATATACCCCATTCTCGGTTCCATTAATAATGAAGCCTTACTTGAAAATGTTATGAAATCATTTCAAGTCACTACGCTCTACCATGCGGCGGCATATAAACATGTACCATTAGTGGAATATAATATTTTAGAGGGAACCAACAATAATTTATTTGGCACTTATAAAACTGCTAGAGCAGCTATAGCCGCAAAGGTAGAAAACTTTGTATTAATCTCATCGGACAAAGCTGTGCGCCCCACCAATGTAATGGGGGCAACCAAGCGTTTAGCGGAGCTGACCCTACAAGCTCTCGCAACACAGGATCACAGCACTACATTTAGCATGGTACGTTTTGGCAACGTATTAGACACTTCTGGCAGTGTTGTCCCCAAGTTTCGTGAACAAATTAAAAAAGGTGGCCCAATAACAGTTACTCATCCAGACATCACTCGTTACTTTATGACCATTAGCGAAGCTGCGCAGTTAGTTATTCAAGCGGGAGCCATGGCAAAAGGGGGCGATGTATTTGTATTGGAAATGGGCGAACCCGTTAAGATTGTTGACCTCGCCACTGAAATGGTGTTTTTATCAGGCCATACGATTAAATCAGAAACAAATCCTGATGGTGATATAGAAATAAAATTTACAGGATTAAGGCCGGGCGAGAAACTCTATGAAGAGCTATTGGTTGGCGACAACTGCGAAGGCACAGAACACGCACGCATTATGCGTGCTCATGAACAAGCAATACCCATGTTTGAGCTGGAGTCTTATTTGGCACTCCTTCAAAAGTATATCGAAACATTTAGTCACAAAGAAATCTTTAATGCCTTAAAACAACCATTTATTGGATTCAACGGATCGACTGGCACTGAAGACCTACTGCACTATATTCGTCACACCAATGTCGTTCAACTCAAAACCAATAAACAAACCAAATAGATGAACGAACATATAATTGAAGCTACAACATTAAGTGTAAGCTGCGTGATTTATGACACTGGTTATGATGTTTTAGCCACCACAATAAAATCGTTACATAATGCCATTCAGGAAGCCCTAAAACAGAACAGCCTAAACAACTGCACTTTTTATTTAATTAACAACCACCCCACTACGCCTGACTCATTTCAACAGTCAGCAGCACTCGCCCAAAGCCTTTTCAGCGATATTGAAATTATTAATGGACATGGAAATATCGGTTATGGTCGCGCCAATAATTTAGCCATTCACAACTCCAATTCTGAATTTCACCTCATTTTAAATCCAGATGTGAAATTAGATTTACTTAGTTTAAACGAGGGCATTACATTTTTAATGCGGCATCAAGATGTAGACTTGGTGGCCCCCCACGCAATCAATAATCATGGCGAAAACGAATATCTAGCCAAACGCATGCCCAATCCGCTCATAATTTTCTTAAGGGGTATAAATAGCCCGTTATTGAATAAAGTTTTTAAACGACAATTAGATTGGTATACATATAGGGATAAACTACCGACAAGCGACCCCCTTGAGATTGAACTCGCCAGCGGTTGTTTTATGCTGTGCAGAACCAAAATATTGAAAAATTTAGGCGGCTTTTCGCCAGAGTATTTTTTGTATTTTGAAGATTTTGATTTGTCGAGGAAAATGGCAAAAAAAATATTATTGCCATCCATGCGTATTACTCATCTAGGCGGGAACACCGCACGAAAGGGACTTCAACACATTAAGCTATTTCTAAAATCTTATCTAATATTTTTGACATCAAGCAAAAGACCAAACTAGGCGTTTTGAATACTCTCATTCACACGATCACGCATCTCTTTGCCTGGCTTAAAATGAGGCACATATTTACCCTCAAGAGTCACAGACTCTCCGGTTTTAGGATTGCGTCCTGTACGCGGGGCACGATAATGAAGAGAGAAGCTACCAAAGCCACGTATTTCAATACGCTCGCCAGCAGCCAAAATATCAGACATGAAATCGAGGAGGAGCTTTACAGCAAGCTCCACATCTTTCACAGGCAATTGATTTTGTTTTTCAGAGATATATTCGATAAGTTCCGATTTTGTCATGGCCTATACTCTTGTTAGATAGCGGCAAGCAAAATTTTCTGCAATCCTTTTCCAATTCAATTGAAAAACAGTAGAACTCAAGATGCAGTATTTAAAACGCTATAAACTTTCTAATCAAACTCAATTAATCTGACATGAAATTTATACTGGTTTAAAAACATAGACTCAAAAACAACAACAGCTAGAGCAAGTCTAGCTGTTGTTTTGCAAAATTATTCTTTATTTTGCATTTGCGCTTTTATCAAGTCACCCAAAGTGGCTGGTGCTGCTACTTGCTCAGTTTGCTTGGTGCTGTGATCTTTCAATGCTGATTTTTCCTCTTCAACATCTTTAGATTTCACAGACAAGCTGATACCACGATTTTTGCGATCTACTGCAATGATCTTAGCTTCAACTTCATCACCCACTTTCAGCAGATTACGTGCATCTTCAACTTTTTCACGGCTTAATTCAGATGCTTTTAATACTGCTTCTACATCTGGAGCCAAAGTGATGATGGCAGCCTTAGCTTCTACTTCTTTAACGATACCTTTAACAACAGCGCCTTTATCATTTACAGAAACGTATTCTGAGAATGGGTCAGCTTCAAGTTGTTTGATACCTAAAGAAATACGCTCACGCTCTGGGTCGATTGCCAATACAACGGTTTCCAACTCATCGCCTTTCTTGTATTTACGAACGGCTTCTTCACCAGCTTCGTGCCAAGAAATATCTGACAAGTGAACCAAACCATCAATGCCACCGTCCAGACCAATGAAGATACCGAAGTCAGTGATTGATTTGATTTTGCCGCTAATTTTGTCGCCTTTAGCGCAAGTACGAGCAAATGCATCCCATGGGTTTTCTTGGCATTGTTTCAAGCCGAGAGAGATACGACGACGCTCTTCATCGATATCCAAAACCATAACTTCAATTTCGTCGCCCAATTGCACAACTTTTGATGGATGAATATTTTTGTTGGTCCAGTCCATTTCAGACACGTGGATCAGGCCTTCAACGCCCTCTTCCAACTCGGCAAAACAGCCGTAGTCAGTCAAGTTGGTCACTTTCGCTTTTACGCGAGCGCCTTCTGGGTAACGTTTAGTGATTTGTATCCATGGATCTTCACCGAGTTGTTTCAAGCCCAGTGATACACGATTACGCTCACGATCAAACTTCAATACTTTAACGTCGATCTCTTGACCAACTTCTACGATCTCACCTGGGTGCTTAATACGCTTCCAAGCCATATCGGTGATGTGAAGCAAGCCATCTACACCGCCCAAATCAACGAATGCGCCGTAGTCGGTAAGGTTTTTAACGATACCTTTAACAGCTTGACCTTCTTGCAAGGTAGCCAACAATTCATCACGCTCAGCAGAGTTGGTTTGTTCCAACACAGCACGACGCGATACAACTACGTTGTTACGCTTTTGGTCTAATTTGATAACCTTAAATTCAAGCTCTTTACCTTCAAGGTGAGCAGTGTCGCGAACTGGGCGCACATCTACCAAGGAGCCTGGAAGGAAGGCCCGAATGCTAGCAACGTCAACGGTGAAGCCACCTTTAACTTTACCGTTGATAACACCTTTAATAACTTCTTCTGCCAAATGAGCAGCTTCAAGCACTTTCCATGCTTCTGAGCGCTTGGCTTTTTCACGAGAAAGCTTGGTCTCACCAAAGCCATCTTCAACGCTTTCCAGCGCTACTTGTACTTCGTCGCCGATTTGGAGAGTCATCTCACCCAATTCGTTACGGAATTGTTCTGCAGGGATTACACCCTCTGATTTCAAGCCGGCGTGAACGGTCACCCAGTCTTTATCGATATCGATAACTACACCTGTGATAATGGAGCCCGGCACCATATCAACAGTCTTTAAACTCTCTTCAAATAAATCAGCAAAACTTTCAATGAAACTCATGGTGATACCTTCATATGGGACATAGCAAACCACTCTATGTCATACCGCTGGCCAGTAAAGCGGGTTAATTAATAGGAGCGAAGGCTTCCTCTGGCAGGATGCTAGCCCTCTAGCCACTCAAAAATCCAATAGACTTTTCAGCAGGTGCGGCAGGCTAACAGAATCAGCCTTATAGATCAAGAAGTTACAAGGATTTTGGCGGGGAGAAGAAAGAGAAAAGGCGCAAAGTGAAACTTTGCACCTTGTTGAGCAGTTAATGTTGCAGGACACTCTTACCACGCCCTACGGCGTAGTATTCAAAGCCATATTCAAGCATGCGTTCTGGCTCATAAAGATTGCGACCGTCAAATACTACCGGATTAGCCAACGCTGATTTGATCAAGTCAAAATTAGGCGCACGGAAAATCTTCCACTCAGTGCAAATAATTAACGCATCTGCTTTTTCCAAAGCAGCTTCTTTGGTGCCCACCAGCTTTAGATCCTCACGCAGACCATAAATATGCTGGGTTTCATCCATAGCTACAGGATCATAAGCTTGCACCTTGGCACCCGCAGCCCACAAGGCCTCGATAAGAACGCGACTGGGAGCTTCACGCATATCGTCAGTGTTAGGTTTAAATGAAAGCCCCCACAGCGCAAACATTTTGCCTTTCAGCTGGCCACCAAAATGCTTAGTTACGTAGCCAAAAAGCTTGCTCTTTTGGACCTGATTAACCTGATCAACTGCTTCCATTAAGCTGGCTTTGTAATCGACGTTTTTAGCGATATTGATTAACGCCTTAACATCTTTGGGGAAACAAGAACCGCCGTAGCCACAACCAGGGTAAATAAAGTGATAGCCAATACGAGGATCTGCGCCTATCCCATTACGCACCTGCTCAATATCTGCACCTAGCTTCTCTGCCAGATTTGCCATTTCATTGATAAAGCTAATTTTGGTCGCCAACATGGCATTAGCGGCATACTTGGTCAGCTCAGCGGAGCGTACATCCATAAAAATCATGCGGTCATGATTGCGATTGAAAGGCGCATAAAGCTCCCGCAATAATTTTTCAGCACGCTCACTATTGGTACCCACAACGATACGATCAGGCTTCATAAAATCGTTAATTGCAGCACCTTCTTTCAAGAACTCCGGATTAGAAACCACATCAAACGGAACCTGAACACCGCGCAACTTAAGCTCGCCGGCTAGCGCATCACTAACCTTCTCAGCAGTACCAATAGGCACGGTAGATTTATTAACAACCACTTTATAGTCGCTCATTCGCTGACCAATGGTTTTAGCAACAGCTACAACGTACTGCAAATCTGCAGAACCATCTTCACCGGAAGGCGTGCCTACGGCAATAAACTGCAGCTCACCATGATTAACAGCCTGATCCATATCAGTCGTAAAATTAAGCAAGCCATTTTGAACGGCTTGTTTAACAATTGAATCTAGTCCGGGCTCATAAATAGGGATAATTCCATTTTTTAGTTTATCAACTTTTCCCTGATCAATATCGACGCAGAGCACATCGTGCCCTACATCCGCCAAACACGTGCCCGTCACCAAGCCAACATAACCTGTACCGAATACTGTAACTTTCATTGCTCACGCCCTACAAAGAATAACTTCTTCTCACTGCTGATAATTTATGAGCGTCCATAACTATCTTCATATCGAATCACATCATCATCTTCAAGATAGGGGCCAGACTGCACCTCAACAATCTCTAAAGGAATTTTCCCTGGATTAGTAAGCCGATGCTTGGTACCAACAGGAATATAAGTTGACTCATTTTCTGACAAGAGCATAACTTCATCATTTTTTTGGACAAGTGCCGTACCTTTTACGACAATCCAGTGCTCTGCTCGGTGGTGGTGAACCTGCAACGACAAGCTTGCGCCGGGTTTCACACGTATTCGGTTAACTTGATAACGGTCACCATCATCAATAGCATCGTAACAGCCCCAAGGCCGATAAACTTCCCTGTGCTGCAAATGCTCACTGCGCTTCTGCTTTTCAATTTGGGAAATAATAGCCTTAACTTCTTGCGCCTTAGACTTATCCGCAACCAACACAGCATCTGGAGTATTAATAATCATTAAGTTATTAACACCCAAAGTTGCGACTAACTTATCCTGCGAAAAAACCAATGTCTTGGTTGAACCAACATCGATGCTATCACCAATAAAACTATTACCCGCATCATCTTTTTGCGACACATCCCAAAAAGATTTCCAATCGCCTACATCACTCCAGCCAGCATTTAATGGCACACAAACAACATTGTTACTTTTTTCCATTAACGCATAGTCAATTGAAATATTCGGCGCTTGCGCAAAGGATTCTTTATCAACACGAATAAAATCTAAATCACGAACTGCCCAAGTACGAGCCTGATCGGCACTAGCAACTACTTCGGGACTATGCACTTGCAATTCACTCAAAAACACGTCTGTTTTAAATACAAACATGCCACTATTCCAATAGTAACAACCCGCCGCTAAATAACTCTGCGCAGTTTGTAAATCCGGCTTTTCAACAAACTGTTCAACCGCAAATGCTTCTGCTATATCGCTAGAAACTTGACTTGTCTTTATATAGCCATAACCCGTTTCAGGATGGGTGGGATGCACACCAAAAGTGACCAAATGATTTTTAGCCGCTGCTACTTTTGCAATATTTACTGCACGTTGAAACTCTTCAACATTACTGATCATATGATCTGCAGAGAGCACTAGTAACATGGATTCTGCATCTATTTCTCTGGCATGTAATGCAGCTAGCGCCAGCGCAGGAGCAGTATTCCGCGCTAAGGGCTCGAGAATAATGGCAGATTCTGAGGAACCAATTTCATTTAACTGCTCCGCAACCATAAAACGGTGCTCAACATTACATACAACAATGGGCGCGCTCAGATCAGTCAATCCCGTCAAACGTAATATCGTTTGCTGAAGCATAGTTTTATCGCCAAACAACTTCAGCAGTTGTTTAGGGTAATGTTGGCGTGACAAAGGCCACAAACGCGAACCTGAACCACCAGCTAGAATGACTGGAATTATCATGATTTTCTCCGGAGCTTAAAAAATAACTGCGCGGAAATTCCTTTCCGCGCAGCGGATATCAATCAGACTTAACCGATTTATTTGGCGAACTGAAGCTTCAAGAACTTTTCAAAATCTGCGCCTACACTTGCATGACGCACACCATAAATTACATTGGCTTGCAAATACCCTAACTTAGTACCGCAGTCGTGACTACGTCCAACGAGCTGGTAAGCTTCAATAGTTTCTAATCCCAACAGCGAGTCCAAAGCATCCGTTAGTTGAATCTCACCACCAGCGCCCGGAGCAGTGTGAGCCAAAAGTTCCCATACCTTTCTTGATAAAACATAACGACCAACAATCGCCATATTTGACGGAGCCTCGTCTAGCGGAGGTTTTTCAACCATTGCTTTGATAGGTGCTGTTTGCCCTTCAGGAATCTGAGCACCCGAACAATCCACCACTCCGTATTTATCAACTTGGTCGTGCGGCACTTCTTCCACAAGAATTTGACTATGGCCGGTTTCTTCGAAGCGCTTAACCATACCCGCAAGATTATCTAACTTAAGATTGCATTCAACGTTATCAATTAATACATCAGGCAACAAAACCACAAAAGGTTCATCGCCAACAACAGGCTTAGCCGCTAAAATTGCATGACCTAAACCCTTTGCTTCAGCTTGACGAACAGAGATTACCGTTAGGCCTCTTGGCGTAATAGAACGCACTTCATCCAACAAAGAACGCTTGAGCCGTGACTCCAATTGCGCCTCTAACTCAAAGCTGGTATCAAAGTGGTTTTCGATGGCATTTTTACTAGCATGAGTTACTAATACAATTTCTTTGATACCGGCTGCGGCCGCTTCTTCAATTACATATTGAATAAGCGGCTTATCAACTACTGGCAGCATTTCTTTTGGGATTGCTTTAGTGGCGGGCAACATACGTGTACCTAAACCAGCAACAGGAATAACAGCTTTTTTAATTTGCATTTTTGTTTCCTAGAGTAAAATCAAAATTGTAATTAGATACATAACCAACAACGGAATAATTATGTAGAGGTTTAGTTATTTCAATAAGGCTAAAATTTCTTTTGTTTTTTCATCAACCAGTTTCTTATCACTCCGACTTTCCACATTCAACCGCACTACGGGTTCGGTATTTGACATACGCAAGTTGAAACGCCATTGCTCGAATTCAAGGCTAATACCATCGGTTTTATCGATGACTAATGCTTCTGGACCATATAGATTAAATACATTTTCAATTGCCGATGTAGCATCAACAACATGACGATTAATTTCACCCGGCGAAGGAAATTTTGCAATGCGGTCTTCCAGCATAGATGACAAGGTTTCGCCTTTGCGACACAACAACTCAGCCACCAACAACCAAGGAATCATGCCGCTATCGCAATAAAAGAAATCGCGGAAATAATGGTGCGCACTCATCTCGCCACCATAGACCGCATCCTCAATTCGCATACGCTCTTTAATAAAAGCATGACCTGTTTTTGATTGAATCGCATTGCCACCATTTTTGAGTGCAATATCTTGCGTATTCCATGTCAAGCGTGGGTCATGAATAATATTGGCACCTGGGTTCTTGATTAAAAAAGACTCCGCCAACAAACCAACAATATAATAGCCTTCTGTAAATTGACCGCGCTCATCGAATAAAAAACAGCGATCAAAATCACCATCCCACGCAATCCCCATATCTGCACCATGTGCCAAAACAGCCTGACTGGTTACTGGCTGATTTTCGTGTAGCAAAGGATTGGGAATACCATTTGGAAAGGTACCGTCTGGCTCATGATGAATCTTAATAAGCTCAAAAGGTAAATAATTTTCAATCGCATCAATCACGTGACCAGCTGCGCCATTGCCTGAATTGACTACCAACTTAAGCGGTTTCAATTGGCTCACATCTACATAAGCTAATAAGTGTTGGATATATGCATCGAGTGTACTTTGTTCGCAATAGCTACCACGCTTCGATGGATCGACAGTAGCAAAATTATTCTCTTCTGCTAATCGCTTAATTTCATGTAACCCAGTATCACCACTGATAGGCTGAGAACCTGCGCGAACCATTTTCAAGCCGTTATAATCAATCGGATTATGACTTGCAGTTACTACACAACCACCATCAGTTTTTAAATAGCTTGTTGCAAAATAAATTTCTTCCGTTCCGCACATACCGATATCTATAACATCCACACCTTCATCGCGCAGACCATTAGCAAATGCAGTTTTTAATTCATTGCTCGTCAGACGAACATCGCCACCTACTACAACAGACTTTGGTTTTAAAAAAAATGCATAAGCGCGACCAATACGATAAACAATATCTGCATTGAGCTCTTCACCAAGCTTTCCGCGAATATCGTACGCTTTAAAACATGTTAAATTCATTTAAATCTTCCTAAATTTAAAACTTCATTTTGAAGTAAAAGCCATCTACTTACTTTGATGTATTTATATGCTATTACGATGACAAAACGGTGTGCGCTGTTTAACGCACCTGGGCCAATATAGCGTTTAACACCTGTTCAATAGTGAGTGATGTGCTATCCAGCACCAAGGCATCATCCGCAGGCTTTAGCGGAGATGTCGCACGATTGGTATCACGGTCGTCGCGATCTTTAATATCTTTAACCAACTCCGCCATATCAACAACCACACCTTTTTGTATGAGTTGCTTGTAGCGGCGCTCTGCCCTAGCTTCGGCGCTAGCTGTCAGAAAAACTTTTACCTGCGCTTGCGGGAATACCGTCGTTCCCATATCGCGCCCGTCAGCCACCAAACCAGGTGCCTGCGCAAAATCTTTTTGACGCTGTAATAACGCTGCTCTCACCTGAGGATAAGCAGCGACAACCGATGCACTCATACTCACATTTTCGTGACGAATCGCATCGGTAACATCTTCCCCAGCCAACACAATTCGAGTTGTATCGCCTGTCACGTCAAACTTTACCTGAAGTCGGCTCGCGATGTCCGCGATAGCTTGCTCATCTTGAATATCTACAGCCTGCTTAATGGCTGAAAAAGCCACCAAACGATATAAGGCACCACTATCCAGAAGATGGTATCCCAAATGCTTTGCAACTAATTGACTAAGAGTTCCCTTACCTGCCCCACTAGGGCCATCAATAGCGATGACAACAACCGACTTTGTGCTAAAGACATTAACTAATTCTGTGTTCAAAAGGAGCAACCTTAACCAATGGATTGAATAATGGCTTTGCAGGTTGCCACTGGATCGTGTGATTTAGTAATTGGGCGACCAATAACCAAGTAACTACTTCCAGCAGCTATAGCCGCATGGGGTGTTAGGGTTCGCTTTTGATCATCAACGGGGCTGGAATCTAAACGAATACCGGGAGTGACCAAACATAAATCCTGACCAAAATGACTGCGTAGCATGCTGGCTTCACGGGCAGAACAGACAACGCCATCCAAACCGCAGTGCTGCACCAGCTTGGTTAAACGCAGCACATGCTCTTCAGGCTCTTCAGCAATACCGACCGCATGCAGATCGTGTGCCTCAAGACTGGTCAACACAGTAACACCAATCAGGAGAGGCTTGTGGCCATTGTGGTGGTGTGCATGCTGTTCCAGGATATCGCGCGCGGCTACCATCATGCGCTGACCGCCGGATGCATGGACATTTACCATCCAAACACCCAACTGTGCAGCGGCTTTAACTGCTTTTGCAGTGGTAGTAGGGATATCGTGAAATTTTAGATCGAGGAACACTTCGAAACCTAACCGCATTAAATACTCTACAACACGGGGGCCACAGGCGGTGAAAAGCTCTTTGCCGACTTTCAAGCGGCAATATTGCGGGGACAGGCGTTTAGCCATGTAAAAGCAATCGTCTGCGTTATCAAAATCCATTGCCACAATAATACGTGGACCTTGAATATCTATCATGGGATGCCTCGCTTGAAATGGAAAAGCCCAGATCGTTAATCTAGGCTCCCATTAAAACAAACTTCAGACAAATTCGCAGCACCTTAATGCCCGATGATGCGGATCGAAATGGATAACACATTCATTTATTATTCAATTCTAGTTCAACATCCGTGTTGACGATCAAAAAACATCCTGATTTCGCAAGGCAACTCCATTGCCATCCAAAGACTGAGCTTTAAATACGAATACTTTTACGGTTAGTTTCTAGTGTCTTTTCACCAATGCCTTTGACCTCAGCAAACTGATCAACACTTTTAAAAGCACCATTGGCTTTACGCCAAGCGACTATAGCTTCCGCCTTTTTAGCACCAATACCTTTTAATTTAGTTAAAGATTGAGCATCGGCCGTATTGATATTGATGACCTCTTGCGGAACAGCAGCCGCTGGTTTTGCAGCGCTGGCAGCAGGCTTGGCAGCTACAGGTTTTGCAGGGGTATCGGCAGCGAACGCAGAGAAAGAAAAAGCGAGAGCAGCAACTACGAAGGCAGATAAAATACTTTTCATACGAAAAACTCCATGTAATTAATTAAATCATTTAAGTTAAGTTAAGCTCGCGACTTCCTTCTGCGAGTGGGAATAGATTAATGAAATATATTTGTTATGAAAAGTAGTCAAATTCGGAATTTCATGTGCGATATATCTCACACACTGCAGATATTGAGAAGACTATCACCATAAAAAAAGCTTCTATCCGCTAAGATAGAAGCTTTTTGAACGCAGCAAATTATGCAAATTATTTCTTTAGCAACTGCGTCAGATCCGCGGCACCCCAATGTGGGAAATGCTTGCGTACCAATGCATTTAGCTCCAACTCAAATTCGCTGAAGTTGGTTAGCGCCGCAACTGTTTTATCATCAAGGCGCTTGATGACCATACCTGCACCCACGGTGATATTGGTAAGGCGATCAATAACAATAAAAGCACCGGTTGCACGATTATTTTTGTAGCTATCTAACACAACTGACTGGGTTAACAGTACATCAACAACGGCGATATCGTTTAACTGTAGCTGCTCAACCTTAATTTCTTCTTGCGTGTTCACATCAATACGATAATGAATTGCTTCAAGCTGACCACTGACTGTTTTGCTGGCGAATTTAAACAAGAAATCTGAATTAGGCTGAACGGCTTTTTCAGTCATCCAAACAACATGTGCTTGCAAATGATTGGTCAGTGGAACATCTTCACTCGCAAGTGCAATCATATCACCGCGGCTAATATCAATTTCAGTATCTAGTGTGAGCGTTACCGCTTGCCCCGCAAAAGCCTCTTGCAAATCACCATCGTAAGTCACAATGGATTTCACGGTACTGGTTTTACCCGATGGTAGCGCTTTAATTGCATCGCCAACTTTCACAACACCTGAAGCAATGTTGCCGCAGAAGCCGCGGAAATTTAAATTGGGGCGATTTACATATTGCACCGGCAAACGGAAATCAGAAAAATTTTTGTCGCCAGCGATAGGTACGTTTTCGAGAATTTCCATTAGAGTCTCACCTTTATACCAAGGTGAAAATACCGAACGGTTTACTACGTTATCGCCATTCAATGCTGACATGGGAACGAAGAATACATTCTCCATTCCTAACTTTTTAGCGAATGCCAAATAATCTGCTTTTATTTTTTCAAATACAGACTCGCTGAAATCCAGCAAATCCATTTTGTTTACCGCAACAACAATATGTTTAATGCCAAGCAAAGAAGCGATGTAACTGTGACGACGAGTTTGCGTTACAACACCGTAACGTGCGTCAATCAAAATAATAGCGAGATCACAGGTCGATGCACCCGTCGCCATATTACGCGTGTACTGCTCGTGACCGGGAGTATCCGCAATAATAAATTTGCGTTTGGTAGTAGAAAAATAACGGTAGGCAACATCAATCGTAATGCCCTGCTCTCGCTCCGCTTGCAAACCGTCTACCAACAACGCCAAATCGACAGTCTCACCAGTAGTACCGTGTTTGGTACTGTCAGCTTGCACTGCTGCTAACTGATCTTCGTAAATCATTTTGGAATCGTACAACAAGCGTCCGATCAATGTACTCTTGCCATCATCCACACTGCCGCAGGTTAAAAAACGCAGCAGTTCTTTTTGTTCGTGTTGCGCGAGATAAGCATTGATATCTTCGGCGATTAAATCTGACTGATGACTCATTAAAAGTAACCCTCTTGCTTTTTCTTCTCCATCGAACCCGAACTATCGTGATCTATCACACGACCTTGACGCTCTGAGGTTGTGGTAAGCAACATCTCTTGAATAATTTCTGGCAATGTCGTCGCAGTCGATTCCACTGCGCCCGTTAATGGATAGCAACCAAGCGTGCGGAAGCGAACCATTTTTTCTTCAACTTTATCATCAGGACCAATTGGCATACGGTCATCATCAACCATAATCAAAGTGCCATCGCGCTCAACCACTGGGCGTTTTGCTGCGAAATACAATGGAACGATTGGTATATTTTCTAAATGGATATATTGCCAAATATCTAACTCAGTCCAATTTGATAATGGGAACACACGAATGCTTTCGCCTTTATCCACCCGGCCGTTATAAATATTCCACAACTCTGGGCGTTGGTTTTTTGGATCCCAGCGATGGTTTTTATCACGGAAAGAATACACACGTTCTTTAGCGCGAGATTTTTCTTCATCGCGACGCGCGCCACCAAAAGCCGCATCAAAACCGTATTTATTTAGCGCCTGCTTTAAACCTTGAGTTTTCATAATGTCAGTGTGTTTTGCACTGCCATGTACGAATGGGCTGATGCCCATATCAACGCCTTCTTGGTTGATATGCACAATTAAATCCCAACCTAAGTCTTTAATACGTTGATCGCGAAATTCAATCATCTCTTTGAATTTCCACGTGGTATCAACGTGCATCAAAGGAAATGGCGGCTTACCAGGATGGAAAGCTTTCATAGTGAGATGCATCATCACCGCTGAGTCTTTACCTACAGAATAAAGCATTACAGGGTTATCAAACTCGGCAGCAACTTCACGAATAATGTGAATACTTTCTGCTTCGAGTTGTTTCAAGTGCGTGAGTTTATAGTCGGACATTACAAAAGTTACCGATGTAAAAAGGGAAAATAAAATTAATCTTTCTTAGCTACGTTTTGTGTGGCTAAATTTGCAGTAAATTCGTCGCGCACATTTTTCGCACGGGTAAACACATCTAACATATATTGTGAATCTTCAGTTTCGATACTGGTACGCAAACGCGTTAAGTTAGCAATAAACAAATCCAGAGCATGCAATACACCAGTTTTGTTTGCACGCATTATGTCGTGCCACATAGTCGGATCACTGGAGGCAATGCGGGTGAAATCGCGAAAGCCACCGGCGGCATAACGAAAGATATTGGGGTTATCAATGTCATGTGCAAGGGTGTCGACCAAAGAATAGGCAATTACGTGCGGTAAATGACTAGTCGCACCCAAAACTTCATCGTGATCTTCAACCGACATAGTGAGTACTTCAGCACCTACGGCTTGCCACATACGCGTGATCAAATCGAGATGAGCAGCACCCGTCGTTGCTAGCGGCGTTAATATGCAGCGATGATTTGCGTACAAATCTGGATTCGCCGCCGTAACGCCACTTTTTTCAGAACCTGCAATGGGGTGACCTAAAACAAATTGCGCAGGAACAGCACCGTAAATTTCTTCTGCTGCAATTTGCACATTACCCTTAACACTCGCACCGTCTGTGATAGTCACATCTGCCGACACGCAGTCTTTAATTTCTTGCAGTACGGCTTTAACGGATAAAGTCGGTACCGAAATAAAAATCACATCACCAGCTGTTAATTCAGCTGCAATCGTTTTGAGCGATGTATAAGCGCGATCAACCACGTTTAAATTTACAGCGTCAACACAAGTTTGTTCACTGCGCGCTATGCCGATCACTTCTACGCAAGCGCCGCGTTTTTTCAAACCTGTCGCCAAGCTACCACCAATAAGGCCGATGCCGATAACGACAAGCTTATTTACAACTGGCGACGAAGTAAGTGATGACATTGAGTTAAAGTACAGCCTTGGGATAAGAACCGAGCAGTTTTAAATCTGCGCAGCGCGTGGCAACCTCTTGCAGAACTTCGCTAATCAAGGCGTCGCTCCCATGGCCAGCAAAATCGATAAAAAATACGTAATTCCAAACGCCCGTACGTGATGGGCGCGTTTCAACACGAGTTAAATCAATATTGTGGCGATGGAAAGGTTCCAGCAAATTATGCAACGCACCCGGCTCATTACGCATAGCAACTACAATCGAGGTTTTATCTAAGCCACTTGGCGGCACTGCTTGTGAACCGATAATTAAAAAGCGCGTGGAGTTGTCAGGCTGATCTTCAATTTTCTCGGCCAATATTTTCAAGCCGTACAATTCGGCGGCCATGCTGCCGGCAATTGCGGCTGCATTCCATTCGCCTTTTAAACGTTTGGCAGCTTCAGCATTACTGTTAACGGCGATGCGTTCGGCTTTAGGGTAATGTGCATCCAACCACTTGCGGCATTGCGCAAGCGATTGTGAATGAGAATAAATACGGCTGATATCTTTGGTACTGGTTACATCAGAAACCAATAAATTGTGGTGAATACGTAATTCCACTTCACCGCAAATTTTCAGGTTAGAGCCCATGAAATTATCGAGCGTGTGGTTTACAACGCCTTCGGTAGAGTTCTCTACTGGCACCACACCATAGTTAACAGCACCCGCCTCTACTTCACGAAATACTTCGTCAATCGCTGAGAATGGTAGTGAAACCGCTGATTGACCAAAATGCTTTAAGGCAGCTTGCTGAGTAAAGGTACCTTCTGGGCCTAAAAATGCAACTTTAACTGGATTTTCAAGCGCCAAACAGGCAGACATAATTTCGCGAAACAAACGCGCCATTTCTTCATCGCTGAGCGGACCTTTGTTTTGCTCCATCGCCTTACGTAAAACTTGCGCTTCGCGCTCAGGGCGATAAAACAAAATTTGTGCATCTGCAGGCAAATTAGCTTTTTTAACTTCAGCAACTTCTTGCGCGCAAGTTGCACGCGCTGAAATTAAGCGACCAATTTCTTCATCAATTGCGTCAATCTTGGTACGCAATGCGAGAAGTTTTTCTGCTTCGGTTTTCTCGATGGTCATTTACTTACTCGTCAGCTGAATCATCTGTAGCATCATCGACAATATCGTCTGCTACGTCATCTATAACACCATCATCGGCTTCGAGCGCTTCTTCGCCCTCGGCAGCTTCTGCGCGCGCTAATTCACGCTTAGCAGTTTCATCAACATTTTCTTCGATACGCTCCAACCCTTGCATGCGCTCGCCTTCTTTCAATTTAATCAGGCGCACACCTTGGGTGTTACGGCTAAGAACAGACACTTCGTCAACACGGGTACGAACCATTGTGCCTTGGTCGGAAATCAGCATGATTTCTTCGCCGTCGAACACTTGTACTGCGCCAACTAACTGACCATTACGCTCAGTAGTCTGCATACCGATTACGCCTTGCGAACCGCGACCTTTAGCAGGGAATTCGCCTACTTCAGTACGCTTACCGTAGCCGTTTTCGCTCACAGTCAGCACTTGGCCATTTTCCATGGGGATAACCATGCCGACAACGCGTTGACCTTCGGTCAAACGAATACCACGTACACCACGAGAAGTTCGACCCATTGCGCGCACTTGCGATTCACGGAAGCGCGCGGCTTTGCCTGAGCTTGAGAACAAGACTACATCGCACGAACCATTGGTAATTGCTGTACCTACCAGCGTATCGCCTTCATCCAATTCAATTGCACGCAAACCTACGCTGCGTTGACGAGCGAATTGGGTCAGAGCTGTTTTCTTAACGGTACCGTTTGCTGTTGCCATAAAGATAAACTTGTCATCGTCATATGACTTCACCGGCAGAATCGAAGTGATATGTTCACCTGCGTCAAGCGGTAACAAATTAATTACTGGACGACCACGAGATTGGCGACCCGCTACCGGAATCATGTACACCTTCAACCAATAAACCTTACCGGCGTTGGTGAACAACAAAATTGTATCGTGAGTGCTAGCAATCAAAAGATGCTGCACATAGTCTTCATCTTTAACCGCAGTTGCCGATTTACCCATACCGCCGCGACGCTGCGCTTGGTAATCATCTAACGGCTGGCTCTTCGCATAACCGCCGTGAGAAATGGTTACCACGCGATCTTCAACGTTGATTAAATCTTCGTTAGTCAAATCCATGCTTGAGGCAACAATTTCAGTGCGACGCTTATCACCGTAATCCGCGATAACTTGATTCATTTCTTCGCGAATCACTTCCATCAAACGCACGGCATTGCCGAGGATTTCAAGGAATTCGGCGATTTGCACTAGCTTTTCATCGTACTCGGCAAGTAGCTTGTCATGCTCCATACCGGTTAAGCGATGCAAACGTAATTCAAGAATTGCTTGTGCTTGCGCAGCAGATAAATAGTAGTGGCCATCGCGCATGCCGAACTCAGCACCCAAATCTTCTGGGCGGCAGGCATCTTCGCCAGCGCGCTCAAGGTAAGGCGCCATTTCAGAGGCATCCCAACCGCGCGTCATCAAGCCATCTTTTGCATCAGCTGGTGAAGCGGAGTTTTTGATCAGCGAAATCACTTCATCTATATTGGAGATAGCAACAGCCAAACCTTCCAAAATATGACCGCGCTCACGCGCTTTGCGCAATAAATAAACTGTGCGACGCGTAACCACTTCGCGACGGAATTTTACGAAGGCTTCCAACAATTCTTTCAGATTCAGAATTTTAGGCTGGCCATCATCAAGTGCAACAATGTTGACACCGAAGGTCGTTTGTAACTGAGTTTGCGAATAAAGATTATTCAACAATACTTCGGCTGATTCGCTCTTCTTCACTTCAATAACAATGCGCATACCGTCTTTGTCAGACTCGTCGCGCAGCTCGCTAATACCTTCAATTTTCTTTTCTTTTACCAGCTCAGCAATACGCTCAATCAAGCGCGCTTTATTCAGCTGATAGGGAATTTCGTGAACCAAAATGGTTTCGCGACCGCTTTTTTCATCGCGTTCAATTTCAGTTTTGGCGCGAACAACGATGCTGCCGCGACCAGTGTGATATGCCTGAACGATTCCAGAGCGACCATTAATAATCGCGCCCGTTGGGAAGTCTGGGCCGGGAATAAACTCCATCAACTCATCGATTGTGATATCGGCATTGTCGATCACTGCCAAACAACCGCGCACAACTTCAGCAAGATTGTGCGGTGGAATATTGGTCGCCATACCTACGGCGATACCGGATGAGCCGTTCACCAGAAGATTGGGAATACGCGTTGGCATTACTGCCGGGATTTGCTCGGTGCCATCATAGTTGGGCACGAAATCCACGGTTTCTTTGTCCAAATCCGCCAGCAAATCGTGGGCGATTTTGGCCATACGGATTTCGGTATAACGCATTGCCGCTGCGCGGTCGCCGTCAACCGAACCGAAGTTACCTTGACCATCCACCAGCATGTAGCGCAGGGAGAATGGTTGCGCCATACGAACGATAGTGTCGTAGACCGCGGTATCACCATGAGGGTGATATTTACCGATTACGTCACCCACCACACGGGCAGATTTTTTGTACGGTTTGTTCCAATCGTTGTTCAGCTCGCTCATGGCAAACAAAACGCGACGATGTACGGGCTTCAAGCCATCGCGTACATCGGGTAGCGCACGCCCTACAATTACGCTCATCGCGTAATCAAGGTAGGACTGCTTCATTTCGTCTTCAATACTTACCGGTGAAATTTCTTTTGCGAATTCGACCATGGGAATACAGCTTTCCTTTTAAATAAGGCTTTGGTTATAAGACTTTGATTATTAGTGACTGCTAGCTAACCTATGAATGAACAGGCTAAAAATAGAGCGCTTTAAGCACACTTTTTCACGCCAAAATAAAGGCCGCAATACTACCATAACAGCCTGCAGATAGGCACTTTTTAGTAGCCCCCAAATACTCCCCTCAGCAGAGCCTCAAAACGGCCCCAAAACACTATTTAAAAGCCCGGCAAGAGGCGATTGCTTTTTAATCAACCATCACCGAAATCACCCCGACCAAAACAATATTGACGCTGCCAATTTTTTGGCTAGCGGCAAAGTCTTGCCGAAAGGCTCTGCGAAATTTGCCGTTTTTCTGACTAAAATCTTATCCGATAGCATTAACAAAAAATGCTAACACTATGATTTTAATTGGATTTCAATGATTCGTGTGAACTGGCACGCATTTCGCTAAACACCTCTTAGAAGGACAAATTTTATTCAGTGGCTGCATAAGCCTGTCGCTGAAAATAACAATCCAACCCCAGGTATAAGATTATGCGGGACATGACTATGTTAACCGGCACTCAAGCAATCCCCCTCGGCTACAGCGCTCCGCTAACGCCAGAGCAAGAAATTGAAGCCAGAGCTAAGCTTATTCAGGCGCTGCAAATGTCGCTGGAGCCGAATGATGTGCTCGCGATTTTCTTTAAGCACCTGCAGACCATTATTCCTATGGGCGGGATTCAATTCCGCTTTGCAAACAACAAAGACATCACCAAATTAGGCCGCGATGCTCTCCACCACTGCGACTACCGCCTGACCACAGATGAAGGTTACCTAGGCGAGATTATCTTTAACCGCAGCAAGCGCTTTATTGAAAGCGAATTGAGCACACTTGAAATATTGCTCGGCGCACTGGTTTACCCACTGCGCAATGCGCTGCGCTATCAATCTGCCATGCAACTCGCCTTGCTCGACCCTCTCACTCGCTTGGGGAATCGCGCTGCTTTGGATAACGCTCTGCGCCGCGAACTTCAGTTGGCTGAGCGTCATCACTATGAACTTTCTGTGTTAATGATTGACGTTGACCATTTTAAAAAAATCAATGATCAGTACGGTCACGCCACAGGCGATCAAGTTTTACAAGAAATCGCGAGTACGATTGAAAGTGTTTGCCGCGAAACGGATATTAGCTTCCGCTACGGAGGCGAAGAATTTGTGGTGTTGTTGCGCAAAACCAGTGAAATGGGCGCACGCATTATTGGCGAACGCTTACGCCGCGAGATCAATCAGCTTGAAATAGAGAAAGGCGCTTATAAAATTCAACCCAGCGTGAGCATTGGTATTGGTACCCGCGCGTCGGGCCAAAAAGAACATATCAATGATTTGTTTGAACGTGCGGATAAAGCGCTTTACCTTGCAAAGCAATCTGGCCGTAATTGCGTAAAAGATTTGCATGACGTAACAGCCTAGAAAATCGCTTAAATAAAAAAGCCGGATTAGCATTTGCTAATCCGGCTTTTTTATTTCCTACAGCACAACTATTCTGGCTTGGGTTTACGCGGCGCTGGCTTTGCTCTGCGCGGTGGCGCTGATGCGGCGCGCAGTTTGTTTTCATGGCGCGCGCGCTGGCTTTTTTCATCACGCGATGGAGGCATCAACTTGGTGTGCGTATCTTTATCGAAACCTGCAGTTAAACACAGATCTGCGATTTCGTTTTCGCTTAGCTCAGTCCATTGACCAACACGCACGTGCGATGGAATAAAAATATTCGCATAACGCACACGTTTTAACCGGCTCACTTTTACGCCTTGCGATTCCCACAGACGACGCACTTCGCGATTGCGGCCTTCCATTACAACACAATAGAACCAACGGTTGCGCGACTCACCCGCACCATCGACAATATCGGTAAAGCGTGCAACGCCGTCATCCAGCAATACACCTTCTAATAAAGCGCGTTTCATTTCATCATCAACATTACCTTGAATACGTACAAGGTATTCACGGTCGATAACGGATGATGGATGCATCAATTTATTCGCCAGCTCACCATCGTTCGTGAACAGCAATAAACCACTGGTATTAAAATCCAAACGGCCGATTGAAATCCAGCGCTCACCTTTTAAATGTGGCAAGCCGTCATATACGGTGCGGCGACCTTCTGGATCTGAACGCGAACAGATTTCGCCTTCGGGCTTGTTATACAAAATCACGCGGCGGCGCGTTGCTTCGGTGCGCAGAACAACACGTTTACCATCAACAAAAATTTTATCGTCTGGAGTGACACGATCGCCGAGCTTGGCGATGCGATCATTAACTTTTACTTGGCCAGCTTCAATTGCGCGCTCCATTTCACGGCGCGAGCCTATACCAGCACGAGCGAGCACTTTCTGCAATTTTTCATCGGCAGCATCAACTACTTCAGCTTCATCAGAAGCGACTGCGAAATTTTGCTTGGCAGTCTTTTTATCGCCAAATTTCTCTGCGCGCGCTTCGCGCTCGATCAATTCAGGTTTTCTTTTGGATGAATGTTTTGCTTTAAATTCAGCCGAAAAATTATCGGCCGCTTTTTTACGTGAGGCTTTTTCAGTTGCTGCCGCAAAATATTCGGCAATCGCTGGCTTCACAGCCTTGGCGGGTTTGTCACGATTCGCGCCGGCAGAATTGCTG
>Ga0116157_10001391_pt1 | contig 24323 bp, 14 predicted proteins | sample AD_UKC048_MetaG_FD_89882 | JGI IMG/M metagenome (GOLD analysis project Ga0116157, IMG submission 89882) | Active sludge microbial communities of municipal wastewater-treating anaerobic digesters from USA - AD_UKC048_MetaG | ecosystem: Engineered > Bioreactor > Anaerobic > Digestate | place: USA... | reverse complement strand
TCCCAAATCTGTCCAGCTTGTACCATTCAGGCTGTATTGAATTTTAAAGTTACGGGGAGACGCAGCATTGTTCGACATCTGTGCAAACGAAAGTTTTAAGGTGCCATAACCCAGTGTTGAGAAATTCACAGACCAGCCCTTGGTTCCTGAACCGGAAGCCCATGTTTCGCCGTCGATTGAACGGGTGGTAACACCTGCAGCTGAGTATAGAATGTCGCTAACACCACCAAATGGAACAATAGTTTTTGTTAGATTGGTAGTAATTCCAGCATCTGCAACATTGTTGTCCGGACTATTTGGAAAATCCCACAGTACAATTACTTCAGGGGTCTCAACCACCATAATATAGGCTGATTTTGTTTCACTGTCGGTTCCTGCTGAGTTTGTTACAGTCAGGCTAACATCATAAGTGCCTGGTACATTGTAAACAACGCTTGGGTTTTGTTCATTACTGGTCGCAGGTGTTCCACCGGGGAATGACCACTGCCAACTTGTAGGCATCTGGGTTGATAAATCGGTGAAATTGATGGTTGAACCCTCCAAAACATTTGTGTTATCGGCAATAAAATTACACGTTGGAGCCACATATACACTGTGTATTTCAATGTCATCAATCATAAAGGCATAGGCGTCGTTCGAAACGCAACGTATAGCAACATATACCGATTGGTTGTCGAATGCCGATAGGTTATAGGTATATTGGGTCCATGTTACAGGTGCCTGTACATAAGTGCCTTCAGATATTTTTACAAAATCGGTTGTGGCATTACCGGTAGTTGATACATAAACAATAAACCTTTCAAGACCGTACTGGTCGGTTATCGATTTAGCCCAGAAAGAAAACGAAGAATTCTCACCCAGGTCAATTTGAGTCGACATCAGCCAGTCGTTATTGGGCGGTGTAGTAGCTGCCATGCATATACCACACAGATTGCCTCCATGGGCTTCCCAGCCGGTGGCTGCCGGAGTGGTGTTGGCCGAGTTGAATGCGATAAATGAACCGGTATAGCTTTCGTTCGGAAAATCAAAATTTTGCGATCCGTAAGTTGTTTTTCCGTCAACATCTAAAGTTGTCCAGGGGTCGAAATTGTCAACCTGAAAATCGGTACAGGCTTCAAAATCGAGAGAAAAGGCTGTTGTACTGTTGGGGTCGAAAACCTCAATATAATCTGTCTGAGTTATGGAATTGCTTCCGTTAGTGTTAGAAACTGTTAACGATACATCAAAAAAACCTAAAGTCTCGTATGTTACTTGTGGATTGGCATCAGCACTTGAAGCAGGGGAGCCTCCTTCAAATGTCCATGTCCATGAAGTAGGATCAGTACCGGCAGAAGCATCGTTAAACTGAACCGTTTCTCCCAGGGCTACGCGTCGGGGTGTACCTACAAATCCAGCAACAGGTGGAATGCTGTTGTCGAAACATGCAAATGCATAAATTGCATGTTGGAACGTACCTCCGAATAAATCGTTATATGGAGTCCAACTGCCATAAATCGTAAACCCGGAATTAAGCCCTTCGTCCTGAGCATTGGTAACAATGGCTATGGTGTCGCCAGAAGCAGCACTCCCTGGCTCCAGCAGGCCGAGGTAAAAGCCATTGGCCGGAGCGCTAATGGTATCATCAAAATCAATATCAATATAACCCCGATTTGTAAACGCTGTTTGAATTGTTGACAAGGGAATTATTTTTGTAGCCAGCTGATTGGTTGGAACACCATTCGCATTATCCCACATGGCAAAAGTTACATTTGGGTTTGTTACATTATTGACCTCACCAAGGTAAACACGCATACCCCAAACCTGATTATACGGTTCGTGGTCTTCGAAGTATTCGGCAAAACCTTCGAACCCGTAGCTGTTGGTGCCACTCAAATAGCCGGCATATGCCCCGGAATTGGTAACTGTGTACAAACTTGCAGTACAGCAAAACTGACTCAGTGTATCACAAAAGTTGGGGACAACACCGGTTGTTATTGCATTCCCTGTTATACCGGGTAGCATATAGCAGTAAGTTGCAATGAAATATTCATAAACAGCAAAATGATATAATGTCCCTGGAGTTAAACCTGTAACAGTTACATTAGTTCCTGCTCCGGTGTAAACAACATAATTGCCGTTCCCGACTTCCATTCCGGTTCCATATACAGGGTCCGCTGTATAACTCACTGAGTTTATCGGATTCGAGTCAACCGCAGAGCCTTGCCGTGCCAGAACAATTACACCGGTTCCATTGCCTCTGTTCCAGTTAACCTGAATCTGGTTATCTCCGATATTTGAAGTAGAAAATCCCGACACCTGGGTAGTTGGAGCCGTACAGGCCGGCGGGCAGCTGATAAAACAAAATTGAATAATATTGCCATTGACTGTAATGTTGGTAATAGGCAGAGCTGTATTTACTCCGGCCCATGATTTGGAGTTAGGAGTTGTTGCATCGGTGAAGCTTGTTTTTGCGCTAGTTCCAGGCCATGGGCATCCCGATGTACTTACAGCACCCGACCCCGTCATTACACCGTTTGCAGTCGATGCATTTGCAGCCATAGGAAACATGCCCTGATGACTTGCTGCATTAATGTTGTTTGCAGAGGTGTGCGATGCAATATAACTCCCGTCAACATGATAAATAATCATACCAACACCGGGGCAAGCGTAGTCGAATCCAATTTTCTGCCGGTTTTCAAGTAAAAAATACTCATTTGACGTTTGGGTATTGTACCTGTAAAAACTTGATGCATTTTGTTCAGCATTCAACATCGCAATGTTTTGAGGGGTTGTAAGTGTTATAGCCTCTGCCCAATGATAAATATATATTTTGGTATAGGCGTTGTGGTGGGCGGGTGTTGCACCGTTGTTGTTCCATGAACCGTTTGCCATCATATCCCATTCACCGGTACCATCATATTGACCATTGGTGGAGTAATCGGTATCGTAGTAGTCGGGTGCACCCAGAACATGCCCAAATTCATGGCATATCACCCCGATACGGGTAATGTTGGTACCGCTTGTTCCTCTTAACTCGGATGAACATGAATATTTCGAAATGCTTACACCGTCTTTATTTACAGGAGTAATCGACCAGGCATGAGCCCAGATAGTATTTGACGGAGCTCCGGCTTCTTCGCCATATCCGGCATAGATCACATATACTCCATCAACAGTTCCGTTATCATCATTATCGTACAAAGAATAGTCCACGTCAGGGTCAGCAAGGTTTACGGCTTCTGCAACAAGTTGTCTGGGATACATGTCGTTATTGCTACCGTCATTGGTTCCATAATATGCTAGTGTATTTGAAGCTGTGTAGGGACCTGCAACATCTACTGTCAGGTCGAACTGACCATAGGAATTCTCCAGATAGTAGTCTTTAACACTTCCTGTAGCACTGCCAATTGTATAGTTAATCTGATTAAACAATGCATTGAAATCAGCCTGAGTTTTGGTGAATGGGCGGTCGGTATAGCCAATAAGAATACATATTAGCTTTCTATCGCCCGTTGTTGGAAATGCCTTTGTGCTTTTTAATTCTGCCTGATACATGTTCCTGATCTGCTGCAGATACGACATCTGCTCCTGATTGTAGAACAAGCCTTTCGGTGTGTTGATAAGATAAGCAACTGCTGCTGCGTCTCTTATTTCAATATCGCGGGCGACAATTCCGCTGGGAATCATTTCGCCATGCAGGTCGCGGGTGGCATATTCATAGTAACCTTCGCTATTAAACATCAGGGTATAGCCATCGAGGGTTTCTGCCCACTTTACAAATTCATCACCATGAAGATAAATCTTCAATGTGGATCCATCCGGTTGGGTAAATTCAATCAAACCAGGCTTTGCAGGAACCGAGAATGCAGGCTGGCTCATACACACAATTACAAATAACGTAGTTAATACGTAAAACAGTTTTCTCATAAAACGAAGATTATTTTTGAAAATATGAAAATATCAGAGATACAAAGACTCATACCTTAATATTACAAAGCTTACAGCACAACAAATTCAATAATAAACACAAAAATTTCAGTATAGTTTACTGACACACAAATCACCTATCAAAAGTAATTCTTAATTGTCAATTGCTGGTATGTAATTTAAATTTCTGAGTATTATTTATACCATGAGATGTATAATAACTAAAATATGCTCACATATGCATTCTAAAATGTCGCAGGCTTATTCCTTTGTTTTAACGACCTAATGGGATGCAACAGCTTGAAAAATTCCATGTCGTTGTAGTTGCTTTCATCAACACCACAGAACGATAGTCCGCAATAAGCTGTCATGTTCGAATGTAACGGACTGATTTTATGAAAAATAATAACTTCATTTTCGATGAAATCGGTGAGTTGTTTCCGGCTTTTGTAGAGGTTGGAGTGTTTTTTTATTTGAATAGCTTCGATGAAAGAAATCAAATCCCAGTATTTTTCCATTGCATAATAGAATCCGGCAGGGGTGCTTTTCAGCGTGTACGTTTTTTTAGGATTGAATTCGCCGATGAAGTTAGAGAAGTAAAACTTCAGACTATCGAGCTTTGAATTATCAATCAGGGTATAGGAGTTGAACATGTTTGCCGGTTCATTGTCGGCAATGCAACTGGCTATTTCGAGGCTGCCTGTGGAAGGATTGTTTGAAATATACTCAAACAATGCCCTGTAATAGCCGTTGGGTGCGCCAACTTTTTGCTGCGAGCACAGGGTGTAGTCAGCCACATCCTTAAATTCAAAAATGGGTTCTATTGAGCCTTTTACGCAGATTTGAAGGAATAGTAAATCTATTTTTCTGCCAGAAAAGCTATTTCGGATGATATCCCTAACACTGTCAACAATCAGAAATCCTGATTCCGGATATTCGTCGAGGCACATTTCGTTCAGTTTTCCACCATGATCCAAGAAGCACAGGGCTATATTATCGTATGTAAACAGGTTAATTGCCCACTGCAAGTAATCGTTGTAACTATCAGAATGATAAGAATATTCGTTTGGAATTGTGTATCCGGTTATTGTGTCGTGCATGATTACGTAGCGTCTCATACCGAGAGTATCACCAAAATCGGCCTGAATAGTTACAGCGACATTCTCATTTAATACACCGCTTTTTATCATGCTGATAATGGTATCGCCATATTCCGATAAATTATTGTCGTATGGCATATAGTAAACAAAAAGCCAGTTCGTATGCGTTCTGAAATCCTGGGCCGATACGGGAGAGAGCTTTATAAGCAGGCTGAAGAGAAGGAGAACTTGAACAAATCGTTTTATTGAATGTTTCATACCTGAAAAGCATTAATTCTTCGAAAATACAAAAATTACAGGAAGATTTTTGAATTGTGAATGATGAATGTATGAATGAAGAATTTGATGTGAGTATGTGAGGGTTTGATGATGATAAATTTCGGAAATCGGAGTTTTTATATTGATCTGCGAAAATTTAATAAAATATTCCGAAAATGCGTGGTTTATTATATATTTGAAAATTGATAAGTGTATGGGTTGGATTTTAAATTTTTGTTCACGAACTTTGACACGAATACAATTAAAACTATTTGGCCATGAAAAAGACCTGTATTGTAGCTGTTTTAAATTTCGTTTTTCTCAGTGTTTTCTCTCAAACCTGGCAAGAAGCCGACAGCCTAAGGGATGTATATCTCGAAAAAGAGAGTTTCGACACAGCCTTAATTTATGCTGAAACAGCCGCTGAATTGGTGAAAGAAGAGTTTGGTGAAATGGATACCTTGTATGCGGATATGCTTGAAGGATTGCTATATGTTTATTACTATCTTGGAAAATACGATGAAGCCATTAGATGCGGTGAAAAAGAAAAAAACATACGCGTAATAACTCAAGGAAGCTTACATGAAAAATATGGTTCATGCCTAAATAACCTTGCCCTCTTGTATAAAATTATGGATCAATACGACAAAGCCCTTCCGCTTTATCTTGAGGCATTAGAAAACTGCGAAAAATCTTTGGGCAAACAGCATTCTGAATATGGGATTCGTTTAAGCAATCTGGCTTTATTGTACTCAGAAATGGGCCAATACGACAAAGCCCTTCCGCTTTATCTTGAGGCATTAGAAAACTGTGAAAAATCTTTGGGCAAACAGCATTCTGCATATGGGAATCGTTTAAACAATCTGGCTGGATTGTATAAAAGTATGGGTCAATACGACAAAGCCCTTCCGCTTTATCTTGAGGCATTAGAAAACACTGAAAAATCTTTGGGCAAAGAGCATTCTTCTTATGGCATTCGTTTAAACAATCTGGCTTTAATGTACCAAAGTATTGGTCAATACGACAAAGCTCTTCCGCTTTATCTTGAGGCATTAGAAAACTGCGAAAAATCTTTGGGCAAAGATCATTCTGAATATGGGATTAGTTTAAATAATCTCGCTGGATTGTATCGTAGGATCGGACAATACGACAAAGCCCTTCCGCTTTATCTTGAGGCATTAGAAAACTGTGAAAAATCTTTGGGCAAAGAGCATTCTTCTTATGGAATTAGTTTGAACAATTTGGGTGGATTGTATAGTAGTATTGGTCAATACGACAAAGCCCTTCCGCTTTATCTTGAGGCATTAGAAAACTGTGAAAAATCTTTGGGCAAAGAGCATTCTGCATATGGTATTCGTTTAAACAATCTGGCTGGATTGTATCGTAGTATTGGTCAATACGACAAAGCCCTTCCGCTTTATATTGAGGCATTAGTAAACACTGAAAAATCTTTGGGCAAAGAGCATTCTGAATATGGGAGTCGTTTAAACAATCTAGCTGGATTGTATCATACTATTGGCCAATACGACAAAGCCCTTCCGCTTTATCTTGATGCATTAGAAAACTGTGAAAAGTCTTTGGGTAAAAAGCATTCTGAATATGGGATTCGTTTAAACAATCTGTCTGATTTGTATCGTAGGATCGGACAATACGACAAAGCCCTTCCGCTTTATATTGAGGCATTAGAAAACACTGAAAAATCTTTGGGCAAAGAACATTCTGCATATGGGAGTCGTTTAAATAACCTTGCCATCTTGTATTCAGATTTGGGACAATACGACAAAGCCCTTCCGCTTTATATTGAGGCATTAGAAAACACTGAAAAATCTTTGGGCAAAGAGCATACACGATATGGAGCTTCATTAAAAAATTTGGCGTCCTTTTTTTACGATATGGGACAATACCACAAAGCTCTGCCACTTTACAGAGAAGCCATCCAAAACAACTTTTATAACATCAACAAGGCTTTCAGTTTTCTTGCCGAAAGCGAAAAAGAGAAGTTTATAAAAACACTTTCCGGTAATTTCAATAATTACAAAAGCTTCTTTATCGATTATGCTCCCGAAAATCCGGAAGTAGCCAGGGATGCCTACAACATAGAAATCGCTACCAAAGGCATGATACTGCAAGCCGGCATACAAATGCGCGAATCCATTGAGCAAAGCGGCGACAGTGCTGCTCTTGCCAAATACGATAAATGGCAGGCTTTGCGCTTAACTATTGCGAAGCAACACGGCCAGCCTGTTGAAAAACGATTGCAAAATTTACCTGAAATGGAAGCTGAAGCCGAAGCCCTGGAAGGAGAATTAGCACGGGTTTCGTCAGCATTTGCAGAATCTCAAAAACTGGGAGCAATTACGTGGCAGGATGTGCAACATGTGCTGAATCCCAACGAGGCTTGTGTGGAGTTTTCTTCGTTTTCATACCAAAAAGATATGGAATCTACCGATAGCATAATGTACGTGGCTTTGGTATTATTGCCTGAAAGCGAACAGCCTATTTTGGTGCCTTTATGTGAGCAAAAACAATTAGATAGTATTTTGTACAATACCGCATCTACACCGGGAGCTTTAAACAGAATGTATCGTGGAGCTTCTCTACCGTTTAAGGCTGGAGTAGATTATGGTGAAAGAATGTATGAATTGCTATGGGAACCTATCGAAGATATTATCCCGGAAAACTATACGGTGTATTATGCTCCATCCGGTAGCTTGCACAAAATTGCATTTGCAGCCATACCTATAAACGAAAGTATCTGTCTCAGCCAGAAATACAAATTGATGCAGGTTAGCAGTACTACTGTGCTGTTACAGCCGTCGAAGTTCAAAACCACAAAACCCGAAAGCATTGCATTGTTTGGTGGTATTAATTACGAAACGGATATGGAAGAATTACTGGCAACAGCCGAAAACATACGAAGCAAACAGGAGTATGTGTCGCGTTCGATTTCATCAGATGTTGAAAGGGGAAGCACCGCTTGGGGATATTTGCAGGGAACCTTGCAGGAAGTGAATGCGATAGAGAATATTGCGAAAAAGCAAAAAGTAGCAACAACCAAATTTACCGGCAATACAGCCATCGAAGAACAGTTTAAAAGCCTAAAGGGGAACAATTCACCACGAATCGTTCACATATCTACCCACGGCTTTTTCTTTGAAGATGCCGAGCAGGGGGAGCAGTACAATGCAGCTAAAAACCCGCTGAACCGTGCCGGACTGCTGTTTGCCGGAGCCAATAATTCATGGCAGGGCAAGGCATCAAACGATGGCATCGACGATGGCATTCTCACTGCTTACGAAGCTACCAATGTTATACTGGGGAACACCGAACTGGTCGTACTATCGGCCTGCGAAACCGGTCTGGGCGAAATTCGCGGGAGCGAAGGTGTGTTCGGCTTACAAAGAGCATTTAAAAATGCAGGAGTCGAATACATTATGATGAGTCTGTGGAAAGTTCCCGATGCCGAAACTGCTGAGTTTATGGAGTACTTTTACAATAAACTGTTTGGTGGTGAGTCCATACCGGATGCTTTTAGGAATACACAGCAATACATGAACAAAAAGTACCCCGACGAGCCATACAAATGGGCAGCGTTTGTGCTGGTGAGGTGATGTTGAATGATAAATTTGATGTGAGGATGAATTGATTCGGGGAAGAGAAGGCGTTTATCTATGTTTGCTTTAATAGCCCTGAACCGTCCTCGTTTACAACGAGGACGCATTTACAATAAGCATTTGCAATGCAATGATCGCAGTGCATATAGATAAAGTGGAATAGAAGAATTAAAATCAGCTATACAAAAACTGCATCCGTTACAATAATTTTTAAGGTAGCAAATTGAGACCTTAAAGAATGGTGTATTTAATAAGTGATTCCAAATTTAAATAGTACTTTCGTAATAATATGAAATTGAAAAAATGGCACAGGAAAAAGGAAAAGTAGAAGTCTATACCGATGAAAATATCATCAATCGCATATATCTTGTCAGAGGGAAAAAGGTAATGATAGACCGTGAATTGGCAGAATTGTATGGAGTGGAAACACGAGTATTGAATCAGGCAGTAAGACGAAATGCAAAACGTTTTCCTGAAGATTTTATGTTCCAGATGACACCTGAAGAATTAGAAGAATGGAAATCACAAATTGTGATATCCAGTAAGGAAAAGATGGGTCTTAGGAAACCCCCGTTAGTTTTTACAGAACAAGGAGTTGCCATGTTGTCAAGTGTTTTAAATAGTGATACTGCCATAATGGTAAACATCCAGATAATCAGAATTTTTACAAAGATGCGTGAAATGCTTGAAACGCATAAAGATATACTTTCAAAATTAGATGAGCTTGAACGGAAAGGCATCGAAAGAGACGAAAAAATCATGTTAATTTTTGAGTATATAAAACAATTTGAAGAAGCTAAGCAACAAGAGCTTGAATATCGCAACCGTAAACCTATTGGATATAAGCGAAACGAAGAAAATTAAAAAACGTTCTCCCGCCCTCGTTTGCAACGAGGATGCATTTACAATAAGCATTTGCAATACGAGAGCTGATATTGTTTTAATAAACAGATTTTCAACTGGTTGCAGAAGTTTTTGAAACCCAGAAAGTAAAGCGTTGCAAATCTACGATTTGAGAAATATCCTGTCGTATAAAACCAGCAGTATTACTGTCCCCAGACCGATGGCGCTGAAAACTATCCAGATGTTACCCGGATGGTAGGTGTTCCAAAGGTATTGGGTTAGTTCAGTTTGGTTCATGTGCATCTGTTGGCACGCACTGGCAATGTAGTCGTTTTGCGAAAATGTGTCGCTGATGGCAGGAATGTCGAGAGAACGGGCCGATACTTCGTGTTGCAGCAGGGTGATTTTGTCGGACATATTCTGATATACCGTACCGGACAACAAACCGGCAAAGAAATTGCCTCCTGCCATGGGCAGAAAGCTGCAACCCATATACAGAGCCACTTTTTCGCGGGGAGCTATGCGTCCGACATATTCCGAGATTTTTGGTGACCCCGACATTTCGCCCAGACCAAAAATCAAAATGCTGAAAAACAAATACATTGGGTTGTTGAACATGAACATAAGCCCGATGCCTATGCTGCTCACCAGAAAACCCGATATCATGGCGTGCAGTGGTTTTAATTTCATTACCGCAAACGAAACCAATACCTGAAGCAACACTATGTACATTGCGTCGATATTGGTAAGCATTTCGGGGGCAATGCTTCCTTGCTCAGTTCCAATTTTTGAAGCCAGCCATGGACTGATGTTTTGAATTGCCTGATATACGCTAGTTGTATCCATCCATTGTTCAATAAACACCGGCAGGGTGTAAAACAATTGGTTATACATTGTCCAAAAACCGATAACAATGATCAGAAAAATCAGAAAACGAAAGTCGGTGATGGCAGTGCCAATATTTTTGAAAATAGTGGTAATCGATTTCCACAAAGCATCAGTGTTTTTTTTTCTTACGGGTTCTTTGAAAAATACAATTAGCAGCAACAGGTTTAGCAGAATAACCGATGCCGACATCACAAAAACCAGATACCAGTCGATACCGCGTAATTTTGAAGCAAAAATGGGTCCTATAAAAGCCCCGATGTTCACCATCATATAAAATATTCCGAACCCGATAGAAGAATTTGTTGGTGTGGTTGTTTTGGCTATACATGCCGATATTACCGGTTTGAAAAGCCCGGCACCGATGGCAAGATAAATAAAACTCATAAATACCAGCGTGTAATTGCTGAACCATGCCATAAAACCATAACCGGTCGATAATATGGTAAACGCAACCGCAAGTACTTTTTTATATCCGTATTTATCGGCAATTGCGCCCGTAATGACAGGTAAAACATAGAGAATAGCCACCACGGTTCCCATTAAAATACCTTTTTGCTCCTGACTGAACCCCAGGGCCCCTGTATCGGTGCTACCCGTAAGATAGAGAGCCAGCACCATGAACATGCCATACCATGCCCAGCGCTCGAATAGTTCAAGTGTATTGGCAATCCAGAAATTGCGGGGAAGTTGTTTTATTATGCCTTTGGCTTTCATGTCTCAAATATATCGAAAACCTTCGTAAACACCTATCCCGAAAAGTGCAAAATCGTATTTCACAGGGTCATCGGGGTCGAATTGCCGAAGCACAGTCGTAAGTTCTTCCACAGCTTTCCAGTCGTCCGATTTGCGTTTCAACAGTCCGAGCGAACGCGCAACCCTGCCTGTATGCACATCAAGGGGCATCATGAGTGATGCAGGGGAGATGTTCTGCCATATTCCAAAATCCACTCCCTTGTTGTCGCTCCGAACCATCCATCGAAGGAACATGTTCAGCCTTTTTGCTGCGGCACCGGCATTTACGTTGCTGATGTGTTTTTCGAGATGCTTACTGTGCGGTTGTGCAAGAATAGCGGTACGCAAGTAAGCAAGGCCATCATAGATACTTCTGTTGATGAACAATGACTCGAGGCTTTGAGAATGGTTGTATATTGTCTTTAATGCTGAAATCATTTCACACAGGTCTGTACAGTTGAAAGTACGATATACCCAGGGTTTCAGTCTTTGCAGGTCGGCTGAATTGTGATTTTTAACAAAATCGTATGGAGAGTCATCGAGCATATCCATAAGTTTATTTGCACTTTGAATTATTGATTTTCTTTTTCCCCATGAAATCAGTGCAGTTAAAAGCCCCGAAATCTCTATATCACTGTTGTTTGTAAACCGGTGGGGAATACTCACGGGGTCGTCTTCAACAAAACATGAGTTATTGTAGTAAGCTGCCTTATAATCGAGATACTCTTGTAAATGTTCCAGTCCTGAATTCATGTAACAATAATAATAGCTTTATACGAAAATAGTTTTAAAAAAGTAAAATCTTTCATTATTTTGCAATTCATGCAATGAGCTTATGTTAATTAAAATTTTTTGGCAGGGAATAATCATTGGGTTATCAGCCTCGATACCTTTGGGACCCATTGGAATACTGAGCATTCAGAGAACCATTTCCAAAGGCAGACACGCCGGTTTTGTGAGCGGATTGGGAGCAGCCGCTGCCGATGCAATGTACGCAATTATTGCCGGATTCAGCATTTCGTTCATTATCGATTTAATTACCCAATATCAGGATATCATTAAGGTGGTTGGTGGAGCTTTCCTTCTTTTTATCGGGGTTAGATTGTTTATCACCAATCCAGCAAAAGTGATGCGAAAACAAATGAAACAGAAGAATAAGGGGCTATGGGGAGATTTTCTGTCATCGTTTGGACTTACTTTTTCGAATCCCATTACTCTTTTTGTGTTTATTGCTGTTTTCGCCGGATTCGGACTGATTGATTATCAGTATAAATATGTGTCAATTCTTGTACTTATATCCAGTGTTTTCTTTGGAGCCTCACTATGGTGGTTTTCGCTGACTTTTCTTGTAAGTATTTTCAGGAATAAAATTAAAATGAGGCGATTGCTGATGATAAACAAGGTAGCAGCAGTGCTGATCTTTGGTTTTGGCTTGTTTGTTATTGTGAGTTTATTTTTCGCGAAATAAGGAATATCAGTTCTTTTATGAAAACTGCATGCATATCTCTTTTACGCGGCTGACAACTGCGTCGAGTTCTTTCTGGGTTTTGGCTTCAGCAATAAATCTCAGATAGGGTTCGGTGTTTGATGGGCGGATATTGAACCAGAAGTTATCGTAGTCGAGGCGATATCCGTCGAAATCGTAAAAAGCAACAGGTGCCGATTCGCTGAAAAAAGCCTCTTTTACAGCATCCATGGCTTGTTGTTTTTTTGCAATTTTAAAATTGATTTCGCCTGAAGATTTGTACTTTGATATATTACTGATTGCTTCTGAAAGTGTGGTTCCCGCAGCATGCATTTTGAGAAAAACTTTTAGAACCAGCAGGCATGCGAGTATGCCGGAGTCGCTGAAGTAAAAATCGCGAAAATAGTAATGTCCGGCCAGCTCACCTCCGAAAACCCCGTCAATTTCTTTCAGCTTGGGTGCAGCGAATGCACGCCCAACGCGCCATGTGTACATATTGAAGCCTAGCTTTTGCAGGTATTCACCAACGGCTTTGCTTGTTCGAATATCCTGGATAGCAGTCCCTTTAATGCCCTTGTCTGAGAAATAATGCCCCAGCAAAGCTATTATGAGGTCAGGCGAAATGAATTCTCCTTTTTCATCAACGAACATCACTCTATCGGCATCGCCATCGAAAATAATTCCTATGTCAGCCTTATGTTTGAGAACGGCACTTTTCAGCTGAACCAGATTTTCCTGTTCGAGTGGGTTGGGTTCGTGTCCCGGGAATCTGCCGTCGATCGTTTCATTAATGTAATGGGGTGTCTCTCCGAAAAGCCGTCGTGCAAATAATCCTGCCATCCCGTTGGAAAGGTCGATGCAAACGTTCAGCGAAGAAATATCTGATTTGAATTTTTCAAGAAAACCATAATAACTATCTGAAATGTTGTATTTCACAATTTTACCACGATATGGAGAAGCAATCACTTCTTCTTCATTCATCCATTGTTCAATGTGCTTCAATCCCGTATCATACCCAACAGGCATGGCTTTGGCTGATGATATCTTCATTCCGTTATGCTCGGGAGGGTTGTGGGAGGCAGTAATCTGAACCGATGCTGCAAAATTGAAATGGGCTGTACCATAATATATCATGGGAGTTGAGCAGAGTCCGGCATCGTAAACATCGGCGCCGGCATCACATATTCCCCGAGATAGTGCATCAAAAATTTCATCAGAGCTGAGCCGTGCATCTCTGCCTACAAGTATTTTATCGGTAGGTAAAAGGCGCGGCAGAAAATATCCGATTTTATATGCATCCTGTTTAGTAAAATCTTTGTTGTATTCGCCTCTGATATCATAAGCCTTGAATGCTTTCATATCAATTGTTTTTACATTTTATCCAGTTTTGTTTTAAGAATTTTCGCAATCAGATTGCGGTTCTCTTCACCTTCGATGGAATTCACAATCTGATTCAGAAAGTTTCTTTCTGCAATAGTCTTTGCTGTGAATCCATAGTTGATGTCATTTATCCAGCTAAGTTGCAGTACTTTAAAATCATTCAGACTTTTCAGATCGGTTTTTTCAACAACTTTCCCAGTCGCGAAATCTTCGAGCACAGCATTGTCGATGATTTCTTCGCGGGTAAGTCCCAGTTCAAGTGCTGAATTCCGGTTGTCGCTCTGATGATAATACAGGGTTACAATTCGGTAAATATCTATTTTGTCAGCATCGCGGGTTATTTTACTGAACAGGAGCTCTCTTTCGGGAAGTCCTTCTTCAATAGCGATTAATCCATGATTATATACTGCAGCATGGATAATGTTTACTGTTTTCTTATCGAATTTATCAAGAACATTCACCATATTGAGAACATCTACACCCATTGTGCCATGATACACCGATTGCGAGTCGACAAATGTCTGATAGATTTTATATTGTCTGAATCGTCCAACATCGTGTAATATTCCGCAGATTTGTGCAAGATTAATGTCGCTGTCCGACAAATTCAGACTTTTGGCAATGCTTTTGGCTTCCTGAGCAACGCGAAGGCTATGATTCAGTTTAAGGTCAATATTGCTATCGATAGAAGCCTCACCGGTATGATGCTGTTTTGCAAAGCCCTGCAACCACTCTGTGATTCGTATAACTTCGCTGCTTTGGATCATTGCAAAATAATGCGGTGTTAGTTAGATATCCTGTGATTTGCAGCAAATCGTTTTAAACGTTGCTCAAGTTCATCAATCATCGGTAATTTTATCTGAGAAACGCATGCCCTCAACCCGTTGATTTTTTCGCTGCCTGTGTTTTCGAGTGATATGGCACTGATTCCGTAACAAAGCAACTCTTTAATGATTTCATGACCCGATTTTCCCGGGTATTGTATCGTGAAATAGAAACCATCGGCCAAGTCCTGATCAATATCCTTGTCGTAAACGATTTCAAAACCTGCTTCAACAAAGAGCTTTTTCATGCGATGGGCACGCTCGCCATATTCGCTCACTTCCTTAACAAAGTTAAATTTCCCATCGCTAGCCGCACGAAACATTGCTGCCAAAGCATACTGTGCCGAATGACTGGCCCCTGAACTCAGTGAATAGAGTATTCTCATAACAAAAGTATATCCGTATGCTTCGGTTCCGAAACGGATTTTTAGGTTGGGGTAGCAACGGTGGAAAATAGCATCAGAAATACAGGTTACCGCCAATCGTTGCCCTGCATAGCTGAATGCCTTTGAGCTGGAGATAAGTAGCACATAGTTTTTTGTGTAGTTGGCAACACTGAGCTGATATGGTGGTTCACCGGGTTTCGACATGTCGCGCCTGAAATCCATGGCAAAATATGCAAGATCTTCAACGGCTATTACATCGTATTTGGTACATAATTCTCCTATAATCTGCAGCTCTTCATCGGTAAGGCAAATCCATGCAGGGTTATTGGGGTTTGAATAAATGATGGAGTTAATATTGCCTTGTTCGAAGAAAGAGATCAATTTTTCACGAAGCTTTTTGCCCCGATAGTTGTAAACATCAAAACTGACAAACTTCTGACCGAGCACGCGATATTGCTGTTTCTGAACCGGAAATCCCGGGTCGATAAACAATGCTGTATCTTTTTTAGGGTCCAGAAAGTTGTTAATCAGAAAAGTAGCATAGCCGCCTTGCATACTTCCTACTGTTGAAATGCAGGCAGCAGGAGAGATTTCGATATTCATGAAGTTTTTAACGAACCTCGAAGCCTCTTGTTTAAGCTCTTTCACTCCGTCAACCATAGGGTACGAGGCAGCAACACCACGCTTTAATGCCTCTATTTCGGCTTGTGTGCCTATTTCGGATGGTAATAATCCGGGTTCACCCATTTCCATGCGCAGAAATTTAACACCGGTGGCATCCTGTAATTGATTAACCAGACCCACGATTTCGCGGATAGTTGCTTTGCCAAGGTCTTTAAGGCCTACAGCTGCAATTTTTTCTTCAACAATCGATTTTGGAATTATAGTTTCACTCATAACATTCTAGTTTTTACAAACTTATTTATTTGCATTGAAAAATACAAACTCAGATGTGCAACGAAAGAAGGTTATAAAACATTATTCTTCAGGGTCGAAACGCTGAAAGCTGATTTCACGCTGGAAACCGTCGCTGTAGAATTGCGTTACTTTGAAAGAATTTGTAGATATTTCGCGGAGGCGGGCAAGGCTGCGACTGTTGTATTTGTCATAACCTATATAATATCCGGGCGATTGCTCGTAGTAGATTTTAAGCTGATTGCGCTTCAACTCCCATTGCATGGTGTCGGTAGTGTTATAAAGGCTCGAGTTGCCCTGATTATCTTCGGCAAAGTAATACACAGGCACATCTTCAACCAGATTTCCGTCGCTGTCAACCGGACGCCAATGTCCAATTAAAATAGCAGTATTGGCAATATCTTCATCGGTCTGACCACAGCCTGTAAGAAGCATTATAGATACAAAAACAAGTGATATTAGCGATAAATATTTTTTCATTTTTCTCAATAACAATTATAACTTCAAAAATACACTATTTTTGCGCAAATTATAAAATATATGTTTGATTTCGATAAACCGATCAACCGTGAAAACACCTTCTCGGTAAAATGGGACAACAGAACTGAGGTTTTTGGAACCAATGATGTGTACCCGCTATGGGTTGCCGATATGGATTTTGAGGCTCCCAAAGAAGTTACAGATGCAATATTAAAACGCGCAGAACATCGGGTATACGGCTATTCATTGCATGCTGATGCCTATTTCAATGCATTTATTTCGTGGTCGCAACGAAAACACAACTGGGAAGTGCAGCGGGAATGGTGCTTTTTCAGTCCTGGTATTGTCCCTGCACTGGCAGTAGCAGTGCAAACATTTACAGGTGAATGGGATAAAGTACTGGTTCAGTCGCCCGTATATAACCCTTTTTTCGATGTAGTCGAGGGCAATAAAAGAGAACTGGTTCACAGCCCTTTGATACTTAAAAACGGACGTTATCATATGGATTACGAATCGCTGGAGAAAGAATTTGCAGGGGGAGTTAAACTCATGCTGCTTTGCAATCCTCATAACCCTGGCGGTAGGGTCTGGTCAAAAGAAGAGCTAACACGGCTTGCTGAATTATCGCTGAAATATGAAGTTGTAGTTTTTTCCGATGAAATACACTGCGATCTGGTATATCCAAACCAAAAACACACACCTTATCTTTCACTTGGCGAAAAGTACCTGCCTTTTTCAGCAGTAAGCCAATCGCCTAGTAAAACTTTTAATATTGCCGGTTTAAGCAGCTCTGTTGTAGTTATTGCCGATAAAGAAATGCGCGACAGAATGAAAAATCTTATGGAAACCATACATCTTTGTATGGGTAATATTTTTGGTACTGAGGCATTTAAAACGGCTTACACGCTATGCGATAGCTGGCACAGTGAACTTATCAGCTATTTAGAGATGAACCTGAAATTAGCAACATCGTTCATTCAAAACCAACTGCCTGTGATAAAAGTAATGCAGCCTGATGCAGGTTTTTTGCTATGGCTCGATTTCAGCGACCTCGGACTCAGCGATAAAATGTTGAATGAGTTCCTGGTTACTAAAGCTGGCCTGGGATTGTCGGCAGGAGTTATGTATGGGCACGAAGGTAGCGGCTTTATGCGATTGAATTTTGGATTGAATAGGGCTCAGCTTGAAAAATGTCTGATTCGTTTGCAGCAGGCTGTCAACTCTCTTCCTGTCCGCTAAACCTTGCAATCAGTTCAGGGTCATTAACTTCTTTTGCGAAAGCAAGTACTGAGCTCAATGGCAACTCTTTCACTTCGTTAATCATAAAACCGTCGATAGCATTGTTGAATTCAGGGTCAACATTGAAATGAACGATTTTAGCGCCCATCGACAAATATTTACGCAATAACACTGGTATTTTCATGCCATTAGTACTAAATTCCTCAATAATCCTGTCGATTTTCTTAATATCGTTTCCACAATATTTCAGTACGACATTAAGGTCTCTGGGTAATTTATACCGGAACTCGTTTCGGCATGATACATAGTGCGATAGGTCATCGTCGCTGAAGTTGCGCTTAAAGAACTCGACCATGCATATTTTGGCGATATCGCTAAAATTGTTACTAATACTGGCCGGACCAAGAATATACCTGTACTCAGGTTTTTTTAATAATACATATATAATACCTTTCCACAACAAGAACAGCGCAGATGATTTCTTCTGGTATTCGTTCACTACGAACGATCTTCCGAGCTCGATGCCGTTCTCCATATACGGATAGAATTTCGGCTTGAACTCAAACAATGTAGATGTATAAAACCCATCTGCTCCAAAGTCTTTCATTATCTCTTTACCAAACCCGATGCGGTATGCTCCAACAAGCTTTTCGGCAGTAAAATCCCAAATGAACAAATGTTTGTAGTACTCATCGAACTTATCAGTATCGCAACTCTTTCCGGTACCTTCGCCAATTTCGCGAAAAGTGATCTCCCGCAAACGGCTGATTTCAGTAAAAATGTTTGGGATTTCGCTTTTCGACGCAAGATAGCAGTGGTAATTTTCGATACAAAATAAAAAGCATGATGCTTTTATCGATTCAATTTCTTCTTTAATTAAACCTTGTAAAACGCTTTCTGCTATTGGTTCAGGTGTTTCGAATGCAGTTGTTTTGCTTTTATAGTTCACGGTATTTCCCAGGGCATAACAGCACATTTTCAAAAAGCTGCCATAAACATTTTCATCCTTAATTATGTTTTTTATGCTTTGATTCACAGGTGAGCCCAGATTCACTTCAATTTGCGTGTTTGTTAGGCGGAGCATTTCGCCAGGAAGAGTCAATGTGAGTAACAGGGGGTGAATTTTTCCAAATCGGTGAAACCAGTTGCTGTTAGAACCCGGAAAAAAAACAGGGATGACAGGAACTTTGGAGTTATATATCAGTCGTACAATGCTTTGCTGCCATTTACGATCGAAAACCCGTTTCATTCTTTCGTTGAATGATGATACTTCTCCTGCAGGAAAGAAGCCGGCAGGGTGCCCCAGACTGATATGACGAAGAATTGATTTATAGTCGTGGGCTTCAGATTTTTTCCTTTTTAACCTGCGGATGGCTTGCTTATTATCGAATAAAAATGGTTTCAGAGGTTCTATTCTGCTGACGAGAAAATTCGCCATAAATTTGGAATCGGGGCGGATTTCTGAAAAGATTTTTATTAATGTTACATAATCCCAGCTTCCATATGGGTGATTTGATACAACAATAAAACCGCCTTCGCGGGGGATGTTCTCAAGCTGTGTTGATTCAACAGCAATGCTATTGTTGTTGCACTGAAACATAGCATCAATAAATTCTGCTGCCCCGGGTCGGTACATCAGGTTATAAGCTTTGTTCAGCTTTCGCAATCCCATGAGATGTAATATTGCAACCGATGATAACCGCCACAGCCATCCTTTGCGCTGTATAGCATTTAATAAGTCATCGGTTGTTATTAATACTCTTGTCATGGGTTGTTTTAAATATATAAACCGCTATGCAAATTAAAAAAATCTCATCAAATAAGCCAAACTAACAGGCCTCACTATTTTCTTTTGTTATAATGCTATTGCGTGGCAATGATTTTAGGAAGAACAACAAAGTAATGGCGCTAAAAACAAAGAACAGCGTACCAGCCAGATATAACGCTTGCCTCAACGAATACACATCCGCGAAATACCCAACAAATGGACCGATTATCGAAAAAAGTATCCGTATTAAAAAATTCCGCACAGAAAGAACAGTAGCTCTGATGTCGCTTGTCGTAATGCGATTGATGTAGTCTTTCAGTACGGGTGTGGCAATCCCTCTAACTATATAAAAAAGCAGCACGACACCCAAAACAATCCATGAATGAACATAAGCCATGAGAATATATCCACCGGGAATAGTTAATGCTATAAGAATCAATGTATTTCGTGCTCCGGCTACTTTTTCGACTTTGTAAGCAATAAGGGTAGCCAGGCCAACTGCCAAATTCATAATGAACCAGGTTATACCAATATGTGCTGCACTCATTTTAAGCTCAGCTTGCAAATAGGGTTGAAGAAACCATGCCATACTCAAAGTAGCTGAACCAATAATAGCACTATACATGATATTCCTCCGCAGATCTTTATCGACGAAAAGTGAGTGCCTGACAATTGATAGAATATGTCTCATCCCTGCCTGAATAATGGGTTTGGTTCTGGCAGGCTCATAAAGCAGAAACGAAGCAGGAACAGCAATAAATGCTACAAAAGTCTGGGCAATAAAAGGTGTCCTTAGACTTATTTCTGCAAGCAGACCACCGGCCAGAGCTGCCAGCGTTTCGGAAAAGTTCCCGATAGATATCACACGGCCTTCGAGTTTCATGTATTCGTTTTGTCTGCCTTTTTCAACAAGACTGTCGTACAGAATTGCAGAGTCAGCTCCGCTGATGAGACTGATACCAATGCCTAGCACCGATTCGGCAGCTATAAAACCCCAAAATCCATTTGCAAAGCTATAGATTACAAAACCTATAGTTCCCAGAATACTGCCCAAAATTATCGTTTTCCGGCGACCCCAGTAATCAGCAGCATATCCCGATGGAATTTCCCACAAAACGATACTTACCGAATAAACAGCCTGTACCGTAAGCACATCGCGCAGACTCAATCCATGGCTTTGGTAGAAAAGCACAATAATCGGCATTACCAGCATAAACCATTTGGCTACCTTTATCAGGTATAGCATGTAAATATTTCGGTTTATGCTTTTCATGGCAGATTAAGGCAGCAAATTTATGATTTTATTTAAGCCAATACCATATTTCTTACTTTTGTTTTGCTTAATTTATCGAACAAAAACAGATGAAGCACGTTGTTTGTTTTCGCCCATTTCATATCTTTGGCTTCAAATAATTTACAAAACTGTTGACATGATTAAAATTGGCTCACTTGTTCTTTTGTTTGTTTCTGTTCTTTCGTTACAAATTACAGCGCAAAGCACTCAGTCGTATTTGAGCGTTGATCTTGGAAGTAAAGGAATACTTGCCCTGCATGAAATTGGAGTTGAACCGGTTCATGGCTTTCTGAAAAAGAATGGAGAATTTACCGGTGTTTTCGAAGGGTACGATGTAATGAAAATTGAAGAATCAACGCTTCAATACGAAGTGATTATTGAAGACCTTGTTAAGTACTATCAGTTCCGGGGAAATAACGCAGCTAAAGAAGAAGTTTTTAACGAGTGTTTTAATACAGTTCAGAACTACCCGCTGCCTGAAGGCTACTCTCACGGAAGTATGGGAGGGTATTATACCTTCGATGAAACCATAGCTGAGCTCGACCAGATGAGAAGCCTGTACCCGAACCTGATTAGTGTAAAAACACAGATTGGAACCTCAATCGAAGGCAGACCAATTTATAGTGTGAAAATATCGGATAATCCCGATATAAGCGAAGATGAGCAACAGGTACTTTATACATCTTTGCATCATTCCAGTGAACCCTGCTCGCTTCAGCAATTGATTTTCTTTATGTTCCATATATTAGAAAATTATGGCACTGACCCAGAAATCACTTATCTGATCGATAATACCGAAATGTACTTTGTGCCGGCAGTAAACCCTGACGGGTATGTATATAACGAGACCGAAAACCCCGGGGGAGGTGGCGACTGGCGTAAAAACCGACGCCCTGTCGACTATATGTTTCAGACATATTATGGGGTTGACCTGAACCGCAATTACGGATATGCCTATGCTTACGACAACATCGGGTCGCAACCTTTGGTGTGGAGCCCATGGTATAGGGGCGAAAATGCTTTTTCGGAACCTGAGTCGTTTGCGATGAGTCAGTTTCTTATTGCACACGATATTAAACTTCAAGTAAACTGGCATGCTGCCGGGAATATGCTAATTTATCCATGGAGCTATATCAATGAGAGTACTCCCGATTCATTGCTGTTTTTAACAATATGCGAAAAGATGACCGAAGACAATCATTACAGGTATGGAAATGTTGGAGAAACCTACGGATATCAAAGCAATGGCGATGCCGACGACTGGTCGTACGGTGAAGTGGGGGTGAAAAATAAAATCCTTTCGATGACTGCAGAAATTGGTACACTCGACGATGGTTTCTGGCCTAGCATCGAACGCATCGATGACCTTTGCCGTGGCGCAGTTCGTTTAAACCTTAATATGGCCCACTTTTCACAGGCGTTTTACATGTTCGATGACATCAGTCCTGATATCATTAACCACTTGTCAGGAAATCTTGACTTTACCGTGGAATGCGTTGGACTTGATACTCCGTCCAATTTCACCCTTACATTTATTCCTTTGTCGGGAAATATCAGCTTTCAGAACAACACCCAGGTTTTCGACAATATGACTCTGCTTGAAAAAAGAAGCGGCCAGATTGCGTACACTCTTGATGCAGCCTACGGCGATCTGATTTCTTATATAGTAGCCGGTAATAATGGCATATATACATTCAGCGATACGGTAACCAAAACTTATGGGCCTGTTACTACGTTGTTTTACGACGATTGCGAAACCATGGAACAATGGAGCGGTGATGATTTTGGGATTTCCAATTCAGTTTTTTACGCAGGCTCAGGCTCAATAACCGAATCGCCTGATGGGAATTACGAACTGTTCCAGAATTCGGAGATAGTTACTAACGATAACATTAATCTCGAAAATATCAGTGTTGCAGTACTTACTTTTAAAGTGAGGTTCGATATAGAAAACACCCACGATTATTGCGAAATATTTGTATCTGCCGACAATGGCGAAAACTGGCAACCTTTATGCACAAAGCTATCAAGAGTTGGCTCCGACGATCAGGACGAGGGGCAACCTGTGTACACGGGAATTAAAACTATCTGGCAGACCGACGAGGTTGATTTGCAGGATTACCTCGGGGAGTCGATTAAAATTAAAATCAAGTTTGTTTCTGATCAGTCAATAACCCACGATGGTATTTACTTCGACGAAATATATGTACTTGGCATCGACACCACTGCGCTTCGTTCTGGCATAATTGCCAACAGCAGCGTTACCGTGCATCCAAATCCTGCTCAAAGCGGGTTCTTAGTGCATTCCGGTTGCGACCAGGGTATTATCAGCAGCTACAATGCAGAGGCAAAACAAATCTATCAATCGGTAATTGCAAAAGGAGACACCTGGATTCCGGCAGAGCAATGGGAGAGTGGTTTGTATTTTTACCGCTTCACCGGCTGCGAAAATGCGAGTGGCAAACTCATAAAGGAATAACGGTAGTTTCAGATGACTTTATGCTGTTTTTGGAGGAAGCTTAACGGTTTGGCGGTATGTTTTTGTTGCCGATTTCGAAGCACTGTCCTGTCAAGATACACGAAAGTTTATTAGATGCTGAAACGCTGAAACCAGCACTGTCTCGGCAATAAAATATACCGCCTGTTATGCACTGGCGCTTCTTGTCTGTCCGTGGGTTTGAATCAAATTGCACTTTCATATTAAACTTGTCATTCGTTTCATTTTTCTTTTCGGTATGTGTCGCCTGAGGGCAATTGCGATGGCTATTCAATGCCTTCTATTATTTTAATTTGCTCACTCATCTTTTTATTTTTATGGTGTGCGCGAATCGCCTTATTTAATCCTTAACATTGTTTGAACCTTCAATAATGGCGATTTCTTCTTCCGTTAATTCATATAACTTGTAAACCATTTCATCTATTTGCTTTTCTAATGCCGAAGTATCGGCTTTCGGATTAGCTACTTTGGCTGAGAGAATTTGGTCAACAAGGTTAATGAAAGGTTGTTGTTGTCTTGTGAGCTTGATAGGTAACAATTTAACTTGAGCTATCCTGATTTTTGGAAATAAATCTGTCTCACTCTTGAATTTAGAAATATAATAAAATTGAAACAATTTACTATTGAGTAATAGTAGTGGTGCGTTAATTTTTTAATCAAATAGTGTAGGTTGTTCTTTGACGTTTTGATTTGAATGAATTTCGGTAAGGAGTTCCGCGATAGGGGTTTTGTCG
>Ga0116157_10001390_pt1 | contig 24338 bp, 23 predicted proteins | sample AD_UKC048_MetaG_FD_89882 | JGI IMG/M metagenome (GOLD analysis project Ga0116157, IMG submission 89882) | Active sludge microbial communities of municipal wastewater-treating anaerobic digesters from USA - AD_UKC048_MetaG | ecosystem: Engineered > Bioreactor > Anaerobic > Digestate | place: USA... | reverse complement strand
CGTTCCTCAACAAGGTGGACCTGCCGAACGCCGATCCCGAGAACGCGAAGGCCGAGATCGAGGATGTGATCGGCATTGACGCCGAGAACGCCATCCCTTGCAGTGCCAAGACCGGCGAGGGCATCGACGAGATCCTCGAGGCGGTGATCACACGCATGCCGCCGCCACGTGGCAAGTCCGACGCGCCGTTGCGCGCCATGATCGTGGATTCGTGGTTCGACAACTACGTCGGCGTGGTGATGCTGGTGCGGGTGGTCGACGGCACGCTGCTGCGCGGCGAGCGCATCCGGATGATGGCAAGCGATGCGGTCTACGGCGCGGACAACCTGGGCGTCTTCACGCCCAAGTCGGTGCCACGTGACAGGCTCAATGCGGGCGAGGTCGGCTTCATCATTGCCGGCATCAAGGAACTGCAGGCCGCCAAGGTCGGCGACACCATCACGCTTGAAAAGAAACTGCCGAACAACCTGGGGCCTGCCACTGAGGCCTTGCCCGGATTCAAGGAAATCCAGCCGCAGGTGTTCGCCGGGCTGTACCCGACCGAAGCCAGCGAATACGACCAGCTGCGCGACGCACTGGAGAAGCTCAAGCTCAACGACTCGTCGCTTCGTTACGAGCCGGAGGTCAGTCAGGCGCTCGGATTCGGATTTCGCTGCGGATTCCTCGGGCTGCTGCACATGGAAATCGTCCAGGAGCGGCTGGAGCGTGAATTCGATCAGGACCTGATCACCACCGCGCCCAGTGTTGTCTACCAGGTCGAACTGGGCAGCAAGGAGGTGATCCAGGTCGACAACCCGTCGAAGATGCCCGACCTCGGCCGGATCAACGAGATCCGGGAACCCATCGTGACCGTGCATCTGTACATGCCGCAGGACTACGTGGGGCCGGTGATGACGCTGGCCAATCTGAAGCGCGGCAACCAGCTCAACATGGCATATCACGGCCGGCAGGTCATGCTGACCTACGAGATGCCGCTCGCGGAGATCGTGCTCGACTTCTTCGACAAGCTGAAGAGCGTTTCACGCGGCTACGCCTCGATGGATTACGAGTTCAAGGAGTACCGCGCGGCCGACGTCGTCAAGGTCGACATCCTGCTCAACGGGGACAAGGTCGATGCCCTGTCGATCATCGTGCATCGCAGCCAGAGCCAGTTCCGCAGCAGAGCGGTGGTCGCCAAGATGCGCGAGCTGATTTCCCGGCAGCAGTACGACGTTGCCATCCAGGCCGCCATCGGGGCCAACATCATCGCGCGTGAGACAATCAAGGCGCTTCGAAAGAACGTGATCGCCAAGTGCTATGGAGGCGATGTCTCGCGCAAACGCAAGCTGCTCGACAAGCAGAAAGCCGGCAAGAAGCGCATGAAGCAGATCGGATCGGTGGAGGTGCCGCAGGAGGCATTTCTGGCCATTCTCCAAGTGGAAGATTGATGAGTACGTTGACCGGTCTGCTCTACGGTTGCCTGATTGTTTTTCTGGGCGGCTGGTATCTCGGCGAGTGGAGTGGCAATTTCTCGCTGCTGCTGTTCATCCTGACCATGGTGACGATGGCGTACTGGCTGGTCGAGCGGCTGTATTTCGCTCCGCGGCGAATCGCCGCCGCCCAGGCGCTGGAGCAGCAAGCTGAAGCCCGTCGCCGGCAACTCGCCGAGCAGGGCATTGCGAAGGTGGACGGCGATGTCGGCCAGGCGCGCGAGGCGCTGCTTGCCCAGCCGTGGTGGCTGGACTGGACGGCCGGGCTGTTTCCCGTGATCCTGGTGGTGTTCCTGCTGCGCTCGTTTCTTTTCGAGCCGTTCAAGATCCCGTCGGGCTCGATGATTCCGACCTTGCTCGTCGGCGACCTGATTTTGGTGAACAAGTTTCACTACGGCATCAGGCTGCCGGTTATCAACAAGAAGATCATTCCCAATCACGATCCCGTGCGCGGCGACGTGATGGTGTTCCGGTATCCGGCCAACCCGAGCATCGATTACATCAAGCGCGTGGTCGGTGTGCCTGGTGACGAGGTGTCGTATCGGCATCAGCAGCTCTACCTGAACGGCGCGCTGGTTCCAAGTCAACCCTTGCCCGACTTCTACAACGAGGACACGCTGCGTTACGCGAACCAGTTCGACGAGACGCTGGGAGCGCTGTCGCATCGCATCCTGGTCGATCCAGCCCGTTCAACTTATCTGCGTCCGTCCATGGTGTTCCCATTCAGCGAGAACTGCACGTACATCGTCGACGGCGTGACCTGCAAGGTGCCGGTGGGTCACTATTTCATGATGGGCGACAACCGCGACAATTCCGAGGATTCGCGCTTCTGGGGCTTCGTGCCGGACGCGAATATCGTCGGCCGCGCCTTCTTCGTCTGGATGAATTTCGGCAATGTGCGGCGAATCGGATCGTTTCATTGATCCATCCTCGCGGAAAATGTGCGCTGGCGCAGCCGTCCCCTTCTTTCAGAGCACTGGAGCGTGAACGCATGACTAGCAAGCTTCATCCGGCCCGGAGTGACCAGCGAGGCGTCACCTTGCTCGGCCTGTTGCTGTGGGCAATCATCATCGGCTTCCTGGCACTGTTGGGAATGCGTGTACTGCCAACGGTGAATGAATTCTTCACCATCCAGAAAGCCGTCAACAAGGTCGCCCTTGAGGGCGGCACCACGGTTCCCGAGATCCGCGCGGCCTTCGAGAAGCAAAAGGATATCGAATACTCGATTCAGTCGATCTCCGCCAAGGACCTCGACATCACCAAAGAGAACGACAAGATCACCATCCGATTCGCCTACGACAAGGAGGTCGAGGTGATGGCCCCGGTATTTCTGTTGATCAAGTACGAGGGCAGGTCTCGCTAGGCCGCCTGGCGTTCGCGGTCGACCGCATCGTCTCGATGGACCCACGCCTCGACGCCCTCCAGCGCCGCCTCGGGCACCGTTTTTCCGACGTCGGATTGCTGGCGTTGGCCCTGACTCACCGCAGCTTCAGCGCCGAGCACAACGAACGCCTGGAATTCCTCGGCGATGCGGTGCTGAGTCTGGCGATATCGAGCCTGCTCTACGAGCGTTTCGCGGGATCGGACGAGGGTGATCTGACCCGCGTGCGTGCCCATCTCGTGCGTGAGGACAGCCTTCACAAGGTTGCGGTGCTGCAGGGCTTGCCCGAGGTGTTGCGGCTCAGCGATGGCGAGGCGCGCGGTGGTGGAGCCCAGCGGGCGTCGATCCTGGCCGACGCGCTGGAGGCCATCATTGGTGCCACATTCCTCGATGGCGGTTTCGCGTCGGCGCGGGCGCTGGTGCAGCGCCTGTTCGGTGATGTGATCAACACCACCGAGATCGGTGGATGGGCCAAGGACGCGAAAACCGAATTGCAGGAATGGCTGCAGGCGCGGCGTTTGCCCGTACCCGGTTATCGCATCAGCGCGACCCGCGGGCAGGCGCATGCGCAGACCTTCGAGGTCGAGTGCGAGGTGCCTGCCCTCAGCCTGAAGCACCTGGGCGAGGGCCGCTCGCGTCGCCTTGCCGAGCAGGAAGCCGCGCGCCGGATGCTCGATGCCCTGAAGGCAAACGACCAGCCGGGCAGCCCGTTGCGGTCCTGAATCCTTATTCCGCTCGAATTGCCGACCTGAGGTTTTCCAATGATTGCAGTCCATGACCGAATCCGCTGAGACGCCTGCCGCCAGTGATCCCGCTTCTCAGCGTTGCGGGCTGGTGGCCATCGTCGGTCGCCCGAACGTCGGCAAGAGCACGCTGCTCAACGCGCTGGTCGGACAGAAGGTCAGCATCACCTCGGCCAAGGCCCAGACCACACGGCATCGCATCACCGGCATTCGCACCGCCGGGGACTCGCAGTTCGTCTTCGTTGACACGCCGGGTTTCCAGACCCGCTACGCCGCGGCGATGAACCGGACCCTCAACAAGACCGTGCACAGCGTGCTGGCCGACGTGGACGTGGTGCTGTTCGTCGTCGAGGCCGGACGTTTCGGCCTGGATGACGCGAAGGTGCTTGCGCTGATGCCGTCAGGCGAGTACGCGAAGCCGGTGTTCCTGATCGCCAACAAGCTGGACGCTGTGCACCGCCGGGCCGAACTGGCGCCATGGCTCAAGGGCATGCAGGACCGCCATGCGTTTGCCGAGTTCGTGCCGCTGACGGCGAAGAAGGACGCTGACGTGCAGCGTTTGCTGAAGATCATCGAGCCCTACCTGCCTCAGCAGCCCTGGTTCTACGAGGAGGATGCGCTGACCGATCGCAGCGACAAGTTCCTGGCCAGCGAGATCATCCGCGAGAAGCTGTTTCGTCTGATGGGAGATGAGTTGCCCTACACCTCGACGGTGGTCATCGACAGGTTCGAGGAAGAGGGCAATCTGCGACGCATTGCGGCCAGCATCGTCGTCGAGCGCGAGGCGCACAAGGGCATGGTCATCGGCGGCAACGGTGAACGCCTGAAGCGCATTGGCAGCGAAGCACGACAGGAACTCGAGAAGCTGATGGGCGCCACGGTGTTCCTCGAGCTTTGGGTCAAGGTGCGCTCCGGCTGGGCGGATGACGAGGAACACCTGCGCAGCTACGGCTACGAGTGAGCGAGTGGTCACGCGCCGGCCATCCAAGGCGCCGTCGGTGCTGACGGCCTTCGTGCTGCACCGCTACGACTGGAGCGAATCGAGCCTGATCCTTGACGTCTTCACGCGTGAACAGGGGCGGTTGGTCGTCGCTGCGAAAGGTGCCAAGCGGCCCTACTCCCAGTTGCGTTCGGTGCTGCTGCCGTTCCAGCGGCTGCATCTGTCGCTCGGGCGAATTCCGAAGACAGAGCCTTCTGAAGGGCAGCAAGGCGACAGTCCGGTGCGAGAAGTGCAAACCCTCCGGGGTGCCGAGTGGGCCGGGGGCGCAGCGATGCTGACCGGTGCAGCGCTGTTCAGTGGCTTCTACCTGAACGAATTGCTGATGAAGCTCCTCCCCAGGCAGGATGCGCACCCGCTGCTCTTCGACGTCTATGCGCAGACCCTGACCGCACTCGCAGGTCGCGATGAGACTCGGGTGCAATCGGCCTTGCGCGCATTCGAAATCACACTGCTGCAGCAGACAGGCGTGCTGCCCGACTTGAGTCTGGTCACGTCGACGCTTGATGCGGTGCATCCCGACGGTCGCTACGCGTTGTTGCCGGAAGCCGGCGTTGCATTCGCGCGAGCGGACGAGCCGTCGGTATCGGGTTCCGCCTTGATCGATGTGCAGGCGGCACTGTTGCACGGCAGCCTGGCGCCGGTGCAGCAGGCGTGCGCCCGGGCCCTGTCCGATTGGCGGAGTCTGCTGCGCGGTCTGCTTCACTATCATCTGGGCACCCCGGCCCTGCGCACGCGACAGGTGATGCTGGACCTCCAATCCCTCTCCTCGTCGCCCGTGAACACGTCCCCTCAGAAGCAGGGCTCTGCGCCAGTCGCAGGCAGGCCTTGATCCGACTCCCGACCACCATGAATCCCCTGCTCACCACCGGCCTCGATGCGCATCGCGGGCATACCGCGCTCTCGGTCAATCTGAACAAGGTGGCGTTGCTGCGCAACCAGCGCCCGCTCGACATTCCCAGCGTCACCCGTGCCGCCACGCTGGCCCTGCAAGCCGGCGCGGGTGGCATCACCGTGCACCCGCGTCCCGACGAGCGCCACATCCGCGCTCACGACGTCTTCGATCTGGCTGAGCTGATGAGAGATTGGCCGCAGGCCGAATACAACATCGAGGGGAATCCGCTGCACAACCTGATGGATGTCATTCGCGAAGTGACTCGGCGTGGTCTGCCCCTGCACCAGTGCACCTTCGTTCCCGATGCGATGGATCAGGCCACATCCGACCATGGCTGGCGCTTTCCCGAGGACGCCGATGCGCTGGCGCCGCTCATCGCCGAGGCGCAGGCACTCGGCGTGCGGGTCAGCCTGTTCATGGACCCCGTGCCACAGGCGATGCGCGCGGTGCGCGAGTTGTCCGCCGAACGCGTGGAGCTCTACACCGAGAGTTACGCGCGTGCGCACGGATCGCCAGACGAGGCGGCCGTTCTGGCCGGCTACACCGCCACTGCCGATGCTGCACTGGTCGAGGGCCTGCAGCTCAATGCCGGGCATGACCTGAACCGCAACAACCTGACCGACTTCCTGCGCGCCGTGCCCGGAGTGCGGGAGGTGTCGATCGGCCACGCATTGATCGCCGATGCGCTGGAACTGGGCATCAGCGAAACCGTGCGCGACTACCTGCGCTGCTTGCACCGGGCCAGCGCTCCGGCATGATCTACGGGGTCGGAACCGACATCTGCGACCTGCGCCGCATCGCAGCCACGCTCGAGCGTCGCGGCGAGCGTTTCGCCGAGAAGGTGCTGGGTCCGCAGGAGATGCAGGTGTTTCTTGCGAGGCGCCTGCGCGTCCAGGCGCGCGGAGTCCGCTACCTGGGCACCCGTTTTTCTGCGAAAGAAGCCTTTTCCAAGGCCATCGGCCTGGGGCTGCGCATGCCGATGACCTGGCGCGCCTGCGAAATCCTGAATCTCCCGAGCGGGCAGCCCCACGTTGTCTTGCACGGTGAACTGGCCGCCTGGTTCGAAGCACGCCGGCTGAAGGCCCATGTCAGCGTCACCGATGAAACCGATTACGCGACCAGCTTCGTGGTCGTCGAGAGCTGCCCATGAAGACCACACGAACCACCGCCCGCCGTCGCCTGTCTAAGCAAGTGCCCGGCGCCGAGACTCCACATGCACCGGTGGTGATCGACATCGACGGCCTGTGTCTGGACGCCGACGATCGGCGCCGCCTTCGGCATCCGTTGACTGGAGGATTGATCCTGTTCGCGCGCAACTGGCAGGATCGCCATCAACTGACGGAGCTCACCGCCGAGATCAAGTCGATCCGGCCCGACGTGCTCATCTGCGTGGATCATGAGGGCGGTCGCGTCCAGCGTTTTCGCACCGATGGGTTCACCCATCTGCCGCCTATGAGGGTTCTCGGCGAGCAGTGGATGACCGATCCGATGGGTGCCACCGATTCGGCCACCGCGAGCGGCTTCGTGCTGGCGGCCGAACTGCGCGCTTGCGGTGTCGACCTCAGCTTCACGCCGGTACTCGATCTCGATTTCGGATCCAGCGGTGTGATCGGCGACCGTGCATTTCACCGTGATCCTCGGGTTGTCACGCTGCTGGCGAAGAGCCTGATGCACGGGCTGCTGCGTGCGGGCATGTCGCATTGCGGGAAGCATTTCCCGGGGCACGGGCATGTCAAGGCCGACAGCCACACCGAGATTCCCGTGGACAAGCGATCGCTGAAGGCGATCCTCGCCGATGACGCGCGGCCGTACGAGTGGTTGAGCACCAGCCTCGCCAGCCTGATGCCGGCCCATGTCGTCTATCCGAAGGTCGATGCGAACCCCGCAGGGTTCTCGCCGCGCTGGCTCAAGGAAATCCTGCGCCTGCAACTCGGCTTCACCGGCGCGGTGTTCAGCGATGATCTGAGCATGGCCGGTGCGCGGCGCATCGGTGGGGTCGAGGTGAGCTATACCGACGCGGCCGAGGTGGCCCTGAATGCGGGCTGCGACCTGGTGCTTCTGTGCAACCAGTCGGTGGATGGTGGCGCTGCCGTCGATGCGTTGCTCGACGGCCTGCTCGCGTCGCAGACTCGTGGTCACTGGCATGCCGACCAGGACAGCGAACAGCGCAGGCTGGCCTTGCTGCCGCAGACCGTTCCGCTGACCTGGGACCAGTTGATGCACGACCCGGCCTACCAGCGGGCGCTGGAACGTCTGCCCTGATCTGATGTAGGGCCTGCCCGCCTGACTTCGGGAGTCACCATGAAAAACGGCGCACCGAGGTGCGCCGTTGCTGCTTCGCGGGCCGAATCAGTTCGTCGCTGACGAACCTGCGTCGCTCTCGAAGGGCAGCTTGACCTGAGACAGGTCCTTGCGGGTCTCGACCAGCACCAGCGGACCGTCATCGATCGCCTCCACCGGCTTCGGGGCACGAGCCACATGCACCGGCTTGGCCTCCTTGGCCATGGCTTCCTGGGCAGCGCGGATCTTGTCGGCATCCGAATTGACCCATTGCAGACCAGCGGTCTCGGCCACGGCCTGCAAGGCGTCGGTTTCGAGGACGAAAGCCGCGGCGGGTGCCGATGTCGGTTCCGCCGCCGGCGTTGGTTCAGGTGCCTCGACGGGCTCGATCACCGCGGGAGCCGCATCCGCCGCAGGCAGCAGCGACTTGAAGGCGATCGGGCCAGGCGGCTGGGCCGGACGATGGGGCGCCTCCGGTGCAGGTGCCGGCGACTCGGTGTACGAAACCGCGACGGGTGCGGCGACCGCCTCGGGTACTGCCGCAGTCGCGGCAGATTCACCCGAATCAGCCACTGCGTCGGCAGAGCCTTCGACCCCGAGTTGCGCCTCCGGGCGAGCTTCGCCGCGATCGCGGCGATTGCGTCCGCCGCGGCTGCGCCGACGGCCATCGCGTTCGCCGTTTTCGGAACCTTCGGCTGCAGCCATCCCTTCGGCGTCGGCCAGGGGCGCCGGCTCACCGTTCACGACGGCGCCTTCGTCGGGGCTGGGCTGCAGTTCTGCGCCCGTCTCGGCAGCCGCGTCTCCGTCGGCTGCAGGTGCACGTGATTCATCGCGATCACGTCCGCCTCGACCACCGCGGCGGCGGCGGCGACCTCCCTCGCGGACCTCTCCACCTTCCGTGGATTCAACGCCCGAAGGCACGATTCCGGGCTGCGTGTCGACGAACGCATTCGCGATCTGGGCTTCATCGGGCGCGCCTTCCGCGACCGGGGTGACGCGGGCCTCGCGCTCGGCGCGATCACCTCTTCCGCCGCGTGAGCCACGGCGGCCGGCTTCGCGCCCTTCACCCGTGCTCTCGCTTCGAGCCTCATTCCGCTCGGGTCGCTCGCCGCGGTCCGGGCGCGGCGCGCGCTCTTCACGAGCGGTCAGACCGGCTTCGTTGCCAGTCGCTTCCTCCGGGCGATCACCGCGACCGCCTCGACCGCCGCGGCCGTCACGACGCTCACCGCCTCGACCTTCCGGTCGGCCTTCACCGCCGCGATCAGTGCGCTTCTCGTCGCGACTGCCGCGTCCCCCGCGTCCCCCTCGGGCGCCGCGGTCACCGCGCTCGCCCTTGCCATCGCTTGGCGTCGCCGGCACGGCGATCGGCTGTGCAGCAGGCTTGGTGGACGGGGCTGCCGTGCCCCCACCAAACAGACGTGACACCCAGCCAAAGAACCCACCCCCGGCTGCCGGAGCTGCCTGCACAGGAGCCGGCGCTGGCGCTGGAGTGACGATCGGTGCCGGCTTCGGCACGGCGACGGGGGCAGGCGTCTCTGGAAGGATGCCCTTGATGACCGGCTCCTGCTTCGGTGCGGTCTTCTCGCGGCGGGTGACGCCGGTTTCCTCGGCGGCCTCCTCGATCATCGTGTAGCTGGCCTGCAGGTTTTCCAGGCGCGGATCGTCGTGGCGCAGTCGCTCGAGCCGGTAGTTCGGCGTTTCGAGGTTCTTGTTGGGCACCAGCAGCACGGTGACGCGCTGCTTCAGTTCGATCTTGGTGATTTCCGTGCGCTTCTCATTCAGCAGGAAGCTGGTCACTTCGACCGGCACCTGCACATGGACGGCAGCGGTGTTTTCCTTCATCGACTCTTCCTGAACCATGCGCAGGATCTGCAGTGCGCTGGATTCGGTGTCGCGAATGTGGCCGGTGCCGTTGCAGCGCGGGCAGGTGATGTGGCTGCCTTCGGACAGTGCCGGGCGCAGGCGCTGGCGGCTCAACTCCAGCAGGCCGAACTTGCTGATGCTGCCGAACTGCACCCGTGCACGATCAGGGCGCAGCGCCTCGCGCAGGCGGGTCTCGACCTCGCGTCGGTTCTTCGACTCTTCCATGTCGATGAAGTCGACGACGATCAGGCCACCCAGGTCGCGCAGGCGCATCTGGCGCGCGATCTCGTCGGCAGCTTCGAGGTTGGTGCGGGTCGCGGTTTCCTCGATGTCGCTGCCGCGCGTCGAACGTGCGGAGTTGACGTCGACGGACACCAGCGCCTCGGTGTGGTCGATCACGATCGCGCCGCCCGAAGGCAGGTTGACGGTGCGCGAGAACGCCGTCTCGATCTGGTGCTCGATCTGGAAGCGGCTGAACAGCGGCGCGTCGTCGCGGTAGCGCTTGACCTTGTGCGTTGTCTCCGGCATCACGTGGGCCATGAACTGCTGAGCCTGATCGTAGATGTCGTCAGTGTCGATCAGGATCTCGCCGACATCGGCGGTGAAGTAGTCGCGGATCGCACGGATCACCAGCGACGATTCCTGGTAGATCAGGAACGCACCCTTGCCCGCCTTGGCTGCGCCGTCGATGGCGGTCCACAGCTTGAGCATGTAGTTCAGGTCCCACTGCAGTTCGGGCGCGGTGCGGCCGATGCCTGCCGTGCGGGCGATCAGGCTCATGCCCTTCGGATACTCGAGCTGGTCGAGGTTTTCCTTCAGCTCTTCTCGGTCCTCACCCTCGATGCGGCGCGACACACCGCCGCCGCGCGGGTTGTTCGGCATCAGCACCAGGTAGCGGCCCGCCAGGCTGACCATCGTCGTCAGCGCGGCGCCCTTGTTGCCGCGCTCTTCCTTCTCGACCTGCACCAGCAGCGCGTCGCCTTCGCGGATCGCGTCCTGGATGCGCGCGGTGCGCACATCGACGCCCTCGCGGAAATAGTTGCGCGAGATTTCCTTGAACGGCAGGAAGCCGTGGCGGTCTTCTCCGTAGTCGACGAAACAGGCCTCGAGCGAAGGCTCGACGCGTGTCACGACCGCCTTGTAGATGTTGCCCTTGCGCTGCTCGCGCCCTTCGATCTCGGTTTCGAAGTCCAGCAGTTTCTGGCCGTCGACGATCGCAAGCCGGCGTTCTTCCGGCTGCGTCGCATTGATCAACATGCGTTTCATGGGTGCTCCTGTGCCGTCGACCCAGGGGCCGACGGCTCGATCAACATGCCGACGCCAAACGGCGGCGCCGACTCATCGATGCACGAGAAACGTCAGAGAGCCGAGAAGGAATCGCCCTGGACTGCGGACGACCCGGGAGGTCGGGACCGCAGCGTTGGCGCTTGCGTGTCAGTGGTCACTGCGGTGCCTGAGGATGGCCGTCGCGCGGTCCGCCGGAAGGGCGCTGGCGCGTGGGCATCCGGGGCCGGTCTTTCGCACACCTTCCGGCCACGTCAGGCAAGTAAGCCGGCCAAAGCCCGATAAGCGGGGCCATGGGGGCAGGTGCAGCCTGTGCGAGGTGGGTGGGTGGGGAGACGACATCCGCAGGGTCACTGGACGCGGGCCGCAGGCCGCACGCAGCCGGCCCTGCGGCCTGCTGCAACGGTCTGCAACCTGAAAACCTTGGTTACTTCCGAAGCGGTGCTTCGGAGGCTCGTTCTTCGTTTTCTCTGCCGCAACCAACGATGGACTGCCCGGTCACTCGGGGACGGGGCCCGCCGCACGCTGAATGCGTTGCATCACGGGGTGGCCGGAACTCCTGTCCCGACCGCCACTTCACGTTGCAAGTGCGCGAGTAAACTCAGAAAAATCAAACACTTACAGCGCAAACGTGGTACTGCCGATTATAGGGGCCAAAACCAGGCGTGCGACCGCGCCTGCAGCCTCGTCAGTGTCGGCGCCGGCTGTCTCCCGGGTGCTCGTCGACGAGGGGTCCGAGGGACAGCGGCTGGACAATTTCCTGCTGAAACTGCTCAAGGGGGTTCCCAAGACCCACGTCTACCGTGTCATTCGGTCAGGTGAGGTGCGCGTCAACAAGGGGCGCGCTGCCGCCGACACCCGCCTGTGCCTCGGGGACGAGGTGCGGGTGCCTCCGGTGCGCACCTCCGAGCACTCGGCTGAACGCAGTGACGAAGCCCCGGTGCCGGGGCGTGAGTTCCCGGTGGTGTTCGAGGATGAATACCTGATCGCGGTCGACAAGCCGGCCGGCGTCGCGGTGCACGGGGGCAGCGGGGTCAGCTTTGGCGTGATCGAGCAACTGAGGCAGGCGCGCCCGGGCGCGAAGTTCCTCGAACTGGTCCACCGGCTGGACAAGGAAACCTCCGGACTCCTCCTGATCGCCAAGAAGCGCTCGGCGCTGCTGGCGCTGCAGGAGCAGTTCCGCCAGCGCGAAACGGGCAAGACCTACGCGGCGCTGGTGCTGGGCCACTGGCCGCCCTCGAAGAAGGTCATCGACGTGCCGTTGCACAAGTTCCTGTCGAGCGAAGGCGAGCGGCGTGTGCGCACGGTGGATGCTGACGACTCCGATGGCAGGCGCTCGATCACGCTGGTGAAGGTGGTGAGCTTTTTCGACGACTTCAGCTTGCTTGACGTGACCATCAAGACGGGCCGGACCCACCAGATCCGGGTGCATCTGCTGCACGAAGGCCACGCCATCGCCGGCGACGACAAGTACGGCGACTTCGCTGCCAACCGGGCGCTGGCGCGCGGCGACGCTGTCCCGGGCGCCCGCTTCGGCCGCATGTTCCTGCATGCGAGGCGGCTGCAGTTTCAGCACCCTGCCACGGGTGAGGTGATCGAGTTGCAGGCGCCGCTGCCCCCAGAATGCGCGGCTTTGCTGCATGCATTGAAGCCGCGTTCGACATCTGCGGCACCGAAACCATGACCCGATTGCGCCGCTTCGATCTGATCGTCTTCGACTGGGACGGCACGCTGTTCGACTCGACGGCGCTGATTGCCCGCTGCATTCAGGCTTCCTGCGCCGACCTCGATCAACCGATGCCCAGTCTGCGCGAGGCCAGCTACGTGATCGGCATGGGCCTGACCGAGGCGCTGGCGCACGCGGCGCCGGGGCTCTCAGCCGACCGGTATCCCGAACTCAGCGCGCGTTACCGCCACCACTACTTCGCTCGCCAGAACGATCTCAGTCTGTTCGAGGGAGCCTTGCCCATGCTGCACGCGCTGCGCCAGCGCAACCACAGCCTGGGCGTGGCCACCGGCAAGTCGCGGCGAGGTCTCGACGAGGTGCTGCACATGGTTCAGTTGAAGGGCTTGTTTGACGCGACCCGCACCGCCGACGAGACCCGCTCGAAGCCTCACCCGCAGATGTTGAACGAACTGATGGCCGAACTGGGCGTGGCGCCCGATCGCACGTTGATGATCGGCGACACCACCCACGATCTGCAACTCGCGGCCAACGCCGGGGTGGCCAGTGTCGGTGTCAGCTACGGTGCGCACGAGCCGGCGTCGTTTGCGGATTTTTCTCCGTTGCATATTGCCCACTCGGTGGCCGATCTCGATGCCTGGTTGTCTACCCATGTCTGAGCCTGATTCTTCCGCCGTGCTGCTGTGCGCGTCCGATGCGCTTGTCGAGCGCGGTGATGCCTTTGTCTTCGACGTGCTGCAGTGGCGTCAGAAGGCAACCGCCTTCGTGATGCGCTTCGATGGCAGGGTGGTTGCTTATCTGAACCGCTGCGTTCACGTTCCGACTGAAATGGATTGGCAGGAGGGCAAGTTCCTCGATGGGGATCGCGAATTCATCGTGTGTTCCATCCATGGCGCGACGTACGACCCCAACAACGGACGTTGCACCGGAGGCCCCTGTGCTAGGGGCCAGCTGACGGCCCTTCGCGTGGAGGAGCACGATCAACAGGTGTATTGGTATCCTTCATCGGACACCCAACCAGCGCCCGCGACCTGAGCCCCGCGAAGGCGAGCGCTGACGAAAGACCTCCATGAGTTCCGACGACGATCAGTCAGCTTCGCGTGCCTCTGCATCGGGTCCCCCCGGACGCGGCGGGTGGGACAGTGCGGCCGAGGAGTTTGCTCGCCTGTACATGCAGGACCGGCGCAGCGAGCGCCGCTGGCGGGTCTTTTTCCGGTTGGCGTGGCTGGTGGTTTTCGCCGTGCTCTCCTGGACACTGATCGTCGACCGGATGCGTGCGACAGCGCCTACCGGGCCGCACACCGCACTGGTCGAGGTGCGCGGCGAAATCGATGCCGATGGCGAAGCCAGCGCCGAATTGCTGGTGGGTGCGTTGAAGAACGCATTCGAGGACGCCGGTGCGCTGGCCGTGGTGCTGCGGATCAATTCACCCGGTGGCAGTCCGGTTCAGGCTGGAATCGTCTATGACGAAATCCGGCGCCTGAAGGCACTGCACAACAAGCGGGTGTACGCGGTGGTCGAGGAGGTATGCGCCTCGGGGGCCTACTACATCGCAGCGGCGGCCGATGACATCTACACCGATAAGGCCAGCGTCGTCGGTTCGATCGGTGTGCTGATGGACAGCTTTGGCTTCACGGGAACCATGGAGAAGTACGGTATCGAGCGACGGTTGCTGACTGCCGGCGAGAACAAGGGCATCGGCGACCCGTTCTCTCCGCTCACCGACAAGCAGCGCGCCTACCTTCAGGCGACGCTCGATCAGATCCACCAGCAGTTCATCGCGGTGGTCAAGGAAGGCCGGGGCGATCGATTGAAGGAATCACCCGACACCTTCTCCGGCCTGTTCTGGAATGGTGAGGAAGCGATCAAGCTCGGCCTGGCTGACCATCTCGGTAATCTCGACTACGTGGCCCGCGAGGTGGTTCAGGCCGAAGAGATCATCGATTACACGCCTAAGGAAAATGTGGCCGAACGACTGGCCAGGCGATTCGGTGCCTCGATCGGCGCGGGCGCCATCCACGCTTTGCACGGCATGGGCCGGTTGCGCTGACGCCCGGCCGGCGCGGCGTTGCCCGATCTTCAGCCTGCGGTCAGCAGGCCTTTCGCTTCGATGAAGCTGATCACCTCGGCCAGGCCCTGACGGGTCTTGAGGTTGCTCATCACGAAGGGCCGCAACCCTTGCGCGCTTGTGCGCATGCGCGTCGTGTCCGACTTCATCACCTCGAGGTCTGCTCCGACATGGGGCGCCAGATCGATCTTGTTGATGACGAACAGGTCGCTCTTGGTGATGCCCGGTCCGCCCTTGCGCGGGATCTTCTCGCCGGCCGCCACGTCGATCACGTAGATCGTCAGGTCACTCAGCTCCGGGCTGAAGGTGGCAGCGAGGTTGTCGCCGCCGGATTCGATGAAGACGATGTCGGCGTCGGGGAATTTCTCCAGCATGCGGTCGACCGCCTCGAGGTTGATCGACGCGTCCTCGCGGATCGCGGTGTGCGGGCAGCCGCCGGTCTCCACACCCATGATCCTCTCGGCCGGCAGCGCCCCCGACACGGTGAGCAGGCGCTGATCTTCCTTCGTGTAGATGTCGTTCGTGACGACCACCAGGTCATAGCGCTCGCGCATGGTCTTGCACAGCATCTCGACCAGCGTCGTCTTGCCTGATCCGACCGGCCCGCCGACGCCGACGCGCAGCGGCGGGAGCTTCTTGGTTCGGTGGGCGATGGTGTGCAGTGGGCTCATGGCGAGACGTTCGTTGGACGAGTGGGTTGACGAAGTGTGGCCGCTCAGGAGCGGAACAGCCGTGAATACTGGGTTTCATGCTGCGCGGACAGGATCGCGAGCATCGGCGTGCACACCTGTCGTTCGGCGTCGCCGAGTTGCATTGCGGCGTCCACGGCGTCAGGAATCTCGACCAGGAGTGCGCTCAGGATGCGCTGGCCGGCGGACTGGCCGAGCGGCACCGATTTCAGCGCCGCCTGCACCATGTTCTCTGCCCAGCTGAAGGCGCAGCACAGCAGCGACTCGCGGGCAGGTGCCCGCGCTTGCTGTGCTGCCAGCGCGAACGCCACCGGCCAGCTCGGTGCCGGGCGCAGCGCAGCCAGGACGGCCAGGAGTTCGACGTCTTGCGGCTCCACCGGCCGGTTTTTCATCCACTCGACCAGTGAGCGGCCCATCTGCTGCGTCTGCTGGCGCAATTCGTGGCTTTCGCGAGTGGTCATCACCCAGGCGTTCAAGTCAGCGATCTCGGCGGCATCACCACGTCGCCAGGCGCTGTGCGCCCGCGCGACCAGCGCCAGATCACCACGCGCCATCCCCAGGTGCAATTGGTCGAGCAGCCAGTTGCGAGCGTCGGACTCGGTGGCAGCCAGCCCCGCCTCGACGGCTGCTTCGAGCACCTCGGAGTAGCTGAACCCGCCGACCGGCAGTGCCGGAGAGGCCAGCCAGATCAGTTGCAGCAGCGAGGGTGCGAGCAGGCGGGTCGAATCGGAGGCGCAGCGCCGATGCTCGCGACGGCGAGCAGCCCGTGGAACCTGATGCGCGCGCCGTGTCGCCATCAGTGATCGTGCTTGCAGCCAGGGCCATGCACGTGCGGAACTGCACCGGTCTGGATCGGGATCGCTGCCCGCACGGGAGACGGTGCATGGTCATGTCCATGATCGTGATCGTGATCGTGGGCCTGGCCGGATTCGTGCGCGTGCCCGTGGGCGTGGTCATGCGCCGCTGCGGCAGCGGGGGCATAGGCTCCGTTTTCCGGCTCGAACGGAGCTTCGGTGGAAGTCACCGTCAAGTGCATCTGGCGCAGCAGATCGGCCAGGACATGGTCTGGTTCAAGCTTCAGGTGATCCGGCTTCAATTCCAGCGGAACATGCCGGTTGCCGAGGTGGTAGGCGGCGCGCGTGAGGTCGAAGCTCGATCCGTGTTGTGCACAGTGCGTGACCACGATCACCGGCTGTGGAGCGGCCTGCACGGCAATCAGCGAACCGTCTTCGGCGACCAGCACGTCGCCGCCGCGCACCACCGCACCCCGCGGCAGGAACACGCCGAGCGCACGGCCCTGCGAGTCGGTGGCGTCGAAGCGGCTCTTCTGTCGCACATCCCAGTCCAGGGAAACGGTGGCGGCACGGTCGAGCAGCACGCGGCTGAGTCCGCGACCCTGTGAGATGAGCTTGTTGACTGTCAGCATGGCAAAGAGGCGCACAGGGCGCAGCAAACAACGGGCCACGAGTCTGGCACGAGTGCAGTCCTGTGCCTGTTCGATGGGCGATCGACTATTCTTAATGCGAATGATTTCGTATACACTTTGGTGTCGCTTCCACCCAAGTCGAGTTCTCATCATGATTGCTCTGCAGAAAAGTCTCCGGTTCACCCACTTCGCCGTCCTGATGTCGGTCCTTTTCGGGTGCGTGCAGGTTCGGGCGCAGGGCGTGCTGAACATCTATTCGGCACGCCACTATCAGACCGACGAGGCGCTCTACACCGATTTCACCCGGCTGACAGGCATCAAGGTCAACCGGCTCGATGGCAAGGAAGAGGAACTGGTGGAGCGCATCAGGAATGAAGGCGCCAGCAGTCCTGCCGATCTGTTGATCACCGTCGATGCCGCGCGGCTGGAGATTGCCGACAAGGCCGGGCTGTTCCAGCCGTTGAAGTCGGCGGTGATCGAGGCACGCATCCCGGAGGCGCTGCGCACGTCGACATGGGCCGCGTTCTCCGCGCGCGCCCGTGTGGTGGTCTACAACAAGGCCACGGTCAATGCGGAATGGGTGCAGACCTACGAAGACCTTTCCAACCCGCGGCTGAAGAACCAGATCTGCGTGCGCTCCGGCGCCCACCCCTACAACCTGTCGCTGGGCGCCGCGATGCTGGCCCACAACGGCGAGGCCAGGACCGAGGAATGGGTGCGCGGCCTGGTCGCGAACTTCGCTCGAGCACCCAAAGGGGGCGACACGGATCAACTGAAGGCCGTGGCCGCTGGTGAATGCGGCGTGGCCATCTCGAACAGCTATTACCTTGCGCGCCTGATGCGCTCGACCAAGGCGGAAGACCAGCAGGTCGTGCGCTCGCTTGGCGTCGTTTGGCCCAACCAGAAGACCTGGGGCACGCACATCAATGTGTCGGGCGCCGGCATCGCGAAGCATGCGCCGAACCGCGAGGCGGCGGTGAAGTTTCTCGAGTACCTGGCCAGCGACTCCGCGCAAGCCTACTTTGCCGAAGGCAACAACGAATGGCCGGTGGTCAAGACGGCCCAGGTCAGGAACCCGGCACTCGATGCGCTGGGGCCGTTCAAGCCGGACACCCTGCCCATCGGCCAGCTGGCAGGCAACACCGCGCTGGCGCAGCGCGTCTACGATCGCGCCGGCTGGCGCTGAGGCCTAGTGCCGTTCCCGCGCGATCTGCCGGCACAGCACGATCAGAGGCAGCAGCCCGACGGCCACGATGGTGATCGTCGCGGTTGAAGCCTCGGCCAGCCGCTCGTCCGACGCCAGCGTGTACGCCTGCGTGGCCAGCGTGTCGAAGTTGAACGGGCGCATCACCAGCGTGGCCGGCAGTTCCTTCATCACATCGATGAAGACCAGCAGGCCCGCGGTCAGCAGTCCGCGCTGCAGCAGAGGCAAGTGGACCCGACGCAGCGCTCGTGCAGGTGTCAGGCCGAGGCTGCGCGCTGCATCGTCCATGTGCGGCGTGACGCGGTGCAGCGCTGAATCGACTGTCTGCAATGCCCCCGTCATGAAACGTACCACGCAGGCAAAAACCAGCGCTGCGATCGTGCCGGTGAAAAGCAGTCCGGTGTTCCACCCGAAGTTGGATTGGAGTGCCTGCGCGAGTGCGTTGTCCATGCGGGCCACCGGAATCAGCACGCCGACCGCGATCACCGAGCCCGGCAGCGCATAGCCCAGACCGACCGCCCAGTGCGCGGCACGCGTCAGCGCCCGAGGATCGAGTCGGCGTGCATACGCGACGAGCAGGGCCAGTGCAACGGCGAGCAGCGCAGTCAGGCTGGACAGCAGCACGCTGTTGCCTGCCAGCGCAAAGAAACGCGCGCCGAACTGCGCATCACCTTCGGTCAGCGCCATGTGCAGCAGCACAGTGCCCGGCAGCACGAACCCGATCAGCACGGGCAGCATGCAGGCACCTACCGATATCACAGCGCGTACTCCGGTCAGCGGAGCACCGCGAGGCGGATGCCGCCGCAGGCCGCTGCCGTGAAAGCGGGCCGAGCCGCGCGATTGCCGCTCGAGCGCAAGCAACAGCACCACGAAGCCGAGCAGGCACATCGCCAGCTGGGCCGCGGCGACCCTGTCACCCAGCGAGAACCAGGCCCGATAGATGCCGGTGGTGAAGGTCTGCACCGCGAAGTAGGACACCGTGCCGTAATCGGCCAGCGTTTCCATCAGCGCCAGGGCGACACCTGCCGCGATCGCCGGGCGGGCCATCGGCAGCGATACCCGCAAGAAGTTGCGCCAGGGCGACATGCCCAGCGAGCGGCCAGCCTCGATGACGGCACCGCCGCGTTCCATGAAGGCCGATCGCGCCAGCATGAAGACGTACGGGTACAGAACGAACGAGAACATCACGATGGCGCCGCCGAGCGTGCGCACGTCGGGGAACCAGTAATCGGCGCGTGACCAGCCCATGGTCGTGCGCAGCCATCCCTGCACCGGACCCGCGAACTGCAACACGTCGGTGTAGGCATAGGCCATCACGTAGGCCGGCATCGCCAGCGGAAGCACCAGCGCCCACTCGAAGGTGCGGCGCAGAGGGAAATCGAAGTGGGTGACCAGCCAGGCGGTGCCTACGCCGATCACGGCCGCGGATGTGCCGACACCGATGCACAGCCACAGCGTCGTCGTGATGTAGTCGGGCAACACGGTCGAAGCCAGGTGGGCCCAGGTGCCACCGGTCCCTTGGGAAAAGACATTGGTGCCCACCGAAACGATCGGCAGCGCAACGAACAACGCGACCACCAGTGCTGCCACGCCGAGCCAGCCGACGCGCTGCCGACGCGCGCGGCCGTCGGGCATCTCGAGGGTGGAGGAAGGGGCGGACTGGGGTGCGGTCATGCGACAGATATGATCATCATCACGCCGCAAACGCGATTGATTCGCAAATAGTGTACGACCGGTTGTCGGTCCGCTGCATTCGGACCCCGATGGTCGGGGCTCTGGTCGTGAGCGCGACGCCGTTCCCTGATCCGCACCGATGCACAACGCTCCCGCCGCCGTCCTGACCCTGAAGCATGTTCGACACATGTATGGCGACCGAGCCACCGTGGACGGGTTGAGCCTCGAGTTGCCGGCCGGTCGCATCTGCTGCCTGCTGGGCCCGTCCGGCTGCGGCAAGACCACCGTGCTGCGCTGCATCGGCGGTTTCGAGCCGCTGGCCGGTGGCGAAATCCTCATCGAAAGCGAGGTCGTCAGCGGTCCCCAGCGGCATGTGCCGCCCGAGAAGCGCCGCATCGGCATGGTGTTTCAGGACTATGCGCTGTTCCCGCACCTCGACGTCGAGCGCAATGTCGCCTTCGGCACCCGCGGCGGCCCTGAAGACAAGGCGCGCGTCGATCAGTTGCTCGACATGGTCGGGCTGAGATCCAAGGCCCGACGCTTTCCGCACGAACTGTCCGGTGGACAGCAGCAGCGCGTGGCGCTGGCCCGAGCGCTGGCACCGCAGCCGCGGTTGCTGCTGATGGATGAGCCGTTTTCCAACCTCGACGTCGAACTGCGCGAGCAACTCGCCGCCGAGGTGCGCGAGATCCTGAAGCTCACGAACACCACCGCGGTGTTCGTGACTCACGATCAGAACGAGGCCTTTGCAATGGCCGACGAAGTCGCAGTGATGTCCGCAGGACGCATCCAGCAGCTCGACAGCGCCTACAACCTGTATCACCGTCCGACCAGCCGATTCGTCGCCGATTTCATCGGGCAGGGCGTGTTCGTGCGTGGCAAGGTGGTGGCCGACAGGCGAATCGAGATCGAGATCGGTTCGGTGACCGGAGGCGACAGCATCCGGTATGCGCCCGATGACGCCGCCTGCGGTGTCGGAAGCCAGATCGACGTGCTGCTGCGTCCCGATGACGTGATGCACGACGACACCAGTCCGGTGCAGGGCATCGTGCGTCACAAGGCATTTCGTGGAGCGGAATTCCTGTACACGCTGGAACTTGCCAGCGGCGCGAGGGTGCTGTCGATGGTGCCGTCGCACCACAATCACCGCCTCGGCGAGGCGATCGGCATCCGACTCGACATGGACCACCTGATCGTGTTTCCCGCGGCGACCTGAGCTGCCCGCACGGGCAGCGTGACGATTCAGAACAGGAAGTACCGCTGCGCCATCGGCAGCACCGAAGCCGGCTCGCAGGTCAGCAGGACACCGTCGGCGCGCACGTGATAGGTCTGCGCATCGACTTCCATCCTCGGCGCGTAGTGGTTGTGCACCATGTGCTGCTTCTTGACCGTGCGGCAGTTCTTCACCACGGCAATGCGCTTGTGCAGTCCCAGCACATCCGGGATGCCTCCGTCGACGGCCGACTGGCTCATGAAGGTCAGCGAGCCCTGGTGCAGTGCTCCACCGAGGGCGCCGAACATCAGCCGGTAATGCACCGGCTGCGGTGTCGGGATGCTGGCGTTCGGGTCGCCCATCGCGGCGGCCGCGATGAAGCCGCCCTTCAGGATCAGCGAGGGCTTGACGCCGAAGAATGCCGGCTTCCAAAGCACCAGGTCGGCCCACTTGCCGACCTCGATGCTGCCGACTTCGTGAGAGATGCCGTGAGCGATCGCCGGGTTGATCGTGTACTTCGCGATGTAGCGCTTGGCGCGGGTGTTGTCATGCCTGTCCGAATCGCCGGGCAGGCAGCCACGCTGCACCTTCATCTTGTGCGCGGTCTGCCAGCAGCGCAGCACCACCTCGCCGACACGGCCCATCGCCTGGCTGTCGCTGCTGAACATGCTGATCGCGCCCAGGTCGTGCAGCACGTCTTCCGCGGCAATGGTCTCGCGGCGGATTCGGCTTTCAGCAAACGCCAGGTCTTCCGCGATCGACGCGTCGAGGTGGTGGCACACCATCAGCATGTCGAGGTGCTCGTCGATCGTGTTGATCGTGTACGGACGCGTCGGGTTGGTCGAGCTCGGCAGCACGTTGGCTTCGCCGACCACCTTCAGGATGTCCGGCGCATGCCCGCCGCCGGCGCCTTCGGTGTGGAAGGTGTGGATCGTGCGGCCCTTGAAGGCAGCGATGGTGTCCTCGACGAATCCGCTCTCGTTGAGCGTGTCGGTGTGGATCGCGACCTGCGTGTCGGTCTCCTCGGCCACGTTCAGGCAGCAGTCGATGGCGGCGGGTGTGGTGCCCCAGTCCTCGTGCAGCTTCAGGCCGATCACACCGGCGTCAACCTGCTGTCGCAATGCGGCCGGCTGGCTGGCGTTGCCCTTGCCGAAGAAGCCGAGACTCATCGGAAGCGCATCGGCGGCCTGCAGCATGCGTGCGATGTTGGCCGGACCCGGCGTGCAGGTGGTGGCGAACGTTCCCGTTGCCGGGCCGGTGCCGCCGCCGAGCATCGTGGTCACGCCGCTCATCAGTGCCTCCTCGATCTGCTGCGGGCAGATGAAGTGGATGTGGCTGTCGATGCCACCCGCGGTGACGATCATCCCTTCGGCCGCGATGATCTCTGTACCCGGTCCGATGACGATGTCGATGCCCGGCTGCACATCGGGATTGCCGGCCTTGCCGATCGCTGCGACGCGTCCGCCGCGCAGGCCGATGTCGGCCTTGACGATGCCCCAGTGGTCGAGGATCAGTGCGTTGGTGAGCACGCAGTCGACCGCCTCGTGATCGCCCGGGCCATTGACGCGCTGTGACTGACCCATCCCGTCGCGTATGGTCTTGCCGCCGCCGAACTTCACTTCCTCGCCGTAGCTGCCCGCTCGCAGCGTGTAGTCCTGCTCGACCTCGATGATCAGGTCGGTGTCCGCCAGCCGAAGCCGGTCACCGACGGTGGGGCCGAACATCTCGGCATAGGCGCGGCGGGGGATCGTGGCCATGGGGTTCCTGCGAAATCGTGTCGGGGTGGGGCGATCAGAGCGCGCCTTGAACCTGCCCTCGGAAGCCGAAAACCTGACGGTCGCCGGCGAAATCGACGAGTGCGACGGTGCGCTGCTGACCGGGCTCGAAGCGCACCGCGGTGCCGGACGCGATGTTCAGCCGCATGCCGCGCGCTGCGGCTCGATCGAACACCAACGCGGCGTTGGTCTCGGCGAAGTGGTAGTGCGAGCCGACCTGGATCGGCCGGTCTCCGCTGTTCTCGACCACGACGGTGATGGTGCGGCGCCCGACGTTGATCTGGTGGTCGGGGCCGTCGCAGAGCAGTTCGCCGGGAATCACTTCTTGCGCCCTGCCCACAAGGCGACGGCCAACACGGCGACGAGGGCGATGTAGCCCCAGGCATCGGACGCATGCCAGTGCGATCCCGATCCCAGGCCGTGTCCCTCGTGCGCGAAAGCGCTGGATGCGGCTGTCAGCGCCAGCCAGGCGATTGCTTCTTTCATCGGGCGTCTCCGTCGAGTGAATCAGGTGATCGGTTGGTGAACGGTCACCAGCTTGGTGCCGTCCGGGAAGGTTGCTTCCATCTGGATCTCGGGGATCAGTTCGGCCACGCCATCCATCACGTCGGCGCGCGTCAACACGAGCTTGCCGTCGCTCATCAGTTCCGCGACCGTCTTGCCGTCGCGCGCACCCTCCATGATCGCGGCGCTGATCAGCGCGACTGCTTCGGGGTAGTTGAGCCTCAGACCACGGGCACGCCGGCGCTCGGCGAGCAGCGCGGCGGTGAAGATCAGCAGCTTGTCTTTTTCGCGCGGAGTCAGTTCCATCGGGTGTTCGAGTGGTTCGCGATGCTTTGGATGGTAGCGGCCGGTGCGGCTGCAGTGAATACAAGACCGATGCCAGCTCGGGGCCGGTCTCGAGATGCCCCGAGCGCCGGGCACCCTGGACGGTGACTCATGGCAAGTGCCCGCTGGCCAGCGCGGCGGCGGCGGCCCGGGTCTCGACCCCCAGCTTCTCGAAGATGTGCTCGAGGTGCTTGTTGACGGTGCGCGGGCTCATGCCGAGGATGTCGGCGATGTCGCGGTTGGTCTTGCCCTTGGCCAGCCAGGACAGCACCTCGGTCTCGCGGGGGGTCAGTGCGGCGTGGCTCAGACGCGATGAACTGGTGGCTGCGCCCTCGCGTTGCAGTTCGAGCAGCAGCATCGTCTCGCCGAGCGTCGCGGTGCCCATGTTGCGCACCGAAAGTGGAGGATCGGTCTGGGTTCGCACGACCTGGGTGCTGTCGACGTCGAGCGCGGCCTGCAGCGCCAGCGGCAGGTGGCCGCCGCCCGCGTCGTCCTCGAGGGCCAGCAGCCACACCGCCGCCTGCGGAGATCGCCATGCGACACGGCCCAGCGCGTCCACGAACACCACGCCCAGGCCGGCCACATCGACTGCGTCGCGCGCCATGCGGGTGATGCGCGCATTGCGTGCATGGGTGTGCAGGCGCGCGAGAACCTCCTGTGCTCGCAGCGGCTTGACGACGTAGTCGACTCCACCACACGCAAAGCCCTCGACGACGTTAGCCGTCTCCGACAGCCCGGTCATGAAGATCACCGGCACATGCGCCCAGGCCGGCGTTTGCTTGATGCGACGGCAGGTGTCGAAGCCGGACAGACCGGGCATCAGGCCGTCCAGCAGGATCGCATCGGGTGTGACCAGTTCCAGACG
>Ga0116157_10001389_pt1 | contig 24339 bp, 25 predicted proteins | sample AD_UKC048_MetaG_FD_89882 | JGI IMG/M metagenome (GOLD analysis project Ga0116157, IMG submission 89882) | Active sludge microbial communities of municipal wastewater-treating anaerobic digesters from USA - AD_UKC048_MetaG | ecosystem: Engineered > Bioreactor > Anaerobic > Digestate | place: USA... | reverse complement strand
TGGAATGCCTGCTGATTTGAGAGCGGTGAGTTCGCTGAATTCACCCATATTCCCGAAAGTCATCAGGGCAGCCAGAAGTATAGCCAGAGGCAGGGCAGTCGGTACGAATGAGAGGGCGAACTGAAAAAGCAATTCGGAAAGAATTTTAAAATTGAGGCCTTTCCCGGCAAGTTCATCGACATACATCCAGAGAAACTGCAAAAGGAGTATAATAAGCACAATGCAGAATGTGAGTACGAGAGGGCCAATGAATGATTTTAGTACGAACTTGTCGACTTTTTTCACCGGAAATAAATTTCAGGATGCAAATTTACCGAATTTACTTGGTTTTGCAATTATGGTAAATTATTGCTTTCACATCCCGAGCGTACGTTTCAGGTCTGTGATCTGTGAATCCCAGAGGAAGATAGCGTCTTCTTTTTCTTCGGGTTCTGCGAAGTCGGTTATAATGAGAGCGAGGCTGCCAGAGAGTTCTTCAATATTTATCCGGAATTCGAAGTAATCAGTAGAAGGTTCGTCGGAGTCGATCCATTCGAATCTGACGAGTTTATTTTCCTTGAGGGCTATCAGCCGTGCTTTTGATTCGGCTTTATTCCAGAAGAAAGTAAATATGTCGCCATCGACGTTTACATTATCTGCAAACCACTCGCAAAGCCCCTCAGGAGTGCTCAGGCGTGAAAAGAGTACTTTCGGCGAGCAGTTGAGAGTATATTCAAGTTCGTACTTTAACCTCATTGAGTTTATCCCGTTACGGTTCTGCAATATAAAGAAAATAAAATGATATCAAAACATTCGTGTTGGTATTTACCTTCAAACTATATATATTTGCACCCGCAAAATCCTCCTTCGCTACCTCCTTCGCTTAGGCTACGGAGGTCGAAGAAAGCTACGGAGGACAAAGGGTCCTCCTTCGCCAAGGCTACGGAGGACACGGCGAGATAGCTCATCCCGATAGCTATCGGGAGGTTAGAGCGCTAAATGATGGCGAGATAGCTCAGATGGTTAGAGCGCATGATTCATAATCATGAGGTCGGGGGTTCAATCCCCCCTCTCGCTACACAGAAAATCAACCACTTACATAGTCAGATATGTAGGTGGTTTTTCTTTTGTGCCAGGTTTGTGCTAGGTTTTACTTGACTGCTATGTTTTTATAGATCTGGAATGAGACATATTTTGGAAATACATCTATCGATAAATTTAAAAGAAACAAAACATTTGACTACATTAATTCAGTCTTGAGATCCTTATATTGCAAGTACGAAGCTAAAAAGGTATCTTTAGTTTACTCTAGCAGTCAAAACCAATGAAATATTGTATTTTCCTTTTATTAAAATGGGGATGGTATTTGGTAATCAATTCTTTTTCTTTGGATGCTATTTCACGTCTTAGTGCTTCATCATTATGATAATTATCTTGAGAATCGTAGGAATGAACACGATAAGATACCATTGAAAATTTGAAATTCCGTTTAATAAAATCAATGATTTGATCTGTATTACTCATAGGGATCTTTAAAGATACAGAGACTTTCTTGACTAAAGTATTGAAGCCATTATCAAATGTCAAGTGTTCTCCAAGCCTTCTCTTTAAAGTAATTGACGAGGCTTTCCCAATATATAGAAGCTCCTCATTAAGAAAGACAAAATATAAACCGCAATTCAATGCCTCGTTGCTTAATAGAGCTTCTGCATATGTCATTTTAGGTAACCGAAATGGATTTATCATAAATTAAAGTTGATTTTTTATCATTCAATTCCCATTTGTCTAAGGATTTCCTTGATTTTATCTTCGTAATCCTGTTTGTCAATTTCGCCTTCCTGAGCATTAATTTTAATATTTACGCTGGCAAATTTCTTTTGAATAAAGTTTATCATACCAAGCAGGTTTGAGGCTTTCCCAACAGGAATTTCAAAATCAAGAGTAAGCTGTTTCATTACTTTAATTTCTGGAGTGGGTTGTTCCTCTGAAGTATCTCCACCATCAATAGTTACTCCTCCTCCTCCTCCTCCAGGTATATCAGTCTGTCCTGAGGTAGGTGTTCCTACCACAGGCTTTTCAGTTACTTCAGACTTTTGTTTCCTGCTGATCTCAGCATCAATGAATATGTCGATGCCATATTCCAAACTCAAAAGGGATTCCTGGAAGAATTTACAGACAGGTTTGTGATCCACAATAGTTCCAATCCCGAATACTCCCTGTCTTACACCAATCTTTATACACTCATCAATGACTGTATGATCTGAGTACCTTTAGGGGATTTAGGAATAAAACGATAACTGGAGGATTTTCACACAGCCTCTTCGGCCAGGGGCTTAGAGAATTTATAATTTGAAAAGGGCTTTAGCCCAATATTTTTGGGAGGATTATTACATGATCCTCAATAGGGAGCTTAACAAAGATTTTTTATGTCGAACGTAACTGACAAAAAAAGATGTATAATTGTTGAAAGTTATCACATTTATTTTACTGATATTCTTTTAAAAATGAAAAAAATACTGCTTCTCTCTATCTTATTTTTTACCGGAATGAGTTTAACCAGTCCTTGTCAGGTTCAGGGTCAGGTTTCGCAGGAAAGGCCTGTATCGAGGTTAGTTGAGGATGGAGGAACCGGTCCATATTCTGCCATAATGCTAACAGAAAACACCTTACAGACTCATACAGTTTTCAGGCCTGAAGACCTGACTCCTTTTGGAGCTAAAAACAAGCTCCCTGTTATTGCATGGGGTAACGGAGCCTGTGCCAATTCACCCTGGGAGCATGTAAATTTTTTATCAGAAGTTGCGTCCCATGGATTTCTGGTAATAGCTATCGGGCCGATGCCCCGGGAGGGAGAAAAAGGCAGAGGCCGGTCTGAATCCTCGCAACTGATTGATGCAATTGAATGGGCGATTGTTCAGAACAGTGATAAGTACGGGCCGTATTATAATAAGATCGATGTGACAAAAATAGCAGTAAGCGGCATGTCGTGCGGAGGGTTACAGGCTCTTGAGACAGCCCCCGATCCAAGGGTGTCAACCGTTATTATCTGTAACAGCGGTATCCTGCCCAGACCGGGCAGCGGTATGCCAGGAATGCCGGGTCTTGCCAAGGATCATCTGGTAAAGCTTCATACTCCTGTTCTGTACATACTTGGAGGAGAATCGGATATTGCCTATGCAAACGGAATGGACGATTTTAAGCATATAAACCACGTACCGGTGTTTGCTGCAAACATGGATGTGGGACATGGAGGCACTTACAGCAAGCCTCACGGCGGTGAATTTGCAGAAGTTGCAACAGCCTGGTTGCTATGGCAGCTTAAAAGTGATAAAAAGGCAGGCAAGCTCTTCAGAGGTAAATCCTGCGGCCTGTCAAAAGATCCAAAATGGAAGGTCGAGAAAAAGAAAATGAAGTAACATAAATACTCCTGACCTGCCAAAAAAACCTATCCCGGCACTTCAGTACATTAGCCGGTGGCCCAGACCATTCTCCGTCGGAGTCAATTGACTACGTCCCGGCATCAGGTAAAATAGTAATACTAATTCAGCCCTTCTAATGATCCGCCTGTAATGAAACTGATCCATTCATTGTAAGGAACATAGGAATAAATTCAACGGGCACCAATAACATGCAGGAGCAGGAATAAAACAATAAGGGTAAAGGATTTGTCAGTTAGAGAATTCTTAACTATTACCATGATAAGAAAAGCACCCATTACCAGTGTAATTGAATGCTGAAGAAGCATTTCCGCCGGATAAACAGGCTTAATAAACGAAATTAAAAGAAATGCAAGAAAAACAACCAGAAGTATTATTTTATGTTTTCGTTGACCAGCCATCAGATATGTAAAAGGGAACTTATTAGTAGTGTTTACCATTACTCAGACCTATTAGGCCGATATTATATCCATAATGGAGAGTTATGGGTGAGAAAAAACATTCTCCTTTCCTAAAAAGAGAAAGCGCCGGTAATAAAATTAACAATAACTTTCACCCATCGCAACCATTTTGGTTTTTCCGGTTTTGTTTCTTCATCGGTATTAAAAGGTTTCTGCTTTACGATTTCAAGATCGTCATCCGTTAATAGATCTGACTTTTTCATCCGAAAAAAATTTTGCTATCGTTTGAACAGGCAGTTTTTATCAAAACCTTATTGTTATTGCCACTCCGGGTGCCAGTGTGTTTTTTGGTGCTATATCAAACATCTTTAAAGAAAGCTTAGCGTTTGCATTAATTCTTCTTTCCCCGATTACTTTTAAAGGAAGGCCAACTACAATACAGGCGATACCAGTCAGACCACCAATAGCAACGGGGACCAAATCTATTAGCCCATCCCATGGGTCTTCAACAGGGTCAGCAGGTTGATCTGCCGCCATAATTATTGAAGTAATACCTCCTGCTGCAAATATTCCGATACCTGTAAATGTTAAAATTCTTTTAGTGATTGGCCAGACCACTTCCTGAATCAACCGGATGACCTTTCCTTCCCTTATTTACAATTAATTCCAGCAAAAAGCTGGTCAGATCTTAGAGCTTATTGTACTACTTCAGATAATCGCTGACAGTCTTTGAAATCTCCTTTTTTATCTTCTCCCAGGTTTGATTTTTAAAACTCACCGGTGTTTCACTGTCCTCTGCATCGGCAAAATATGTTATAGCATGTGGTATACTAATAGCGAGCATCTGGCTTGGATACTTCTGTTTGTGCCAGTCAATCAATTGCTGTAAAGAGTAATGCTGCAGCAATTCATACAAATCCCAGAAGTCCTTTTTCTTTGCTCTCCCGAGTATTGCCTGAATTTTCATTGCAGAAATATCAGCGATACTGTACATCCTGATATCATCCATCACCTCAATTTCCTTAATCGGCAGGTGCGGAAAGTAAACAATATCAACTTTAATGTCATTAATAAAACAGAAAATTCCAAACGCAGTTTGTTGTTGTTTGTAAACAAATCCTTGATGAAAAGTTGCATCAAGTTCATCAATGATTTGGTGCTGATTAAATTTTTCGTGAAAAAAAAGATCAATATCAATAGAACTGCGATGGCCATATCGAAGAGACAAGGCGCTTCCCCCCACAAGCGCGAATGGATTTAGGGATGTCAAAACCATCAGTTTTTTCAGTAAGGAAAAAGTCCCGGATTCGACTGTCTCAGTATGTAACATCTGAATTCATTAAGTGGCTTATCAATTATTGCGCTGGCAAAATGGATTGTATGAAGTGGCAGGTATTTCGCTTGTAACAGGGCGGAAGTAACTTTTTCATCGCCATAATACCTTCGACACTGACGGATATCATCAACATCGCCCCGTTCAAAAACCCTCTCAATAACAAAGTTGGCTTTGGCATCATAATCAATCTGCTCAAAGTTCACATCCCAAAAGATTCGCCTGTTGAATATGGGCTTTGGTTTTTCTTCCATGATTACAAAAATAATAAAAGAGGATGTTATTGTTATAATACCGACATGCAATAAATGAGATTATTCTGTTGTCTGGTAAAAGGAGTAACCGAAAATACTACGTGTTTAATGGTAAATAGTATGAGGAAATCCTTCAGGCTATATGGTGTGAGGTTATGTTTGAGTTATGAATGATTTAGGATCAATAACAGGGAGTAATGCATTTTGGAGAAATGTTCCTCTGAATTGTGAAAACATTAATCCCCTTACGGTTGAAATTGTAATTGAGTTAACCGTTGTAATAAAAAGATCCGGAAATTTCGGGACTTTTAATTTGTTATCAAGATAATCCTTAATATCAGGTACGTCGTAAATACAACTCGCCATTAAAGAGCCAAGGTCTTTTGTTCTGCTCTCATCCTTAATATCAACCGTTACGACAACTGCAATCAAATTATTATCAGCAGGAATTTTGTGTTCAAGTTTTATATCAAAATTGAAAACCATTTGAGCAGGCATCTGCTGCTTCGGATAATTCAAACAGAAATCCAGTAATTCGATCCCCATTAATTTAAACCTGACTGATTTATCTGAAGTTTTTTTTATTGTGGCTGACATTTGTTATTCATTTTGTTTTGTTGTTGGTTTTTGTTGATAGGTTGAAATATAAAATGGCTCATTAACAACTCCCTGGCCGAACAATTTAGAAGTATATAAAGGATTATGAGACGCCGAAAATTTATAAGTCAGGAAGGTCGATTCCGACTGTGTTTCAAAATTAAATAATTGAATATCAAGGATAAATTCAATTCTAAAAAGAGTATCAGCAGTAAAATTATGTGTCCCGCTTAACCATTTGGAAATCTCAGAAGGAGTTTTCCCTATTTTACTTGCGAATTGATTCTTTTTCCAGCCTTTGGCTTTAATAGCTTCGTCAATACGGGCTGCAAGAAGCATTCTCTTTTCATTTTTCGCAAATGCATCAGGAGTAGTGTCCTCCAAAATGTCGTTGATTATTTTGGAATTATAAATATTCCTTTTATTCATTGTCCTGATCATTAAAAGTTAAATTCCCTTTAAAGTTTATATTGTCTTCGGAGAACCATATCTCATTATTACATATCCTTTCAGTAATCTGGGCAGATAGATTTCGCAAAAATTCATTTTCATTTTTTAGTTTTTCATTTTGCTGTAACTTCTGAACATTTTTCGGGCCTCCTCCACCAGCTATTAAGATAAGGTTACCATATCTGATACAATACAGTCGAAGTGCACTCCTTGGTTTGTCAAATAAAGCAACCACACCATCGCCTGGTTTCCCTTCATTTAATCTGAAAAATTGTTCTCTTGCTCCTGTTTTGGTTCCAATTATCTTCAAACGAGAAATTATGTCCTTTATTTCATTTAAAAATATATTATAATTTTCATTTATAAAAATTTCAAGTGATGTTAGTTGAGAATTTTCAAAATAGATTGTATATATAGATGCTTTATTTCCACTAAGATATTTTAGTTTAACCAGCTTAAATTTCATTTTTTATCCGAATTGGTAAAAATAGCAAAATTAGCTTATAAATTAAATTCTATTCTTCATATTTATATTCATTCCCGAATATTTATCCCTTTCATTGGACTGTGAAACTTGTTACATGATATCCATAAATCTGCTGTTTTCGTTTTTGGCATTCGAAGTCGATCTGATCAAGATTAATATCCCGGAAAATACACATTGTGAAAAATAGGCTTAGCTTTTTTATCTATAGATGCTTAAAAAGAAAATATTCCGGGTTGGTTCTTTTTGTTATGGTTCGAATCAGCTCATTGGCGATATTTGAGCTCTCGAGCCGCATTATACTTTCTTCGGCGCTGCCAAAGCTTAGCAGATTGATGCTTCCATACCAGACAATTTTTTCATCCATTATGGCAAATTTCTGATGGATATTTGATTTAAAGACAACAACTACTCCCGAACTTCTTAAATAATCCAGTGCCGTTTGCCAGGCAGTCAAATCTTTGTCTTTGAAATCTTCAGCAGGCCGGGTTATTACAACCACTTTTGTACCCTTTACAAGTGCTGCACTAAGATACTGCATCATCTGTAACGCCCGCCTTTTTGTTACGAACGGGCTTACAATTAGTATCTCCCTTGACGCAGTGATGATGTCATTGGAATAAACAGGCAGAAAATTGGTTTTGTTGAAAATTATATCCGTGGATTCTGCAGCAATATTTTCACCTTTTGCCTTATAACCGATAGACGCATATCCTGCAAGCCGTTTATTGTACATCTTCTCAAGCATCCTTAACCGGACATCAACATAGTCATAAATCAGTACCTCTTTTTTCGTTTCAAACAGCCTGTGAAGCCTGCCGGCATATTGTTGTAATGTTCCTTTCCATGATATGGGCATAGCCAGGAACAGGGTATCAAGTCTCGGTTCATCAAAGCCTTCGCCAATGTAACGGCCTGTTGCAACCAGCGTTAGCGGCATTTCATCAGGAATTTTTGATAGCCGGACCATGGTCTCCCTGGTTTCTTTTATCCCCATGCCTCCAGTAAGTGAAATTACATCCTGGATCCTTTTACTAAGTTCTAGGGCAAGTAACTCAACATGGTTGGTCCGTTCTGTAAGGACAAGACAGTTCCTTCCATTTTTATGACATTGTACCACATCATTAATGATCAACTGATTTCTCATTTCATCCTCTACTATCCCGGCAAACAATTCATGAATTGAAATATCTTTCTCTTCCTTGTCCACCGGAATGTTGAAAGAAGTAAACCGGGGAATCAAATAATGATCGAAAGGCCTTTTCTCTGCCTGTTTTTTTGCATCATCCCGGTACCGGATTGGCCCGCATTGCATAAAAATAATTGGATGGTGACCATCCTTCCTGGTGGGAGTAGCTGTTAGTCCGTAAACATATTTAGCGTTCACGTTTTTCAATACCATTTCAAAACTGAAAGCCGAAACGTGATGACACTCATCTACGATCACCATACCGTAGTTTTTTACGCAATCCTTTACTTCTCCCATCCTGTTCAGGGATTGTATTACAGCAATATCCACAATGCCATTCAACGATTTTTTCCCGGCTCCCATCTGTCCGATGATGTTTCGGTCTTTCTTTCTTTTTCTGTTTCCGGGAGAATCGGTAAATGGGAACTGCTCATTAATTGTCAGAAAGGCTGAAAGCTTTTCTCTCCATTGAGATACCAGATTTACCTTATCAACCAGGACCAGGGTGTTGGTCTTCCTTTCGGCAATTAATTTAATTGCTGAGATTGTTTTCCCGAATGCCGTTGTTCCGCAAAGTATGCCATTATCATATTCCAACATTTTCCCGACAGCCAGAGGTTGTTCATCACGAAGGTTACCGTTAAATTCAACGTCGATCTTTCTCCCATGATTGGTTTTGTCGGTCCAGGACACTTTCGTTCTCATCTCCCGCAATAGCATCTTTATATCCGTTTCACATCCCCTGGGTAAGCACAGGTATTCAGATGTTTCTTCCGAACAAGAAATGATCCTTGGTTTGTCGAAGGTCGGAAAGCGCATAGCCTGTGCTTTGTAAAATTCAGGATTTTTGAAAGCCGCGAGACGTTTAATGTGATTTAACGCTTTTTGGGAAAATCCGGCTTTGGGTATAAACAACATATTGGCTTTTACAATTTCGGTTTCTCCGGGAAAATCATTTTTGCCAATCTCCATCTTTTTTATGGGCTCCCATGGTTTGTGTGTTTCTTCATCGTCTTCTTTAAGGGGTCCAAGCTCGTTTTCCGGACATAACTTTGTTATCAATTTTTCCAGATTCTCTTCGGAAAGCCTTCGAACGGATGATAGAAAAGCCCATTGATCATCAATTGGCTGAAATTGCTCATTTATGAATATGCTGTTGCCGTCCTTTCTTGGTGTTTTTTGCAGAGGGAGTGCTATTAAATTGCCAAATCCTCCTTTCGGCATTGTATCCTGGTTCGGGAAAAAACGATCATATGATTTAAAGTTTATCTCGTGTCGCTTGTTCATAGCATGGGTTAATAGTGCACTTCCGAATTTGCGGGCCAAAAAAGCTGTTACAGGTTGATTAAAGAAAAACCAGGCATGAGCCCCGTTACCTGATCGTGACCGTTCAACAGCAATCGGGATTTCGTAAAGGGAGCATACCTCTCTTAACGTCGTTATATCTTTTTGCCACCCGTCATCGTCAAAATCAATTGTCAGAAACCAGCAGGTTTCATCCGAAAGCAACGGATAGATTCCGGCAACAAGATATTGTTTGCCACGTAAATGCGCATCAACTGCCATCTCGCTCAAAGGAAGGAACTCCTGATGTTTGCATGCCGAGCATTTTATTTTTGGCTTCTGACAAATACCCGGCTTCCATTCATTGCCACAGGCAGGTGAATACCCGGCTGTCTTTTTTACTTTATTTTCCCATCTTTTGGCATATACATCATCCCTGCCCCTGAATAATGACATGAAGAGCCTTATCTTTTCGTCAGGACCAGACCTTTTATTTATACCTTCAGTGATTATTGGAGGTTTTGTTTCTAATTGCGGATCAAATAATTCCGGCTCGGAATCAGCATGGTGATTGGTTGCAATGGTATGGTTATTGAGGGCCTCACTTTGAGTTAAACTCTCATTGATTTGACTTGAATCTCCTTCGATGCCAGGCAGAGCTTTCAGCCTTTTTATTTCTTCTTTCAGGTTGTCGTTCTCAAGAAGCAATTGCTGATATTTCTCTTGCAATGTTTTAAAATCCATATTTCTAACTTCTTGCTTACTTTTTAGCGGCTCTCGTTTTCCAGAGCTAAAATTAAGTTTTTCCGGGAGGAAATAATCAGTTCGGTCAAAACTTTGAATATCCCTATACATATAATGAATTTATGGAAAAAGTCAGGCGAAACATCTGATCCATACAGTATTCTTTTAATATTAATCAGTTTTTATTTGCATTCTGAACCATTTAACAAACAAATTGTTTAGTTATCAGAAATACGTTCAGGTTGATTATCTATTTCAGAACTACTTGAAAAATTATCATATCACCTAAATTATTAACAATATAAAATTTATTTTCATGGCTGATTTACAAACGAATTACTTGGGATTGGAACTTAAGAATCCGGTGATAGTCGGAGCATCCAATCTTACCCTGAAAACGGAGAATCTTCAGAAGATTGAAAAAGCAGGTGCCGCAGCTGTAGTTTACAAATCACTTTTCGAAGAGCAGGTACATCTGGAAAATCTTGAATTACATGAGATGAGGACAGAATATGAAGAGCGTAATGCTGAAATGGTTACTTTATTTCCCGACTCCAAATCGGATCTTTCTTATCCGGGATATCATTTACTGAATCTCAAACGTGCAAAGGAAACCCTTTCAATACCGGTAATAGCAAGCCTCAATGCAGTATATGATGAGTCCTGGGTAGAGTATGCCTTAAAGATAGAGGAAACCGGGGTAGATGCAATTGAGCTGAATTTTTATACTGTTCCGGAGAAGAAAGAAAAGGAGTACGGTGAAATTGAACAGAAACAGATAAAGATCCTTAATGCTGTTAAGTCGGCAGTTAAAATCCCTGTTTCCGTAAAGCTGAGCCCATATTATACAAATCCAGTGAGGCTCATCTCTGATCTTGACAAACAAGGTGCCGACGGATTTGTATTATTTAACCGGCTCTTCCAGCCCGATATTGACATTTATGAACAGACGCACCGCTTCCCGTATAATCTTAGTAACCCGGAAGATAAGCGTCTTCCTCTGCGTTTTGCGGGGTTGCTTTATGGCAATATCAGGGCATCATTATGTGCAAACTCCGGAATTTTCAACGGGGAAGATGTAGTCAAATTGCTATTGGCAGGGGCTGACTGTGTTCAGATTGTAAGTACAGTATATCTTAACCAGATAGATGTCATTGGTAAGATACTCCTGGAGATCGGGGAATGGATGGATTCCAACAAGTACAATTCAATCGGGGAATTCAGAGGGAAACTTTCGCGAAAAAATTCCGGCAACGAGACTCCCTTTAATCGTACTCAGTATATTGATTTTCAAATGAGCACTAAAGAAATACTGAAGAAATACAGAGCCATTCATTGATGCAGGGTGAAGAAGCATAGTTGTCATTAGCAGAAGTTTTGGGGATAAAAGTTTCCTTCCGCTTTGGAGGGTTGTGGCCAGACCACAAATTCATCTTGTATGCAGAAAAATAAACTGGAAAGGGCCAGGAGAAATAATCCATAACCTTTTATTATTTTTGATCTGATTAATTCATTCCCTTATGGATAATCAGGTTGTAATGCTGCTTGTTGTGGTGATTTATCTTGTCTTATGTAACCTTTTGGCTTTATACCAGGGCAGGAAGGTAAAGACGGGATCAGATTATGCTATTGCAGGACGGAAGTTGCCGGGCTGGGCTGCCGCATTGTCCGAAAGATCGGCAGGGGAGTCGTCGTGGGCATTGCTCGGACTTCCAGGAGCAGCTTATGCAACCGGACTTACCGAGATATGGACTGCCATCGGCTGTGTTGCGGGTATTATTACAGCATGGATTTTCCTGGCATGGCGACTGAGGGATGAAGCTGAAAAGTATAATGTTTCAACATTTACTGAATACCTTGAAGCTAAGCATGGTAAACCGGGAAGAACCCTCCGGACCATCTCAAGCCTGGTAATAGTATTCTTTTTCTTCTTTTATATAGGCGCACAGTTCCTGGGTGGAGGCAAGACCTTTTATATACTGTTTGGATTAAAACCTGTATACGGTGTGATAATAACCGCGGCTGTAATAATTCCATATGCAGTTTACGGAGGTTTCAGGAGTGTGGTATATATGGATGTTATTCAGGCTATCCTGATGATAATCACACTTATTGCAGGTCCAGTAGTTGGAATTATTTATTTAATGAATAATCCGGATGTCTTTGCTTCAGGAATTCCGCAGGCTCTTGTAAAATCGGGTGAGACCTACACTTCCCTCACAGGCGCGGTTAAGGGTTTCGGGGCAGGACTGATAATCACCGGAGGTTTCAGCTGGTTTTTCGGATATCTTGGAGGACTGCCCCAGCTTAGTGTCAGGTTCATGGCTATCAAAGATGCAAAACAGGCAGGGATAGCAAGGAATATCGGTATCATCTGGACAATAATTGCATATATCGGAGCTCTTTCGATCGGTTGGATCGGGCTGGCACTGTTCGGACCCACCGGGCTGAACGATCCTGAATATGTAATGCCCAGCGTGATGTTGAAGTTATTTCCCCCTGTAATTGCAGCGCTTCTGATTACCGGAGCTGTTGCTGCAATGATATCAACAGCCGATTCACTTCTGATATTATCGGCCACAGAATTATCGGGAAGCATATTAAAGAGGAGAGAGTTGCCTGGAGTAGCAGTGGATCATTCCCGGACCCTGAGAAAACAGCGTATAACAACAGCAGTGGTGGCACTGGTTGCTATTGCACTTTCATATATTTCACCGTCAAAACTGATATTTACAATTGTAAGCTATGTATGGGCAGGTATCGGATGCACTTTTTCTGTGGTGATCCTTTTTACACTCTTCTGGAAAAGATACCATGGCAGAGCTGCTATTGTAACAGTAATCTCGGGGCTCCTGTTCACAATATTCTGGATAAGCGGCGGGTATGAGCAGAATTACAGGGTCACACAGAACAAGACTGACCTGCTGGTCAGTCAGCAGATCATTCAGCACGATGATGCAGTTAAGATTATGGAACTGGACAAGTTAAAATTCATCAGCGCAGCAAAACTGGAAAAAGCGATCATTGAAAAAGTCGACATGAAAGGAAAGGAAAATACTCTTCCGGTAATATCATCATCATTCATTTCAAAAGGCATTCCGGCACGGCTCATGACCTTCATGTTCACTTTAATGGTTGCTGTTCTATCAACTTTTATAATTCCTCCATCAGGCTATAAGAACAGATAGCCAGGCACTCCTGACATGGCAGATAACCAACCTGTTATTTACAGCTTAATAGCCTGCTTGCTGACATACAGCGATAAATTTGCTAACTTTATGTTTTCCATTTCAGCATCAGTTATAACATTCACAAAAACATAATAAAATACATAGATGAAACTACTGATCAGCAATCCATTCTTAAACCTGTATCTGGGTATTATGATTTGTACTTCATGTGCAAACAGAGCTACCGGTTACGGACCGGATATTTATGTGCCGGATACTACATTCAAAGTGGTCGGATATCTTTCCAACGGCAATTTTGACAAGCTTGACCTGATTGAGCTTGATAAACTGACTTATCTGAATCTTGCTTTCGCCAACCCTGATGCTGAAGGGAATCTTATTGCCGACGGGAAGGCTGATATCCGGCCGGTTGTCATGAGAGGTCATGATCTGAACCTTAAAGTATTCATTTCTCTGGCAGGAGGAGGAAGACCGGATACTGTCATTTGGAAAAATCTGTTACTTCCTGAAAACAGATCTGCTTTTATAAAAAAGATACTGGACTATACTGAAGTGAATGATCTTGACGGCGTTGATGTTGATATAGAATGGAATCTGTTGCCTTATCTTGGAGATACATATAATCCTTTTGTTGTTGAGCTGAAGGAAGCGCTTCATTCCAGGGGAAAAGGGATTACCTCGGCTCTCGGGGCTACTGATCTGCACAAAGCCGTAGGACAGGAAGCCCTTGATGCATATGATTTTATAAACGTAATGGTTTATGATAAAACCGGGATCTGGAGGCCGGATGATATTGGGCCGCATTCACCTTATTCTTATGCGGAGGAAGCGATCAGGTTCTGGACGGAAGAAAAGAAAATTCCCGCTGACAGGATAACTCTTGGCGTACCTTTCTATGGATTTGACTTTGAACCCCCGGCCAGGTATATTTCCTATAAGGCAATTTTAAAGGAAAACACTTTGTTTGCTTATCAGGATTCAATCGGCAGAAGATATTATTATAACGGGATCCCCACCATGGTAAAAAAGACCATTCTGGCAAAGAATAACCTGGGGGGAATAATGATATGGGAAATTGCATCTGATACTACGGGTGATCTCTCTCTGCTTCGTGCCCTGAGCCAGACCCTTGATGCCGGGGACTGTCCGGTGATCACATTTTACAGGGATGAAGACGGGGATGGATTTGGAGATCCGGCCAGGCCTTGTCAGGCATGCACTGCACCGCAGGGTTATGTGGCCAATATGGATGATACAGATGATTCAAATTCAAAAGTACATCCGTAATCATCCTGCACTTGAGAATCGGCTATATACATTTTTTATTTATCTTCAATGAACAATCCGTCTCCTGATCAGTTATTTAATAAAATAACCCGGATATGACAGCCAGACAGTTTGATTGGGGCTCTTTTGCCAGAGCGGCATTTTGTTGTCAACCGCAAGGCTGACAGCCTCATTCCATTTCAGAACAACGGAATTGTCATAGGACTTTATCATGCCGTTATTGGCAAAGCTGCGCTCTGTAAAATCAGGCCTCAGATTATGGTCCTGGAACTGGTCTTTTCTTTCGCAGGCAATCATTGTGACTACCCCGGCAAAAGCGATACCTAACAGTCTTAATTGCTTTTTCATAATACTTTTGTTTTATAGTTTATGAATACAATATTAATGGATCTTAATATCCTAAATATATTCTGATGACAATTGAATATGTTCAGTCGACAGACGACTTAATTGAGTAGACGAAGGGGAAGATCTGTGAATAAATAAGATGGTTGGTGAAGTGCCAGGCATTCAGTCCCACACAAAACGCCAGTTGCCGTCGGGTTGTCTTTTCCAGATTTTATTCTGAAATTCACTTTCTTTGCTTTATAATGATAGTAATTTTACTATCTTTGAAAGGAAAAATTATTACCCGGATAGATTTGAAACGCTATAAGGTTGGTGAGGTTCTAAAAATGCTTAAAGATGACAACTGGTATCTCGTAACTCAAAAAGGAAGTCACAGACAGTTTAAGCATAATATTAAGCGTGGCAGGATAACAATTAGCGGCAAGCCCAGCGATACCTTGTCACAGTTTTTGTTGAATAATATTTTTAAACAGGCAGGATGGAAATGATACAATGGGAAATTTCAAGGTTATGCAAACAATTACAGTAAATATTGATTGGGAAGAAAATTACGGAGCATACAGCGAAGAAGTAGCTGGCTGCGCGGCAACTCACAAAACTCTGGAAGGTGTAAAAAAAGCTTATTTAGAAGCTCTCGAATTCCATCTGGAGGGATTGCGTGCAGATGGTGACGAAATTCCATCGGTACTGCAGACCAAATACAGACTTGAATTTGTTCTTAATGTAAGAGCTTTACTTCATTATTTTGACGGGTTACTTACTCGTTCCGCACTATCACGCGTAACGGGCATAAATGAACGTCAGTTGGGTCATTATATTACCGGGCACCGTAAACCGCGACCGGAACAGCGCAAAAAAATTGTAGAAGGTCTTCACCGTATTGGCAAAGAAATTACCTCCGTTGTATAGCAGGAAAAGAACATTTACGATTGATCTTATTTTCTTAATGGGAATCAAACCGGTCAGTCCCAGACAAAACGCCAGTTACCATCCGCCTGTCTTTTCCAGACTGTATGGAAGATTCCGTGTGATTCGGTAATCCTGCCTGTGCTGTCGTGCACCATATGCGTGTATTTTCCCCAGGTATATCCCAGATCACCCGATACATCGACATGATAAGGACACTTTTAATTCGATTTGACAAATTCTTCCGGTTCAATGTCTGCTTGTTTAAGAATTGCTCTCAGAGTCCCTTCCGGCATATCACCTGAATGATTTGGAATTGTAGTATATTTCTTTGTGTTTGGGTTATGCCAGATTTCATGACTTCCGGCTGCTTGTCTGTAAAATTCAAAACCGAAACGTTTGAGAATTTTAATAATTTCTCTGTATCGGTAACCGGATAACTTTCCCATTTAGATTCCTACTACAAGAGGATAATCGAAATTGTCCTGAACGATTTTCAGATTAGGAATTTGTTCTTCCTGAGCTTCAATCAGTTTCTTGGCGACATCTCTGGCAATTTCAATGGTCTCAGCTATAGTTCTTCCCTGGGCAACAAGTCCCTGAATATTATCTGAAGTGGCTAAATAAAGTCCTTCTGGTAATTTCTCTATATGAAGTATTATGATGCGTTCCATGCTCCTTCAGCTTTTATACAAAGATAATTATAATTTCTGTTGTATCAGGTTGCCCTCAGGTTCTGTAATTATTAAACTCCTGCAGAGCAGTTCTTGTGTAAACTTCCTGATCATTTTCTTGCAGATCCGGGTAATAGTCACACTGTAAAGGCTTAGGGCAAAGTCCCTGTTCAAATTTGGAACGAATTACATCGCCAGCTTGCTTATTAGAAACGAAAAGGATAAAATTTTTCAAAGGAGTTAAGATTTTCCAGAAATTAGTAAGACTTTACAACTATTTATGGGGCATTGTACAATTGGTATGCAGTGAACACCGGTAAACTGTGCCCGGTGGGCTGGCGTGTGCCAAACGACAGTGAATGGACCGATCTAACAGACTACCTCGGGGGTGAAGCTGTTGCAGGAGGCAAGCTTAAAGAAACAGGAACAATCCATTGGTTAAGCTCGACGGCCATATCTACCAACGAAACCGGATTTACTGCCCTGCCGGGAGGCTTTCGTCTCTCCAACGGGAATTTCTCATACCTTCGTTACAGTGGTAATTGGTGGACTTCTACGGTAGCAGATAATGGATTTTCCGCCAGATTCAGAACAGTGTCACATGGAACATCAGAAATCACCAAGGGATGGAACTCACTGCCGATAGGCTTTTCTGTTCGCTGTGTAAGGGATTAGAAGGGTAAAAATCTACAGGCGGAATTCCCGTGTTAACCTTTTCATATAAGCCATGTTAAGAAATTTCTTTGCCAGCACTTTTCGCAATATGAAGAAACAAAGCGGATAAGTATTACTGAATGTGGCAGGCCTTGCCATCGGACTCACAAGCTTCCTTTTAATCACACTCTATGTCATTCATGAACTAAGCTACGACAGGTTTCATAAAAACTATGAGAACATATACAGGATGGAAGGTTTTGCTGATAAGGCAGTAATAAGTCCGTTTATTTATTTTCTGGTTACTGGAATGGTTCTATTAATCGGATTCCTGTCAACAAGTTACCAGACAGTAAAAGCGGCCAGCCAAAATCCGGCAGATGCTTTGAGGATTGAATAAAGGAACTGACAGATCCCTGTTTATGTTTTAGGGCAGAATTCAAAAGGCACCATTTCTTTATTTTCATCATTTCCATGTCTTTCTTGATCCTATATTAGCTTATGCTGGTCAAAATCAGCATTGTATCTCATTGAAAACGACGATTCCGGTTGTATCTTTACCTGTGAAAACCTTGCTACCGGGAGAAAGCCCGGATTCTCAATGATGAGTAGGTTAAGCTCATCATTTTTGCAATAATTGAAAATGTCTATATAGAACTTCTTAAAAAACACTTAAATTTAAGGATATGAGAACATTAACCCGTATTGCATGGATTTCCGCCGGAATAGGAGTTATTTGTCTGATATTGGCTGCAATTTCATTGATACTTAAGACTTCCATAATTGAAATTGACGATATAAACTTCTTCAGGGCAGCCAACAGCTTTTTCCTTCTTACGATAGCATTGTTGTTATATCTTGATCTGAAAGTAAGAAGGAGAAGGATAACGTTTAACTGATTATTCCGTAAATAAGAATTACGGCACAGTAAGAGACATTTTTTAGTTTGTTTGTTCAGATTTATAGTTGCTGAACTTTATGGTTAGACCAGAAGCCCCCGGTGATGCGGGGGCTTTCTATTTTGGGAGGGTTTTCTTATATTTTATAAAGCGGCCACTGATTAATTCGTCAGTAATTGCATTATCTCTTCAAGTTTAGGAGAAAGGATTATTTCAGTTCTTCTGTTCTTTGCTCTTCCTGCAGCTGTCTCATTATCGGCTTTCGGGAAATATTCTCCCTTCCCTGATGCGGTAAGACGGGTAGGAGGAATCTCGTAATCCACCGATAATATTCTCACTATTGATGTGGCTCTTGCCACGCTCAGATCCCAGTTGTCTTTGTATACCGATGTCTTTATCGGTACATTATCCGTATGCCCTTCCACAAGGATATCAATATCAGGATTTTTACTAAGGACATCGGCGAGCAGTTTCAATGCTTCACGTCCTTTTGATTCAACTGTTGCACTGCCTGATTTGAACAGGAGAATATCCGACATCGAAACATATACTTTACCATTTTTGATTTCCACAGAAAGTTCATCGGGATTAAATCCAAGCAATGCGCTGTGCAGGATGTTATTAAGACGTTTGGTAATTGAATCCTGCCTGGCAATGATCTTCTGCATTTCTTTAAGTGCCTTTTCTCTTTCTGTGAGCAGTTCTTCCTTCATTTCAAGCTCATCGGACTTAGCTTTAAGAGCCATATTGAGCTGCTCGGTCTGCGAGATGCTCTTGTCGATAAGCTCATTGTATCTTTTCTTGAGATCCTCGCTGCTCATCATCAGGTCGTTAAACTGACCTGTAAGCTCCTTATTTTTATTGGTCATATCAGTCAGGTTGTTCTTCAGCAGGGCATTTTCATTTTCCTTTGATGCCAGGTCGGTACATAACCTGTCTCTTTCCCTGACAACCTGTTTCATATTCTTACTCCAGGTCAAAGGTGTTTTAAGGGGTCTTGGATCTCCGCACCTGTAAACCGGTGCACAGGAACTGAATACTATTATCAGTATTGCAGGAAATACCAGGTAACTCACTTTTTTCATTTCTTCTCAATTTAAGTTATTAAATGAATGACGTGATCATTTTTATGGTTTGAATCACCAAATATAGATTTTTCTTTTGATGATTACTCCTGAAAACTAATTGATTCTGATTAACCACTGTCAACTATTGCTTTATTCCTGTTTTACCATCCACCCGAAGCTCCACCGCCACCTGAAGATCCTCCACCACCGGAGAATCCTCCGCCTGAGCTGCCGGAACTCCATGAACCGCCCGCTCCTCCCGACGAAAATGTAAAGCCTCCGATTGTAGCCTTACCAGTGGTTTTAAAACAGGAGCCTGATTATCCGGGAAAAATCTGCTTTGCCAGGATTCCAAGGACAAGCCCTCCGATAATGCAAAGTCCGGACAGAGTAATTAATATTATTCCGGCTGCCAGGACCAGGCGTGACTGACTTTCTCTTACCTGGATAAAATACTTGTCAGGATCGACTCTCTTTGCAGGGGTCAGATCGATAAGTTTTTTCTCAGCTTTTGTAATTGAGGATCCTTCAGCAAGATTAAAAATATATCTCCCTTCCGGGGCATAAAAGCGGTAAAGCTCCATCCTGGCCGACCTGCCATCGTTTGAATTTGGCCTGAATATTGAATGTGTAAGTTGGATATTTTCACCGGTTGAAGCATTTGTTACCACCGGTTTATAATCGGCGACAGGAGCCTTCCTGAAGAAGGTGCCCTTATGCCAGACTGAGTAATAACCTCCGGCAGAGATATCAAACTCTGAAGACTTCAGGGAATAGGGGACCTCGTGAACAATCGTTCCTGAGAAAGTATTATGTATAAGCTTTATCGAGAAGATAAGCAGAATGATCCCGAAAGGGATTAAAGAAAAAAAGAGGATCTGCATCGTCATAGATCTTTTCAACTAATCCTGTTTTCATCAAAGTTATTTAATTCTTTATTCAACTGGAGATCAATTCACAAAAATTATAAAAAAATGATACATGCCGGGCATGTATCATTAAAAGCGGGGATATGATCAGGAAATATATTAATCTCCCGGATAATCCCAAATTATAATCAGGTATTTTATAATCCTGGTTGAAGCCTTGGAATTTCAATAGCCCTTGCTAATTTGGCCAGAAATCGCTGACGGACTTCTTCATCAGTCTCGTCAGTCCTTTTTTCGATCCAGGTGTATGGATCGATCCGTACATACTTTACGGCGTTTTTGATCTTATTAAGCTTCGGACTTTTCATATCACACTGAATTTATGGTTAAATACTGAATATTACTTTAAAATGCCTATTGAGCATAACCAAAATAATAGTTGTACTTAAAATCAAATCCATTCTCTCTAAGCCACCATCTTAGTGCCTTTGCTATTTTCCGGCGTTTGATCAGTACAATTCCTGTTGGTTCTGATGTTACCTTATAAATAACTTTCATGAAATTATGACTTTATTAACAAAGATAACCTGTAAATGTGCTCTCTACAAGCGGTATATGGCCGCGCAATGGGGAAATGCGACGATAATCAGGGTCGTTTGTCAATAAAACTATAAGGCTTATTTTCAGTAATCAGTCACCCGCGTGACTATATACGCTGTTCGTCAAAACAGACTGTCAGTTGACAAAGGAAACAGGAAAATAGACAAATTGAATGAATTTATGTATGTAAATTGCAGATAATCAGTGGGTAATAAAAGGAATGTAAGATAAGATTATCAACAGGTCATTTTGACCAGTTGACCGTATAAGAGGATAATTTTAAGCGGTAATCCTAATTTATTATAAGATAAGCAACTCCACAGATGCATGCAGTAAAAAAGCCGGCGATCAGATAAGTGATCAGAACAGCTACTATCATTACTGGTCTTGTTGCAGAGTCCTTTACCGATAATTCATTGTTTGATTCCATATTAAATAATTCAGATCAGTATCCGTTTTGCAGATAAACGAATCCTCGGAATTTGACAGCAAATATTATTGTTTCAGACAGTTTCGGTGACAAAAATAATATTTCCTGCGAATTCTTTTACCCGACACTTTCAAACATTTAACGGAAGTTTTCACCAAATGTTGTCTTTTTTGCAATATTTATTAACCGATCAGGTATTTGAAGTTAATATATTTTAAAAAAGGCACAATGGCGCAGAGGCAGGACGGAGCATTCTGTTAATATATTAGTAGTTAAATGCAAGCGGCGTTTTGTAAACATGACAAAAAATTCGGCCGGGATTTATTGACTTTTGATAAACTGTTGTGTAAATTGCATATAGATTGAGAATGTCAGATAAGAAAGTTAATGCCATAATTAAAGCTTATTACAATGAAAATCAAGCATGTAATCTTAAGACAGGTCGGCCCTCCGAAAACCGCTACTCCGGGGGGAGTCAGGCGTGGTCCGGGCGGAGTGACTGCAAAACCTCAGGGCTTTGAAACTGTAAAAATCGAATATGAAGAAATTACAGCTCCCAGGGCAGCAGTTATTGCCAGGAACAGTGAAATTGCTGCTGTTGCTCCTGTTCTGCCGATGAAACTTATTGCTCCTGTAACAACCGATAAAACTCCTGCAGCTTCAGAGACTGCCTGGGGAGTTAAGGCAGTAGGAGCAGATTCATCACCATTTAATGGCGATGGTATTATTGTTGCAGTGCTGGATACGGGCATTGATCCGGATCATCCTGCATTTAGTGGTATTAATCTGATCCGTAGAAATTTTACCACAGAATCCGATGATGATATTAACGGTCATGGAACTCATTGTGCCGGGACCATTTTCGGACGGGATGTAAGCGGCAAACGGATAGGTGTTGCAACCGGAGTTACAACTGCTCTTATAGGTAAGATACTGGGTGATGGAGGAGGAGGCAGTGATATTGTTCTTGAGGGTATTGAATGGGCACGGCAGAATGGTGCAAATGTTATCTCGATGTCAATCGGGATCGATTTCCCGGGTTATGTAAAAGACCTGCAGGATCAGGGAGTACCTGTGGATCTTGCCACTTCAATGGCTCTGGAAGGTTACAGGGCTAATGTTCATCTTTTTGAAAGTCTTGCTTCTATGATAAAAGCATTCGGATCATTTCGCCACCCCTGCCTTCTAATCGCTGCTGCCGGTAACGAGAGTAAACGTGATGTGAATGCCGACTACGAAATAGCAGTAAGTCCCCCGGCTGTGGCAGAAGGAATAGTCTCGGTCGCTGCATTGAAGAATGACCAGGGAGGTTTTTCAATAGCTCCTTTTTCAAACACGGGAGCCATTGTCTCTGCACCCGGAGTAATGATTCTGTCAGCAAAAAATGGCGGAGGTCTGGCGACAATGAGCGGAACAAGTATGGCAACTCCCCATGTGGCAGGCGTTGCAGCTTTATGGGCTCAGAAATTGAAAAATTCTCCGGCTTTTACATATACACAATTCATGAACAGCCTGATAAGCTCCGCAACAACTACCGGATTAAAAGCAGGATTTGACCCTTCAGATGTGGGATCGGGATTAATAAGAGCACCACAGGTCTGATCCCCCCGGGATAAAGGCTAATGCAGGAATGTAACATCACCGATCTTGTCGAAGTATTTACCATCGGCATACCGGCCTTTAACCTTCCATACATAAACACCCTGAACGGCAAGATTTCCGTTACCGAAATACCCGTCCCAGCCGGTGTTTATATCGTTGCTTTCAAATATCAGGACACCCCACCTGTTGAATATCTGTAAATTATATTCAATTACATTTTCGAAAAATGGTCTGAATACAAAATCCATCTCGGCATATATTCCTTCTTTCCATTTGCCTCCTGTCGGCCCTGTCTGGTTCCATTTAAAAACTGTCGGGAACTTTATATTTCCCGGTTTCCAGTCAACTATGACCGGTGTTGTCAGAACTGCTGAGTCGATGCAACCATCCTCTGAAGTTACCTTAAGACTGACAGTATAGCTGCCGGGTTCTTCATATTTATGCCAGGGATTTTCTTCGGTGGATGTTTTACCATCTCCGAACTTCCAGAGATATGAAAAATCATAGTGGCTGTAATTGTAAAAGACCACAATCTGTTCGTTATTAACTACATTGGTCGGATATGCATCGAATATAGCTGAAGGATTCCTCTTTACAGAAAGGGTACCATTATGGATTGATTCGCCGCTTATATTATTGACAATCAGCTTTACGATATAATTACCCGGGACGAAATATGTATGTATCGGATTTTCTTCATTTGAATAAATGCCATCGCCAAAATCCCATATATATCTTTCTCCGCGAAGGCTTGTATTTCTGAAATGTACAGTCAGTGGAGCACAGCCAGTACTGTCGGGTTCAAAATCAGCAAGTGGAAGCGAAGGCATCCGGACATGAATATGTATTGTATCCTTTGACCAGCATCCCCATCTGTCATGTATGGTCTCATATTCAATTATATGCGTACCTACGCCTGCTGAGTTCGGGTTGAATGAATTCCCTGAGACTCCGGTTCCCGACCATATCCCTCCTGAGGGTATTGCCGAAAGGGTTACTGGAGGGCCGTTAATGAACAATGTTCCGGGAGATTGGATGGTTATAACCGGAACAGGCATCACAGTTATGATCGTACTGTCGGAATCGCTGCAGTCGGTGTTAACTATATTATACTTTATTTTATGATTTCCAATCCCGGCCAGTACCGGGTTGAATGTATTGCCTCTTACCCCCGGCCCCGACCAGATCCCTCCCATATCATGTGCCGTTAAGGTTATTGCAGGGCTGTCGGCACATAATGTATCTACCGGTGTGATTGTTGCATCAGGTGTTGCAACTGTTATTATAGATTCATCCTGATCAGTACAACCGTTTTTGTCAATGATCCGGTAGGTTATCAGATGATTTCCGGAACCGGTCAGGGCGGGACTGAAAGTATTTCCCGAGACGCCGGGACCGGACCAGATACCGCCTGGTTCTCTTGATTCCAGTGTAATTACAGGATCGGAGGAACAAACGATTCCTTCAGTAAGGATCGTCGCATCCGGGACAGGTCCAACGGTTATGGTTGTTACGTCCGTATCGGTACATCCGGATGCACTTGTAATTGTATACTTGATAGTGTGATCACCGGGACCTGCGAGCTCAGGATCGAATGTATTGCCGGAAACTCCTGCACCTGACCAGGTGCCTCCCCCGTTTTTTGAGGTGAGAGTAACAG
>Ga0116157_10001387_pt1 | contig 24381 bp, 13 predicted proteins | sample AD_UKC048_MetaG_FD_89882 | JGI IMG/M metagenome (GOLD analysis project Ga0116157, IMG submission 89882) | Active sludge microbial communities of municipal wastewater-treating anaerobic digesters from USA - AD_UKC048_MetaG | ecosystem: Engineered > Bioreactor > Anaerobic > Digestate | place: USA... | reverse complement strand
TCCCTCACTCTCCGCAAAAGGAAAAAGCGGGGAAACCCGCTTTTTCCTTTTTTCGAAGCCCACAGAAGAAATTCAACCTGGTTCCAGAAGGGGATTTTGGGTTGGTGACCAATCCCTTAGGAAGAGGGAGTCGGTGGACTGTGGAAGAGATTTTACAGGCTCTCCCCGAAATCTTCCCTGAACCTGGCTACCAGTTTCTGCGGCCAGTCTGACGTCGGGGTAAGCCGTCCGTTGAAGAATCGCAGCACCTTTGGTTCATCGGTGAATTTCAATCCGCCGACCAGGTTACTGTTTTTATAGAGCCAGTGAACCCTGTCGATGACAAACATGGTTTGAGAAAGGGTAAAGACACGCCGGGGGAAAGCAAGGCGGAGGAGTTCCACATCGGCGAGAATGTCCTTTCCCTGCTGATCCCTGACACTGGAGATGGTTCCCCGTTCCATTCCGCGGATTCCGGAGATGATAAACAGTGCGGCAGCCAATGCTCCGGCAGGATACTCTTCCTGGGGAACATGGGGAAGGAATCCCATGGCATCGAGGTGGCATCCCAGGGCGCCGGCAGGCATCACCACCGGTACGCCCAGACGGTCGAGTTCGTTTACCGTGTATTCAATGAAAGAAGGAGACTGAGCGATGACGGTTTCATCGGTGGTTTCATACAGGCCGATGGCCATAGCTTCGATCTCGCGGACTGACATTCCCCCATAGGTGATAAATCCTTCAAACAAGACAACAAGTTCACGCATTTTCAGGAAAAGCTCCTCGCTATTGGTGCAGATACCTCCTCCCCGGGTGGAGCTCACCTTGCGGCTGGAAAAATAGACAATATCGGCCAGGGAACAAAGGGTTAGCAGAATCTCAGCGATGGTGGAGTTATGATACTCCTCCTCCCTTTGCTTGATGAACCAGGCATTTTCACCGATAAGGCTTGCATCGAGAACGACAAGGATATTGTGTTTGTCGGCAATTTCACGGACTTCCCGCATGTTCCGGATCGAAAAGGGCTGCCCCCCGATGAGGTTGGTCGATGCTTCCATCCTGATAAAGGCAACCTTTTCTGCGCCATATTTTTCTATGACCCCGTTCAGTTTATCGATGTCGATGTTCCCCTTAAACGGAACGTCGCTTTTGATCTTCAGGGCTTCATCGGTAAAGATCTCCAGAACCTCACCCCCGTTAATCTCCATGTGTGCCTTGGTGGTGGTGAAATGGTAATTCATGGGGATCACGGTGCCCGGACTTATTAAAGCCCGGGAGATGATGTTTTCGGCAGCCCTTCCCTGGTGAGCCGGTAAAACATAGTGTTTCCCGAATACATCTCTTACCGCCTGTTCCATCCGGGAAAAACTCTGTGATCCGGCATAGGTATCATCGGCCTGCAACATGGATGAAACCTGTTTGTCACTCATGGCGTTGGTACCGCTGTCGGTCAGCATGTCCAGGAAAATGTCCGGGGTTTTCAACTGGAAGGTGTTGTATCCTCCCTTTTCAATGGCAGCTAATCTTTCTTCCACGGGTTTCAGATGAAGTTTCTGGACCATCCTGACCTTATGGAGTTCGACCGGAATTTTCAGTCCGTTTGAAAATTTGATTTCAGTTGCAGAGTGAGTTTTCATAAGCCAAATGACAATGTTAAGTTCAAAATTTTGTCAAAAATAAGCCTATGATTTTAATTTGCAAGCACGAAGATCTTTTTTGTGTTACATTAGTGTCAGAATTCTTGTTTTTTTACAATTTTACTGACCACAGGCCGGGTTTTGCCATCGGTTACTTTTAAGAAGTAAACGCCGTTGCTGACTCCGGGCAGGCTGACCGGCACGCTACCCGAACTCGGTTTTATTCCGGAAAGTGAAAATACCGTGATTCCCCTGACATCCGTCACCTCGAGGGAGAATTCATCACATGCGGTGCTTGTCACGATGTGGAATGTTTCACGGAAGGGATTTGGGAAGAGGGATAGGGATAGGGAGGTTTGTTGTTTTGGGGAGGTGGCTGAGACGGGGACGAGCCATCTGCTGTCCATCCAGTTCAGCCGGTTGGTGATCCACTCTTTGAGGAAGGTTATTTCGGCGTCGTAGGAATAGCGGATGGCGCTGTTGGGCCAGACGTACTGGCCGAGGATGGGCCATCTCGTGAAATTCCTGTCCACGGCGTCGCCCAGCAGGGTTACATTGCTGTCGATCCATGTCATGATGGTGTCGTTACTGAGGATACCCTGCCGGAGGATGCTGTAACGCTGTTTCAGGGCTGAGGCATAAGCAGGATCCTGCATCAGCCGGTACCACCAGTGCATGCAGTTCCCTTCGCCGGTGCCGTAAGAGGCATAAAGCCAGGTATTGGTGGCGTACCTCTCGGGGGCATAATCCACATTTCCGTAGCACAGGTCGAAATCCCACAAGGGGCCGGCCACCAGTTTCCCGCCTTTCGAATCGCGATCTTTGAAAAAGAAGGTGCTGTAACGATAACCGTCGACGTTGTTGGCAATTTCGTTGATAATCTGGAAATCGATGAACGATCCGGTGTCGAAATACCTGGGATAGCCGTTCTGCAATGAGGTGAAGGAACTGGAATTAAGGGCGGTTTCGGCGGTTTTAATAAATCCTTTGAAATAGTTTTTCTGTTGGTCGTTGAGGTCTCTGGCTTTGGGGACATACCAGCTCCACCTGTATGCGCGGCTGTTCGGAAATGTGATGTCAGGGTAACTGGTGAAATAATCCGAAGCGGTCAAGCCTTCTATCTTGTCCACTTTGACGATATATCCGCCGGTGACGGCATCACCTGTCGTGTCGGTAGTTTCCAGTTTTTCGATATCGACGCGGTCTTTATCCCTTTTGATTCTTTCGGTAAGCTGGTAGACTCCGTGGTAATTGCCGTTGAGGTAGAGTTCACAAAACCGGAACCTGGGCTGGTAACGGCCCATTCTTCCCCCCAGGTAAAAGGTGATGGCATTACGCAGCATGGTCTTGTCAGTGTAAGGGGCATACAGGATCCAGTCCGATTCGCCGGGCATTCCCAGCAATTCCGCTTTCACCTCCTCTCCCTGAGAATCGCGTAATTCGAGGCCGTAACTTTTCTTGGGGAACATTTGGGAGGACTGTCCCCTGACTTCGATACCCGCTGTTCCGTCGAAATGGTTGGGGGCATCGTAGGGGCTGTTGATCATTCCGGGGCCGTTATCGATGATTCTGAAGGCAACGTTTATTTTGGGCTCATCAGGTATTTGCTGTCCGTAGGTATCGATGATGATGATGGGAAGGTGGCTTTTCTCGGCGGAAGGATCGGGCATCCAGGCAGGTAGGGGTACTGTGGATGGCGGTTGGGTTGAGAAGCCTGCCGCCAGGTATGCTGTCGAGGAGAGGTCACTGGAAGTGGCGTTGCAGTCATGGACCTGGAGGGCCAGCACATTATCGCCCTTCTGCAGGATGGCCAGGTGTTCGGGAAGGAGAAGGAAGCGGGCGGGAACTCCCCCGGAAGGGAGTTGGGCTTCCGCATTGCAATTGACGGCATACTGGTTGTAGGGCGGACGGTAACCAGACCCCATGTTGGCGCGGGCGATCTCGATGCCGTTGAGGTACGCCACAAAGCCGTCGTCATAATCGACGAAAAGAAATGCTGAAACGACGGTGCCCGGATCTTCCACTTGGAAAGTTTGTCGGAGATATACGGAAGGAACCCTGGAAATGACGGTCCGGTCATCACCGTCCCCCCAGCCGATTCCTCCTGGTCCTTTTTCCCAGCCATCCACGTTGAATCCGAGGGCCACCCAGTCCGAAGGCGGTTCCCGGGTCCCCGGGAAATAGCTCCACAACTCCTCCGCATTCACCAGCAGCGACCAATATTCTGCATGTTGCGGAAATACCTTCCCGCAAAAAAATGATAAAACAGCCAGGATGACCGCTGAAGAAGCTATTTTTCGCATAGAAGATCCCTTTGCTTTACAAGGTTGGCAAAGGCAGGATTATTATCGGTACGATCCTTATTTCTTCTTGAGGGCGTTGTAAATAAGAATAATGATGATGGCCCCGCCGGTTGCCAGCAGGATGCTGGTCAGGTTAAAGCCGTTGACCGATCCCAGTCCCAGCAGGGTGCCGATCCAGCCACCCAGGAAGGCGCCGACGATACCCAGGATGATGGTGACAATGATTCCGCCGGGTTGTTTCCCCGGAACAATCAACCGGGCAAGAGCGCCCACAATGAGGCCCAGAAGTATCCAATATAAAATTCCCATAATAAAACCTCCTAATTAGGTATAACAAAATCAGGGGTCATAATTAGTCATAATAATTGAAAATACCAAAAAAAACAACCCGGAGGATTTAAAAACCTCCGGGCTGCAAAGATCATCCTGTATAAGCAGGATGTTATTTTCTGAGGATAACGGTTTTCAGAGTGTTAATTTAAAAACTGCACGGGATGCCTGTGGTTGAACGGTTTTTATTAGTCCGTTGATGGAAAGATCTTCGTCGAGCAGGTTCCAATGTGTGCCATAGCCTGATGAAGTAATTCTGTAACTGTTTCTTTCTTCCGGTGTTGCTGCAGCCAGTTTTTCTGATATTTCATTAATCCGGAATTTATATAACTGATAATCAATTTCAATAATAAGAAATTCTTAATCAAAATTAACCAAGGTTATATTATATGCTTTTTCCATCTTGTCTGAAATATCTGTTCCATTCATCGACGATATAATCAAAATGACTATAGACAATTTTTTTTTGATTTCCCTTCGGGTTTGGGGAGTAAGGTTGTACTCGACCGAAATGGTTATCTCAAAGTTGTAAGTGTCCTGCCAAAACTTGCATTCCATTACTCCCTTCCCGGCATGAACGTGGATTGGTTCGTTCATTTCATTGGCCATAAATAGAGCCTCCATCCCGCAATTAACTAAGATGGTAGGCATTTTTTATTTCAAAGGTAAGGAATGCTTCGTTATTTATCAAATATATAACTTTCGGAGCTTGAGCCCCAGTCGGAGGAGGTGGTGGTTTCTACGGAGAGGCTGCCCTCAGCCAGGGAGAATACCTCCTTAAAGGATATTTCCCCGGCCCCTTCCATGGGGATGGTGCTTTTAACGGTCAGCACCTGTTTGTCGTCTGACCAGGTGGCTGTTGATTTCTTTTTAGATCCCTGGAACCCTTCGTTTTCGCATTCTTTTCCGTCGAGGGTAAACTTGTCTTTGGTGACAAATTGCTGATCCATGAATTCGGAGTGGCGTTCCACGGTGAGAATGGCGGCATCCTGGGTGATGACCAGACGTTTTGGGGCCATGCTGAACTGCTCGTTCAGCTTACTTTTCGAAGCATTCAGTTTCCAAGTTCCGGAAAGGTCGGCACACTGCGCCTGGAGGGCGGAAGAAATGAAAAGCGCGATCAGGCAAATTGCCGCACCACGCAAAAAAGTTGAAATCTGTTTCATGGTTAAAAATTTTGATCTGACAAAGATAAGAAGTTTTTTTACTCCCGGAATATGATACAATATTCCGATTTGAGACGCGGCTGATTGCGGAAAAAGGCGGAAAAGAGTCCGGCCAGCAGCAGGAGGTTGAAGAGTACCTGGAAGTCGCTGTTTTGGGTGATGTTGACCCCCGATGTCTTGTATCTTTTGATCTTTTAGATTATTTTCGCTCCATAATATAATGTAATAATAAATTATGAAAAAATCATTTTTGATAATGCTGGTTGCCGGGGTGGCATTGGCCGCCTGCACCAACCAGAAAAAAGAAACTTCAACAAGTATGGTCAACCCATTTTTCACGGAGTACACCACTCCTTTCCAGGTTCCGCCCTTTGACGAAATCAAAATGGAGCATTACATGCCGGCCCTCGATTCGGGCATTGTCCTTCAGGAGGCTGAGATTGCCGCCATTGTAGACAATCCTGAGGAAGCCACCTTTGAGAACACCATTCTGGCGTATGACAACTCGGGGGAGTTGATCCGCAAGGTGACGGGTGTGTCGGGGCCTCTGAATTCGGCCATCACCGATCCGGAGCGGCAGGCTCTGGCGCGGGAGATGACGCCTAAGATGACGCGGCACCGCGACAACATCGCCCTGAATCCCAAACTGTTTCAACGGATCAAGGCGGTATACGACAAGCGTGAAACCCTCGGACTCGATGCCCAGCAGTTGCGGCTGGTAGAGAAGTTCTACCAGGATTTTGAGCGCAGCGGCGCCAACCTTTCAGAAGAAGACCAGGCCAAACTGCGCACCCTGAATGAGGAGATTGCGAAATTGCAGCTTCAGTTCGGAGAGAACCTGCTTGCCGAGAGCAACAAAAACTTCAGGCTGGTGATCGACAATGATGCCGACCTGGCCGGATTGCCTGAAGATGTGATCATCAGGGCTGCGGACCAGGCCAAAAAGGACAGCATGGAAGGCAAATGGGTTTTCACCCTCGACAAGCCCAGCATGCTTCCCTTCCTGCAGTATGCCCAAAACCGCGACTTGCGTGAGAAACTCTACAGGGGCTACTTCATGCGCTGTGACAACGACAACGAATTCGACAACAAGGAGATCATCAAAAAGCTGGTGCAGCTGCGCCACGAAAGGGGCCAGCTCATGGGTTTCAAAAATTATGCGGAATATGTGATTGATGTCAACATGGCCGAAACGCCTGAGGCGGTATATGATTTCCTGCTGAAGCTCTGGGAACCTGCCATGAAGATCGCCAGGGCAGACCGTGACGCGATGCAGCAGATCATCGACGGCGAAGGAGGCGGTTTCAAACTGGCGCCCTGGGACTGGTGGTATTACAGCGAGAAACTGCGGAAGCAGAAATTCAACCTTGACGAAGCACAGCTCAAACCTTATTTCACCCTTGACAATGCCGTCAACGGGATTTTCTATACTGCCAACAAACTTTACGGCATCACCTTTGAGAAGCGGGATGACATTCCGCTTTACCATGAGGAGGCGGTTGCTTATGAGGTGAAGGAAGCCGACGGATCGCACGTGGGGGTGTTGTTCATGGATTTTCATCCGCGCGACGGCAAAAGGGTGGGGGCCTGGTGCACCGGATTCCGCTCGTCGGGTTACAAGGATGGCGAGCATATTTATCCCATCGTCTCCATGGTGATGAATTTCACCCGTCCCGCCGGCGATACTCCCGCCCTGCTCAGTTTTGAGGAGGTGACAACCCTTTTCCACGAATTCGGCCATGCCCTCCACAGCCTCTTCACCGACGGCCCTTATAAACGCACCAGCCGGTCGGTGCCACGCGACTTCGTGGAACTACCCTCCCAGATCATGGAGAATTGGGCTGCCGAACCTGCCGTGATGAAGGAGTATGCCAAACATTACCAGACCGGCGAAGCCATTCCCGACTCCCTGATTGCTAAGTTGGAAGCTGCGGGCACCTTCGACCAGGGATTCATCACCGGTGAATACATCGCTGCCTCACTGCTCGACATGGACTACCATACCGTGAAGAATCCGGTGATCAACGACGTGCGCGCCTTCGAGAAGAAGTCCATGGAGAAATACGGGCTGATCCCCGAAATTCTGCCCCGTTACCGGAGCACCTATTTCTCGCACACCTTCACGGGGGGCTACACGGCGGGATACTATGTATATCTGTGGGCCGCCGTGCTGGATACCGACGCGTTTGAAGCCTTTAAGGAGACCGGCGACATCTTCAATCCGGAGGTGGCGGCACGCTTCCGCGAGTTGCTGACCCGTTCGGGTGCCGACGAGGGGATGAACGTCTACCGCAAGTTCCGCGGAAAAGATCCTTCCATCGAACCGCTGCTTAGGAAGAGGGGACTGAGAGACTGAGAGACTGGGGGACTGAGAGATTTCCTGCTTTTACCGGTATCCGGTTTTTAACACAAAGGAAGACACAAAGGACACAACGTTCTTTGTGTCTTTGTATTTTCTCTGCTTACATAACAAAAGGCACCAAATTTATTATTTTTGTAAAAAAACAAAAGCTATGGGAAATATTTCCCTTAAGTATTTAAAATGAGCTCTTCAAAATATCCCCGCTTGCGGTTTTTTCTTGTCAACCTGCTGAAAGGGCTGGTGTGGCTCTCGTTGATTACGGGGGCTTATATCCTGTTCATGGAGTTGGTTTACAAGGACAATCCGGAGTACTGGATTGAGAAGTTCTATTCGAAACCCGGACAGATTTACGGGTTGTATTTCTTTTCCGAATTTTGCTTCGGGCTTTTTCCCCCTGAATTGTTTTTGGTGTGGGCGTTCCACAAGGGGAGCCTGCTCATGTACGGTATGAATGTGCTTTTCTTCGCCCTGGTCTCCATGGCGGCGGGAGTGACCACTTATTTTCTGGGGAAATACCTCAACAGGGTGTTATATTTCCGTTATTTCCAGCGGAAGTTCTTTGTGAAGCTGATGCCCCTGGTGCGCAAGTGGGGTCTTTTCCTGATTGTGGTGGCGGCCGCCACGCCATTGCCATGGTCGGGGACCTGCCTGGTGGTGGGGGCATCGGGATATCCCTTGAAAGGGTTTCTGCTGGCCGCCCTGACCCGGCTGGCGAGGTTTGCAATTCACGGGTACATCATATTCCAGACGCATCAATTCTAAGGTCAACATTAAGGTCAAGGTAAAGGTAAAGATCAGTGGCATGAACAATTGATTCTTAAACTTTGAAGGTTGAGGTTGAGAGCTCTCCTGTTCAGGAATTTAACCCAGGCATTTGGCAAATCATTAAAGATCTGCTGGTGACACTAGCAATTTCTTGGTTCCGTAGTCTTTAAAGAAGCGCAGTCTCTTTGGCGGCCCCCAGTTAAAGGTTTCCATACGGAGGCAGCCCCATTTGACCGCAGGATCATTTCAGTTTATCCCTGAATAACTTTTCCAGTTTTTTGATCTTCGGGGAGATCACCATGGAGCAGTAAGGTTGCGACTTGTTACGGTCGTAATAGTTTCCGTGGTACTCTTCGGCGGGGAAGAAGGCAGTGAATGACGTCACCTCGGTCACCACCGGACGGTCGAATGCCTTTTCATTTTCGAGGTCCAGGATGGCCCGTTCGGCAATGACTTTTTGTTCCGGGGAATGAAAAAAGATGGCCGAGCGGTATTGAGTGCCCACGTCGGCACCTTGCCGGTTCAGCGTGGTGGGGTCGTGGACGGCAAAGAAGACCTCCAGAATATCACGGAAGGTGATCACAGCAGGGTCAAAGGTGATCTGCACCACTTCAGCATGACCGGTGGATCCTGTCGTTACCTCCCGGTAGGACGGGTTCTTTACATGTCCGCCACTGTAGCCCGATCGGACCGATTCCACTCCCTTCAGGCGGAGGAAGACCGCCTCGGTACACCAGAAGCATCCGCCACCCAGTGTTGCCTTTTCAATTTTTTCGTTCGGAACACTCATCGCGTTTATTTTTAATATCGTGAAAATAAGTAAGATGCTGGCAATGCCGGTCATCCCGATTTTTTGCTTCTTCATTTATGGTTCAATTGCGTCTTCCTTCTTAACCCCGACCTCAACCCCGACCTCAGCCCCGACCTCAACCTCAACCTCAACCTCAGCCTCAACCTCAACCTCAACCTCGACCCTCAGTTTAGTGTCCGGCGACAATGGCGAAGAAATCGGCTACGATAGCGTCGCGGTTGAAATTCTCCCAAAGGGTGATGGTGCGGGAGTTGTCAGGGTATTCGTTCCACTGTCCGTTTTCGTAGTAGGGAGCGGGTATTTCCCGTTTGGCGGCCCATTCCGGGTTTTTGACTATTGCCACGGCAGCCATGTCGAAGAGGGCGCGGCTCTTTTCGGTTCCATGGAGCTGGCTGTTCTCAAAAAGGTTGATGGAGTATTCTCCGAAATTGTAAAACTCGCCGCCATGGCGTCCTATGATTGATGCTTTGAGGTGGTGGGCGGGATGTGACATCTTCTCCCTGATTTCCGCCAGGGTCACCCGCACCGCGTCGGTGCCGTCGTTAAAGCCATACCGTACCAACACCATCTCGAAGGGCACGTCGGTTGACAGAACGAAATTCAGGGCGTCGACATCGTTTTCGAGGTTGTACTCCCCCTGGTCGGGGTAGTTGGATCCCAGCCACACCAGCCTGATCTTTTGACTTATATCAGGGGCCTTTCCCAGGGCCAGGGCGATGTTGGTGAGCTTTCCGACGGCAATCACCACCAGCTTTCCCCCTTTGGCATCCTGTGCCCGTTCGATGATGTACTCCACGGCATCATACCCGTCGTACCATTCATCGTTGAGATGTTCGTAGATCTCATTGAAAGATCGGTCGGCACCCTTCAGGAGGGGGCAACTCCCCAGCTTGCTCACCAGCCGCATCACCCGTTTGGCCTCGTCGTACTGCTCGTCGATACCTCCCCCGCTGCGGGTGGCGTTGACGGTCACGGCCTCCAAGTCAAAAATGCCGTCGTTCATCAACAGGTAGGCCAGGGCATGCTGGTCGTCCAGTTCGTTATTGGTGTCGGTGTCGAAGATCACCCTGATTTTTTCATCCTTTCCGGGAGAACATGATGGCATAAGTACAGGAAGTGTCATCATCAGAAAAATATATTGAAAAACAGACTTCATGGTTCTATGGATATATGGATTCAAAACTAATTAAATTTAAGGAAAAATGTTTTTAATTTTACCGTTCAATTCCGGCGAGCGCATTTCCGTCGGCTTTGCCGCGAGGAGATCCAAATCCGGTTAAACAAAAACGCATATGAAGAGCCTGGAAGTGATTCTGATGGAGACCGTTGGGCCTGTTACCCTGAATAGTGCATCGCTCCTGCTTGAGAACCTGGTTGAGATGCACAGGGTTGATTGCATCAACTGGAAGGAGTTTTCCGGAAAACCCGCGGTGGACTTCCGTATCGGCCACACGGCGGACCATCTTCTGTTGAAATTTTACGTACGGGAGGATTTCCTCCGGGCCATGGAGACGGAAATCAACGGTGATGTTTACCAGGACAGCTGCGTGGAGTTTTTTCTGGCCATCGACGGGCGGCACTACTACAATTTTGAGTTCAACTGCATCGGCACGCCGCATGTGGCGTGGGGCGAGGGACGACACAACCGGCAGCATCTTCCGCCAGAGGTGGTACGGACGATCGGGGTGAAATCCTCCCTGGGGAAGGAACCTTTCGGGGTGCGCACCGGCCCTTTCTCGTGGAATCTGGTGGTGCTGATCCCTGCTTCGGTACTGGTGCATGATCCTGGCATCAGCTTCGCCGGACTGTCGGCCACGGCAAATTTCTACAAGTGTGGCGACAAACTTCCCGAACCCCATTTCGTGACCTGGAATCCGGTGGGCACGCCGCAGCCCGACTTTCACCGGCCTGAATTCTTCGGGAAAATAGACTTCGAATGATGGAAACCACAAAGAGATAGTGGTTAAAATACCTTACTTACCATGAATATTGAAGTCCGCCCGGTCAGCACCCCTTCCGACTATCGGCAATTCATCTATCTTCCCGAGAAGATACACCGCGACCATGCGAACTGGGTGCATCCCATCTTCCTCGATGACCTGGACTATTTCAACGCGAAGAAGAACAAGTCATTCTCCTATTGCGACACGGTACTTTTTCTGGCCTTCCGGAACGGGGAAGCCGTGGGGCGGATTATGGGCATCATCCACCATCCATACAATGCTCAGAACGGTGAGAAACACGCTCGTTTCTCCTGGATGGAGTGCTACGAAGACCCGGAAGTCTATGCTGCCCTGATGGGGGCTGTGGAAAGCTGGGCCCGGGAACGGGGGATGACCCATATCGTGGGGCCGCTGGGATTTTCGGACAAAGACCCCCAGGGATTCCTCATCGAAGGGTACGACGAACCTGTGGTGCTGGCCTCCAACTGCAACTTCCCCTATTTGGTCAGCCTCACCGAAGCCTATGGCTTTGCCCCCCGCACCAACCTCGTGGTATACAAGGTGCCGGTTCCGGAAGTGTTGCCTCCTATCATTGCCAAAATCGAGGAGCGCCACCGGCGGAACGAGAGCGGATTGCGGGTGGTGGAATTCACATCGCGGCGGAAGGTAAGGCCTTATATCCACCCGGTGCTCAAACTGGTCAACATGACCTTTACCGAGATTTACGGCTTCTGGCCTTACCGCGAGGACGAGATGGACGATTTCGCAAACCGTTTCCTGTATCTCATCAACCCGCGCTATATCAAGGCGGTGGTGAACCGTGAGGAGGAAGTGGTGGCTTTTATCGTGGGGATGTCTGACATGAGCGAAGGGATCAGGAAAGCCCGGGGAAGGCTGCTCCCTTTCGGGTGGATCCACCTGGTGCTGGCAGCCCGCCGGACGCGGCAGCTGAATCTCTTGCTGGGCGCAATCCATCCCAACTACCTGGGCCGTGGCCTCGACATGCTCATGGGCGCCAAAATACTGGAATCGGCAAAACAGACCGGAAAAACTACCATGGATTCTCATCTCGAACTGGAACACAATACCAAGGTACGGGCCGAAATGGAGCGCATGGGCGGAAAGGTCTACAAGCGGTTCAGGATTTACATCAAGAGGTTATAGAGTTCCTATTTCGGAAGGCTGATTTCGAAAAGCGGAAGGCTGATTGCGGATTTCGAAAAGCAAAAGGCGTATTTCGTATTTCGGAAGGGAGAGTCTGTGATGTGAAGATTTTAGCTATTTTATAAAATAAGATAAACGGTTCGTGAAATTACTATCTTTGTTATGAAAACCTTCTCAGAGGAGAAAAAGGTAGCAGAAATAATTAAGCTCCATGGGAGTGATGGTTGGTACTTCTTTGCTCAAAAATGAAGCCACAAACAGTATAAAGATCCTGTGAAAAGGGGAAAAGTTACGGTTCCTGTTCATGGGAAAAATGATGAGTTGGAGCATTTTCTGGTTGATTCAATTTTAAGGCAGGCTGGAATAAAATGAAAGTGCGAAAAAGATGGAAAAGAAGGTAATTGTTGAGGTTTATTTTACAGGAAAGAACTTTTGTGCCCATGCACCATCTTTACCCGGATGTGAATCTACAGCGGAGTTTTTACGAAGGCAGCTCTGAGCAGGGTAACCGGGATCAATGAACGTCAACTTTGGCATTATGCTGCTGGAGTTAGAAAACCACGTCGTGCCCAGGCCAAGCGGATTGAGGAAGGGATACATAGACTGGGAAAAGAATTGTTAACCATCCAGCTGGAGTAATAGGTGTGTCAAACCTTAGTATTCCGCCATGGAGGTCATCTGGAAAACTGTTTTTTTTTTGATTTCCGGACAACGGGTTTGTTTTTTTTTTTTAATATTTGCAAGATCAATCAGTAAATCAGGAGAATATATTAACAAACCCTTTTATTATAGTAACCATAGCTTATGAAAGAAATATTCGCTCTTTGCGGAAGCACTGGTGTGCAGAACAAAGTATTTTTCCGGAGGTCCCTGTTGATCGCCGTAGTTTTCTGTTTTTGCATCTTTCCGGCTGTTGCTCAGATTCTTCCGGTGGTCACGGTCCGGTTCAATAATCCTCGCTACGCGTGCGACAATCAAACCTATCGTGTTGATGCGGAATTTCGTTCCGATAAACCCGGATTAAGGCTTTACAGCATGAACGTCCGGTTCTGCCATGAGACGACGGCGCTTGATTACCTGGGGCTTGGAGAACTGGCGCCCGGCTATACCCGTTACAGTCCCAATCCTGCCCAGGAGGAGTTTTGGGAGGGGACTCCCTTTGGATTTCCCGGGACTTCGGCGGTTACTTACATCAACGGGGCCATCCAACTGGCTGATTATACCGAGGATCCCATCCTTCTTCCAACGGGTAATGGGGAGTGGGTCAAGCTTTTCAGCATCTTTTTCAAGGTCATGGATCCCGGGATCATAGCCAATGGGTTCTGCCCTGTGTTGATCTGGGATCTGCAGGAGGTGAATTCCAACGGAGGCTTCAAGATTGGCAGCGACGGGGTGACCATCACTTGTCTCGATCCCCCGCTGTATTACATTGATGGTGAGCCGATTTATGAGCAATCGAAGCCGGTCACCGAGATGGCGGTCCAGTTCAACTGGATTTACGACAACGATGGAAATCCGGCGACTTACGGGTATCCCGTCCCTTCTGTCTGTATTTACGGCGATACCAATCCCCCTGTGGTCAGCGAAAGTGACGGCAGTTCGAAGGTGGAATGCCCGGACGATATCGTGGAGCCGGAATACCCTTTCGCCTCCGACAATTGCAGCGAACAACTCACCCCGGTATTGGAGAGCATTATCGACACCCCCGATCCGCTGAGCTGTGAGGGGACGCGGGTCTATACTTACAAATATACTGGCAGCACGGGACTTACGGCATACTGGAAGTATACGTACCACATCCTCCGTACCACTCCCCCCCGGGAGTCGGGAGGGCCGGCCCTTACAGCAGCAGCGGTGCAGTGTCAGGATGATGCCCTGACACCTCAACTTCCGGAAATACGCGATGTGTGCGGAACAATCCTGAAAGCCCCGGAACCTGTTGTAACCCATTCCGGCGGAGAGTACGGGGGAACCATCACATACGACTATGTCTACATTGACTGTGCCGGATTGGAATACCCCTGGCGTTTTACCTATACGGTTATGGACGACCAGCCCCCGACAGCTTCTAATCCCGCCGATATAGTCCTTACAGGGTGCAACAGCACCTTTCCGGCACCCGATCCGCTGGTGGTCACCGATGAGGCCGACAACTGCGGCGTTCCCGTGGTGGCATGGGTAAGCGATGGACCCCCCGTTACGGAGGGGTGCACCGAGACCGTCATCCGCACATACAGCGTCACCGACGGATGCAACAACAAGATCAGGGTGACCCAGAAACTGATCAGAATGGTGGACACACAAGCTCCGACAGCTTCTAATCCCGCCGATATCGTCCTTACAGGGTGCAACAGCACCTTTCCGGTACCCGATCCGCTGGTGGTCACCGATGAGGCCGACAACTGCGGCGTTCCCGTGGTGGCATGGGTCAGCGACGGACCCCCCGTTACGGAGGGGTGCACCGAAACCGTCATCCGCACATACAGCGTCACCGACGGATGCAACAACCAGATCAGGGTGACCCAGAAACTGATCAGAATGGTGGACACACAAGCTCCGACAGCTTCTAATCCCGCCGATGTCGTCCTTACAGGGTGCAACAGCACTTTCCCGGCACCCGATCCGCTGGTGGTCACCGATGAGGCCGACAACTGCGGCGTTCCCGTGGTGGCATGGGTCAGCGATGGCCCCCCTGTTACGGAGGGGTGCACCGAGACCATCATCAGGACATACAGCGTTACCGACGGATGCAACAACCTGATCAGGGTGACCCAGAAACTGATCCGCATAGTTGACGGGGAGGATCCGGTGATCCCCTGTCCGGCAGATGTGGTACTTTGGGTATCGGCCGGTGAAACTTCCACCACCTGGACACCGGTAATTCCGGAGGCCTTCGACAACTGCACGGCCTCTGCGACCCTGACGGTTACGGGAGTTCGTTCCGACGGGAAACCGCTGATTGACCCATGGCCGCTCGGGACGACCATCATCACCTGGAATACGGAGGATGGCTGCGGCAACTCGGCGGTGTCCTGCCTCCAGAAGGTGACGGTGACGGTCGGGGAGGGGTGTCTGACACTGGTGGCGAAAGTTTTTCTGGAGGGTGCCCTGATCGATCCGGTGACCTCAACGGAATACGCCACGGTGATGCGGACCACCCTCAACGACCTGCAGATGCTGCCCGGACAGGCATACGATAACGGGGGGACCATCATCCAAACACCGGCCGGGCAACCCTACAACACTGCGCCGTGGTTTTACGATGGGCAGGAGGGGATGTTTTTTGACGCTGGTGGCACCGCCGGCGATGCCGGCTATCCGGCGGAAGTGGTTGACTGGGTGCTGGTCTCTCTGCGGAACACCGCCGGAGCCGGCTACCAGAAGATCTGTGAGAAGGCGGCCCTGTTGCTCAGCGACGGAACCATCCGGATGGTGGAAGGCTTCGACTGCTGTGACCTTGACATGAATGGCAGCTACTACCTGGTGGTCGAACACCGCAACCATCTGCCGGTGATGTCGCACGAGCCCGTTCAGGTGGCCGGGGCTATCCTGACTTATGATTTCACCCGGCAGCAGAGTTATGTGGAGGCAGGTTCCGCGATGGCTGGACAGAAGGAATACGGTGGCTATTTCTTTATGTACGGCGGAAACGGCAACCAGTACACTACCTCCTTTTCCGATACCGATATCAACGCCGACGACAAGACCACCTGGGAGCTCAATAACGGTCTTACGGGCTACCGTAAGGGCGACTACAATATGAACGGTGACACCAACAGCAACGATGAAATCCTCTGGCAGCGAAACAACGGCCGCGGCACCAGCGTGATACGAGACTATTAGGGAGAATCAGCCGGAGGCCGGCGCAACAACCGCTTTCCGGCTTCATTCCATTAATAATTTTTAGTGGAGAGATAAACCCTCGCATTTCCTCAGAGAAGTGCGGGGGTTTTATTATTGCAGTTTTAACCGGCTGAAACAAACCTGAATGAAACGGACTCCAGGGAATTTGCAAAATTTAATAATTAAGAATTTTTATTGTTTCAAAGTTTTTTAGTTTTGCGTGCAAGAATCACTATACTTTCAGGAGTAAAGTAATGAGGTTCCCTGTCTTTTTCCGGGGTCTTTATTATTTTATGACCTTTAAGCAGCGATCCGGATGTTTTGGAATCTTCATCTCCGAATCAATGGATTTTCCGGTTGAGTTCTTTTTAAGTTTTAGTAATTGATTTTTAATCCTGACAATATGAAAAGCCTTTCAAATTCACTGTTTGCACTGATGGTCATGTTGTTGTTCTCTCAAGAGATCATGGCGCAGTATCCGAAGTGGGATGATCCGAACAGTTTACCCATTTGGATGACCCCTGAGGAGGAGACCAGGAAACATGAAATCGGCAAGAACTTTCCGAAGTCAGCGGCCCTTGCTGGTGAGTTCAGAAATGTGGCTGAATTTGAGCGGATGGAGGGTGTGTTGGTGCGGTATCCTCTGGGGTTGCCCACCAGTTTGATTGCTGACTGGTCCAGAATTACGGTTGTCTACACGCTTGTTAGCAACGCCGCAAACGAAAATAGTGCCCGGAGTGCATACCAGAGCGCCGGAGCCAATATGAACAACTGCCAATTCATCAGAGCGGCTACGGATTCTTACTGGACCCGTGATTATGGTCCATGGTTCGTAGTAAATGAGGACAACCAGGTAGGAATAGTGGATTTTCCATACAACAGGCCCAGACCCAATGACGATGCCGTGAATGGTATCGTTGCCGATTATTTTGACGTTCCCTTATACAACATGCCTGTGATTCATTGCGGTGGCAATTACATGACCGACGGGTGGGGGATCAGTGCCTCAACCGACTTAGTATATGAGGAAAACAGTAATAACCAGACCTGGGTTAACCAACAGATACATGATTATCTGGGCATAGACACCTATCATGTGACGATCGACCCCTTGAATGCCTATATCAAGCACATCGATTGCTGGGGAAAATTCCTGGATGTTGACAAAGTTCTGATTACAAGTGTTCCTGCCTCAAACAGCAACTATTCAAAATATGAACAGGTGGCATCTTATTATGCAACCAAGACCAGCGCATATGGGACACCATTCCAGGTTTTCAGGGTGTATTCACCCAGCGGTCAACCCTATACCAATTCAGTAATCATCAATGACAGGGTTTATGTTCCGGTCATGAGTTCCATTCCGTCTTCCACGGACAATGCAGCACTTGAAGTGTACCGGCAGGCAATGCCCGGTTATACCGTGAAGGGTATATATTACAGCAGTTGGGAGTCTACGGATGCCCTGCATTGCCGGGTGATGGGCCTCGCTGACAGAAATATGCTTTATATCAAACATTTGCCTATTGCAGGAGAAAAAGACTACCAGTCGGGATATGCCATCACTGCCGACATTGTGCCGTTAAGTGGTCAAACTCTTAAATCGGATTCGCTTTTTGTTATTTTCAAAACCAATGCGAGGGACTGGGATACGATAAATTTCGTCAATGTTTCCGGTGATACATACAACGCTGTGATCCCGGTAAATGCCGGTGAAACAATGGTATCTTATTACCTGTTTGCAGCGGATAATTCCGGAAGGAGAGAATGTCATCCCTTTATCGGCAAGCCCGATCCGCATACTTTTACCATTGAATATAATGGTGATCTTTCTGTGAATCCGGCTGCGGTGCCTGCCCGGATCTGTAGCGGGAATTCCACGCAGTTATATGCCAATGCTACGGGAGGATCGGGTACGTATAGCTATAGCTGGACCTCCGACCCGGCAGGATTCACTTCTTTGCTTGCAAATCCTGCTGTTAGTCCGTCCGTTACAACCCGATATACTGTCGTGGTCAATGACGGCACGAACACGATCTCCGGAAATGTAACGGTGACGGTAGATCCGTTGCCTACGGCGGTGATCAGTGGAAGTGCGACGATATGTGCAGGTTCTTCTGCCAATTTATCGGTAGCCCTGACGGGAACGGCTCCCTGGAGCATCACCTACACTGAAGGAACGACACCACTTACGATCTCCGGCATCTCGGGCACTCCGGCAACGATCAGCGTATCACCAACCAGTACGAAGACTTATAGATTGACTGCGGTAAGCGATTCCAGGTGCACGGGTACCTCTTACACTGGGAGTGCGCTGGTTACGGTGAATCCTTTACCAACTGTGTATGCCGGGGCAGACAGGAGCATTCCTTATGGCACATCGACCGCCATCAACGATGCCACAGCTTCCGGAGTTGCACCATTGAGCTATTCCTGGACTCCTGCCATATCGTTTGTAAATGCTTCCTTACTGAATCCTGTCACCAGGAACCTTACCGCTTCAGATACCTATACCCTTACGGTGACGGATGGAAACAGCTGTACGAACAGTGATCAGATGACCATTACTGTAACCGGTAGCCCCCTGGCGGTAAATCCTGTTGCCTCATCATTGACCATATGTTCGGGGAGCCCAGTGCAATTAAATGCCAATGCCACGGGAGGATCGGGTACGTATAGCTATAGCTGGACCTCCGAACCGGCCGGATTCACTTCCGGAATTGCCAATCCGATAGCTAATCCTGCCACTACAACGACCTACACTGTTCATGTAAATGATGGTTTTAATACTGTATCGGGAAATGTGACAGTGACGGTGAATCCGTTGCCTACGGCGGTGATCAGCGGAAGTTCGACGATATGTGCAGGTTCTTCTGCCAATTTATCGGTAGCCCTGACGGGAACGCCGCCCTGGAGCATCACCTACACTGACGGAACGACACCTCTTACGATCTCCGGCATCACGGGCACTCCGGCAACGATCAGCGTATCACCAACCAGTACGAAGACTTATAGATTGACTGCGGTAAGCGATTCCAGGTGTACGGGTACCTCTTACACCGGGAGTGCGCTGGTTACGGTGAATCCTTTACCAACTGTGTATGCCGGGGCGGACAGGAACATTCCCTATGGCACATCGACCACCATCAACGATGCCACAGCTTCCGGAGTTGCACCATTGAGCTATTCCTGGACTCCTGCTACATCGTTTGTAAATGCTTCCTTATTGAATCCTGTCACCAGGAACCTTACCGCTTCAGATACCTTTACCCTTACGGTGACGGATGGAAACCTCTGTACGAACAGTGATCGGATGACCGTTACTGTCGTGAACAAATGTATTACACTGACAGCAAAAGTTCTGCTGGAAGGTTCTATGGTCAATCCTGATAATTCTTCCGCATACACTTATCCGATGAGGACCACTTTGAATCAGATGCTAATGCTGCCCGGACAGTCCTATAAAGATCTGTCGGGAAAGGTAGTGTACACTCCGGCAGGACAACCATTCAATGCGGCACCCTGGAACTATTCCGGTGACGAAGGTGCAGAATATGATTCCGGGGGAAATACGGATGAGGGGAGTGCCGGTTATCCTGCGAATGCTGTGGATTGGGTGCTGGTCTCGCTCCGTGCTTATTCGGGGAACACATTCCAGACTGTATGCCAGCGTGCAGCATTGTTACTCAGCGACGGTACCATTCAGATGGTAACCGGTTTTGAATGTTGTGACCTCGATATGAACGGGAGTTATTACCTGGTTGTTGAACACCGGAACCATCTGATCGTAATGTCCGACAAAGCATTACCCGTTGTGAACGGAAGCCTCACGTATGATTTCACCGTGCGCCAAAGTTATATCGATCCGGGTGGTCTGGGATCAGTGGGGCAGAAACAGATATCGGGAAGGTACGTGATGTATGGAGGAAACGGCAACCAGTCGGCTACCCCCTTTTCAGCCACCGATATCAATTCCGACGACCAGAGCACGTGGGAAAGCCAGAACGGCAGACTTGGGTACCGGACAGGCGATTACAACCTGAACGGAGACACCAACAGTAACGACCAGATTATCTGGCAGTGGAACAACGGCTGCTTTACCAGCGTAATCCTAAACTATTAATTCCACCCTCCGGGTTTTCCCTCAAGAACAAACGTTCTTGGAAACTTGAAACTTTATTTCTGACTTCTTTGATTTTTATCTGCAAAATGATAACTTTGATGGTTCATTAGTATGGAAGAAAATGGACTTAGCTTAACTTTTATCAATATAAGGACTTGATTTATATTAAAACTTGATTATTTTAATCATTATGGAAACAGCAAGACTTCCGAAAATCACTGAATTGACAGGTGAAGGCAATCACATGACGAGACATGTGAAAAACCTCTGGAAATTTAGCAGCTTGTATGGCTGCTTGTTTATTCTAATGGCATTCCTCATAGGGATGAACGCTTACGGGCAGGTGATCCCTGCGCAGGTCACCCAGGAGGAAGCGATCGATGAGATGAAAGTTCCGGTTTTACTGGAAGAAGGTGTAGTGCCCTCCTCGCGTGACCGGTTCAACATTCCCTACCCAAAGCCGGAGATGACCCTGAAAAGCGGTAACTTCACCGACAACTCGGCCATCGATGTCAGGGGGATCACCAATCAGTTTTACATCATGGCGGGTGTGGTTAACAACGCTGATTACGAGTGTATTACTGATTATCCTTTCAGGACTGCTTCATCATACGAAAGAACCCAGATGCTTTTCCTGGCCAGTGAGATAGGGCCTGCCCCCAAAACCCTGAACCTTATGGAACTGGCAAGGAAGGTAACTGGTTCCAGTGAAGTGAGTAACTTCACGGTCAGGCTGATGCACACCTCGTTGACCACTTTCACCGGACAGACCAATTATGTGGATATGTCAGCCGGAAAGACCGTCTTCAGCGCCAGCCCCTTTACCATTCCAAATGGAAGTGGAAGTTGTGGTTTTAGTCCAGATAACAATTTCACTTGGATGACCATCAATTTTCAGGACAATTTTGAATATAACGGGACGAGTAACCTGATTGTTGAAATTACCTGGGGACCTGTAATTTCCGGAACAACATCCAGGGCGGTCCTGGGCGGGGATTACTCCGAACAGCGGGTCATTTACGGGTATGGCAATAGTGCGAATCCTGCCCGATCAGGCAACAACGTACGCCGCCCCAATATCCGGTTCGGTTACCGGGTTCCGGTATTCGGAGACGGGACTATAACCAACCTGGTGAATGAATTTATCCAGGGATGTGCCACGGTTTCAAATGTGACATTCACCGGAAATCCCCGGGCTATCGGGTTTTTCGAAAGGCGGCCAGATAAAACAGAAGATTTTCCCTTTGAAAAGGGGATCGTAATTTCGACCGGACAGGTTACCGATGCGGCAGGTCCCAACAGCAGCGGCAGCAAAACCACACAGTTTGAAAGTTCTGGAAGTGGTGGCAGCGGAACACGTTGGGATGAAGCAGAACTTAAATTTGATTTTATACCCAATGCCTCCTCGGTCAGTTTCCAGTATATTTTTGCCTCTGAAGAATTCCGGGAGTATTGTGGTCAACAGTACAATGATGCCTTCAGCTTTTATATCAGCGGTCCGGGAATAACCGGGGAGCAGAATATTGCCCTTTTACCCAATAATTCTGCGGTGACCATCAACAATGTTTGCAATAACAACAGCTATTATGTAGCCAACGATCCCGGTTCCTTTACCATTGAATTTGACGGAAGGACAATTCTTTTGACGGCTACAGCGAATATCAGCCAGCCGTGCAGTACCTACACTCTGAGAATGGTCATTGCCGATTTGTATGACTCCAAATGGGACTCGGGAATTTTCCTCGAAGCCGAAAGTTTCGGAGCGCCATCAAATGTCAGCTTTGAGAATTTCAATTACAAAGGCCAGAATACCAACAATGTATTCATGGTTTGTAATCCTAATGTTTTAAGGGTGCAAAGGCCGCAGACCGGAGATCTCTCCGAGGCGATTACCGTTCCCGTGACCATCGGCGGAACAGCTGTTTACGGTACCCATTACACTTTCAACAGTTACACGCCTGTGGCGAATGTGATCCATGTGACTATTCCGGCCGGACAGTGGTTTACCGATGTCAGTTATACGCTGTTGGACAATCCCATTTCAGGAGGAGCAGCCACCCTGGAGGTGAGTACCCCCGGCGGTTGTCCCTGCGGCGGGAGTCTGGTTAAAAAGGTCATCAACCTCAATGAAACCTATTCATTCCATAGTGTTACGCCCAAAGACGCTACAACCTGTACAGAAACGGGCGACGGGGAAATTGAGATAATACTGGATATTGAAGTTCCCACGAATCAATTCCTCTTCACTTACCGGCTGAAGACCGGATCCGGGACTACCATAGGCTCATTCAATACCAATGAAACCACTTATACCTTCACCGGATTGAAAGCCGGTACTTATATCGTGGAAGTTGTGGATAATCTCTCCTGCACTGTTTTATCCCAGGAAGTAACCGTAGATGGCCCCGGGTTGCCTGTTGTCGATTGTCCTGACGACCAGGTAGTGTGCCTGAACGCGCCAGCTTTCACTTTAACTGGAGCTACTCCTTCAGGAGGAACCTACAACGGCCCGGGAGTGACTGCCGGTGTGTTTTATCCCGCTACAGCAGGGGTAGGTACCCATACCATTTATTATAATTATACCGATCCTCCGGGCAGTTCATGTACCGGCAACTGTTTCTTTACCATTGAAGTAAAGCCAGTTCCCACCGTAACCTGCCCTGCCGGTTCATCCGTATGTATTGATGCTGCCCCATTCAGGTTAGCAGGAGGAGCGCCCTCAGGCGGGACGTACAGTGGACCCGGAGTGAGCGATGGAATTTTCTCACCTGCCATTGCCGGTCTGGGCGCTAAAACCATTACTTACACTTATTCCGATCCTTACGGGTGCAGCAATTCCTGCTCATTTACAATAACTGTAAATAATGTACCAACAGTAACTTGCCCTGATGATTTTGAAGTTCCTTACAGTGCAAGCCCCGTTACTTTAAGTGGTGCAAATCCATCAGGAGGAATTTATTACGGACCCGGAGTTACAGCAGGCGTGTTTTACCCTGAAACTGCCGGTGTCGGAACTCATACAATAACTTATACCTATACCGATGGCAATCAGTGTGATAGCTATTGCGAATTTTACATCACGGTTTATGTTGATATTCCCTGCAACATAACCGGTGATGCCGGCCCGCTTTGTCCTTCAGAAAGAGTAACTTATAGTGGACCCGACGGAACCGGGCTTACTTATGCCTGGTCCATATCAGGTAATGGAAGCATTGATGGCCCAGCGAATCAGCAAGATGTGGACGTAATTGCCGGAACCGGATGTAATGAGAAGTTTACATTACAGTTGACGGTTACATATGCGAATTACAGTTCGAGATGTGACATAGGAGTAAATGTGAATGACACACAAAAACCGGTCATTTCCACGGTTGCGGAAAACAACAAATACCTGGGCTGCAACCCGGGGCCAATTGAAGATCCGGTGTTTACCGGATTGGATGATTGTGCCGGAGTCTTTACTCCAACTGTTACCAAATCCGACCCATTCAACTATGATTCTTACTGCGACTGGGCCATAACCTGGACGGCCACCTGGACAGATCTATGCGGAAATCCGGCAGATGTGGTAAGCATCACCTATTATTGGACGGAGGATACAACATTACCTGAGATCACCTGTCCCGACGATGTGACACTATACACCGACGGGACGGCCACGAGTACCACTTTTACTGTAGTAACTCCCGCGGCTTCCGATAACTGCACAGCTTCATCAACGCTGACGGTAACGGGCGTTCGTTCCGACGGAAAACCGCTGAGCGATCCCTGGCCGCTCGGAACCACCACCATCACCTGGACTACGGAGGATGGTTGTGGCAATGACGCGTTGCCCTGCCTCCAGACCGTTACGGTCATCAGTGGCTGCCTTAACATCGTTGCCAAAGTCTACCTTGAAGGCTCCCTGATCAACCCGGCGACCTCGTCTGACTATGCTGCCCCGATGCGCACCACG
>Ga0116157_10001385_pt1 | contig 24401 bp, 20 predicted proteins | sample AD_UKC048_MetaG_FD_89882 | JGI IMG/M metagenome (GOLD analysis project Ga0116157, IMG submission 89882) | Active sludge microbial communities of municipal wastewater-treating anaerobic digesters from USA - AD_UKC048_MetaG | ecosystem: Engineered > Bioreactor > Anaerobic > Digestate | place: USA... | reverse complement strand
GCGAAGAAAAGAGTATTTTGCTGCAAGAACCTTTGCTGACAAGTAATAGCAAACCCACTATTGAGCAAACCAGCGCCGACTTCCGCTTCGCCGCTAGCGTTGCCGGTTTTGGCTTGAGCTTGCGCGACAGCAAATACTTGGGCGATTACACTATGGATAAACTCATCGGCCTCGCAAAATCTGGCTTGGGCGAGGATGAAGGCGGCTACCGCGCCGAGTTTGTGCGCTTAATGAAAACTGCGCATGAATTATCGCTGCAAAAACCCACCGCCAAAGCGGAATAACTGATTAACCATTAAGGAAATTTATGAGCTTGTTGATTCGCATTTCTCTGGCTGCAGTCTGTTTCTGCTTTGCCCTACAAACCTCAGCGCGTGAAATCGCGCTGACCTTTGATGACATGTCTCTTGCAGATACGGCACTTATGACCGGGGCCGAGCGAACCGACAAGCTGATTAAAGTTTTAAAAGATGCAAAAGTTCCCGATGCACTTTTCTTTGTCACAACCAAAAATATCACCGAGCAAAACAAGAGCCGCCTCACGCAATACACCCAAGCCGGTTTCCATCTTGCCAATCATAGCCACAGCCATTCGTCGGCAGCCAAATTGGGCGTGAATGATTATTTGAGCGATGCCTACAAAGCCCATTTGATTCTCAAGGATTTCGACAACCGCCTGCCTTATCACCGCTTTCCCTACCTGCATTACGGTGCAGACGCGGCTGCGATTGAAAAGCTGCAAGCCGGTTTGGGTGAGCTGGGTTACAAAGATGGCTATGTAACCGTGGATAATTTCGATTGGGCGATCAACAGCATTTTGGTCAAAGCCGCCGAAGAAAAGAAAACCATCGACTACGCCAAAGCCAGCGTGCTCTATGTGGACACCTTGGAGCAAGCCATAGAGTTCTATGACGCTATCGCCCAAAAAACCTTAAAGCGCTCCCCCAAACATGTGCTTTTACTGCACGAGAACGATGCCGCCGCACTCTTCTTGCCAGATTTAATCGCCCGTTTGCGCAGCAAAGGTTGGAAAATTATTTCACCACAAGACGCCTACAAAGACCCTATTGCCAAGCAAAAAGTATTTCATAAGCAAGGTAGAGTTGCCGCAATTGCAGCGAGCAAAGGCGTACCGGAAGCTGAGCTGCGCCATGAGTCCGAGAATATGGAATATCTAGAAGCTTTATTTAAAGAGCGGAAGGTGTTTGAGTAATAAAGAGAAAATGTTACCGCTGGCTGAGAAGCTCAACCAGCGTTAATTGTTTAGCGCCCACCAAAGAGCCTTTTACTTTGGCTTTTGATTAGATAGCCTTTCTTTAAACCAAGCCACCAATTCCGCATCAACCTCCTTTCGATGTTTATTGATGGAGTGGTCATCCCCCTCGTAAATTACGAGTTTGTGAGGGTGTTTTAGTTCTGTCAGTCTTTGATCCATCGCACGGGCTTGGTCAACGTTCACACGCTCATCATTACCGCCATGAAGCAACAATATGGGGACACTCTTCGGAATTTTATCTGCCCACAATATGGCCGAACGCTCTGCTAGGGCGCTCGCCTTTTGAGTGTTGTAGTTTGGAATCCGCTGTTTGTACACCCTTTCCATTTCTGGGCGAAATTGCATCAATGAATGTAAATCAGAGACTCCTCCTACAACCGCGATGGCCTTGAGTTTTTTTGATTGTTTAGCGGCCATATAGGTCATCATGCCGCCACGGCTAAAACCGTACATTCCGATATTTCTGCTATCGGCATATGGGAAAAACTCTGCTAAATCCACCAATTTGAGCACATCATTCAGGTCTTTGCCGCCGAACTCATCCGCACCGGAATTGGGAATATTTTTGATAAATCCACGGTATTGACTGCCCACAACGACAAACCCTTGCTCAGCCATAGGGAAGAAATATTCCAGTATGTAGCCAAATACCGAGGCACCAAAATCACCATTGCCTCCACGGTTAAAAATAATCAGCGGCAACTTGGCTTTGGATTTTTTAGCGGCTGGTTTTTCTTGCGCACCCAAAGCCGGTTTTGGTGCTACATAAAAACCGCGCACCAATACCCCATCAACCAGATAATCGAAGTTTTCACAAACAATAGTGCTTTGATAGTGTTCAAACTTCTTCCGCAACTCAGCCTGAACCTGCTGATTTTCAGGGCGAGCCATGCGTTCTGCCATGCCAGGTTTGCTGGCCATAAATGACCACCAAGTATCAAAAGTGGCGGTGGGTCCACTAAAACAGGAGTTCACATTAAGGAAGTTTTTATCGGTAAGTTCGTTTGCAAAGACGGTAGGGACGAAACAGCAGCAAGCAAGGCAAATTGCCAAGAGTTTTTTCATATCCAGATATTCCTTGTTATTGACGTCAGGTGCGCTGATTTCAGAGATTTTTAATAGTTATACCCGCCCAGCCTAACTCAAGTTAGCGCCAATTTTAAGCGCGGCTTAACGCAAGAGTGACGCAGCCAGAATGGAGCTTTAGAGAATTAACATCGCTTTAGTGAAATTTATGAAAGAAATGTGGCGGTTATCGCCCAAATTGAGTACAAGTGTCACGAATGTGTAACAAACTCTTTATTTAATAGACTTGCAACAATAGCTTCACATTTGAACTCACAGGCAACTCTATGACCGGTCGAAAAATTTTAATCGTTGATGATGAATCCGCTATTCGCGACATGTTGCGCGTAGCTCTGGAAATGGCCGAATACGATTGTATTGAGGCTAGCAATGCGCAGGACGCCCACGCGCTTATAGTGGACGAAAAACCCGATTTGATTTTGCTCGATTGGATGATGCCTGGCATCAGTGGTATTGAACTCGCGCGCCGTTTAAAACGCGATGAAGTGACTGCTGATATCCCCATTATTATGCTCACCGCCAAAGGTGAAGAAGACAACAAGATTCAAGGTTTAGAAGTGGGCGCGGATGATTACATCACCAAGCCTTTCTCGCCGCGCGAATTAGTGGCCCGCTTAAAAGCTGTGTTGCGCCGTGCCGACCCCAAAATTGGCGGCCAACCGATTATCGTTAACGGCTTGTGTTTAGACCCCTCCAGCCACCGCGTGACTATCCACGATCAATCGCTGGAGATGGGGCCAACTGAATATCGCTTACTGGAATTTTTCCTCACCCATCAAGAGCGCGCCTATACTCGCGGCCAATTGTTGGATCACGTGTGGGGCGGCAATGTTTACGTGGAAGAACGCACGGTGGATGTTCATATTCGTCGCCTGCGCAAAGCACTCAGTGTTGATGGCCACGAAGATTTGGTACAAACCGTACGCGGCACCGGCTATAGATTCTCGACTAAAATAGAGGCTTAATAAGCGACTATTTTCTAACTCCCCACTTTGAAAAAGGGGGGTTGGGGGGGATTTCTGTTAGATCGTAAAATCCCCCTAGCCCCCTTTTTCTAAGGGGGGAAACTACTTCTGCGAGGCCACTCTATTGTTTTTGCATGGTTTTAAAGTTGAGCTGCGCCGACTGCTCATTATTTTTGTCATTTGCGTCGGCTATGGCGTCCTGTTTGGTTTGCAGTGGTGGCTGCTGTTCACTGGCTTATGCCTCTATTTGGCATGGCTGTTCTACCAAATGTATCGTCTCAATAAATGGCTCATTCGCGGTACAGATGAACCGCCAGAATCTAGCGGTTTATGGGGCGAAATTTTTGACAACATCTATAAACTGCAATGCCAACAACGAGCGGAAACGGAAAATTTGCAAGCGGTTATTAAGCGCATTCAAGAAATCACCTCAGCCTTAAAAGACGGCATTATTATTTTGGATTGGCGCGGTCATTTGGATTTTTGGAATCCCGCTGCGCAGCGCATGATTGGTTTTCGCACCAAAGACCAAGGTCAATCCATCATCAACTTCATTCGCGACCCTAAATTCGTAGAGTATTTTGAAGGCGATAATTACGCCGAACCACTGGATTTACAATCGCCGCGACACTCCAGCAAACAATTACAAATTCAAATTACGCGCTTCGGCCAGCAAGAGCGTTTAATTGTCATTCGCGATATCACGCAAGTTCACAACCTTGAACAAATGCGCCAAGATTTTGTGGCCAACGTCTCGCACGAATTGCGCACACCGCTCACAGTGATTAACGGCTATATTGAAACTATTTCCGATAACAACAAAACGCCCACGTGGGAAAAGCCGCTGCAACAAATTTTGCAGCAGGGCAAACGCATGTCGCTGTTGATTAATGATTTGTTGGTGTTATCGAAATTAGAAACTACTGAAGCTGGGCACAATCAAAAAGAATTGGAGTTAGAGCCGCTGTTAATTTCCATTAAAAATGAAGCTGATGCACTGGGTAACGACAAGCAACAAACTATTCGTTTGCAGTGCGATGAGCCCATTCGCATTCTCGCCAACGAAAAAGAAATTCACAGCGCCTTTTCTAACCTCGCCATTAATGCCGTGAAATATACGCCAGAAAATGGCGTGATTGATTTGCATTTGTGGAAAAATGAAAACCATGTTTATTTTTCTGTTACCGACAATGGCCCCGGCATCGATAGCAAACATTTACCGCGTTTAACCGAGCGTTTCTATCGCGTAGACGCAAGCCGCAACAGCGCCACTGGCGGCACTGGTTTAGGCTTGGCGATTGTAAAGCACGTGTTGTTGCGTCATGACGGCGAATTAAAAATCACCAGCGAACTTGGCAAGGGCAGCACCTTTACCTGCGTATTGCCATTACATCACCATTAATACACATAGGCTCCTCCGTATTACTCGCGCATACTCATCAAAAAATTATTCAGTGGACTGCATCTTTACATTATTGTGAACCCGTCTAACGAAGACCTTTTTGATACAAGCGCATTTTCTGGTCAAGATCAAAGTAGAAAATAACGAGTGCAGAGGAGCTTTTGCTGTGAAGTCTATTTTATATTTTTCGTTTAGCCTGCTTGGCCTGTTGCTTTGCGCCTGCACAGAAGTCAAACAAACCCATTGCATGCCCATAGTTGCGGCCTATCCAACATGGTCAGCAAATCAATTGCCGCTTGAATCCATTCCCTGGCATAAGTTCACGCACATCACCCTCACGTTTGTATTGCCCAACGCCGATGGTAGCTTACAAACAAAGGATATGGATCAGATTATTGACCCACTCGTTAAGCTCGCTCATGAAAAAAATAAGAAAGTATTTATTTCGATTGGCGGCGCAATTGGCTACGGCGATGCCTTTCAAAAAATTGCTGCTAACAAAGATCATCTGAAAAAATTTACCCAGAATGTGGCAGCTTATGTGAACGCACATCAACTTGACGGTGTCGATATAGATTGGGAATATTGGACAAAACAGGCAGTACACAAACAAGGTGGCAATGATCCTGTGGAAAGCCGTTTGTTAGTAGCTTTGCTTGCCGCCTTAAGAACCGAGCTGCCAAAAAATATTACAATAACCACAGATATTTTTGCAGGCTATTGGTACGGCGAACAATACTTGCCTGAGATTCAGCAACATGTCGATTACCTTGCACTTATGGCCTACGATTTTACCGGCGCGTGGGAATCTTCACCTATTACGCACCACGCTAATTTTTCAACGTTTAAAAAGAGCATTGATTTTTTTGTGGATAAAGGATTCGCAAAAGAAAAATTACTTGTTGGGTTCCCCGCGTATGGCATAGAGTTTATCGACGGGAAAAATGCTCAGGTTAATAAAGACTATTCGCACAAACAGATCGTCGAAAAAATTAAGCAACAGCAGGGTAATTATAATTCTGGAAAGATGGGAAATCTGTATTTCGAAACCCCGAAGCTCGTTAAGAAAAAAGCTCAACACATTCTCAACCAACAGCTTGCGGGAATATTCATGTTTGAATTAACGCAGGATACCTTGGATAATGACACAAGTTTACTCAGTGCTAGCAATCAGGTGATCTCACCCAGTTTTTGCGCCACACACTAACCTTGTAGTGATTTTCCATGACCAGCACACCCCTATACGGATTCTCCGACAACTCTTTTAAAGCCGCAGGCGAAGAAGCCGGCATCCGCCAGCTCGTGGATAATTTTTATCGCTTTATGGATGAACTGCCCGAAGCACAAATTATTCGCGCCATGCACAAAGATGATCTCACCAGCTCGCGCGATAAACTCACCTTGTTTTTATGTGGTTGGATGGGTGGGCCAAAACTCTATCACGACAAATACGGCGGCATTAATATCCCCCGCGATCATGCGCACTTAGCCATAGGTGAAGCGGAGCGCGATGCTTGGTTATTGTGTATGGAGCGTGCAATAGAATTACAAAACTACTCACCGGAATTTGGTCAGTATTTGCTCGCCCAACTGCGTATTCCGGCCGAGCGTATTTTTGCGGTTGCGAAAAAACCACAGGTCTAAAACCCGTCAGTTAAACGCACGATTAAAATTCCCCCGCTCAGGATTAACGGTGGAATTAATTTTCTCTTTATCAGAAATGATTGATTCCGTGAGCAATAAATTTACGCGTACAGCTCGAAAGTTGAGTATATAGATTGGTTGCAACCAGTGAAAATAAATTCCACAACTATACCTCATCCGCCTGAATATGCTTGCCGTGAATTCCAATTATCCTCTCAGCCTCCGCATCAAGTATCTCGGTTAACACGCCAATCCTGCCCCTACAATCTTCAAGACTTTTTTGTAGGTTAGCTTTAGCCTGCTTTGAAACTGACCGTTGAATTGCCTCCAGTAAATCCGAGTCCTTTATGTTGAGGTGTTGAAGCATAGCTATTGCGTTGTTCATGTCTCTCGCCTGTTCCGATACCTTTATTTGATCTCTCAACGCAGCCTCCGTAGCTTTTTGACTTGCTTCTGCATCCTGCAACGCTTTTCTCGTTAAAGCCATTTCTTTCTGAGATTGCTTCAGGCTGGCAGTCAGCAACCAAATTGTTATGAGCCCAACAACTGGGTTGATCACACCGCCGACATAGTCTCCAAATTGCCCCCATGCTGCTGCGTCAGCTCTGACTTGAACGTAAGGTATATCTCTGCTTAATAAGTAAATAGCGAGAAATATTACGTAGGCTGCTAGTGCTGCCAATAAAGCCCAACGCTGTGCTATCAACGGTTTATCATTTGCGGTGCTCATATCGCCTCCCTAATAAAAATAACGGTGCCCTTTGTTGGCACCCAAAACCATATGTTAAACCATCCCACCAAAGTCTGCTTTGACACGGTTTTTATTTAATCGCCCTAGCCAATGCGAACAGATCCATCCAAGAACTTCTTGATCCGTTTCAAAATTACTGTCATTTGAATCACTGTATCGTAGGAAGGCGCACACGCATCTTTGTATCATCTCACTTCCTTCAAAAGATCGAAAATTTAGTTCTCAAAGAACATAGAATTTGCACAATCAACCACCCCATTAGCAGCTAAAATAACACTCTAATGAGGATTCCCCGTTATGCATCCATCCACACCCGATCAATCTACCGCCAATAGATCCACCTCCGTTGGGTTAATTATTCTATTAGCCGCCACCATTGCCATCACGCCTTTAGCGATAGATATGTACCTGCCCGCTATGCCTAGCATCGCGCAAGATTTACAAGCGCACATAGGTACAGTGCAGCAATCGCTCAGTATTTTTTTAGCAGCCTATGGCGCAGGCATGTTGTTATTTGGCCCCTTGGCCGATAAGTTCGGGCGCAGGCCCTTGGCGTTATTTGGCATTAGCGGTTTTGCCACCGCCAGTTTTTTATTGGTGTGGGCGAATAGTATTGAGTGGTTTTTAATTATGCGCGCCCTGCAAGCATTTTGCGGCGCGGCGGCAACGGTGGTGGTGCCCGGCATTATTCGCCACCTCTATAAAGAGCACACGGCTAAGGGCATGTCCTATATGTCGTTGATTATGATGCTCGCGCCGCTGTTAGCGCCGAGTATTGGCAGTGGCATTTTATATTTCAGCGAATGGCACAGTATTTTTTGGGTGTTGTTTGCTTACTCCATCATACTGCTATTTTTTATTTGGAAATATTTACCCGAGCCGACTACTGTAAACGTGGGTGAAAATTCCCGCGCATCTATTAGCTTTTTTTCAGGCTATAAAACGGTATTTGCTGAACGCAGTGTGCGGCCATTAATTTTCACCATTGTATTTTCGTCATTTAGTTTCTTTTGTTATCTCACCGCAATTCCGTTTGTGTACATTCAATATTTTGGTGTGAGCGAACAAGTATTTAGCCTTTTGTTTGCCATCAATATCAGCACCTTAATGTTGTCGAATTTTATTAACAGCCGTTTTGTATCGCGCTGCGGCTCGCCCTATATGGTGCGCACCGCCATGTTCACTGGCATAGTTTTAGCCGCGCTTTTGTGTACAGTGAATATTTTAAAATTAGATATGGTTTTTACGGTTATTTTATTAGCACCTCTCCTAGGCTGTTTAACCATGATCAGCACTAATACCGACGCCATGATTCTGATGAAATTCCCCGATCACTCCGGCACCGCCAGCGCAGTAACCGGCACCTTGCGTTATGCCTGCGGCGCGGTGGCAGGGCCAGTGCTCGCCTTAACCTACACAGGTACGCCCGTGCCTTTTGCTGCGCTTATGTTCGCCGGTGTTACTGGCATTACGATTTGTCAGTTATGGATGAGAACTAAAAGCACAAAAGCAAACTAATTATGACAAGAGGGTGGACTCTCTTGGGCTAACTGGCATTATGTCGGTCAGCAGTTGGATACAATAAAAACGTTGCACGACGCATGCGCTGTATCGCCAAAACCGCTTTAGGATTCAAAATCGCATAAATACATCCATGTAGCTCCCTCAAGTCGTCCCTGACTTGAGGGTTTTGAATCCTAAATCGGTTTTGGCTCAGAAAGTATTGTTCGTATGCAAAAACTTAGGAACCTCGCAGGAGCAATCGCACCATGAAATCACTCGTCATATTAAGCTTGGCCTTATTTTTAAGTGCCTGCAGCACGCACAAAAACACATCCAAAAGCGATACGCCGCAACAAATTGGCGACGCCGTTACCGCGCCATTAAAAGATTTAAATTTGATAAAAACTGCAATTCCAGTCTCCTTGCGTAACGCCCAAAAAAATCCCTATGCCATTCCGACAGATGCTAGCTGCACTGCACTCGCTAAAGAGGTTAACGATTTAAATGAAGTGCTAGGGGCAGATTTAGATACGCCCGCTACCGATAAAGATGAAAGCCTACTTGCCCGAATCAATGTGGTGGATGAATCTGTTTCTGCCATTCGTAAAACAACAGAAGGCGCGGTTCCGTTTCGCAACTGGGTGCGCAAATTATCCGGTGCAGAGCGAAAATCCAAAGCCGTAGCTGCCGCCATTACCGCTGGCAGTATTCGCCGCGCTTATTTAAAAGGCATAGGCCAAGCCAATAAATGCCAAGCACCCGCCGCACCTAATCACCTTGCCGCCAAATCTTAAGATCTTATTACTATGACCAACACTCAAAACAACAATCCACTCCACGGCCAAACGCTGGAAAAAATTGTCACCCAACTCGCCGAGCATTACGGTTGGGAAGAATTAGGCAAGCGCATCAATATCCGCTGCTTTAAAGAAGACCCCAGTGTTAAATCCAGCTTAAAGTTTTTGCGAAAAACACCTTGGGCAAGAGAGAAAGTAGAGCAGTTGTTTGTGGAGACGTTTTAGAAAAATACATAAAAGGAGATACGCACATGGCAACCAACACAACCGCATTTAAATTCTGGAAAAAGCTTCATAAAACCGCTTTTAGTCGTTGGTTGTTTTCTAAAATACTCTGCTTTAAAGCACCTTATTTTTCGACTGTATCACCGCGTATTTCAGTGCTTGAGCAGAATCTTTGTGAAGGGAGCATCACACAAAGAAGGGGAATCCAAAATCATATTGGCAGCGTTCATGCCATAGCGCTGTGTAATCTCGCTGAGCTTTGTGCTGGTTTGATGACAGATGTAAGCATTCCCGATGGTATGCGCTGGATTCCAAAAGAAATGAATGTGAAATACCTACAAAAAGCCTTTGGTAAAATTACTGCAAGAGCAACACCCGCTTGCGAATTTTATGTTGCAACAGAAGGCTATGAGGCGATAGTCAATGTATCGCTCACCAATAAAGACGCGGTTGAAGTATTTCGTGCGGAAATAAAAATGTGGGTTAGCAAAAAATAATGTCCCAGTACAGCCATCGAGATAGCTTGATTTCGCTATTCCGATGACTAAAAATTGAATTCAAAAAAGCGCTAGGGAAAATGCGAGATGTTAAAACACCAAGCTAATTACCTAAATATAAATAAACTGCCGCTAAACTCGCATAACTGGAGAAAAAATAATGCATATTAAATCTTTCGTTTTATTTATATTTATGTCGATTACTGCAGGCTATGCCGTAGCGCAAGAAAAACCTAAGCCTGAAGAAGTCGCGCTAGCCATGCAAGGTGTGGCGGATTGGCAGATTGAACACTTTCGCAATAAATTTAGTAATTACCCAGAGCCGCATGATATTCGCGATTGGACTAACGGAGCATTTTATGTGGGGCTCATGAAGTGGATTAGTGTTACGGGCGATAAGCGCTACCTCGAATGGGCAAAAAGCCTTGGAGAAAAAACGCAATTTAAACTCCATGATCGCACCTATATGGCAGACGACCATACCGTTGGGCAGCTGTATATTGAACTCTATCGTCATTATGGCGAGCAGCGAATGTTAGAACCGACCAAAGCTAGTTTGGAGTATGTAATGGCTCACCCAAGTGAAGAGCCTATTTCTATTGATAATTATATTCACTTTGAACGCTGGACTTGGTGTGATGCCCTTTTTATGGCGCCGCCCGTGTGGGCAAAACTTGGAAAAATTACTGGCGATGAACGCTATAACAAATGGATGATGGCTGAAGTTAAAGCCACTGTTGATCATTTATACGATGCAGACGAAGGTCTGTTTTATCGCGACAGTAATTATTTAACCAAACGCGTTAACGATAAAAAAGTGTTCTGGGCACGCGGCAATGGTTGGGTCTTCGCCGGCCTTACTTTGACGATGGATGAATTGCCAAAAGACTCAGTAGACTATGCCTATTTACTAAAAATCTATTTAAAAATGGCAGACACTCTTGTGAAAATTCAAACCCCGCAGGGGCATTGGTCAATGAGTTTATTGAATGCAGAAAACTTTCCAACCCCCGAAACCAGCGGCACATCCTTTTTTACTTACGGATTAGCGTGGGGTGTTAACCGTGGCATCTTAAAAGACGAAAAATATATCAAGGCAGCATTCAAAGGTTGGGCCGCTGCCACATCACATATCACCAAAGATGGCATGCTCGGGTACGTGCAACCCATAGGGGCGGCACCTGGACAGGCATGGCCCGATAAAACCGAAACTTATGGTTCAGGTGCTTTTTTAGCAGCGGGCTCAGAGATATTTAAACTCGTTGGCGGCGTTGCACCAGCGCAAATTGCTGATTCCAAAAAGCTAAAGGCTGGAATGAAATCTTCCAATGCAACATTGGATAAAGAACTCAAGATGCTTAATGATCCTAAACGCCCTCGTGTATTCGCACGTTATGTTCCAGAACGCAAAGATGATTTCGCATGGGAAAATGATCTGGTTGCATTTAGAGCCTACGGCCCAGCTCTGCGCAATGGCAAGGAAGACGCTGGAATAGACTGCTGGTTGAAGCGAGTGAAGTATCCCATTATTACTAAATGGTACAACTTAGAAGCAACGCAAAAAATTTCTTATCACGAAGACCGTGGCGAAGGCTTGGATAATTACCATGTTGGCGCCTCTGCCGGTTGCGGCGGTTCAGCTTTGTGGATTAACGGGAAGCGTGAACCCTTAGAAACTTATACGCGTGCATCGCTACAAGAAAGCACCTCACAGCATGTGATATTCACCCTGACATATCACAAGACAATTAATGGCGATAAATACACTGAAGAAAAACGTATTATGTTGAAAATGGGTTCTCGCATGTATGCCGTAGAATCCACCTTCAGAATGAATGGAAAAATTATTGAAAACTTGCCAGTCGCTGTTGGTGTTACTACCCATGATGGCAATGCAGTAGCTAGCTTTGATCAAAAAACCGGTTGGATTTCAACATGGGAAAAAATGGATGGCTTTGGTCTGGGTACAGGAATTTTTATGGATCCCAAAAACATTGTGCAAGCAGTTACCACTTACGACGCAAGCACTCTCGACACCAGCCATGCACTTTACATAGCCAATACCGATAGTCGCGGCAAGATATTTTACTATGCGGGTTATGGCTGGGAAAAAGCGAAAGAGATTAGATCGGCGGAAGAGTGGCAAGCTTACTTAACACAATTTGCGGCTGACTATAAAACCACGCAAGCAGTACCAAAGCATTAATTAATTTAAATCCGTATTGAAATTCTTTTTCTACAAAACACCCAACGCGAAATCGTTGGGTGTTTTTGTTTTTAACACTCCAAACAAATCACCACCGCGGCGTGGTAAGCCTTCCAATAAATAGGAATAACATAAGAGCGCATATTTTTGGGTAAGTGAATATGATCCGGCGCGCCTTCAATCATGGCGGGAACCGAAATCATAAACTCATGCCCAAAGGCGCTGCGCGCATTACCAGAAATCGTATTGGCGACTTCGCCCACCAAATCAAATAAATACTCGTTGGTCGTTTCAGTTTCGCCAATACTGAGTAGAAGATGCTTGAGTAAAATGCGCGGTGCGGTGAAGTAAACGCAACCGCGATAGGGGCCGGAGATTCCGATAATGCCGGTTACGTCATAAGCGGCTGGGGTTTCGTTTTCCACCAAATAAGGCGTACCTACTTTTACGTTTTTATCGTTGGTGTGTTCAAAAAAACGCACTACGCCATCAATAAATACTTGCAAGGTTTGTTCTGACATTTAATCCTCGGTTAATTCGGTAAGCGCTTCTATCAATTGTTCTTCGCTAAAAGGTTTGCACAAAAATCCACGCGCACCCTTCTTCAAGGCTTCAATGCCAGTCGCTTTATCTGATAAAGCGGAAATCACTAAAATACGAACATTAGGGTCTATGGCCACCAACTGTTGAATGCAGGCTATGCCATCCATTTCCGGCATGGTTAAATCCATAGTCACCACTTGCGGGCGAACTTTTTGAAAAATCTCCAGTGCTTCAGCACCATTGCAAGCCGAAGCAACCACATTAAATTTATCGGAATCGTTACAGCGTTCAATTTTGCGACGAATAATATTGGAATCGTCCACAATCATGAGTGACAGCATTAGGCTCTCTCCATTTTTTGTTTTTAGTCAGTGTTATGCCGCAATGCCTTCGCGCGCAGGAATAATCGGTAGAGTAATGACGAAACGGCAGTGGCGGCCACGACGACTGGAAACAGTAATTTTGCCGCGATGCTGAAGTACGTGGTTCATTACCGCTTCCATACCTACACCGCGACCAGCATCTTTTGAAACTTCTTTTGCGGTTGAAAAACCTTCGTGGAAAATAAGCGCCAACAAATGTTTATTACCCCAAGAATCAATTTCATCTTCAGCCCAGCGGCCAGACTCAATCGCTTTTTCACGAATGGCGCTGTAGTCCAAACCATTGCCGTCATCCATCACGGTAATTTCCATTTCTTCATCAGAGAGTTTGGCTAAGCGTAAATCAATGCGGCCTTCTATGGGCTTCTCAGTTAGTTCGCGGTCTGCTGGCGCCTCTATACCGTGAGTGACTGCATTGCGTAGCAACTGCACGCAAATTTCTTTTACTTGCTGCGCGTAATCTGGGTCTAGCTCGATATCACGCAAACCGCTGGCGACAAACTTAACCAGCTTGCCGTTGCGCTGCGCCATGTTTTGTACAAAATCCCCTAAATGACTCCAACCATCTTGCTGGCGATTACCCAGTATTTTTTTCTCAGAAGCTGGGGCGGATGCCTTGTTGGTGTAATGCCCAAAGAGCGCTAGCTTTTCAGTGAGCTGTTGGACTTGTTGGGTATAGCTAATAAGATTGTCTAGTTGTACCGTGAGCGGCAAATAATCATTGCCGGTAATCTCAACTTTGCCGCGTAAGTCGGCCAAGGTATCTTCAATGGCGTGGGCTTGATTTTCAAAGTATTCCAATTTTAATGAAGCGGCTTCACCTTTAAAATTGTGGATTTCTCTAAAAATGCTAACGGCTTTCTCTTTCACTAATTGCGTGGTTTTTGCTGGCTGGCGCAAAATGTTATTGATGCGGTTATAGCAGTTGTAGCTGTTGGTAATAAATTCTTGTAGCAGTGATGGATGGGTATGCAACAAGCTGGTTAGCAATTCTATTTGCGATTCGCTATTTTTACGGCTTTCTACCAAGGCTTTTTCCAAGCGAACTTTTTCAGTGACATCTTGTACAGTCACCAGCACATGAGAGATAACGCCATCCTGTTGGGCACGCGCAAAGCTAAACTGCAAATGCTTATTGAGAAAACCACCACTAGCCTGTGCGATATTCACTTCAATCAGGTTGAGCGGGTTCAAATCGCCGATAAGCTTTTCTTTAATTTTCTTATCAAATAGCAATTCAATAAAGCCGCGCGTCGTTTCAGCATCCTTTTCGCTGATCATATTTTCTAGCAGGTGTTGAAAGTTTTGCCCCGCAATATCCGCGATACCTAGAATATCAATTAGGTGTTTGGAGTGCTGATTCCCTATCAGCATATTCTCATCCACCAGAAACAAACCTTCATTTACCGTTTGTAAAATCTCGGTGGTTTCTTTACGCGCTTTCTCTAGTACCAAATCGCTATCACGCAATTGACGCAAAAAGTGCAACATAATGAACAAGAAGTTAATAATGGCTAAGCTAATACCCACGGTTTGAATAATACGCAACCGCGATGCTTTAGATGAGGCCACATTTTCCAAGTTAACGGTTAAATCATTCATATGGCCTAACAACAAAAGATTTTTTGTTTTGGCTTGTACTAGGGCTTTGTCTAAACTTTTATTAAAGTCTTTGCCTTCTTTAATATCAGCCAATAAGGCATCCACACTCAGCTTGTAGTCAAACCAGATTTCTGCCGCAGATCTCAGGGTATTTTGCCCCTCCAATGAGCTAACTTTCGGCAAGACGACTAATTCTTTGTTAGCGCCCTGAACTTCACCACCGCGAGTAAAGGCAGTCAAGGTTCCATCAAATAAGTTTTTAGTGTTTGTTAATTCGGTTACTGCATCTTGAAAGGCTTTTGAATCGCTGGTTTCACTGTGTATTGTATAAAGCGTTTTTGCCGTACGTTGACTTAACATACGTTGACGGCCTGCGAGGTTAATACCAATCGCATCCGCAGAAATTTCGAAGGACACGTAGAAGTTTAAAATCATTACGGAGGCATCGAGCAAAATAAAAAGTGCGACCGACATTAAAATGCCACGGTACTTTCCGTATTTACTGCCATACTTTTCGCCATCTTTATTGCCATATTTTTCGCCCTGCTTAAATCCGTCTTTAGAACTCCTTTCGCTAGTATCCAATTTTTCAGAAGAAAGCTTCGCCATAGATCACCTGTGCCATACGCACTTTGTGTTAGTAATTTTTACGATGTGAGAAATTAATCTGGTAGGTGCGATATAGCGAAAGTCATGCCACATATTGAAAAGCAGACCAACAGGGCAATTTTGAAACAAAAAGAGGCAGGAATTGATTGATTAAAGCGGCAATGAGCAATTGATATGATATTTAAACGCACAAGCATTCATTAGTTGGTGCAAACTACATCAGCTTGTGCGCTTTTTTGGAACTGATTTTTTATTCTTCTTGTAACTGCATGGCCCACATTTGCGCATAGCGGCCTTGTAACTCCAGCAATTGATTATGACTCCCTTGTTCAATCACACTGCCATTATCCAGCACGATGATTTTATCGGCATCCACAATAGTCGATAGCCTATGCGCAATCACTAGAGTGGTTCTACCTGCTGCAACTTCGCGCATAGCCTCCACAATGGCCGCTTCTGAATGAGAGTCCAGTGCCGAGGTTGCTTCGTCAAAAATGAGAATCGGCGAGTTCTTTAACAACACTCGTGCAATAGCAATGCGCTGCTTTTCACCGCCGGATACTTTCAGCCCACGCTCGCCCACTAGCGTTTTATCGCCCTGTGGCAAACTTGCAATGAAGGCTTCCAAGTGTGCCATTTTAATTGCGCGATCAATTTCTGCATCATTTGCCAGCGGGTTTCCATAGGCGATATTGTCGCGAATGCTGCTATTAAAAAGTACTGTATCTTGCGGAACTATGGCAATGGCGCGGCGCAAAGAATCTTGCGTGACTTGCTGAATATTTTGCCCATCAATGTCAATGCTGCCGCTGTTAATGTCATAGAAGCGATAGAGCAAACGCGCGAGTGTACTTTTGCCCGCACCCGATGAGCCTACAACTGCAACCCTAGTCCCTGCATCAATTGTGAGGTTTAGCTTGTGTAAAATTTTCCGCTCGGGGTTATAGGCAAAATCCACGTCTCGCCAAACAATATTACCGCTGGTGACTTTTAAATCTTTTGCAACAGGCGCATCCAGAATTTTCGCTGGGCGTTTTAGCAGCGCCAACATATTTTCAATATCGGTTAAGGAACGGCGAATTTCGCGATACACGAAACCTAAAAAGTTGAGCGGAATAAACAATTGAATCATATAGGTATTAATCATCGCCAAATCGCCAATGGTCATCTCTTTGGCGAGCACGCTATTGGCCGCCATAATCATCATTACTGTCATCGCTGCTGCAATAATAAATGCCTGTCCGGAGTTAAGGGTTAACAAGGTCATGCGATTTTTTAGCTTTGCAGTTTCCCAATTGGCGAGAAACTTATCGTAGGTGTCTGCTTCGTATTGCTCGTTATTAAAATATTTTACGGTTTCGTAATTGAGCAGGCTATCGATTGCACGGGTATTGGTGGATGAATCGGCTTGGTTAGCCTCGCGCACAAAACGGTTGCGCCATTCGGTGGTAATAATGGTGAAGGCGATATAAATCGCAACCGCCGCCAAAGTGATAACCGCATACCAATACGAAAAAGCGACCGCAAAAATAATCGCCACCGATAATATTTCAACCAGCGTAGGCACTATGTTGAACATTAAAAAGCGCATTAAAAAACTGATGCCATTGGTGCCACGTTCAATATCGCGACTAATGCCACCGGTAGCGCGGTCGAGATGAAATGCTAAATCCAGTGAATGCAAATGCTTAAACACGCGCAGGCCAATATTGCGCATGGCGCGTTCAGTCACTCGCCCAAAGAGTGCATCGCGTATTTCACCGAGAAAGACACTGCCAAAACGCAGCAAGCCGTAAAAAATTAGAAACGCCACGGGCAAATAGACTTCTGGGCGAACGCTTGGGTCAACACTATCAATTACATGCTTTAACGCCCACGGCATTAAGAGCGTCGCCAGCTTTGCCGCTACCAGTGCCAGCATGGCCAAAATCACACGACCTTTAAACGCCCATAAGTAGGGCCAAAGATAGCGAAAGGTTTCTTGTACATTCACACTGACATCGGCGCCATTTTTTTTGGCGATGGGTTCGGGGTGGTTCATTCCACGCATAGTTTTTCCAACAGATTTTCAAAAAAGGGCGTAAAAGTTAATTCAGCGCTGAGGGCATTTCTCAAAATAATTTAACTTACAGCAAAGGCACGATTATCCCAGAGGCTATACTGCAATTCTATTGACGATTGTACGCAGGTTGCTGGCAATGAGCTTCAAACATTTAGATAGTCTGTTCAAGCCCCAATCGATTGCGGTGATTGGCGCGTCCAACGCGAGCAACCGCCCCGGTTTCGCGGTTATGCGCAATTTGTTACAAGGGCATTTTGATGGGCCCATTATGCCGGTTACGCCTGATTACAAATCGGTACAAGGCGTATTGGCCTATCGCTCAATTGATGAACTGCCACTGGTGCCAGACCTCGCGATTATTTGCACACGTGCCAGCCGTGTGCCCGCTATCATCATGCAGTTGGGGCGCAAAGGTACGCGCTGCGCCATTGTGATTGCGAGTGGATTAGAAAGTTTATACACAGCGCAGGGTACAAATCTGCAGCAACAAATGCAGCAGATTGCTGCTCATTGGAACATCCGCTTGCTGGGCCCCAACTCGCTCGGGTTTATGGCGCCAGCCTTGGGGCTGAATGCGAGCTATGCGCACACACAAGCGCAACCCGGCAAGATCGCATTTTTATCGCAATCATCCGCCATGTGCGTTGCGCTCTTGGATTGGTCGCGCCGTAGACGTATTGGTTTTTCGTACATTGTTTCTATGGGCGATGCGATCGATATAGATTTCGATGAACTGATTGATTATTTAGGACGCGACCCGTCTACCACGGCGATTTTGTTTTACATCGATCACATCGCTGATGGCCGCGCTTTTTTATCGGCTGCGCGTGCCGCCTCTTTTAATAAACCTTTGTTAATTATTAAAGCGGGCGGACAACCAGAAACCGCCGAACTATTTATGCGCGGTGCGCTAAACGATGTAATGTACGCCTCCACTAAACCTGTAGGCTTGGATGCCGTTTACGATGCCGCCTTTCGCCGCGCTGGGATGTTACGCGTGGGCGACTTGCGCGAGTTAATGGCTGCGGTAGAAACACTCGCCAACGGCAAACCGATTCGCGGTGAGCAATTAGTGATTATCACCAATGGCAATGGCCCTTCTGCCATGGCGGTGGATACACTGGTACAACGTGGTGGTCGATTAGAAAAACTCAACGAAACTCTAATAGCGGATATTCAAAAAATGTTGCGCCCCGGCTCACGCGCACACAACCCCATTAATTTATTGGGCGATGCAACACCCGAAGAATATACGCAGGTGTTAAAAAGTTTGTTGCAAGAAAATAGTATCGAAAACATTTTGCTCATACATGCGCCCTCGGCTTTAGTAGCGCCTGAAGTTTATGCGCAGGCAATTATCGACACCTACGCCAATCACAAAGGCCGAAAGCCGAATTTACTGGTTAATTGGATGGGCGAAGAAGCAGCGCAAGCTGCGCGCTATTTATTTGGCGAAGCTAACATTGCGTCCTTCCGTACACCCGAAGGTGCGATCATCGCGTTTATGCATATGGTGGATTACCGCCGCAATCAAAAATTATTATCCGAAACGCCTGAGTCAATGATGGAAGAGATTCCTCATCACGCACAATTGGTCATACAACTTCACGGCGATGACAAAGAGGTAAAACTTTCGCAAGAAAACACCAAACACTTTTTAGCGGCTTATGGTTTAGCCATGCACGATTCTGCCGCGCAGGATGCTACGCCGCTGCGAATTCAAGTTTCAACGGATCCTGTATTTGGTCCCTTTATCGCACTTGGTGAAGCTACCAATCAGTGGCATTTAGGAACAGATGCGGCTATTGCCTTACCGCCGTTAAATATGGCGCTCTCACGTTATTTATTATTGCAGGCCATTAGCAAAGGAAAGATTCGCGAACGCGATGGTGCAGCACCTTTAAATCATTATGAAATTTCGCGCCTACTCACGTGCGTAAGTCAAATGGTAGTCGATAATCCACACATAAAAGAATTGCGTTTAAATCCTGTATGGATTTCCGGCAGTGATATTTGTGTAACCCATGCAGAAATAGTGATAGATCCGCAAGCAACACAGCAATCGCTCGCTATTTGCCCCTACCCAAAAGAATTGGAAGAAAACATAGAATTGCGCAACGGCAAGAAAATTCTGCTACGACCTATTCGCCCTGAAGATGAAAGCACTCACAAGGAATTTGATTTGGCCATGAGCAAAGAAGACAGGTACAAACGCTACTTTGCCGAGCTGCCGCATTTTTCCCATGAACAACTAGCCCACCAAACTCAAATTGATTACAACCGTGAAATGGCTTTTATTGCCACAGCATCCAATGCGCAAGGTGAGTTTTATACGCTGGGCGTGGTACGCGTTATTTTTGGTGTGGATGGGCAAGAAGCGGAATTTGCCATGGCGGTTCGCAGCGATGAGAAGCAGCAAGGGCTGGGCACTTTACTATTAGAAAAAATGCTGCGCTATTGCAGAAGTAAAAACCTGCAAACCTTAACAGGCGTCACCATGCTAGAAAATTCTGGCATGGCCAACCTTGCACGCAAATTAGGTTTTACAGTGCGATTTGATCGCGATGAAGAATTAATTCATATGGAATTAAAATTTAAATATTAGCTAGCCGCTGAAAAACGTTTACGGCGCCGTTCTGGCTGGGCAAATTTGATCAAAAAAAGCGGAGTTTATTGAAATAAATGAGCATTTTGAGATCGAATTTAACAACGCCAGAACAAACAAGTTAGTTTTTCAACTACAACTTCGCCATGCCTTTGATATGCTGCACGACACAGCGCCCCAGCGACGGTAAATCGTAACCGCCTTCTAAGCTGGAAATAATGCCCTTGCATTGCTCATTCTCAGCATTGTGTTTGCTTTTATCCATATACTGGCGAATCTGCTGGGAAATCCACAAGTAATCTTGCTCTACTAATTGCACCGATGACATATCATCATCAATAAATGCATCGAAGCCCGCTGAGATAAAAATAAGTTTCGGCTTATGTATTTCTATTGCAGGCCACCAGTGTTTGGTAATCGCTTCTCTAAATGCCTCGCTGCGACAACCAGCTTTTAAAGGCACATTAATAATATGCGCGGGCATATCGTCAATGGGTGTATTGGGGTAAAACGGATATTGAAAACTGGAGCAAAATAAAACGCGCTCATCATTTAAGAAAATATCTTGCGTGCCGTTACCGTGGTGTACATCAAAATCTAAAATCGCAATGCGCTCAACACCATATTGATTCAATGCATGCCGCGCAGCAATTGCAATATTATTAAAAATGCAAAAACCCATAGCGCGATTTTTTTCAGCGTGATGACCAGGCGGGCGCACGTTGCAAAACACTACATCAGTTGTATTTTGCATCACTAATTCCACACCCAGTAAAGCAGCACCCGCCGCATAGCGCGCAGCGATTAAGGTGTTAGGTGATAAATACACATCGTCTTCAAAAAATACAATTCCCTCTGCTGGTTGCGCCTGCATTAAACGCTGCAAATGTTCGGCGCTATGAACCTGTAAAATCTGTTCGTCCGTTACGAGCTGTGCTTGCTTGTGTAACAGCAAACCATCTATACCGCTTGCCATAAGCTGATTGTTAATCACATCTACACGGTCAGGGCATTCCGGGTGATGCGCAGGCATCAGGTGTTGCTTGCACATGTCATGCGTAATAAAGGTTGCCAACATTTCAAACATGCTCAAATGAAATTTAAACTCAGTTTATAGCAACCTTTGAGAATCGTCAGAAAAAAATCCCCTGTGCAATGCACTTGCACAGGGGATTTTTAATATGCATCTACAAGCGATAGTTTCTCGCCATTAAAATGCTACTAGGGAGACACTAGGGTAGTGTTGAAATCGACTCAGTGTTGACGGTTTTTATCAAGGCTCTTGTCGATATAAGTTAATAACACCGCCGCGCCAAATAACGCAACCAAAATGCCTACCAATGATGCTGTTGCTACTACGCCAGATACAAACATGATTCAATCCTCTTGTTACCTTTGATTACCACATTAAGCTGTGGCCTTGGGTATAGATTGAACCTCTACAGAGTTGAGCAATTTGATGTGTATCAAGCGGTTTTTTGGGATGTTTGATGTAGCGCAAATCCAAAGGTGTTTATGGCATTTTTACCAAAACTCTTATCACTAGACACTCTGCTCGCTTAGCCCTGCCATTAAGCCCCATCTACCGCTATAATCGCCGCACTTTTATCTTTAGTCCCGCTTTAGTCTCAGGGACTTCTCCTTTTTATACGTATTCGGAGGCCGGTTACCCGTGTCTGAGCTCAAAAAACCCGATGTAAGTACATTCCAAGGCCTGATTTTGGCCTTACAAGAATACTGGGCGCGCCAAGGCTGCGTGATTTTGCAGCCACTCGACCTTGAAGTAGGCGCGGGCACTTTTCACCCCGCCACCTTTTTGCGTGCGATTGGCCCAGAAACGTGGAATACCGCTTACGTGCAACCTTGCCGCCGCCCTAAAGATGGCCGCTACGGCGAAAACCCCAATCGTTTGCAACACTACTATCAGTTCCAAGTAGCGTTGAAACCATCGCCCGACAACATTCAGGATTTGTACTTGGGATCCTTGCGCGAAATGGGTATTGATACTCTCGTACACGACATTCGCTTTGTGGAAGACAACTGGGAATCGCCCACACTGGGCGCTTGGGGTCTGGGTTGGGAAGTGTGGTTGAACGGTATGGAAGTCACCCAGTTCACTTATTTCCAACAAGTGGGCGGCCTTGAATGCTTCCCAGTAACCGGCGAAATCACTTACGGTATTGAGCGTATCGCTATGTACCTGCAAGGCGTGGATTCGATTTTCGATTTGGTGTGGACGGTTAACCCCAACGGCGACAAAGTTACCTACGGCGATGTGTTCCATCAAAACGAAGTGGAACAATCCACTTACAACTTTGAAGAAGCCGATACCGATTTCTTATTTAATGCCTTTGATTTTTACGAAAAAGAATCTCAGCGTTTAATGACCAAAAATTTGCCGCTGCCCGCCTATGAATTGGTGATGAAAGCATCGCACGCATTTAACTTATTAGATGCCCGCCACGCGATTTCGGTAACTGAACGTCAACGTTTTATTTTGCGTGTACGCACACTGTCGCGCGCGGTTGCACAAGCTTATTACGATAAGCGTAAAGAACTTGGATTCCCCTTAGCCCCAGAAGCGCTACGTAATGAGCTTTTAATAAATGCCGCTGAAGGCTCTGCTGCATCTGCGGAGGAAAAATAATGACTGACTTTTTAGTAGAGCTTGGCACCGAAGAATTGCCACCAAAAGCACTTAAGACATTGATTGCATCTTTCAAAGAAACAATTGAAGCGAGTTTAAAAGCTGAAGAATTATCCTTCAGCACCATTAAAGCTTTTGCTGCACCACGCCGCCTAGCAGTATTGGTAGAAAATTTAGCTGATCAAACGCCATCAAAAGAATTGGTTGTGTGGGGGCCACCTGCGGCAATCGCATTTGATGCTGAAGGTAAACCCACCAAAGCCGCGCTCGCATTTGCGGACAAAAATGGTATTGACGCATCCGCATTAAAAGCTGAAAGCGATGGCAAAGTTGAAAAACTGGTTGCGCGTATTTCTGCACAAGGTAAAAAGACTGTCGATTTGCTGGAAGTAATTGTTAACGATGCGCTCGCAAAACTGCCTATCGCAAAACGCATGAAGTGGGGCGCAAAGCGCGAAGAGTTTGTTCGCCCTGCTCATTGGTTAGTAATGCTCTACGGAGCTGAAGTTGTTAATGCAAGCGTACTCGGCTTGCAAGCTGGTCGTACTACTCGTGGCCACCGCTTCCATTACAACAACGCAATTGAATTAGCTCAAGCTGGCGACTACTTAGCCGCACTAAAAAACACCGGCTTTGTATTGGCGGATATGAGCGAGCGCAAAACCTTAATTGAACAACAAGTTAACGCCGAAGCAAAAAAAGTGGGCGGCGTTGCAGTTATTGATCCAGATTTATTGGATGAAGTAACAGCATTGGTTGAATGGCCAAATGCACTGACCGGGAAATTTGAGGAGCGTTTCTTGGTGGTTCCGGCAGAAGCTTTGATTGCTTCCATGAAAGAACACCAAAAATATTTCCACGTGGTTGATGCGAGCGGCAAGTTAATGCCTAACTTCATCACTGTGGCAAATATCGCAAGCAAAGATCCATCGCAAATTATTGACGGTAACGAGCGCGTCATTCGCCCTCGCTTGTCTGATGCGGCTTTCTTTTTTGAAACCGATAAAAAAACCACTCTGGCAGCATTGCGCGAGCGTTTAAAAACTATCGTATTCCAAGCGCAGCTTGGTACGGTTTATGAAAAAACGGAACGCGTAGCCAAGCTTGCAAAATTGATTGCAGCACAATTAAAAGCCGATGAAACTTCTGCCGTGCGCGCTGGCGAATTGTGCAAGTCCGATTTGGTGACCAATATGGTCGGCGAATTCGACAATATGCAAGGTATTGCGGGCTATTACTACGCACTGAACGATGGTGAAAATACCGAAGTCGCCGCCGCCATGAACGAGCAATATTTGCCACGTTTTGCAGGCGATGCATTACCTGAAACAATCACCGGCGCGATTATCGCCTTGGCAGATCGTTTAGATACCATCAGCGGTATTTTCGGTATTGGCCAACAGCCAACCGGCTCAAAAGATCCCTTCGCATTACGCCGTGCAAGTATTGCAGTTCTTCGTATTTTGGTTGAAAAGAATCTCGCGCTCGATTTGCGTGAGCTTTTAACCTTTGCAAAAAACCAACACAACAACTTAACAGTTGGCGACGAATTAGTTGAACAAGTGCTTAGCTATATGCTCGACCGTTTCCGCGCCTTC
>Ga0116157_10001375_pt1 | contig 24505 bp, 19 predicted proteins | sample AD_UKC048_MetaG_FD_89882 | JGI IMG/M metagenome (GOLD analysis project Ga0116157, IMG submission 89882) | Active sludge microbial communities of municipal wastewater-treating anaerobic digesters from USA - AD_UKC048_MetaG | ecosystem: Engineered > Bioreactor > Anaerobic > Digestate | place: USA... | reverse complement strand
TGCCTGACTCTCTGTATTATTCTTCAAAACCATCTTGGTGGTGCGAAGAATCAACTTGGCCGCCGGTAAATCCTGATGGAATTACAGCTGATCTTAGATATTCTAAAATACCAGCGCAAAGGAGATACGAGGGCCTATCTTGTATTAGTGGCGAATCTGATGTTGTGGCACCGGCTAGTCCGACAGGACTTGCGGTTAGTTAAAAGTTTATAAAATTAGAAAGTTAAAATGAAAAATAACAATATAAAATTTAAAATTATTTTTTTCTGCATATTTTTCTTTGGCGGATTTTTATTTTGTCAAAATGCGCAGGCGGCGACTACATATTACGTTCAATCAACTTGTGAGGCTGGAATAACTACATACAACCCAACAACTTATTCATGCACAGGCGGTTCAGCCACTGTTTTTTCGACTATAATGGGTGCAATTAACGCTTTAAATTTAGAAGGTGATGATATTCTTGAAGTGAGGGCTGATTCCGATAATGGCTCAAAAACTTTTTATGAAAAAGTCACACTAGGGGCAGATGATGTCGGAACAGATGGGCATAATATAATTATCCGCGCGGCAGCGGGAGATTCTATTACTATTGATGGAAAAGATACTTATGATCATGGATTTTACATCAGCGCCGTAAGCTACATTACTATTGATGGGTTTACTATAACCGGACAAACAGGCGTATATAATACATATGTCAACGGAATTATGGTGCGCGGATCAAATGCTACCAATAAAGTGTCAGGCATAACAATTCAGAATTGCAATATAAACATTCAAAACGAGTCAGGTACAGTGACAACTCGAAGAGGCATTACTATTCTTTATGCTGACAATATCGATATTTATAACAACACGGTTACGACCGATAATTATATAGAAAAACAAACGGACGGCATTTATTTGCAAGCCAGTTCCAATATTGATGTGTTTAATAATACAGTTGTTATCACGAATTTATATTCAGATGGGCATAATGACTGTGTTCAAGTCGCAGGCGGTAACGGATCAACTATTCCTTATGACAGTACATCGAACATTACAATTAGAGGCAACACGTTAGTTCAAGACAATGAAGCGACTACTTATAGGCAGTTGGTTTATGTAGAATATGAGGTACAGGGATATATAAAAATTTATAACAACGTTCTGTATTCTACGAATGCTATGTCATCCAATATGCTTTCCGTATACAACAATGGAGTGGGCGGTACGAGAGGAACAGCATATATATATAATAATTCTTTGTATAGTAATGGGGCAGCCAATGCTATTGTGACAGATAGTGGTGTTGATAATTCTTATATCAAAAACAATCTCATTTATATTAATGTGGGTTCAGGGGCGTCAGCCTGTATCTATTGTGCAAGCGCCACGCAGACGCCGAGCCAGATAGATTATAATCAATGTTATAAAATTGGAGGCACGGATAATTATCGCATTGCCGGTACATTCTACACATTTGCCAACTGGCAAGCAGCTGGATACGATAATCATGGACATTGGGGTGATCCGCTATTTGTAGATTTAGTAGAATATCCTTATGATTTATCGCCGATGGCTAGTTCTTATGCAATTAACCACGGCGTTGATTTATCAGGTGATTTCACATCTGACATTCTGGGCAATGAGCGTAGTGGCACTTGGGATATAGGCGCATATGAATATGTTGGAGCAGCAGATGTTGTTGCACCCGCCAGTCCGACAGGACTTGCTGTCAGTTGACCCAGTGGCTTATTTGAGATAAAATAACTAAAGTTTTTGTTTATAGATAACAAATATATTTTGTGATAAAAAGATTAGTTAATAATAAATTTTTAAACGAAAAACCGACTGAGTCTGTGACGGCGGCGGCTTTTATAATTTCTTTGGCAGGCATTGCCAGCCGTCTTTTGGGTCTTGTACGCGACCGTATTTTGGCTGGTCAATTCGGTGCTGGCGACACGCTGGACGCCTATTATGCAGCCTTCAGAATTCCGGATTTAATCTATAACCTGATTATTGTGGGAGCGCTCAGTGCGGCTTTTATCCCGGTTTTCACGGAACTGGTGACAAAAAACAAGGAAGAAGATGCCTGGAAACTTTCTTCCGGAGTTTTGATAATTCTGCTTTTGACAGTCGGAACCTTGTCTATATTTTTTGCCATATTTGCTCCGCAGCTTATGAAACTTATCACGCCCGGATTTTCCGGAGATAAAATGGAGTTAACTGTGACGCTGACGCGCATTATGTTTTTAAGCCCATTTCTTTTGGGAATCAGCGGAGTTTTTGGAGGAATCCTAGTTTCTTTCAAGAAGTTTTTGATTTATTCTTTGGCGCCGATTTTCTACAATGTCGGCATTATAATCGGTGCAGTTTATTTTGTGAAAATGTGGGGACCGATCGGATTGGCCTGGGGCGTGGCTTTAGGGGCAGGTCTCCATATGTTAATCCAATATCCTTCGGTTAAATTTTCCGGATTTCATTTTCGCCCGTTTTTTTGCGGTATTTTCAAGAATCAGGAAATTCGCAAAGTTTTGAAACTTATGCTGCCACGCACGCTGACGGTTGCCGCTAACCAAATAAATCTGACTGTTGTTCCTTTTTTTGCCTCAAATTTGGCTGCCGGAAGCCTGACAGCTTTCTATTTGGCCAATAATATTCAGAGCGCTCCTCTGGGACTTTTCGGGGTTTCTTTCGCTATTGCGGTTTTTCCAACACTGAGTTCTTATGCCGCGCATGAGAAAAAAGAAGAGTTTATTGATGCTTTTTCACGGACTTTCAGGCAGATTTTGTTTTTCATAATTCCGTTCAGTGTTTTTATTTTTGTTCTGCGCGCTCAGACCGTCCGTTTGGCTTTGGGATCAGGAAAATTCGATTGGGAAGACACAATCACTACGTTTCAAATACTCGGATTATTGGCCATCAGTTTATTCGCCCAATCGCTCCTGCAGCTTTTGACTCGCGCTTTTTATGCCTTGCAAAACACAAAAACGCCTTTGTATATGGTATTAATCAGCGAAGTAATCAACATTTTTCTGATCTTTGTTTTGATTGGAAAATATGGCATCCTTGGAATTGCGGCCGCTCTTTCAATTTCGAGCATTATTAATATGTCGTTGCTGATTTTCTTTTTACGCAGGAAACTTTCCCGCATTGACGGAAAAACCATTTTAGATTCAACTGTCAGGATTTTGGCGGCGGCGCTGGTTGGGGGAGGAGTCGCGCAAATTGCGAAATATATTGTCGGTTCACAGGGAGAGCTCGACACTTTTCTGGCGGTTTTTCGCCAATTTGCAATCGCCGGGCTTTTGGGCGGAGCCGCTTTTTTTGCAGCCAGCTATTATTTCAATGTAAAAGAGTTTTTCCAATTCAAAGAAGCGATAACCCGCAAGCTGTTTGGCGCCAAGAAAACAATTACCGAAGATACTGGGGAAGTGACGGGAATCTAGGGCAGCTTATAGCTTGGTTAGCTTCATTAGCTTGTTAGTTTTGAAATGATAAATGACAAATGATTTTGATAAACGGAAAACATTAAGCCCGTTTTTCTTTTGCCTTGATTTTAAGCCTAATTTAATATAGAATGAGCTGTATATGGGTCAAAATAATGTTCGCAATTTTTGTATAATCGCTCACCCCGTAAATATTTTCTTCGAAAATAAACGGGGCAAGCATTGATCACTGTATATTATGAATAATGTTAGAAACTTTTGTATAATCGCCCACATAGACCATGGAAAATCTACTTTGGCTGACCGGCTTTTGGAAATGACGAGAACCGTGGAAAAACGCAAAATGAAAGAACAACTTTTGGATCAAATGGATTTGGAAAGGGAGCGCGGAATCACCATTAAACTGCAACCTGCAAGAATGTTGTACCAACATTCTTGCCGCGGAAATATGCAGAATGAAACGCAGAAAGACGCAGAATTATTATACGAAGATTTAACTTATAAAATAAGAGGAGCTGTTTTTGAAGTAAGAAAAAAAATAGGCTTGGGGCACAAGGAGTCTGTTTATCATAAAGCTTTAGAAATAGCATTTGAAAAACAAAAAATTTATTTTAAGAGTGAGACTGTTGTACCAATATTTTACGAAGGTAAAAAAGTAGGCTCTTATCAGCCAGACTTTATTATAGATGATAAAATAATTGTTGAGCTGAAAGCTTTGCCGGAAATTAGTAGGCCACAACAAGAACAAATCTGGTCATACCTAAAAGGTTCCGAATATAAATTAGCATTACTTGTTAATTTTGGAAACAAGGATCTTGAAATAAAAAGAATTGTATTTGATACAGCACGTGAAGGTGGCAATCTTCAGCGTTCTTCTGCGTCAGTTCCGCGTGATTCTGCGGGTGTATTAAATCAAGTTGAGAATTATATTCTCAACTTGATTGATACACCAGGGCATGTGGATTTTGGCTATGAAGTTTCGCGGTCGTTGGCGGCTGTGGAAGGAGCAGTGCTTCTGGTGGATGCGACTAAGGGCGTGCAAGCACAAACGCTTTCTAACTTGTATCAAGCGATTGAGCAGGGTTTGGAAATTATTCCAGTGGTCAACAAAGTTGATTTGCCTAACGCTAATGTTTCAAAAACCAAACAAGAAATCATTCATATTTTAGGTTGTAAAGAGGAAGAAATTTTGGAAGCTTCCGGCAAGACTGGAATAGGGGTGGATAAAATTTTGGAAGCGATTGTGGAAAAAGTCCCAGCGCCTCGAGGCGAAAAAGAAAAACCGCTTCGAGCTCTTATTTTTGATTCCAAATACGACACATATAAAGGCGTTCTGGCTTACGTGCGCATCGTGGACGGAGAAGTCAGGCGGGATTCAAAAATTTTAATGATGGCCAATCAGACGGAAAGCAGTGTGGTGGAAGTCGGCTATTTCAAACCGGAACTTTCGACAGCTGAATTTTTAACCGCTGGTGACATTGGCTACATAGCAACCGGACTTAAGAGCGTGGAACATTGCCGGGTAGGCGATACAATTACATTGTCGCGGACGGTCGCGGAAAAAACGCGGAATAACGCAGAAAATAATGTAGAAAAAATTCAGCGTAATTCTGCGTCAGTTCAGCGTGATTCGGCGAGCCAGGTAATTCCATTACCTGGCTATAAGGAGGTTAAACCCATGGTATATGCTGGTTTTTATCCGATTGAAGGCGACACCTACAATCTAATGCGTGATTCTTTGGAGAAATTGAAACTTAATGATGCAGCATTTGTTTTTGAGCCCGAAAGCAATTTGGCGCTTGGCAAAGGTTTTCGCTGCGGATTTTTAGGACTTCTGCATCTGGAAATAATAAAAGAACGTCTGGAAAGAGAATTTAATTTTTCACCGACTATCACAACGCCTAGCGTTGTTTACGAAATTAAATTAAAAGGCAGTGATGAAATCAAAAAAATATATTCAACCACACAGATGCCGGATCCGTCATTTTTGGAAGATATTGCTGAGCCATATGTGAAACTCGACATTGTGACGCCGGCCAAATATCTGGGTGCGATCATGGAACTCATGAGTTCGCTTCGTTCGATTTATAAAAATACGGAATATATTGATATGGAAAGAATCCTGCTCACCTTTGAAGTGCCGCTTATGGATATCATTGTCAATTTTCATGATGATCTCAAAAGCGTTTCATCCGGCTATGCTTCCATGAGTTATGAACTTATTGGCTATCGTTCGTCGGATTTGATTAAGATGGACATTTTGCTAGGCGGAGAAATGGTGGAAGCTCTTTCCCGTATTGTACCAAGAAGCTGGGCGCATCGAGAGGGCAAAAGAATTGTGGAAAAACTTAAAGATGCCATTCCGCGCCAAAATTTCGTGATTCCGGTGCAAGCGGCGCTTGGCGGCAAGATTATTGCCCGTGAAACAATCAGGCCATATCGCAAAGACGTAATCGCCAAGCTCTACGGCGGGGATGTGACGCGTAAAAACAAGCTTTTAGACAAACAAAAAAAAGGCAAGAAAAAAATGCAAGGCTCCGGCAAAGTCAAAATTCCGTCTGAAGCCTATTTGGCAGTGTTAAAGCGTTAATGTATAATTGATATTGTTGCTAATTTTAGTTATAATTAAAACAAATATGAGCTATACAAAAAGAAAAAAAATAATTAAAGCGGTTTGGATTATTATTAGCGTTTTGGCAGTTATTTCCATGATCGGCTTTCTTTTTGCGCCGTTTATTCGCATGCGCTAAAAAAATGACCAAGGAAAAAAAATCATTTATAATAGTTTTTTTTATCGTAGGCGTGATTTTCACTGTGATCATCATTGGGCGTGTGGCGCATCAAGCTTTTCGTAATCAAAAAATTGAAAAGGAAGTGGAAGCCCTTAAGAAAAAAGCTGAAAGCATCAAAAGTGAAAACGAAAAAATTCAAAAGCAGATAGAATATTACAGCCGGCCTGAATTTGTTGAAAAAATATCAAAAGATAAGATAAATATGCAAAAGCCAGACGAAAAAGTGGTAGTGGTTAATGAAGGTGTTTTGCAGAAACCGGAAACCGTGGGTGAAGATACGGAAAAATATCAGAATGAAGAGCAGATTCCCAACTACAAAAAATGGTGGAATTCTTTCTTTAAATATAATTAAAAAAGATCAAGGCGATTCGAGTCCTGACAAAATCAGGACACTCGAATATCCCGAAAAAATATGGAAAAACAAAAAAATTTTGACGGTGAGAAAAAAATACGTCTGTCAACAGTATTGTATTCCGTACTTATTTTGCTGGTTTTAGTGATTGGCGTCTGCAGTGTTTTGGCTTTCGGGACAGAAACAGAAATTGGCAAAAAAATCGCAACCAAATTTTCAAAAATCGTGCCTTTTCCCGCCGCGGTAATTGATCATACGAATTTCATATTATGGAATGATGTGGAAAAAAACATGGATTCCATCCAAAAGTTTTATGTTTCACAAGAAATTTCCAAGGAAGGATTGCGGATTGATTTTACAACGCCTAATGGCATAAAAAGGCTGGATATAAAAAAACGGGAAATCCTGGATAAATTGGTTGAGGATAAAATAATTGAAATTTTGGCCAAAAAAAACGGATTGTCGATATCTAAATCGGATATTGATAAAATTGTAAACAAGAAATTGGCTGAATACGGAACAGCCGAAGAAATTAAAAAATCACTTCAGGATTCATATGGCTGGAGCCTGGCTGATTTCAAGGAAAAGGTAGTTATGCCCAGTGCTTACAAAGAAGCTCTGATAATCTATGTACAGTCAGGTGACTTGGATAATTCTGCCGCTAAGAAAAAAATTGAACAGGCTAAAAAAGAGCTGGAAGACGGAAAAGATTTTGCAAAAGTGGTTGAAAAATATTCCAACGGATTGTCTAAAGAAAACGGCGGAGAATTGGGCTGGGTCAAGAAAAATCAAGTGCTTTCGGAAATACAAGAAGCGATTTTTGATTCTGATACACCCAAAGAAAATAGCATAATTGAAAGTTCAATCGGTTTTCATATTATTAAAATTGAAAATCGAAAGAAAGAAGAAAATGAGGACGTATTACAACTAAGACAGATATTTATATCCAAGGATATTTTTGCTGATTGGCTGGCAGAACAGAAAAAGAAAATTTCAGTCATAGTGCCTTTAGCTGGTTTTATGTGGGATAGTTCAAGGGGATCTATCGATTTCCGCAGCGAAGAAATGAGGAATTTTGAAAAAGAAGAAAGAAAAGAGATGAAGGGCGATGCCTCACTCATGTATTAAATTTATAATTTTTAATTATTTAAAATAAACTTATGCCAAAGGTTGAAATAAATGAAGAAATTTGCATCGGTTGCGGAACATGTGAATCATTATGCCCCAATGTTTTTAAAGTAGAAAACGAAAAAGCAAAAGTTCTGACTGAAGATTGCGGAGACTGCGATTGCCAGGCAGTTGTTGATAGCTGTCCCGTAAATGCTATTTCTCTGCAATAATACCAACTTTCTTTTGTATATAAATTAACTGGAATTTCAAAATTGATTTTTAAAGGCTGCACGGTTGTGGTTTGCTTTGGGTTTAAAACAGCTTAAAATTTTAATTTAAATAATTAGCAGAAATTGCGCGTATAACGCAGCTGCTATGACTAATTAAAAATATGGATATCAAAGAATCGAATTCGGGAAAAAAAGAATTCCCAGAAAATGAAAAAATAGAAGAGCAACAAGCTGATACAAAAAAAGAATATGCCAATTTTAAAAAAACTTCCCTGATTGCTGTTTTTATCCTGGTTTTTCTAGCCTCTTCTTTTTTTGGAGCTATTTTTGGGTTTATGTCAGGAGGAATGGCTTCATCTTTTGCTCCCAAAATAACGCAAAAAATTAAACAAAAATTTCCAAACTTAAGCCTTAAATCATCCAATGATCCCAAGGAAAATAAACAGGAAATTATTATTGAAGATTCGGCTGTCATTGACGTGGTAAAAAAATCTTCTCCGGCAGTTGTGAGCATCATAATTACCAGAGAAGTGCCGAACATATCAAACTATTTCGATGATTTTTTCAGTCCATTTTTTGGCGAAAACGATTTTAATAGAAACAACAATGGCAATGACGACAATACAAAACAGGAAGTTGGCGGCGGTAGCGGATTTTTTATAACCGATGATGGTTTAATTATGACTAACAAACATGTTGTGAAAGATTTGAAAGCCGAATATACGGTATTAACTAACGATGGTAAAAAATATCCAGCTAAAATTTTAGCACGTGATCCGATCAGGGATGTTGCAATCATAAAAATCGAAGGCCAAAATTTCCCGACTCTTTCTTTGGGGGATTCAGATTCTTTGCAAATAGGCCAAACTGTCATTGCAATCGGCAATTCTTTGGGAGAATTTTCAAATTCAGTGAGTCGGGGAATTGTTTCCGGTCTTAAGCGGACAGTCAATGCCGGCTCTGGTTTTGGCGATACAGAAAGATTGACAGATATAGTCCAGACAGACGCAGCCATTAATCCTGGCAATTCCGGAGGGCCGCTATTAGACATCCAAGGCAATGTGATCGGTATAAACGTAGCAGTGGCTCAGGGAGCGGAAAATATCGGCTTTGCTTTGCCGGTTAATCAAACAAAAAGGCTTATTGAACAGGCTAAAGGCGGAGCCAAGATTACAATTCCATTTTTGGGGGTGCGCTATATCGCTATAGACGATTCAGTACAGAAAGAAGCGCAATTACCTTTTAATTATGGAGTATTAATTATGCGGGGCAACAAAATGACTGATTTAGCTGTCATTCCAGGATCTCCAGCTGACAAAGCAGGTTTGATTGAAAACGACATTATTTTAGAAATCAACGGCAAAAAAATAAATTCCGACAATCAATTGGGAGATGCTATCCAAAAATATAATGTTGGCGACACAATTACTTTGAAAATTTGGCACAAGGGCGAAACAAAAGAAATAAAAGTCAAACTGGAAGAAAGCAACCAAAAGTAAGCAAGAAACAAAAAACAAGAAACAATAACCAAACAAATCACAAAATTCAATTTTCAAAATAAAAAATGGTTTGATTATTGAAATTTGGTCATTGGATATTGTTTGCCCGCTTCGACTCGCCTTCGGCTTGTCGATGGCGAGGCGGGGTGCTTGTAGCTTGGTTATTGGTAATTAATAGCTTATGGACATAAATAGGTTTACAATGAAGAGTCAGGAGGCGCTGCGCAAATCGCAGGAATTTGCGCTTTCACTCGGCCAGCAGCAAGTAGATGTTTTTCATTTGCTGTATGCTCTGATAGGCCAAGAAGGTTCCATAGTTCCGACTGTGCTTGGAAAAATAGGAGCTGATATTGAAAAAATAAAAAACGAAACATTGCAAGAAGCAAATAAATATCCGAAAGCAGCGACTGGAATTTTAGGACAAATATTTATCACACCGACGCTTTTGCAAATTCTTGATCAAGCCGAAAGAGAAATGGAAAGAATGGGGGACGATTTTGTTTCCACAGAACATCTTCTGCTGGCTGTTCTTATTTTCAATTCTCCGGCTAAAAAAATTCTTGAAACAAGCGGCGTTACCTACGAAGCAACACTGCAAATCCTTTCAGAACTCAGGGGTTCGCAGCGTGTCGATTCTCCTGAGCCGGAAGGAAAATTTCAGGTTATTGATAAATACACCATAAATCTGACTAGTTTGGCGCGCCAAGATAAACTTGATCCGGTTATTGGCCGTGATGAAGAAATTCGCCGAGTGATGCAGGTTCTGAGCCGTCGGACAAAAAATAATCCGGTTATAATCGGTGAAGCCGGAACAGGCAAAACAGCTATTGTGGAAGGCTTGGCGCAAAGAATTGTTTCCGGCGATGTTCCGGAAACTCTCAAAGACAAAGAAATCATTTCTCTTGATCTGGGCTCGCTTTTGGCTGGAGCTAAATTCCGGGGAGAATTTGAAGACAGACTGAAGGCTATTCTTAAGGAAACCGAAAGAGCTGCTGGAAAATATATTGTTTTTATCGATGAACTGCATACTTTGGTCGGCGCTGGCGCAACTGAAGGCTCTTTGGATGCTTCTAATATGCTTAAGCCAGCCCTGGCTCGCGGCAATTTGCGGACAATCGGGGCTACGACTACAAAAGAATATCAAAAATATATCGAAAAAGATGCAGCCTTGGAAAGAAGGTTCCAGCCAATTTTGGTAGATGAACCTTCAGCTGAAGACTGTGTGGCAATCCTGCGTGGCATAAAAGAAAGATATGAAATTCATCATGGCGTAAAAATTACCGACGAAGCCATTCAGGCGGCTGTTAATTTTTCCAAAAGATATATTGCTGACAGATTTTTGCCGGATAAAGCAGTGGATCTGATTGACGAGGCAGCTTCGGCGCTCAGGATGCAAATTGATTCTATGCCGATTGAAATTGACCAAATGGAAAGAAAAATCCGCCAATTGGAAATAGAAAAGAAAGCTATTCAAAAAGATAAAGCTAAAGATTCCCGCAAGAAAATATTACAAATAAACAAACAATTGGCTGAACTCAAGGAAAAATCCAACAGCCTGACTTTGCAATGGAAGACTGAAAAAGACCTCATAACCCATAGCCGGCAACACAAAAAAGACATTGACAAGTTGAAATCAGAAGCGGAAGTTGCAGAACGCAAGGGCGAACTCGACAAAGTTGCTGAAATTCGCTATGGCAAAATCCCACAATTGGAAAAAAGGATCAAAGAAGAAGAAAAAAAATTAAGCAAGATCCAAAAAGAAAGTTCTATTTTAAAAGAAGAGGTAACCGAGGAAGATATAGCCAGAGTAGTTTCTCGCTGGACCGGCGTGCCAGTTTCAAAAATGATGGAAAGCGAAATGGAAAAATTGGCTCACATGGAAGCAGAGTTAGAGCAAAAAGTTATTGGCCAAGAAGAAGCCATTAAATCAATTGCTAATGCCATAAGAAGATCGCGGGCTGGAATTTCGGAGGAGAATCGACCGATAGGATCCTTTATATTCTTGGGTCCAACCGGAGTGGGCAAAACAGAGCTGGCTAAAACATTGGCGGAGTTTTTGTTCAATGATTCAAAATCGCTTATTCGCTTGGATATGAGTGAATATATGGAATCGCACTCTACGGCCAAAATGATAGGCTCGCCTCCAGGTTATGTTGGTTATGACGAAGGGGGACAGCTTACAGAAATGATTCGCCGCCGTCCATATAGTGTCATTCTTTTTGATGAAATAGAAAAAGCACATCCGCAAGTTTTTAATATTCTTCTGCAAATTTTGGATGACGGAAGGCTGACTGATTCCAAGGGACGAATCGTAAATTTTAAAAACACAGTTATTATCATGACATCCAATGTCGGCAGTGATATTATTTATAAAATGGGATCATTTGGATTTCAGGCAGAAAGGCAGGATAATGTGGCTGATGAAGAAGAAATGCGGACCAAAATCCAATCAATTCTCAAAGAACAATTCAAGCCGGAATTTCTCAACCGCATTGATGACATCATAATTTTTCATCCACTTAGCAAGAAGGTTCTGGAAAAAATCGTGGAACTTCAGATCGGATTAGTGCAGAAACGCTTGGCAGAAAAAAATATTAAACTAAAAATATCTGCCGAAGCTAAAATGTATCTGACCCAGAAAGGTTATGATCCGATTTATGGCGCCCGACCGCTTAAAAGAATAATCCAAAATGAAATTCTGGATGAATTAGCTTTGCAAATACTTGAAAAAAGAGTAGCTCAAGGAGAATCGGTAAATGTAAGAGTTGAAAATGGGAAGATTGTTTTTAAGAAATAAATATCGCAGGATTTTTGGTACATAAAAGCAGGCAATAAAAACAATAATCTTTGTTATTTTCAGAAGCTTGTTTTTAATTATATAAAAGAACGCGGATGGAATTCTTTAATTTGAACACCAAAAAGTCTTTGGTTGTTTTTTGTTGCCAAAAAGCTCGTTATAAGCTATTATTTATGTATATTGAAGTAATTATTATTTAAAAATCCAAAAGCTATTTATGCGGGAAGATATTTTGCAAACAAAAATTGAAAAACTGGAAAATATTAAAAAAAGCGGCATGGATCCTTATCCGGAAAAATCCGAGCGGGATTTTAGCAATGCTGAAGCTGCGGAAAAATTTGATGAAATAGGAAATAAAAAGATAACTTTAGTCGGCAGAATCAGATCACTTCGACCGATGGGTGGCAGTGCTTTTGCGCACATTGAAGATGAAAGCTCTAAAATGCAGCTTTTTTTCAACAAAGCCAACCTGCCGGAAAATTTGTTTGAACTTTTTGTGAAAAATGCGGAACTGGGTGACTTTGTGGAGGTTAGTGGTGAACTTTTCAAAACTAAAACCGAAGAAAAAACTTTGAAAGTGACTGATTGGAAAATGCTCTCCAAAAACATCCGTCCGATTCCGACTGAACATTTTGGCATTAAAGATGAAGAAGAACTTTTGCGTCGGCGCTATCTTGATCTCATGACAAATCCGGAAACGCGCGAACTTTTCAAAAAGAAAAATATCTTTTGGCAAACAGTGCGTAACTTTTTAGCCAAAAAGGGATTTTTGGAAGTGCAAACTTCAGTTTTTGAACATGTGCCGGGCGGCGCTGAAGCTGAACCATTTAAAACCCATTATAATGCTCTGGATCAGGATTTTTTTATGCGCATTTCTTTGGAATTGCCGCTTAAGCGTCTTTTGGTGGGCGGGTATGAAAAAGTTTTTGAAATCGGCCGGGTTTTCCGCAATGAAGGCATGGATCGAGATCACTTGCAGGAATTTGATCACATAGAATTCTATTGGGCCTATGCAGACCTCAGGAAAGGCATGAAATTTTCGGAAAAAATGTTCAAAGAAATTGTTTTTAGAGTTTTGGGCCAATATGAACATGAATATGAAGGAGAAAAAATAAATTGGAATGCCAAATTTCCAATTGTTGATTATTTCACAGAATTCAAAAAAGAAACTGGAATTGATTTGAATAAAAATGTCACTGTTGAAGAACTAAAAAAGAAAGCGGATGAGCTCAACATCAAATATGAACCGGAATATAGCAAAGGAAGAATGATTGATACAATTTATAAAAAAACTATCCGTCAAAAATTGGTTCAACCTTGTTTTTTGGTCGGACATCCTCTGGAAGTTTCGCCGCTGGCCAAAACTGATCCGAAAAAACCCAAGAAAGTTTTACGTTTTCAACTGATTGCCGGACGCAGCGAACTTTGCAATGCATTTGCGGAACTTAATGATCCAATCGAGCAAAAGAAACGTTTTGAAGAGCAAATGCAAGCACGGGCAGCGGGCGACAAAGAAGCGCAAATGATGGACGAAGATTTTGTCGAGGCTTTGGAATATGGTATGCCGCCTGCTTTCGGTCTCGGATTTTCCGAACGATTTTTTTCTTTCCTTATGAACAAATCGATCCGCGAGTGTGTCATTTTCCCGCACATGAAAACCAAGGACTAAATTAAAATTTAAAACTAAAAAATATGCCCAGCAGTGAAATTTTGACTGGGCTTCGCCCGAAAAATATTAGAGTAAAAAAAATAATCAGATCAATAATATAAATCTAGAATTTTGATACTATATTTTGAAAAATAATGTCAAAATTCTACTGCTGGGTATGCAATGCAAAAAAGAACAAAATTTGGAAAACTGCTCTTGCAGCTATCCGGATTGTCCCCGAAAAGGCATGTGCTGCGAATGCGTGGCACATCACCGGATTAAAAATGAAATTCCAGCCTGCTTTTTTCCAATAGAAGCCGAAATGGAAACGATGAATGATCGTTCTATGGATAATTTCATTAAATCTCGGGAAAAACACAAACAACAAGTAGCCGAAATCGAAAATTGAGTTTAAAAAATAAAACAAAAATATGTTAAAAAAATGCGCTTTGTTTATTCGCGGGTGCATTCGGATGCGGACAATGATTATTGTTCTGATTTTGCTAGTGACAGTCTATGTTTTTAAAAATAAATTTGAAGAAATATCTAATTTACAAATTGTGCAAGAAAGCCGGCAGAGTGGAGCTCTTTTTTACCTGGAAGGCATTTGGGGGAAAATGAAAAATTTTCAAAGAATGAACGAGGGGCGGATGCAAAGAACAAGTGAACTTTTTGAAAATGCAAAAACTTTTCGGGAGAAATCAGGACTCTTTTCAATTAAAGTTCCGGAGAAATGGATTGTGGTTTCTGAGGAAGGAGCAAACGGCGGTCAAATTGTCAAAGTTGTCATTGAGAGTCCGCTGTTTTCCGAACGCAGGGAAGGAGGAAGCATTTTTTATGATGATGGTGCGCAATTGACCAGTCAGGTTGTGCGTGGCGAACAGTCAAGCGCAAAACTTGCAGATGGCGGACATGGAAAAATGCTCATAAGAAGCGGCAATGTCAATGTGTTGAATCAAAATACAAAATACCATATCATTCAGGAAGAAAACGTGAAAAAAGGAGAAATTTTCGATGCGCATATCGTTTATAACGGAAACACATGCAATGTTCGCTTGGTTGATAATCCGCAAATATTCATCGGTAGTGAGTTTTCTTTTCAGGAAATTTTGGCTTCATTGGAATTTAATAAATAAGAATAAATTGGGAATATGGCAAAGAAAATATCTGTAAAAAACAGAAATAAAAAAGGTTTTGTCGGAGGCCTGGTTAGCATCCTCGTGTCAATTCTTATTATATTGATGATTTATTTCTTGTGGCAGAAATTTTCAATGAAAAATTTACAAAAAACAACGGAGAAGGCGGCGCAAGATGCCGGAATTGAAATTAATGCTCAAAATATGTCGCCCCATGGGCAAGTTGACGCTGTGCGCGATATGGTGGGAAAAGTTCAGGATAAGGAAAATGCCAAAATAAAAGAAGAACTTGAAAAAGAATTATAATATTATCTTTACCCAGTTAAATAAGTTTTAATTTTTTATTCAAAAATTAAAACTTAAGATTTGAAAGGTGTATTTATTCGTGACTGGGCAAACAATGTTAAATAATAAATTATAAATAAGTTGTTTTTCCAAAAGAAATTCAAATCTTATTTAACGGGGTGAATGAGAAAATATTATTTAATCATTATTTTTTTCATTCTGGTTTTGCTGGGGATTATTATCGGAGCACGGGTCATCAGCGGAGAAGACGATTGGATTTGCCAGAATGGAGAATGGATAAAACATGGACATCCAGATTTGCCAAAACCGCAAGCTTCTTGCGAGAAATAGCTTGAAATATCTGTTTTTTAATGTTGTAATATATATACAGTCCGTAGCTTAGTGGAAGAGCGGCTATCTAGGGTGATACGGGGAATTATTGACTGATCAAAATCATTTTTCAGCCAATATACTCCGTGTGATAGCAGGGTACGCTGGTTCAATTCCAGCCGGATTGTCCATAAAAACACATCCTGGATGTGTTTTTACGATGGCTGGAATTGAACAGGAAAGGGGTCGGGAAAACCTGGGTTTTTCCGGGGCGGAATTATTCAAACCGATGGGTTTGAAAGCGCAGTCCTGATAAATCGGGACGAGCAGTGAAATTTCCAGCCGGATTGTCCATAAAAACACATCTTAGATGTGTTTTTACGATGGTTAAAATTTATATTTAAATTACGGATGGAATTAAACTTTTATTTCTTGCGTCCAAGCTTATTTAAGGGTAATATAAAGGCATAAAAAGGAAATTAAATTCACCCTGTTAAATAAGCTTATTCTAATAAGCTTAAGATTTGACGAAAAGGGAGTTTTATAATTTCAAAATATTTATAAAAATTTATTACAAATAAGTTGCTTTTCAATAAGAGAAGTCAAATCTTATTTAACAGGGTAAATGCTAGATATAAAATTCATCAGAGAAAATGAGGACGAAGTCAAAAAAAATTGCCAGAATCGTAATGTCAAATGCGACATAGATCAGCTTCTAAACTTGGACAGAAGCCGGCTTGAGCTCATAAAAAAAATAGAAGATCTGCGGAATGAAAAAAATAAATTGAATGAAGTTATAAAATCAGTCGAGAACAAGGCCGCTATCATTGAAAAAGGAAAAGTTATCAAGGAACAAATAGAAAATTTGGAGCCGAAACTGGCTGCAATTGAAAAAGATTTTGAAGCACTGTTGCTCGCGGTTCCCAATATGACTCATCCAGATGTAAAAGTCAGCAGCAACGAAGAGGATAATCCCGTTCTGGAAGTTGTAAAAGAGCCAATCAAATTTGATTTTGAACCCTTGGACCATGTTCAAATTGCAAAAAATCTGGATCTTATTGATTTTGAAAGAGGCGCAAAAATAAGCGGAGCCAAATTCTATTATCTTAAAAATGAAATGGTTTTTTTAGAACAAGCGCTCATTAATTATGTCTTGGATATTGCAGCTAAACATGGATTTGTTCCTTTTATGACTCCAGACTTAGCCAAAAAAGAAGTTTTGGAAGGATTAGGTTTTAACCCTCGTGGAGAAGAAACACAAATTTATAACATCGAAGATTCTGATTTGAGTCTTATCGGAACATCTGAAATTACTATGGGCGGCTATCATATGAATGAAGTGATTGATGAAAAAGATCTGCCGAAAAAATATGTGGCTCTTTCTCATTGCTATCGGACTGAAGCCGGCGCCTATTCCAAATTTTCCAAAGGAATTTTCCGTGTTCATCAGTTCACTAAAGTGGAAATGTTTCAATATGTTTCGCCGGAAAAATCGGAAGCTGCTCACCAGGAAATTTTGGCCATTGAAAAAGAAATTTTTCAGAGTCTCGGTATTCCTTTTAGAATCATTGACCATTGCACGGCTGACCTTGGCGGACCAGCCAGCCGAACATTTGATCTGGAAGCTTGGATGCCGGGAAAACCCAATAAAGAAGGTACAATGGGCGATTGGGCGGAAATAACTTCAACTTCCAACTGCACAGACTATCAATCTCGCGGCTTGAATATTAAATATAAAAATGCTGACGGTCAAAGGGAATATGTGCACATGCTGAACGGCACAGCTGTGGCCACAACCCGAGCGCTGATTGCTGTTTTGGAAAACTATCAGCAGGCTGACAGTAGCGTTGTGATTCCCGAAGTCCTGCGTAAATTCATGCCGGGGAATCAATCAATTATTTCCAGAAAATAATTGATCAGTATAAAGTATTTTGTATTATGTATGAAAAAGAAAAATTATGTTGCAAAAAGATATTGAAAAAGTACTCATATTTATTGCTGAAAAGCTGAATAATGCAAAAATAAATTGGTTATTAATTGGGAGTAGTAATCTGGCATTGCAGGGAGTGCCTTTAGAACCGAATGATGTTGATATATCAGTAGGGATTTCTGATTATAATAAAATAAAGAATATTTTCAATAAATACAAAACATTAAGCGGTACAACATTAAAGAATAAAGAAGCTGAAGAAGTTACCTATTTAATTAAAGGAGTTAAAGTTCATTTTTGTTTTGAATATGATCATGGATTTTTTAATAAATTCTTGAAAAATAATGATAAATTAAAAATAAAAATCGGGTCAGTTGATATTTTTTGCAATTCATTAGTAGGAGAAATTGAGGCATATACTCATTTAGACAGGAAAGAAAAAGCTGAAAGTATAAGTAAATTTTTAAAAACTGAAATTAAATAAACATGAAAAATTTGCAAAATTTCAGAAGAAATTGACAAAATTGTAAAAATTATGAAAGTAATCTTTTTAGGCACAAACAGCTGGAATTCGGCTAATGGAAATAACACAATATGCACGTTATTGGAAACAGAGAAATTTTATGTGGTTTTTGATGCCGGCGATGGTATTCATAAGATTGATAAGTATATAAAAACAAACAAACCAATTATTATTTTTATTAGCCATCTGCATTTTGATCATATAATTGGTTTTCATGTTTTTCCGAAGTTTAAGTTTAAAAATGATGTAATAATTATTTGCCCAAAAGGAACAAGGAAGATTTTAAAGAACATTATTGGCAAACCATTTACTGCCCCCTTGGAGGATAGGAGTTTCAAAGTAACTATAAAAGAAGCTGACGAAGGAGTTTATGTGTCACCAATTGATTTTGAATGCAGAAAGATATTTCATGCTGATTTGTGTTTCGGATATCGTCTTTCTGTGGAAAAAAAGATCATTGCCTATTTATGTGATACAGGAGAATGTAAAAATTTTGGAGTGCTTGCAAAGGACGCTGATGTTGTCATTACTGAAAGTTCTTTACGATTAGGATTTAGCAATGAGAAATGGGGTCATCTTAATCCGGAAGAGGCAGCGTATTTAGCAATGAAGAGCGGGGCGAAAAAGCTTGTTCTGACTCATTTTATCCCGGAATATTATAATAATGATGCAAAAAAGAATCGAGCAGAAATAGTGGCAAGAAGGGTATTTAAAAATACAATATGCGCCAAGGATAATTTGGTTGTAAAAATATAGAGATATGGAAAATAAAATTTTAAAATTTCCAGAGGGGTTTTTGTGGGGAGCGGCAACTAGCGCGCATCAGGTTGAGGGTGGAATGAAAAATAACTGGACAGAGTGGGAGAAGAATAATGCCGAGAAGCTAGCTAAGAATGCCAAGAAAAAATGGGCAAAATGGCAACAGGAAAAATTTCCCGAAATGTTTGATCCTCAAAACTATATTTCCGGAAAGTGCTGTGATCACTACAATCTTTTTGAAAAAGATTTTGATTTAGCAAAGACCGGTGGGCACAATGCGCATCGCTTTTCGATTGAGTGGTCACGAATCGAGTCGGAAGAAGGGAAATTTGATGAAAAAGAAATTGAACATTATAGAAACGTTATAAAAGCCTTAAGAGAACGTGGAATGGAACCATTTGTAACTCTTTGGCATTGGACAGAGCCGATCTGGTTCCAAGAAAAAGGTGGATGGGCAAATAAAGAATCAATTGAATATTTTTCCAGATTTGCTAAAAAAGTTGTCAGGGAATATAAGGACGTGGTGAAATTCTGGATTGTTGTGAATGAACCGAATGTCGGATTGGGATTCGGATATTTTTTGGGTTCACAGCCGCCAGGAATAAAATGCCCCAGAAAATTTCTGAAAGCATATTTTAATATGCTCAAAACATACAAAAGAATATATGCCGAAATTCATGGGATAGATCCCGAAGCTAAAGTTGGTCACGCTCTTAGCTTTATGGTCTATCAATCATCGTTGTGGTCAATGGTTGCAAAAGCGCTGATTTTTTTTCCAGAATATTTCAGTAAATATTTTGCCAGAAAAACAATACAGCATGTTGATTTCATCGGCTGCAACTATTACAAAAATTTCACGATTTCTCTACAAAAGAAAAAGTTATCCGAAAATGAAAGGAATGATTTAGAATGGCCAATATATCCCAAAGGAATATATGACACATTAATGAGTTTAAAAAAATATAATTTGCCGATATATATTACAGAAAATGGTTTAGCTGATGCGGATGATGCCAAGAGGCCAAAATATATTAAAGACCATTTAATGTGGGTTAATAAAGCTATTGCAGAGGGGGCTGACGTTCGAGGGTATTTTTATTGGTCACTTATGGATAATTTTGAGTTTCCAGATATCAGGGGTTTTTGGCCTAGATTTGGACTCATTGAAATAGATTACAAAACTCTGGAAAGAAAACCACGGAAAAGTTTTTATGAATACACTAAGATTTGCAAAAATAATTCAGTTGAGGTAGGATAGTTTTTTATGTTAATAGGATTTTCCACCAAATGTTTGAAAAATTGCAACCGCTTTGCGCCGGAGACTTTTGATGTTTTTCGAAAAATAGGCTGCAATGCAATTGAAATTGCGTGGCGGCATAATCTTGATGAATTTGAAAAAATTTCTATGATTAAACCGTATGATCTCAAAGGTTTCAAATACATTTCTATTCATACGCCGTCCTTTTATAGGTTTAATGAAACTGAAATTGTGGATATATTACAGAAAATAAGTGAAGTACATAAAAAACTCAAATTCAACGCGGTAATTATTCACCCCTATGAAACAATGAATTTTGATATTTTTCGTCAATTTGATTTGCCTTTTAAAGTTGAAAATATGGACTGGAAACAAGATTTTGGAAAGTACACGGATAGTTTGGAGGACATTTTTTCTAAATTCGATGTGCCGATGGTTTTGGATCTCAATCATTGCTATACCAATGATCCATCAATGCTTTTGGCGCGTGATTTTGCGGAAAATTTCGGTGGCCGGATTGAAGAGATTCACGTTAGCGGTTTTGAAAAACTGCATGAACCTTTGTTTAAAACTAAACAAACAGAAATTTTGCAAGCGATTCCAGACAAAAGATTACCGATAATAATTGAGAGTGGATGTGAAAATATTGAAGAAGCCAAAAAAGAATTTGAATATGTCAAAAATTTTTTGATGAATTAGGGAATCTTTGCTAACTGTTGAAAAGTATAGTAAAAATTGGCTTATTTAAGCACAAAAAAGCATGTATTTTGTGGCTAAATTATTTTTAGGCCAAGACTTGACAGGAATTTAAGTAGTTGTTACAATGGACAGGCAATGAAAAAGCAGGTGTTTGACTTAATTTATTAATTGAAACATCGCCGCAAAAAACTTGAATATTTAAAACTCGGGGGCGTAGTCACGTGGTGAGCGAAGCGAACTTTACGTGATGAAAAATACATCCTTTTGCATATAAAAATGTGCGTGAGGATGTGTTTTTTGTTCATTGAACATGACGATAGACCTTCGGTGTAGTCGGTGGAGTTAGAGGTAACTTTACATGATGTTTGCCGAAGTGATCTATCGTTTAAATATATTGGCAGTCGGGGAAAGTTTAGGAAACGAGAATAATTGGTTTAGCCTCCAATTTTCCTCCTTTCATCCGTCTTTAAAAGAGGCAAAAGTGTACACACTACCTAAAACCGTCCTCTCCCGACTGGCTACGGCAACTGAGAAAAAAGATCAGGCGCGTTGGAGTCTCTTTTCTTGAATAAGTGGGTAAGTCTTGATAAAATCCCTCTCAGTTGCCGATCAAAATTAAAAAGTATGACAGCCTAGGTTAGTAAAGGCTTTCCTGTTAATAGTCCATTAAATGGGTCGGAAAGTAACACTAAGCTGTCATACCTACGTATAACTTCAAAGAAGTTAAGAAAAATTTAACATAATTTTTCTTCATCACTTTGCAGTTATGGACAGTAATTTAAAAATTGAATGACAGAACTAATCGCAACTTATTGCGGTTAGTCCTTTAATAGTCTGTCGCTTACGCGCGACAGACCTAGTTGTTTATCTGAGCTTATACGTTTTAGCATTTCCCGTTAAATGAAATGCAATCCAAATCTATTTTTATTGATTGCGTAAAATCATGCTTCGCATGATCACGCGATTCTAATAAATGTAGCTAAAATTTTCTTAGGAAATTTTTAGACATTTATTGAGAGTTTGATCCTAGCTCAGGATGAACGCTGGCGGCGTGGATAAGGCATGCAAGTCGAGTGGGTTTAGGCCCACGGCAAACGGGTTAGTAATGCATAGGAACATCCCTTGAAGTCGTGAATAATTCGGAGAAATCCGGAATAATACACGATGTGCTCTAAGGAGTAAAGATTTATCGCTTCAAGAATGGCCTATGTCCTATCAGCTTGTTGGTGGTGTAAAGGACTACCAAGGCTATGACGGGTAGGGGGTGTGAGAGCATGGCCCCCAACATTGGAACTGAGACACTGTCCAAACTCCTACGGGAGGCTGCAGTCGAGAATATTCGTCAATGCCCGAAAGGGTGAACGAGCGACGCCGCGTGCAGGATGAAGGCCCTTGGGTTGTAAACTGCTTTTCTTTGGGAAAAATTTCGATGATGGTACCAAAGGAATAAGAGGTTACTAACTCTGTGCCAGCAGTAGCGGTAATACAGAGACCTCAAGCGTTATCCGGATTTATTGGGCGTAAAGAGCGGGTAGGTTGTTATGTTAGTCAGATGTCAAATCCCCCGACTTAATCGGGGAACTGCATTTGAAACGGCATAACTAGAGGATGTGAGAGATCTATGGAACTCATGGTGTAGCAGTGAAATGCGTTGATATCATGAGGAACACCAAAGGCGAAGGCATTAGATTGGCACACTCCTGACACTGAGCCGCGAAAGCGTGGGTAGCGAATGGGATTAGATACCCCAGTAGTCCACGCCCTAAACTATGCATATTAGGCATTGAGAGTATCGACCCTTTCAGTGTCGTAGCTAACGCGTTAAATATGCCGCCTGGGAAGTACGGCCGCAAGGCTAAAACTCAAAGGAATAGACGGGGATCCGCACAAGTAGAGGATCATGTGGTTCAATTCGATGGTAAGCGAGAAACCTCACCAAGGTTTGAAACTAGGCTGCAAGCCCCAGAAACGGGGTCGCCTTCGAGGGTGCCTAGCAGGTGCTGCATGGTCGTCGTCAGCTCGTGTCGTAAGATGTTCCGTTAAGTCGGGAAACGAGCGCAACCCCTGTCGTGTGTTTTATATGTCACACGATACTGCCCAGACTTTTGAACGGTAGTTCAAAAGTCAAATTCGAAATTTGAATCTCGAAATTAGAAACAATATTAAAAATCAAAAAAATAAATTCGAAACTGTTTTGAATTTATAATTTTGAAAATTAGAATTTGTTTAGGATTTCGAATTTAGTGTTTTGGATTTCTTTTGCTCTAACGAGCAAAAGTCTGGGAGGAAGGAGGGGATGACGTCAGATCAGCATGGCCCTTTGACACCTTGGGCAACACACGTGGTACAATGGCCGGTACAGAGGGTTGCCAAGTCGCGAGACGGAGCCAATCCCAAAAAACCGGTCCCAGTTCGGATAGGAGTCTGCAACTCGACTCCTTGAAGCCGGATTTACTAGTAATCGGGGATCAGAACGCCCCGGTGAATACGTTCTCGGATCTTGTACTCACAATAAAAGCGCCGAGCAGTGTATTATTCAAGAGAGTTAAAATCTCTCCCTCCGATTCGTTTGTCGGAGCGTAGTTGAAAGGTAGTCGCGTTTCGCAAGGAACGCGGTGAAGGACCTGGAAACAAAATGCAGTCCAATTAAAAAAAGGTGATATTGACCTTTGGATAGGTGGTGAGCATAGGGAAAATATCAAAAAAGCCTATTGGAATGTATGGAATGGAATAGTGCATAACCTCGGGAGATCTGGTGCTGTTATAGTTCTATGGTATAATAGAATTATATAATGAAACTTACGCAGCGTCAGAAGTCAGCTGAGTCATAGTAATCCCGATTTATCGGGACAAGGACTCACTCAATTCATATGGAAAAGATAACACCAAATTATGTTGTTGGTCTTGTGGATGGAGAAGGAAGTTTTACAGTCTATGTGAAAAATCCTGATTCCAAAAAGCAAGTCAAGCGTAGAACAAAAGTTGAACCGAGATTTTTTCTAAAACTCATTGAGAAAGACAAAAAAATTCTCTATGAACTCAGGAAATTTTTCGGATGCGGCAATGTGTATTTCCAAAAAGATACACGAGCCAATCATCAAAATTGTTATCGCTATGAAGTAGCCAACAGACATGATTTGGAAACAAAAATCATTCCATTTTTCAAAAGTAATTCTTTAAGATTACGCTCAAAGAATGGTGACTTTGAAATTTTTTGCAGAATTTTTAAGATGATTATGAAAAATGATCATTTCACTGATTCGGGGCTTAGAAGAATATTCGCGCTCAAGCAAAAAATGCATTGAGCTCGCGTAGTGCGGGAAATTCGCATGCTACGTGGGAACATCAATTCTTAGTTTCAAGAAGATAATCGCCCGTCACACCAAGAGAGTCGGTAATACCCAAAGGCCCCGCGTTAAAACGGGGACAACGGTAGGATCGATGATAAGGGTGAAGTCGTAACAAGGCATCCGTAGCGGAAGCTGTGGATGGATCACCTCCTTTCTAGGGAGTTAAGGTGAAGCTCTGAATTTATTCAGAGATAATCTATTGGTCTTTTGCCAACTTCGGTTGGTAATCAAATTCGGATAACACAACTTGAGGACTAGCCACAATAGCTTACGATTAGCCATTTTTTGGCATCTCGTATCTTTTGTAGATCAAAGAAACTGTAATTATTATTGCAGTTTTTTTGTTTATGAAAAATGAAAAAATGAGTCGTGA
>Ga0116157_10001373_pt1 | contig 24512 bp, 21 predicted proteins | sample AD_UKC048_MetaG_FD_89882 | JGI IMG/M metagenome (GOLD analysis project Ga0116157, IMG submission 89882) | Active sludge microbial communities of municipal wastewater-treating anaerobic digesters from USA - AD_UKC048_MetaG | ecosystem: Engineered > Bioreactor > Anaerobic > Digestate | place: USA... | reverse complement strand
GACGAATCGCACCGTCTTTAAAAATGGCGATATCTGTGGTGCCACCGCCAATATCAACAACACATACGCCTAATTCTTTTTCATCATCAGTCAGCACTGCATAACTGGAAGCCAACTGCTCTAAAATAATATCTTCAACTTCTAGACCGCAGCGACGAATACATTTTTCGATGTTTTGCGCTGCATTTACCGCACAAGTAACCAAATGCACTTTAGCTTCAAGGCGCACGCCCGACATACCCAACGGTTCTTTCACACCATCTTGATCGTCGATCAAAAACTCTTGCGGCAAAATATGGAGTATTTTTTGATCAGCAGGAATCGCAACAGCTTGCGCAGCATCAATCACACGCTCTAAATCCTGCGGAAAAACTTCACGGTCGCGAATTGCCACAATACCGTGAGAATTCAAACTCCGAATATGGCTACCCGCGATACCGGCGTAAACAGAATGAATTTGGCAACCGGCCATCAACTCTGCTTCTTCAACCGCGCGTTGAATCGACAATACGGTCGATTCGATATTCACTACCACGCCTTTTTTCAAACCGGTTGAACGATGCGAGCCAATGCCTGCGATTTCTAAAATACCTTCAGGCGTAATAGCGCCAACGATAGCAACAACCTTGGATGTTCCAATATCCAGGCCTACGATCATTTTGTTGTCACTACTACTTGCCATTAGGTCAACCTCATTCATCCGATCTTCAAGCTGGAAGACCACTTTTATTTTTATACCGCAGCCACTTCAGTAAATTATTTTGTTGGGATGTTTATTTCAGACTTCAGGTACTTTTTTGCCATCTCAGAATCAGGCATCCACTGCACTGAAACACCGTTGGAATACCTTACGTCTATCGTTTTCACATCGCCCCAAACACTGCTTAAAAATTTATCGTATACAGTAACAAATCTACGCAATTTTTCCATCACTTCTTCACGTCCAATTGCGATTTCTTTATCATTTTTTAGTGTTAGTCGCCAAGATTTTTTGTTATCGCACTTTAATGCCACTATTTCGAGTCCGCGCGACCTTAAGAGTGTCGATAAATCTTGATATTGCTGCATAATTTCACGCGCATTTATTTCGTTTCCCTGCAACCAAGGTAAGCCTAAAAGCTTATCTGTTTCAGTTACGCGGATGATTTCACCGCGCTGATTTAAAAATCCATTTGCATCCCATCTTGCAATAGGAGTTTGCTCAGCAATTTTCACTACAAGCGTATCTGGCCAGCGGCGACTCAAATAAACATGATCTACCCAAGGGTCTTGTTCAAGCTCACTCTTCAATCGGCCTAAATTTAACTGTAAAAAATCACCGTCGATTTCTTTTTCAATTAATTCCATGGCTCGATCTTTTGGTAAAAACTGAAACTGCCCCTCTACCGCAACACTTTTTAGGGGACGCTCCAACAATCGCGTTACAGGTTCAGTCGCAAAATACGCAATGCCCGCAAACGAGGACAAGAGCAAGAATAAACCCAAGCCACGATAAATTATTTTGCGCGAAACCTTAGCCCTAACCTCGTCCACCGCACTCATCTTTCTGGATGATGATGCTTTAGCGCTGCCACCTTGCGGCGAAACCTTGTTATAGCCCCGCTCTCTGCGCAAATTAGACTCTGCACGCGGCAGAATAGGATCATCAAAAACTACACGACTACTTTTTTCAGTCTCTGCATTTCTGTTTGGCGTTACATTGCGCCCCAAAAGTCGGTTTTCTTTACGAACTTCCGTTTTTGCATCTACTTTTTTCGCACCGGCCGTTTTCTCACCGAAATTGTTCACTGGAACAGCATCGCGCGCGGTCAACTTTTTATCGCCAATGATAGAAGAGCGTACGCGCGGTTCACGACGTGGCTCATCTTGCATCAGCACGTCTCGTTCAAACAGGCGATTAGCGCCAACCAATCTGTCGGAAACGGGTGAACGCTCTAAATATGGCGGTATATTTTTCATGCGGATTGAGAAAATTCCATCACAAACCAGCACGCAAAATGGTCAACACCAATTCGCTAAAACTTAAACCCCGCGCTTTCGCTGCCATGGGCACCAAACTGTGACTCGTCATACCCGGCAAAGTGTTTACTTCAAGTAAATAAAAATTCATGTCTTTATCGGCCATCACATCAACTCTCCCCCAACCTTCGCAACCCACAGCATCAAATGCAGCTAGCGCAAGTTGTTTTAATTCAGCTTCCTTTTGTGCATCTAATCCGCAAGGGCAAATGTAGCGGGTGTCATTGGCAATATATTTCGCATTGAAGTCGTAAAAGGTATGGTCAGTTTCCAGTTTGATGGGAGGCAAAGCTTCACCATCGAGAATCGCTACCGTAAACTCGCTGCCGACGATTAGGCGCTCTGCGATAACACTGCCATCATACTTCGCTGCATTTTGAAAAGCGTCAGCCAAGTCTTGCGCAGTTTTTACGCGCGCCATACCAATACTTGACCCTTCATGGGCCGGCTTAACCATAACTTCGCCGCCTAAATCGGCGAGCACTTTTGCCCAATCATTCGCTGTGTTCAAAACGGCAAAATCCGGCGTTGATAAATTCACGCCGCGCCACAGTTGTTTAGTGCGCAATTTATCCATAGCCAAAGCCGATGCTTGCACACCACTGCCAGTAAACGGAATATTCAAATACTCAAGTACCGCTTGAATGCGGCCATCTTCTCCGCCCGCACCATGTAGCGCTAAAAAAGCACGATCAATTTTGGCGGCCTGAATATCGGCAATCGCATTAACACCCACATCAATCGCAACATGTTCGATGCCCGCTTCTTCAAGTGCAGCCACAACCGCGGCGCCGCTTTGCAAAGAAATTTCGCGCTCCGATGAGGTTCCACCCAACAAGACGCCAACGCGACCAAGTTGTTGTTTCAATTCTTCACTTACTGGTAATTTTACGGGTTGCATTTACGTCAATACCTCACTGCAAATTTCGTTTTGCTAATTCCGGCGATAAAACGCCGACATTGCCCGCACCTTGGGTAATCACAATGTCACCCGCGCGCACTAAATCTTTGATGACGTCTGGCACACCATCAACAGTTTCTACAAAAATCGGCTCGATGATTCCGCGCGCACGAATACTGCGGCACAAATGGCGGCTATCTGCACCGGGAATTGCATCTTCACCGGCGCTATAAACCTCCAACAAGATCAACGCATCAACCGTCGATAACACATCCACAAAATCTTCGTACAAATCGCGAGTACGCGTGTATCTATGCGGCTGATAAACCATCACCAATCTGCGATCTGGCCAACCATCGCGAACTGCGCGAACAATCGCTTGCACTTCACGCGGGTGATGACCGTAATCGTCAACCAACATTGCCTCGCCAGTTCCAACAGGAAAATTACCGTAAACCTGAAAGCGGCGACCAACACCTTGGAAATTTTCCAAGCCTTGCTGAATCGCTTCATCACTCAAACCTTCATCGGTAGCAACGGCAATTACCGCAGTAGCATTCAACACATTGTGAATACCGGGAATATGTAAGCGGATATGTAAAGGCTTTTCATAGCCGGGGCGAATCACATCAAATTCAGAATGCATCTGTGATTGCTTAACATTGATTGCGCGGAAGTCGTTACCTTCATTCAAACCATAGGTCAAAATGGGGCGCGAAATATCAGGCATGATGTCGCGAATCACAGGATCGTCGCCACACAAAACCGCAAGTCCGTAAAACGGCAAGTTGTGTAAGAATTCTATAAAGGTTTTTTTCAGCTTAGAAAAATCACCGCCATAGGTTTCCATATGGTCAGCATCGATATTGGTGACAATCGCAACCATGGGCTGCAAGTGTAAGAACGAAGCATCACTTTCATCCGCTTCCGCCACTAAATAACGGCTCGCACCCAATTGCGCATTGGTACCCGTACTGTTTACCAAACCGCCAATAATAAATGTCGGGTCTTGATCTGCCGCTGCAAGTATTGATGCCATTAAACTCGTAGTTGTAGTTTTACCGTGCGTACCCGCTACAGCAATACCGTGGCGATAACGCATTAACTCGCCTAACATTTCTGCCCTGCGGACAATCGGTATACGCGATTCGCGCGCTTGAATAATTTCAGGGTTACTATTGTTTACCGCGCTGGAATTTACGATGACATCTACACCAGCGATATTTTCTGCGGCATGACCAATAAATACCTTGGCACCTTTTTTCTCTAGGCGTTCAGTCACACTCGATGCTTTAAGGTCTGAACCCGAAATTTCATAACCCTGATTGATAAGCACTTCCGCAATACCACTCATACCTGCACCGCCAATACCAATAAAATGGATGCGGCGAATACGGCGCATTTCAGGGACTTCATAATATTCTTTGCAAAAATCTGGGGCCTTATCCACGGGCCACCTCCACACAAATAGTGGCAACGGTTTCTGCTGCTTGCGGTAACGCAAGCGAACGCGCATTGGTTGCCATAAGTTTTAAATTGGCGCGTTCATGCAATTGAGTTTGTAAGAGTGTTGCTAATTTCTCAGCGGTTAAATCTTGTTGTGCAATAGCCATACCGGCGCTGGCCCGCGTTAAAATTGCCGCGTTAAATGTTTGGTGATCATCAATTGCACTCGGCAAAGGAATCAACAAAGCCGCTACACCTGCAGCCATTAATTCACTCACGGTTAATGCACCCGCACGGCAAATAACAATATCGGCCCATGCATAGGCTGCTGCCATGTCATCCACAAACGCATCGACTTTTGCGTTAACTTGATGCTGCATATACATAGCAACCGTGGATTCAAGATGGTTTTTTCCCGCTTGATGGCGCACCATCGGGCGCTCAGTTGCCGGTAACATTGCCAAGGCTTGTGGCACTAATTCATTAATTGCTTTCGCACCCAAGCTGCCGCCCAATACCAATAAATGTAAAGGTTCTTTTTGCTCAGTGCGTTCGTCATAGCGCTGAGTAGGATTTGGTAAACTCGCAATAACTTGGCGAACAGGATTACCCACTGCTTGAGCATCGAGATTTGACTTACTAAATGCACCACTAAAGGCCGCCAACACACGCTGTGCTATTTTTGAAAGCAAACGATTAGTGGTTCCCGCAATAGCATTCTGTTCATGAATCACTAAAGGCTTACCAAGAAGTTTTGCAGCAACGCCGCCTGGACCAGAAGCAAAACCGCCAAACCCAATCACAACATCTGGTTTTATTTTTCTAATAATGGCTATGGCTTGCAACACTGCTAACACAATCAAAAATGGAGCTTTCAGCAAACCAATAACACCGCGACCACGCACACCTTCAACACGAATATGATGTAACGAAATCTTAGCTGCAGGAACTAAAGTATTCTCAATACCACGCGGAGTGCCTAACCATTCAACACGCGCTCCGCTATTACGTAAAACATCAGCAACAGCGAGTGCGGGAAATACATGACCGCCCGTACCGCCCGCCATCACCATGACGGTTAAATTGTTAGCATTGAGTGGCGATGTGCTTTGCATTATAAAATCACCGCTTTGCGTTTCGTAGTTTCAGGTTTTTGCGGTGCTACAGATTCCGCACCGTTTAATCCCGCAACTTCCCACTGGGCGCGCAATACAAATGCCATAAGCGCACAACAAATTAACAAGCTACTACCGCCGTAACTAATAAATGGCAACGTCAAACCTTTGGTAGGCAATAAACCTGATGACACACCGACATTCACGAATACTTGAAAGCTAAATAAAATGGCTATACCAAAGGTTGCCAGCGCTGAAAATATTTTCCCTCGGGCCAAATTGTTTTTGGCAACCAGAATAATTCGCGCAACCAAAGCGGCAAATAATCCAACAATAACGATTGCACCAATCAAACCAAACTCTTCGGCAATAATGGCAAAAATAAAATCGGTATGAGCCTCTGGCAAAAAGAACAATTTTTGCAAGCTATTCCCCAACCCCAAGCCAGTCCATTCACCGCGACCAAAACCAATCAGCGATTGGGTTAACTGATAACCGCCTTTTAACGGATCAGCCCAAGGATCTAAATAAGTCACCAAACGCTGCATACGATAAGGCGACAAAATTGCAACTGCAGCCATACCACTTGCCGCAATCATAATTAGTAGCAAGAAATGCCAAATGCGTACACCAGCGATAAACATCATGGAAATAACAGTCACGCAAAGTACTACTGCACTACCAAAATCGGGTTCGCACAACATCAATAAAACAAACACACCCATAATCATCAGCGGTTTTAAAAATCCTTGCCAGCCAGAGTGCAGCTCTTGATATCGACGCGCAAAAAAACTGGCGAAAAACATAATGGCGCAGACCTTCGCAATCTCCGATGCCTGCACCATGATAAAACCCAAATTAATCCATCGCTGACTGCCGTTTACACGGCGACCAATACCTGGAATTAAAACAATCACTAACAAGAACAAGGTAAAAATTAAAAAATGACCTGAGTATTTTTCCCACAGACTGATTGGAATGGCGACAACAAATGTTGCCAAGGCCAAGCCCATTAATAGATAGATCCCATGACGTTTTGCGAAATACCACGCATCGTTATGGGTAAATTTAGAAGCAGCAGAAAATGAAATAGACGCTGACGACACCATCACCAAACCAATTGACAAAAGCGCAAACCATAAACAAAGCAAAGGCCAGTCAATACGCTGACCCAATGTTAAGTTTGAACTTTGATAGAGTGGTGCAGTGGCAGTCGACATTACTCAGCGCCTCCCTTTTCGTGCAACGCCAAGACACCTGCACAGAATTGTTCGCCACGATCTTCGTAATTTTTAAACATATCGAAACTTGCACAAGCAGGTGATAACAACACCGCATCGCCAGCATTCGCTTGCGCAAAGGATTTGCTAATGGCGTCTCGCATAGAATTGGCGAATTCGATTTGAACGACATCTTTTACTGCTTCAGCAATAACGGGAGCATCGCGACCAATCAGCACTAAACGACAGGTATTTTTTGCGAGTACAGATTTTAATTCAGTAAAGTCCTGCCCTTTGCCCTCACCACCGGCAATCACAATAAGTTGTGCTGGGGTGCGCGCTAAACCTGCAATCGCCGCAACAGTTGCACCAATATTAGTGCCCTTGGAATCATTGTAAAAATCCACGCCACTTTTGGTAGCGACAAATTCGCAACGGTGATGCAAACCACGAAACTCTTTTAAAGTTGCGACCATGGCATCAATAGGAATGCCCGCCGCATCACCTAATGCAAGCGCAGCCAAGGCGTTGTCAACATTATGCTTACCACTGATTTTTAATTCCCGGGTTGATAGCAGTGGTTTTAAATTTTTAGCGAGGAAGCTTTCACCATTTTCTTCAATTAAACCAAAGCTACCAAAATCGGCTTTGCCACCAAAATAAATGGCCTTTGCGCCAGCAGCAAACGGAGGATGTGTTAATACATCATTGCGATTAACCACAATGTTTTCAGCACCAAAATACACGCGCAACTTTGCAAGAATATAAGCGCGCATATCAGCATAACGATCAAGATGATCTGCACTGATATTCAAAATAGTTGCCACCTTGGCATTCAACTTTGTCACAGTTTCCAATTGAAAGCTGGAAAGCTCCATCACATACAATTCAATATCATCTTCCAATAATTCAAGCGCTGGTGTTCCCAAGTTGCCGCCAACCGCAACTTTGATTCCCGCCTTAGCCGCCATCTCACCAACTAAAGTCGTTACTGTACTTTTTGCATTGGAACCCGTAATTGCCACTATGGGTGCTTTTGCATAACGCACAAATAATTCGATATCGCCAACAACTGAAACACCGGCCTCTTTCGCCTTAGCAATTGCAGGAGTTTCCAGCGAAATACCGGGGCTTACTATGATCTCTTCGCAATGCAAGAGCGTATCTACATCCAACTCACCCAACTGCAATTGCACATCAGGGAACTCAGCTTTAATTTTTTCGAGATTCGGCGGCGTAGCGCGAGTATCAAGCAACACAAAGGCCTGTTGTTGTTGCGCAAGAAAACGCGCTACCGACAAACCAGTAATACCAGTTCCGATAACGGCTTTAATGCGATTGGTGGCAATCATTTGTGTCACAGTATTTTTTCCAAAAATATAATTAGCGAATTTTAAGTGTTGCTAAACCAATCAACACCAGCATCAACGCAATAATCCAGAAACGCACAATTACACGCGGCTCTGGCCAACCTTTTAATTCAAAGTGGTGATGAATAGGCGCCATGCGGAAAATACGTTTGCCTGTTAATTTGAACGAAGCGACCTGTAAAATAACCGATACGGTTTCGAGTACGAAAATACCGCCCATAATAAACAGTACGATTTCATGACGAACTATAACTGCAATAGTTCCTAACGCTGCGCCAAGCGCGAGCGCACCGACATCGCCCATAAAGACAGTGGCGGGATAGGTGTTAAACCATAAAAAACCTAAGCCAGCGCCCACCATGGCACAACAGAAAACCACCAGCTCACCCGCACCGGGGATATAGGCGATGTGCAAATAATTTGTGAAAATGGTGTTACTCACAATCCATGAAATTAATGCGAGTGCTCCGGCCACCATCACACAGGGCATAATCGCCAAACCATCTAAACCATCAGTAAGATTGACTGCGTTGCTGGTGCCGACAATCACAAAGTAAGTAAAAACGATGTAAAACAAACCTAAATCAAGCGCGACGTTTTTAAAGAAGGGAACAAACAATTGCGTTTCTGCGGGAATAGCGGCAGTGAAATATAAAAACGTTGCAGCGCCAAAGCCTGCAATCGACTGCCAAAAATATTTCCAACGCCCCGGCAACCCACGCGAATCTTTTTTGGCAACTTTGCGATAATCATCCACCCAACCCACTGCACCAAAAATTGCGGTGACCACCATAACCACCCATACATAACGGTTACTTAAATCTGACCAGAGCAAAGCACTCGCGAAAATAGCAACCAAAATCAAGGCGCCACCCATAGTGGGAGTACCAGATTTACTCAGATGACTTTGTGGACCGTCAGTACGCACCGACTGACCAATTTTTAATTCACTTAAGCGGCGAATAAACCAAGGCCCAAACAACAATGAAATACCAAGCGCTGTTAGTACCGCCAAAATAGCGCGCAAGGTTAAGTATTGGAAAACCCCAAAACCATGAATATGATCTTTTAATTGTTCTGCAAGCCAAAATAGCATTAGTGGTTGTCTCCATTGGAGCAAAGTGCGCTCACGACCAAATCCATTTTGGCACTGCGAGAACCTTTGATTAGAATTGTGGTGTCAGGTGTTTCTAGATCTTTTAGTGCTGCAATTAATAATTCACGATCGGCAAAATGATGTTGACCAAGTTGTTGGCCATAAGCTTCACTCGCATATTTCGTTAACACACCCAAGGTAAAAAAATGATCTAGATTTTTTTGCTGTGCATAAGCACCTAATTGCGCATGCAAATCGGCAGCATTTTCCCCAAGCTCGCCTAAATCACCCAGCACCATAATCCGCTGACCTTCGCGCACCGCTAGTACATCAATAGCAGCACGTACTGAACCTGGATTGGCGTTGTAGCTGTCGTCAATGATTAATGCGTTATTAATTCCTAGATGACGACTCATACGCCCACCCACAGGTGAGAAATTAGCGAGTCCCTGTTGAATATTCTCTGAACTCGCGCCCACGGCAGAAGCCATAGCCGATGCCATAAGTGCATTGCGCACACTGTGTTCGCCGAGCACATTCATAGCTATTGCTTGCTTGTTGCCTTTTAATACAAGATCGAACTGAAGAGAATCTGAGGCGAACTGAATATTTTCTGCATAACAATCTGCTTGCGAATTATTCAGCGATACACGAATGATATTTGCATGAACAGAGGCTAACCATTGTGGAGAGAATTGATCGTCAATATTGATAACAGCAGTATTTTTCGCATCTAAACCTTGGTAAATTTCACCCTTCGCTTGAGCAACACCTTCAATAGAACCAAAACCTGCAATATGTGCGGGCATTACATTGTTGATCATGGTGACTTGTGGTTGTGCGAGCGAACACAAATAGGCAATTTCACCGATTGCGCTGGCGCCCATTTCAATTACCGCAAAATCATGATCCGCATTTAATTGCAGTAGCGTTAGTGGTACACCTATGTAGTTATTTAAATTGCCTTTAGTGGCATGCACATTGCCGCACTCGCGCAGAATATCCGCCAGCATCGTTTTTACAGTGGTTTTTCCACTACTACCCGTAATGGCTAAAACGGGTTTAGTAAATGCGTTGCGATTCATGACCGCAATTTGGCCAAGCGCTAACAAGGTATCTTTTACCACTAATTGCGGTAACGCGATGCTGGCATCAAACTTTTCTACTACTAAACCGCACACACCTTTTTCAGCGGCTTGCGCTAAAAAATCATGCGCGTCGAAACGTTCGCCGCGCAAAGCAACAAATAATTCACCTGCTACCAAACTGCGGGTATCTGTATTCACATTCGTAAATTGAGCATCGCCATTAAGAACTTCGGCTCCCATTGAAGTCCGACAAAATTCTGCAACCTGCATTAATGTCAGAGGTGCAATCATCACAAGCTCCCCTGTTGATTACCGTGATTACTCGAATCACCTAAATTAAAATCATCTAAATCGCGCTTAGCGATACGGCGCTGTAAGGCTAAACGCGCTTGCTTTACATCGCTAAATGACAATGTTTGTTCTGCAAAAATTTGATATTCCTCATGACCTTTACCGGCGATCAATACCAAATCGCCCGATTTGGCTTGCTGCACGGCAAAATCAATTGCCTGCGCACGATCTGCAATTACTAAGCAGCCATTGGCATTGTGCAGGCCGCGAATAATATCGGCAGCAATTGCTGAAGGTTCTTCACTGCGGGGATTGTCATTAGTGATAATGACGTAATCACTGTATTTTTCTGCAATGCGCCCCATTAGGGGACGCTTGGTTTTATCGCGATCACCACCACAGCCAAACACTGACCAAACACGCGCTTGTGTATGTTCGCGAATAGCACGCAGAGTATTTTCTAAGGCATCCGGCGTGTGGGCGTAATCCACTACAACATGCATATCTTGCTGACTATCATCTAACACAACAGATTGCATACGGCCCGGTGCAGCTTGCAGCTGCGGAACCAAATTCAATACAGCTTTTAATTCCGCGCCACCAACACACATAGCAGCAACTACGGCAAGTAAATTACTGAGATTAAACTTGCCGATAAAAGGCGATATTAAATCGGCATTACCCCAAGGCGAATGCAATTGTGCAGTTGCACCCGTAGCGGTTAGCTGTAGCCCTGTTAAATAAACATCGGCGCTACTATCACCTATTGAAAAACTGATTGCAGATACACTTTCCGGAATTTTTTGTAGTAAGTTTTTTGCCCAAGCATCATCAAAGTTGACAATCGCATGTTTTAAATTGGGCTGACTTAAGAGCTGTGCTTTAGCTTTACCGTAACCCGCAAGATCACCGTGAAAATCCAAATGATCTTGGGTGAGATTGGTAAAAATAGCGGTATCGAATTGCAACGCGGCGACACGCCGTAACACCAAGCTATGCGATGAAACTTCAATCGCAATAGTTGCCGCTTTTTGCGCAACTAAATCGGCAAGAATTTTTTGTAAGCTAATGGGATCTGGGGTAGTTAAACCTGTGGAATGCACGGCGCTAATTTGTTGCGCAAGTGGCGCGAGAGCATTCGCATCCAAAATACCGAAACCTAGCGTACCGACGACACCCGCAGTATTTTTTTCTTGTTTCGCAAGTAATGCAGCGAGTTGCGCGATTAATAAGGTGCAGGTAGTTTTTCCGTTGGTACCGGTAACACCTATCAAACGACAAGATTGACTTGGGTGCGAATAAAAGCGCCCAGCAATACCACTCACTTGTTGCGCCAAGTTTTCAATCGCTATTACGGGCACAACACCAATCCAATCTATACCTTGCCACTGCTTATCGGCTTCTACAAAAATTGCAGCAGCACCCAACTCAATGGCTTTAGCAATAAACTGGCGACCATCTACTTTTGCGCCCACCAAAGCAACGAATACTTCGCCGGTTTTTATAGTGCGCGAATCTAAATTGATGCCCTGCGCGTCTATAGCAGCTGCATCACTCAAATTCATTTCCGGCATTAATTGCTGCAGAGTCATTTTTTGTGAGGTCATAGTGGCTGTACCTCGGCTTTTTGAGCGCCTGTTTTTTGAGCCTCTGTTTTTTGTGTGTTTGCTTTTGGCAGGTCTGTTGTTGGTATAGCCGCTTGCTGTGCAGCTTCTTGCTGCGCTTTTAATTTTTCGGCGATTTTATCGGCAGCAATTTTTGCATTGCGGGCTGCGTAAGCTTTTACTTCTTCAACTTGTTCGGTGGTTGCATCTGGCGGAACTTGCAGCATACGCAAAGCATCTTCAGTTACTTTTGAAAAAGCAGGTGCTGCAACCATACCGCCGTTTGCGGTTGTGCCCGCACCTTGCGGCTCATCAATAACAACCATGGTTACTATGCGTGGATTATCAACCGGTGCCATACCTGCAAATGATGAAACTTGTTTGCCGGTATAACGGCCACCAACAGACTTAAATGCGGTGCCGGTTTTACCTGCCACCGTATAAGAAATAGTGCGCGCGCGTTTACCCGTTCCTTCAGCAGCAACTACTTTTTGCAGCATGGCTTTAACTTGATCGGTATACTTTTTATCGACAACCTTTGCACCTTCAGGCGCGGCATCCACTTTCAACAAAGATATTTGTCTTTTAACGCCGCCTGCTGCAATCACGGCATAAGCTTGCACGGCTTGCAAAACGGTTGTGTGCAAGGCGTAACCGTAAGATATGTTCGCGCGCTCAATTAATTGTGCTGGTTTAAGTTTTGGTACAAAGCCTGTTGCTTCACCAGGGAAGCCCGTACCAATTTGTTGGCCAACACCAAGGCGCGAATACATATTGCCCATCGCATTTGGGTCTAGCTGCAAGGTAATTTTGGTCATGCCGATGTTGCTGGATTTAGCAATAATCATGGCCAGATCAATCACGCCTTCATTGTTGTGATCTTTAATTGTTTTGTTCGCAACTTGAAAATAACCGGGATTGGTATCAATCACATCGCTAGGTTTAAATTTCCCCGTTTCAAGTGCAGCCAAAATCCCCAGCGGTTTAAACGTAGAGCCCGGCTCGTACATATCGGTTATGGCGCGATTTCGCATCGCTGCACCTTTCGCTTGCGAACGATCATTCGGGTTGTAGGATGGGTAATTGGTTATGGCTAAAACCTCGCCAGTATCTACATCCAAAATCACTAAAGAACCTGCGATACCACCACTTTCTTCAACCGCTTTTTTTAATTCGCGATGCGCGAGATATTGCAAACGCAAATCAATACTCAGCGTTAAATTTTGGCCAGAGCGAGCCGCTTTAATTAATTGCAGTTCTTTTACGGTGCGGCCACGCAAATCTTTTAACACTTGCTTGGAACCATTTTCACCGGTTAACCATGCGTCGTAAGCTAATTCCATTCCCTCTTGGCCGCGATCATCTACGTCGGTCATTCCCACTAAATGCGAGACCACATCCGCCGCTGGATAATAACGATGATATTCGGTGCGCACATTCACACCAGGAATATCCAAATCCATAATTTTTTGCGCAGCATCAGGAGCCATTTGGCGCTCTAAATACATAAATTCTTTAGCGGCGTAACGTCTTAACCGCGCTTCTAAATCCGCTTTATTGATATTTAATACTTGCGCCAACTCCGCAAAACGTTGCGGCGATTGCAATAACACTTTTGGGTTAGCCCACAAAGTTGCAACAGGCGTACTCACCGCCAATGGCGAACCATTGCGATCGGTAATTACGCCGCGATACGCTGGAATAATTTCAGTGCGCAAGGTGCGCGACTCACCTTGATCTTGTAGAAACTCAAAACCTTTATCGGTATTAGGAAGAACCTGAAGGCTGGCTACGTGCGCAATTAACACCACCACCAAAATTGCCATTACGCCCATCACACAATAAAAACGCCAACGCGCAACCTTGAGCGGGCTGCGCGATTGTGGTTTTTGCGATTTGCTCGGCTGAGGTTGTGGTGCTGGAGATCTAATCATCGGCTGGCACCATCACCACATGTTCGGTTGTGGGGGCCATCATGTTTAGTTCTTTATTGGCGATACCTTCGATGCGGCTGTACGCAGCCCAGGTACTTTCTTCAAGGAGATATTGACCCCACTCAACTTGCAAATGGGACGCTTCGCGGCGCAGGGCTTCCAACTGGTTTACATCGCGACGAACTTGTTGCGTATTAGCAACTACGGTCAATGCAGAAGTGATTACCGAAATCCAGAGACAAGCCACCAGCAATAACGCCCAAGGCGCTATGCGTTTTGGTGCTTTTGTCTGGAATTGGCTCATGCTGCCCCTGTTATTGATAGATGTTGTTTTTTGGGTTAAATCTTCGTGGTTGGTGTTAAGAAATTTTCTCCGCGACTCTCATAATCGCGCTGCGCGATCTCACGTTGGCATCCACCTCGCCATCGCTCGCTTTAATAGCTTTACCGCAAGAGAGCATCCGTTTATTCAGCTGCTCATCGCGTATCGGCAAACCACGTGGTACGGGATCCCCCAACTCTTGGCGACGAATAAAACGTTTTACGACACGATCTTCCAAAGAGTGAAAGCTGATAACTACAAGGCGGCCGCCTATCGCCAACACTTTGAGCGCCTGCTCTAGCACAGCATCCAAATCTGTTAGTTCGTTATTGACGTGGATTCGAATCGCCTGAAAGGCTCTAGTAGCAGGATGCTTACCTTTCTCCCACGCCGGATTCGCTTCTTTAATCACTTCGGCGAGATGCTTGGTGCGAGTAAATAGCGTTTTCTGACGCTCGGTCACAATCGCGCGCGCCATGCGCCTAGCAAAACGCTCTTCGCCAAACTCTTTGATAACGCGAGCAATTTCTTCTTCGGTTGCGTTATTGACCCAATCGGCAGCACTTTGGCCACGGGTTTGATCCATACGCATATCCAAAGGACCATCGTTTTGAAAACTAAAACCACGCTCGGCTTCATCTAACTGGGGCGAAGACACCCCCAAGTCCAACAAAACGCCGTCAACCTTGCCAGTCATACCGCGTGCTTCGATTAACTCAGCAAGCTCGGCAAATGAACCGTGGGCGATCTCAAACCGAGCATCGCCAGCAAAACGCTCATTAGCGACTGCGATTGCCGATATATCCTTATCAATCCCCATCAAATGGCCTTCTGGGGACAAATGCTGCAATACCAAAGCACTGTGCCCACCGCGGCCAAAAGTGCCATCCACGTAGAAACCATTGGGGCTTGTGACTAGTGCGTCAACCGCCTCTTGTAAAAGTACGGTGACATGCTGAAGTTGAGTCATGAGCGGTTCCTAGAGCGAAAGCGATAGCATTTCGCTGGGAATCTCGTCGTCAGCAGGCTCGTTCAACAGCGCCAGCCAACTTTCTTCACTCCACAACTCCAGCTTTTTACCCTGACCAACCAGCATCATCTTTTTATCGATATTCGCGTATTCACGCAGGGTTGGGGGGACGAGTACACGGCCACTGGCATCAATTTCCAGTGCCGTGGCATAACCAATCAGAATGCGCTTGGTGCGCTGGGATACTTTGTTCAAGCTGGGAAGTGCTTCGATTTGCGGCAATAACTCCAACCACACAGGCTCGGGGTACACCAGTAAGCAACGATCTTGCGTGTGCGCAGTAACCACCAGACGCCCGCCACAAGACGCCGCCAACTCTTCGCGAATGCGAGTCGGTATTGCCATGCGACCCTTGGGATCCATGCTGATGGAGTTGCTACCTGTGAACACGTTTCACCACTTTTTTTGTTTTTGCTGTCGCTTTTTGTTTTAACTGTCGTTATTAGCTGGAATTTTCCACAAAACACCACTAAAACCCACTTTTTTCCACAATGCACACTATAAATCGGGGCAGGTCAAAGTCAAGCAAGCAATTACCGAAAAGAGCGGAAAATCACGCTAAAAAACGCGATTGAGAAGGGATCGACTGGGAAAATACGCAAAACAGCGAGAGGAAGAGTAGAGCTTATCTAACAAATTCAAGGCAATAGGAATGAAACTTAAAGTGAAACATTAAGTGTGGGATTATTTCGACTTAAAAAAGGGGGTTTGATATAAGAAAGGGATCTATCGAGTCGGCATTGCACCGACAGTCAGACAACCGAAACGGGTAATCTGGCCAAGAAGAGTACAGATCGAAGGCAAATTTGACAAGCCCTGCTGCAAATTTCACCTTCAATCACCCGTAAAACAACTCAATAATACAAAACGGAAATAACTGATTGCGCCACCAAAATGAAGCTAGAGCAAACCTAAGAAGCAAGTGCAAACACATCCATACGGTAGCTTTGAGCTTCCGCCATCTTGGTCATTTTACGCTGTTGCTGCATAAACCCGCGAAAGTACATTTTCTCATCGTAAGAAGCATGAGATGAAGGTTGGCGCGGCGCAGCCAGACCATTAGCGGCATCAGTTTGCCCTTGAAAAAACGCTGTTGAGCTTGGTAAGTACATATTTCACACCGCTGTAAAAGCAACATAAGAACGTGTTGCAAATATACACAGCGTTACCGTAGGTTACAATAGATTGCGCAATCATTTTTAGATTATTGAGTTATTGATCACAACACAAACAGGTATAAATTCACGTACAGAGTGATAATCCACGGCAAAAACTGGACCTCCTAGCAAATGGCAGCCACCACCAATTAGGAGCAGGAACAGCTTACTTTTTATTGTGCAATGCCCAGGTTTCGAGCTTCTTTTTCTCTGACTTCTTTAACAAAACATAAGTAGCACCCACCCAGCCGTGGTGTTTTTGGGCGGAGTGAAAAGCGAGCACAGGATCAAACTGCGGTAGCCAGTGGTTCAAACAGCTTTTTAATTGCGCAGGCAAACTGCGACCTTCGCCTTTACCGTGAGTGATAAGTGCACAGCGAATATCGTGTTTCATACAGTCATTAATAAACTGATAAACCGCATTGCGCGCTTGATCGACGGTCATATGGTGCAAATCCAAACGCGCATCGATTTGGTACTTCCCCAAGCGCAAATTGCGATAGACCCCAGTCTGCACTCCATCGCGCTTAAATTCTAAAACAGCGAGCGGATCAACAGGCTCGATGTATTCGCCCGACAAAAAGTTTTTGTCTTTCTCTAGCTCTGCTGTCGCCGCGAGACGACGCTTTTCAAGATTGACCTTGTCTTGATGCTGCTTGACTAGATCAACCTTGACCTCGGCCTTAATAGGCCTAACACCTTTCATTTGCTGAAGGAAAAAATCGTCGTCTTGGTCGGCCATGGGAAACATCTACAAAATACAAATCAAGACGCCATTATATTTAAAAGCTACCTTGCCGTATATTTTAAAAGTCCCATTGACGTATATTTAATACTCCAACTCGCGAGTGAAGAGTTCAAATCTCAGATAACTGCTAGCATTGGGCGCCAATTTGATACGCCAGGTTATTATTCCATCTTTCATTTGATGGCGGTGATTTGACGACCGAATCTTCGCATGAATCATTTCTGAAATAGGTAATTGAATTTCCACAACCACATCCTCCATTGAATAATTTTTCAGCCGCACATCCATATTAACGCTTGCAGTGTCTTCGCGCCGATCTTCTTCCAGCTTGGTGATACGGGGATCAATCAGTACTTCAGGGTTATCACCTACTTGGATGTCTACAGGTAAACCGACAGGTTGATCTTTAATACTATTTTGCCCGACAAAAATTTTTCTACCCGCATGCTCAGCCATCACCGATATATTCCCTTGCGGTAAAGGCACACCCAAATTATTTTTACTGTTATTCATCAACCGTAAAATAGTCGTTGCAGGGAACGCGCCGTCTTCTACCTGATCCGAGTCTTCATACTCCTCCATCAAACTTTCTAAACTTAGGGTGTAATGAGCCAATCGCTCAAAAGGTAATGCCATTTGCGAAAGCATCAAGACTTGTTTACTTTGATGCGCAGAAAAAGTTGTCGTATTGGGAATACGATATAACTTGTAATCACCCAATTCACTTAGGGATGCGCGAATCCCCGTTACTACAATCTCTTCCACTTCACCATCGCCGCCACTGTAGCCCAAATACCTATGAGAATCGGGCAATTGAATTGCAGACCAACAACTACTCGCAGGGCGTACCGGAGTTAATAGAGGAGGTTTCGTTTCGCTTGAATCATATTCCACTTTGCCCGCCACCACTTGCACTGGGGCATTGGCGAACGTTGTATTGCGTGCATTAAGCAATGTCATCCACGCAGATAAATCCAGCGTTTTGCCATTAGGATTTATAGTAGCGACATAATCCGCCTGCCATTGCGCGCCCACGGCAAGATAACTTAGGATTGCTTTTATCTTTAGCGGCTTTTCAGTTCGAACTGTAACTGAAAGACTTGGCTCTTTTATTAATACAAGGGGCACCGAATTGAAAATTATCTTTTGTCCTTTTGCGTCGCAGAGAAATGCTTCTAACTTTCCATCAACGTCCAACACCACTCCCCGCTCGCTAGATTTAATGATGGCCGTCCGTTCAATGACATTACCATCGGTGGGATTAGTTCTTGCAATAGTAACTTGTTGCCCGACTGACTCTTTCAGCAATTCAAACGGCGTGAGGAGCATGTAATCAAAATTACTTTCCAGCGTGGCTCCATCTACACCTTGCAACTTAGCCGTTTGGGGAATAATGGCATCTGCGACACCGCGCAATAAAATTCGCGATTCACCCGCAGGCAAATCCAGAGTGCGCGTTTCGTTGACCATTAACAGGCCTTCATTAGCGGCACTGTTGTCTTCCAGTGGCACTAATTCAGAATCATCCGAATCATTACTACGGAAAATTGTTAAATCTACAGAATCTGGTGCAGCAGAAATAACATCAACCGCAGACCATGCACACTGAAAGGCAAAAAAAATTACAACTCCCAGAATACGCACGTATTGTTTGAGCATGAGCAATTAATCCACGTCAACTACAAATTTCAATTCGGCGGAATCATTCGCGGGAACAGGAACATTCCAACGCAAGGTATAGGCATCAGATTTTTCACTTTTAATAGTTTCTGAAACCACTTTTCGAATTGAGCGGTAGCTGGTCTGCTCAAACTCAACCGTAATATCATCCTTACGTGCATTATCAAAAGTATACGTCATGGTGTAGCGTTTTGAAGATTTACCGACGCCATCTTCCTGCATGGTCGCAGGCTCCACAGTTACATCAAACGCTTCACCGGTGCGCACAGAAATATTACTGCCTAGTGGATTATGCTCAATCGCGCTTTCGCCAATAAAGGTTGGCTTGGCCTGATTATCACGTACATAAACGCGAACAATACCTGCGGGTAATTGGGTACCTAAACCTCCTTTTTCAGTGTTGCTAAACCGCACCAATACGTCTGCATGTTCTCTGCGTTGCGTAGTTTGATAACCGCCCGCTTTGTAGGAGTAGACTTTTTTCGCGGCAACAGATTTTGTTTCCAAAAAGCCAACTTGCTTGGTTTGCTTATTTGCAATGGTAGTGCGCTCTAACAACGGGTAGGCGTAATAATCCGCCAACGCCATTTTTTGCGAAATGTCTGAATTTGGTTGGCGGCGAGTTTGCAAACGGCGTTTTTCGCGCGACTCATAATCTCCCCAATTGTTACTGAGATTAATCTCACCTGCGATCAATTGTGCATTTGCATTAGTAAACGTGGTACCGGAATTATTAGTAAGCGTAACCCAACCCTGTAGGTCTAACTTTTGGGATTTCTCATCAAATAAGGCGACATAATCTGCTTTCCACGAAATACCCGTGGTTAGATAACTCAGTGTACCCGTGCGAGCACCCGCTTTATCAGCATCCACACTGATAGACAATTGCGGTGATGCACGCAAATTATCAGGAATTTTATTGAAGATAACACGGGTAGGAATTGCATCAGCGCGCAACACCTCGATGCGACCATTTACATTTAGCACCACGCCTTCATTAACCGAAAGCACTAAAGCGTTCTCGGTAGTTTGCTGGCCGTTGCCAGGGTTGGTGCGAAGCAATTGAACCTGCTGACCGACAGATTTTTCCATTAATTTATCAGGCGTCAGTAAATCGAAATCGAAATTCTGCTCAAGAATATGTACGCCCTGCGCATTTAACGAAACCGTTTCAGGCCGAATGTTGGCAGAGACACCTTTAAATTCAATTTTGGAATGCCCTTGGGGAAGATCAAGCGTACGCTTGTCTTCCACCAATGCAAGATTGTTATTGTAGACTGTGATGTAGAGCTGCTGATTAGTCGCCGTTTGTGCTTGAACGAGTGATGCAAAAACAAAACAGTTTGCAGAAAGAATGAAAGGAAGTATGCGTGATCTCATTATTATCTCCGTTAATACCTAATCACATTGCTAGGTAGCAAAATTACTATAACGACAACCTTAGCAATTTTGGCTAGAGATATCTATTCGCAACTAGCGATTTAACAACGCATATTTAATAACCGTTACACATACACCTAACCAATCCTAGCCGCAATATTCCAAACGTGCCCAGCAGGATCCATGATGCGCCCCACCCTGTCACCCCAACATTGATCTTCTGCGGGCATGAGCACCTTTGCGCCCAGCTTTACTGCGCGACTTATTATGTCATCCACATTTTCATCGTAAAGATAAGTGACAACGGGAGAACCACCATCCCCGGAAGGCGCACGACTTAATAAGTGTGGGGACTCATTGTGAACCATGAGCAAGGATTGATGAATCATAAGCGTTGCGTGTATCACGCTACCATTTTCAGCGGTGCGGCGAGACAGCTCAACTGCGCCGAAAGCTTGAATGCAAAAATTCAGCTCTGCTTCTGTATCGCGGCAAACCAACATAGGAATTATCATTTTCGGTTTCATCGTTAAGATTCTATATTGAATAAATTAAGGCTCCCCCTGAGAGCGGGTCGGCCGAGGCGATTTGTCGAATAAACTACACAACCAAATTAAACATGCGTGTCACATTACCTACACGCAAACCATCGTCCCGCAACGCAAGATACCGTTCATTTAGATAATCCGGGCTTATATCAGCGACGTGTGAAAATCCTACGCGGCTCAAGGTTTCAGCAAACACTTGCGGATCAAAAAAACTCTTTAGCGGTTCACCACCTGAAGCGAGTTGTGCTGACAAAATGGTGACGGTCATTTTTTCTAGTTCACTGAGATTGCTGGGGTCAACCATATAGTCAAACACCAAGGCGGAACCACGGGCACAGGATCTTATAAACGTCAGCGTTTGTTCGATAGCTTCCGCATCCAAATAAGGCACTACACCCAACCATGAGAAAAAGGTTTTCTGGTTTTTATCAAAACCTGCCGCGAGCAAATTTTTCTCTAAGGCACCCGTTTCAAAATCGCAGGCAATATAGGTTAGAGCGCAGCTGGAGTGAATGTTTTCTTGCTGAATGCGAGCAATTTTCATTGCCTGAGTGCTGAGCAAATCCACTTCAAATACTCGCTCGTGTTGGTTTTTGCTGCGATAGGCGTAGGTGTCTAAACCTGCCCCTAAAATAACGTACTGAAATGCTCCCTCCTGAAGTGCGAGTTTGCGCTCATCTTCTGCGTAGCGGCTGCGCACCGCGATGGCAACGCGCATAGCGGTGCTGAGCGGCTCTTTAAAAGATTCCAACTTTTTAACAACATCTGTTTTTGCACCACCCAATATGGCAAGTGCAATGGGATCATTAAAAATTGCGGGGCGCTCAAGCAATTGATGTTGCGCCCGCCAGACTGCAACCGCATGACTACTGGGTTTTGCACCATTGATGCAGTCACCCGTATGAAACTGATGTTGAATAATGCTCGATATGATTTCGTACATAGAGACTTCCTGCGCAGTTAAAGTGAATAACTCAAAGAGTGTGATCACCTTAAGACCTCACGTTACGTGAGGCTCAAGAAGTTTTTGAAACGCAGCAAAACAATTTTAAAATGGCAGAGCTTATAAACAATCCATAGCCTGACGAATATACGAGAATAGCGATTGATCAAGCCCCGTGCCTTGAATAAGTAGAGGTTCACGTTCATAGGCAATGCGCAGCTTCTCTATAATCTCAGGATCACCGTCAGTCGAGGCTTCGAATAGCGTTTTCCATTGAATGGCAAGTGGCCTAATCGCTTCACTTTCGGGGCTAATCCCTGTTTGCATTTTTTCACGAACAGCAGCAATCAAAGGCGGCCATTCTTCTTGATTTTTTTGGCGATGCTTATCCATCAACTGCATTTGTTCTTGTGAAAGATATTTTGCGAAAATGTCGCGATGTATTGCCCCCATGGCATCTCCGAGATATTTGGCCATCGCAGGACTGATACCACGCTGTAACTGCATTTCCATTTCTTGCGACATCGCATTCACTTTTAATAAAAGATGCGGATTATGGCCGACTAAACGCTCCAACATTTCTGTCCAAAGGATAACAAATGCTTTCGCCTCACTATGATCAGGTGGCGTTTTCTGATCCATCATGGCTTGCAATTTTTTAACCATCTCCGGCCAGTCATGGTCAATTTCATACTTGACGGCAAGTGCATGGCTATTTAATTCCTCAATTTCATCTGGGGTTAAATATCTTTCATAGACATTCATCAAGGCCAAAGTATCAAGCCAGCTCGCCATGTCGGGCTCATGACCTGCCTGCAAACCAGCCTGCAGTCTCACTAATTTATTTTTTAATTGCTCGGCCTGCGCCATTTCCCGATCAATAGCGGAAATTTGCTGCGCAATAATGTCAGGCAAAGTCTGTGAATTTTTTTGAATAATCTCAGCAATTTTTTGCAGAGATAAACCGAGCTGTTTGAGTGCTTGGATACGATGTAAAAGCGCAATATCCTTGCTGTTATACACGCGGTGCCCAGCGGGAGTGCGAACAGAGGGAGAGAGCAAACCAATTTCATCGTAGTGATGTAGCGTGCGAACACTTAAAGAAACCTGTTTGGCCAGCTGGCCGACTTTTAAGAGCATTATCAAACCTTACAGATTATGTCGCTTTAAAACATGATTTTTGTCGCGATAAGTCTGTATGCAAGGCTGGCTAGCGTCAACCTTTCCTTCGGGAAAGGGAGTGTCTTATCAACACAAAAGGCCACTCACTCGTCATGAATGGCCTTATCAATGCTTAGTTTATTGTACTCGCCCCGTCATCCACGCTTTACGAATTAATCCACCGCAAGTTGCAGAGTCATCTCCACTGCCTGACTTGCCCTGCCGCGCTAACACGCCGTAATAGGTTTTGGTTTTATCAATCCACGGATAAAAACCGAAAGCACCGGCGCTGCTAAATGCTCCATCACCCGTCACTGGATCTGACTCCACCCAATGGCCGAGTGAATAATCCCAACTCAATTTGGCAGGAACAGGGGCATAGACGGCGCTTGCGCACGTTTTGGGATTTGTACACACACTATGCGCACCTAAGAGATCACCGATATAAAGTTGCTTGCTGAGAATTTTGCGCAGGAAAATTGCGTACTGACTGGCAGAGGTATTTATACCACCTGCTAACTGGGGTGAACCAAACGTGAAGGCGATGTCCGTACCTAAATACATTTGCATGTCACGCTGAAGCGCCGTGTTGTTGTCTGCACCCAACCCAAGCTCCAACGCCAAGCGCTGGAAGTGCCCACCGTTGTAATGAAATTTACCGACGGACTCAACGTCAAAATCGTTGTTGTGCCCGCCTTGGCGATTCTCCGCCATAAAACATTCGTTGACCGTTTGCGAATCTCTGCGGCTCGGCAATAACTTCACACAACTGGTAGAACCAAAATTGGTGTAGCCAGAAGTCATATTCAACGCTGCAATATCACTTTCACTCAATCGCCCTTGGCGCGCTTGCACAGCGTAGGCACCAAATATCCACTTGGTGGCCGATGCAATGGGCATCTCGGTGTTAGCGGTATAGGTTCTACCACCCACAGAGGCGGAAGCGAGCGTTTCGGTTTGATTCCCAATTTCCCAGTAGAAGGGCTGAATTGCTGCACAGGCTTGATTCTTTTGCGCTGTCTGGGAAGCTGCATGCGCACGCAATGCAATCGCCAAAGATGAAGGGGCAGTGGTTGTTGCAATTGCTGCCGCGCTGAGCAGACTGCATATGCACATGAAAATAGTGGCTTTTATCGAAGAAGTTACTCGTGAAAGATTACGCATCGCAAAGGCCTCGTTTGTTGTTTGAGATACTCCTCTAACGCTGGAAACGCAATTTGGTTGACAGGCAGCGTAAAAAAATGAATAAAAAAAGGGCGCAATTAAGCGCCTTTCACACATTGATACCTAATCACCTAACAATCACATTTGCGTATTGCTCACGAACGCAATTTTAGAACCGTCGGGTGACCAGCTCGGAACATTAATCGTCCCTTGCCCACCGTACACATAGGCGATGATTTCGGGTGCACCCCCACTGATGGGCATTTCACGCAAGTAAACGTGGCGATAAAACGGG
>Ga0116157_10001372_pt1 | contig 24516 bp, 14 predicted proteins | sample AD_UKC048_MetaG_FD_89882 | JGI IMG/M metagenome (GOLD analysis project Ga0116157, IMG submission 89882) | Active sludge microbial communities of municipal wastewater-treating anaerobic digesters from USA - AD_UKC048_MetaG | ecosystem: Engineered > Bioreactor > Anaerobic > Digestate | place: USA... | reverse complement strand
GACTGCGGTGGCAGAGCGAAGCGGCGACACCGCTTTTGCCCCCGGCGGAGCCGAAGCCGATGGCCCCGGCTCGCGCTTCGCGCGCTGCCAAAGCGGTGGCGCCGTCCGGCGGTTGCCGGACTCTGCCACCGCAGTCCAAAATCTTCCCGCCCTGAATCTTGGGTCAGGGCACGAGCCGCGCCCGCGAACAGCGCCCGAAGTTTCAACTTCCGCGACGTGGTGCGGGCAATTTTGTCTGCAATCACAAGATGTTGCCACATCGTGGGTTGGCGGACAGGATTGTCCGCCCCACGGTCTTGGGCGCAGCGTGAAGTTTCAGGTCAGATCAGCTTGGATAGTTCCTCGACCCGGCGCGCGAAAAGGGCGAGGGCGTTATCGACGGGATCCGGGGTGGTCATGTCCACGCCCGCAAGTCGCAGGGCATCGAGGGGCATGAGAGAGCCGCCGGAGGATAGGAATCGCAGATAGGCATCGCGGGGGGCGGGGGTGGGATCGTCGAGGACCTTCTTCGCGAGTGCCGTGGCGGCCGAGATGCCGGTGGCATATTTATATACATAGAAGGCCGAATAGAAATGGGGGATGCGGAGGCACTCCAGTTCGAGCTCTTGGTCGATCATGAACCGGGGCCCGAAATAGTCGTTGAGGAGGCCGCGGTAGACGGAACGGAACGAGTCGAGCGTGAGGGGCTGTCCGCCCTCCTCCATGTCGTGTGTGATTTTCTCGAATTCGGCGAACATCGTCTGGCGGTAGAGGGTCCCGCGGATATCGTCGATCTGCCGATTGATCAGGAAGGCGCGCATCTTCTTGTCCTTCGTGCGCCTGAGGAGGTGGTGCGTGAGGAGTTCCTCGTTGAAGGTGGAGGCGACCTCGGCGAGAAAGATCGGGTAGTCGTAGTCCTGGAAGGACTGGGCCTTTTGGCATAGCCACGTGTGCATCGAGTGGCCGGCCTCGTGGGCCAGCGTGTAGACGTCGGCGAAGACGTCCCGCTTGTAGTTCATGAGCATGTAGGGCGGATTGCGGTATGAGCCCGACGAGAATGCGCCGGAGCGCTTTCCCCTGTTCTCGTAGCGGTCGACCCAGCGCGCGGCGATGCCATCGCGCAGGGCCGCGACGTACTCGTCGCCGAGGGGCGCCAGGGCTTCAAGGACCATCTTGGTGGCCCGGTCAAAGGAATAGTCGGTTTCGATGTCGGCGACGAGGGGGACGTAGGTGTCGCACGCGCGAATCGACGCCAGCTTGAGGTGGCGCCGCCGGAGCTCCAGGTATTCGAACAGGGGTTCGAGATTTCGCCGGACCGCGGCGATGAGGTTGTCGTAGACGGAGACGGGGACATCGTCGGCGAAGAGGGCCGCCTGGAGCGCCGAGGGGTGATTGCGAGCCCGGGCCTCGAAGACATCGGCCTTGATGGAGGATGCGAGCATGGCGGCCAGCGTGTGATCATGATCGGCAAACTCGCGATAGAATTGGCGGAAGGCCCGCCGGCGCACGTCTGGGGCGCGGCTCATGAGGAACGAGGAGAACGAGGACTGGGAGAGTTCCCTGGGATGGCCCTTCGCGTCTTTCAGCGAACCGAATCTCATGTCCACGTTAGTGAGCTGCGAGAAGGCGCGGTGGTGGCCGGCGATGGAGTCGCGGCAGAGGGCGAGCAGTCGCTCCTCGCGCTCGCTGAGAACGTGGGGTTTGAACCGGCGGATCTTCCGCAGGGCATTGCGCCAGGGGGCCAGGGTCGGGTCGTTCGCGAGGGCCTCGTAGCGGTCGTCTGGCAGCGCGAGCAGCTCGGGTTCGAAGAACGCGGCGGTCTCGGCGGCGCGGGTGCGGGCCTGCTCGAGGCGGGCCTTTCGGGCCTGGTTGGCATCATTCGCCCCATCCTCCGCGACGCGCAGGAATGCGTAATGGCCGAGGCGTTCCAAGAGGCGATCCAGATCGTTCCGGAACTCGAGGCACCGGAGCAGGGCCACCGCAGAGGCGGTGAAGCCCCCCTTGAATTCGGCGAATCGGGGGAATGACGTCTCAAACTCGCGGAATGCGAGTTCCCAGTGCGCATCGTCCGCGTAGAGGGACGAAAGATCCCACGTGTCCCTCTCATCGATCTGGTCCCGGGCGGGGATGGTTTCATTCGGGGACGGAGTGGCGGCGGTCCTTTTGGGCATGGGGGGAACAATGCGGGGATGCGCCGCGGGCGCAAGCGCGGGTCGGCGGTGGGTTGGCGTGGCGGAGGAATGAGAGAGCGGCGCGCGAAGTCGCCGATGGCGAATCTCTGCCTCGGGGGACGCGCTTTCCGGATTGCGGGGAAGATGGGGTCTGGCCAATGTTACCGCGCATGGAATTCACGCCGGAAGGGATTCGCATCGCGCTGGTGCTGGGGATCCTTGGGCTGGCCATGGTTGCCTTCGTGCGGGAATGGGTCGCCCCCGAACTCGTGGCAATGAGCGCCCTTGTCGCCGTCATGGGGTTGGGCCTCGTGCCAGTGAAGCGCGTCTTTGATGTTTTCAGTTCGGAGGCACCGATCACGATCGCGGCGCTTTTCGTGCTCACGGGGGCGATGGAAAAGACGGGGGCCATCGATTTTCTGGGGGACGTCTTCGGATCGGCGGGGCGCCTGCCCGCATGGCTATCGATGGGACTGATGATGGTCGTGGTTGCTGCCGTGTCGGCGTTTATCAACAACACGCCGGTGGTCGCCATCTTCCTGCCCGTGTTGATGGGGATATGCCGCCGCCACGGGATCGCCCCTTCGAAAATGCTGATCCCGCTGTCTTACGCGGCGGTGTTGGGGGGCTGTTGCACGCTCATAGGGACGTCCACGAATCTGGTGGTGAGCGGAGTGATCGGCGACAAGGGCCTGGAGCCGCTGGGCATGTTCGAGCTGGCCAAGGTGGGCGTGCCACTTGCGGTGGTCGGTTGTGCGTACGTGATCGTTTTCGGGCCGCGTTTTCTCCCGGATCGCCTGAACGTCACGGCGATCCTTGGGGAGGAGCAGCGGCGGCGTTTCCTGTGCCACCTGCTCGTGGATCGCCAATCGGAACTCGTGGGCAGACGGCTGTTGGCGACGCCATTCTGCACGGAGCCCACGTCGTATCAGGTGATCGAGATCCGGCGCGGGGGCACACGGCTGGAACTTTCGTTGGATGAGGTCGTGGTGCAGCCATTTGACCGCGTCCTGGTTTCGGTCTCGGACCGGCTGATGATGAAGGCCGAGGGGGACGAGTTGCCAAAGCTCGATCCGGTCGTCGAGCGGAGACTGGGCGTGGAGAGCCTGTCCACCATCGAGGGGGGCATCGTCGAGGGGATCGTGGCCCCGCACTCGCGGTTGGTTGGCAAGACGATGCGGGCGGCACGGTTCCGGCAGACCTACGGGATGGTGGCGCTTGCGGTCCATCGGCGAGGCGTGAATCTCACCAAGGAATTCGCCGAAGAGCCGCTGCAGTTTGGCGACACGATCCTGATGCTGGGGCCCAAATCGACATTCGAGCATCTGCGGGCAATGGGTGACCTCATGCTTTTGGAGGATCAGCATCCGCCGCGGCGGATGGGCCCGCGGACGTTTGTCGCGCTCGGCACGCTGGCGGGCATGGTGCTGGTGGCATCGCTGACGTCCATCCCGATCGTGGCGGTGGCGACCGCCGCCGCGGTCTTCGTGATGCTCTGCAAATGTCTGGAACCGCAAGAGGCCTACGCGTCGGTCGAATGGTCTGTGATTTTCATGCTCTATGGCATGATGGCCGTGGGCACGGCGATGGAGGAGACGGGCACCGCCGAGTGGGTCGCGAGCTCGCTGCTGGGTGGGGCGGAATTCTTCGCCCCGAAGGTCATCCTGCCGTACGTGCTGCTGGCCCTGATCTACGGGCTGTCACTGGGGATGACCGAGGTGCTTTCGAACAATGCCACGGCACTGATTATGGCGCCGATCGCGATCAGCACGGCTTCGAAGTTGGGCGTCGACTCGCGCGGCTTCATCATCGCGGTCGCGCTATCGGCATCGTTGGCGTTCGCGTGCCCGACCGGCTACCAGACCCACATGATGGTGTATGGCCCCGGGGGCTACCGGTTCATGGATTTTGTGCGATTCGGGCTGCCGCTCAATGTCATGATGTGGGTCGGCGCGTGCATCCTGATCCCCGAAACCTGGCCCTGGTGAGCGGGCTCCCGTGCGAAGAGGAAATGCGCCTGGCGAGGGTCGAACTCACAACCTTTGGCTCCGGAGGCCAACGCTCTATCCAATTGAGCTACAGGCGCGCAAGGCTTTGATTGCCGCTAGAGACGAAAAATACACGGGGGTCGGTATGCGCGCAAGCATTTCACGACTCAGGTCCCAGGCCGGGATTGGGTCCGAGACCACCGGGCCGTTCTCCGGTCTGCGACCCATCGAGGTGGCGAGGATCCACTGGGAAGACATCGAATGGGACAAGGGGACGATCTTCATCAGGCCCCAGACGGCGAAGCAGGTGCGGAGGGCCAAGACCGAAGGGAGATTCGCCACCATCACCGAGGCCCTGCGGGCGTGGGTGGAGCCGGTCGCAGCGGGCAAGACCGGCCCGGTGATCCCGGTGAAGTCCAAGGCCATGCTCCGCTACAAGGGGCTCATGGAGAAAGCGGCCGGGGTCGAGATCCCCGCGGACGCGTTGCGGCATTCGTTCGCTACCTACCGCTACGCCTTGGACGGCGATGCCACCGCCACCGCGCGCGAGCTGGGTCACGCGTCCACGGACATCACCTTCCGCCACTACGCCCGCCGCGACGTGACCAAGCGAGACGCGGAGGCGTGGTTCGGCTCCGGCCGCCGAGGCGCGCGCGCAACGTGGTCCCGATGCGCGGGGCGGGGTGAGGGGGCAGCGACCACCACCTCCGCCGCTCGATGTCCTGATACGGAGGAGGTGTGAGGGAGGACCGGCTAAGGCGTCGCCGCGTGTGACACCGGTTTTCCTTGCTTCTTGAGCACATCCTGGACGCTGTCCTTCCAGCGGACCTTGGGGTTATCACGCAGGGACTGGACCAGACCCATTACCTCCCGGTCGCTCTGCCGACTCCGGATCTCCTTGAGCGCCTCGGCAAAACCCGCCACGTGCGCGTTGAGCCTATGCGAGACGCGCCACATCTTGCCGATCCATATGGTGTCAGTGACGGCGTGCTCGACGGCAGCGACGAGTCCGCGGATTTCGTCGGTCCCATCCAGCATGGGCTCGGCGCTCACGCTGACCTGGAACCCCGCCCCGAAGGCGTGCCGCAGGGCCGCGATGCGCTCCCGCGGTGGCGGCGCGCCCGGCTCCCAGAATTTGCACGTCGCCTCGTCCAGCGACCCGAACGTGAAGCGGAACATGATGTCGTGGCGGTATAGTGGCCGGCCAGTTCCATGCAAAGTTTCCTCACGACCTCCAGATGGGGCTTTGAGACGACCAGCACCAGATTCTCATAGCGAGGCCACTACGGGTTCGACCGCCCCTTAAGAAGACGAGAGGCGGCACGCCGGTCTATGCGATCATCAGACAGCTTATATGAAGATTGTTATCCACCAACAACACACCAAGACCGCTTAACTTAGGACCGGTTTCACCTTGAAGTGGGGACTGTCGGTTGCTAGATAATCGCTTTAGGCGGGACTTGCAGTTCTCAAGTTTCCCGGTCGCTTGGGACAGGAGCATGAATAAGAGAATCTTCCGCAATGCGCGTGGCCTTGCGCTCTTTATGGGGTCTCTCGTCGCGCACGGTGCGTCGGCGCGGACGACGAACTCATGGATTCTTACCAATCTGACGGTTCGGGCCGGCGACTTCCTCATAGAGGTGCAATCGGGCCACGGCACCAATAATGAACTGCACGTGGCGACGCTGCCATTCTCGACGGTCGACCGCCAGAAGGGCGGCACCGTCGAATTCACGGAGGATAATTCCCTCGGGGGCGTGGCGCAGATTTGGATGGGCGGGAGCAACTTTGCCGTTGGCCGGATCGGTTCCTGGGCGACGTATGACACGAACCTCCATGGCGGCGCCTACACGTGGGCCGCGCGCGATTCACTCAGCAACGTGGTCGAGTTTGCCGAGGCCGGCTATAGCGTCAACACTTTCGGCGCTGGCAACCACGTCCACCTCGATGGCGCGCCCAGCATCCCGATCGCCGACCAGACGGCCGCTTCCCTGCGCTGCACCAATGCCACGGCGCTGAACATGGGCGGGTTCACGCTGGACGTGGCGGAGGGCGGCATCCTAGTCACCCCGACGGTCGCGGGCGCCGCCTCGATCAACAACGGGCAGCTCACCAGTTCCGGCGGCGAGTTGATAGTACACAACTATGCCGGGGTGGGGGGCAGTCTCGCGATCTCAGCGGGCATCACCGGTAATGTTGACCTGACGTTCTCTGGCACTGGTCCGACGGTGCTCTCGGGCAACAACACGTTCGACGGGGCCACGCGGATCAACGGCGGCACGGTGCAGATCGATAGCGCCTCGCGGCTCGGCAACACCGTCTCCAACCTTGAATTGCGCGGCGGCACGCTCTTCACGACCGCCAACATGGTGCTCACGAACCGCACGATCGTTTTGGGCGTGGGTCGCATGCTGACCAACGGAACGATCATGTCGGACGGCGCCGACAGCACGTTTCAGGTGGCGGAGGGCACGACCAATTTCATCGCGAACGTGCTCAGCGAGTCCAATGTCGTGGCACGACTCGGTGACATGGCAACCCTGGTAAAGACCGGCGGGGGCACGCTGGATTTGGGTACGCCGGACCTTTCGCGCACCAACATGACCGGTTATAGCTTGCTCCAGGGCCTCACTGACGTCCGGGAGGGCACCCTGCGCATTGTGTCTGCCAACAACTTCGCACTCGGCTTCAACAGGTCATTCTATGACGGCACCGTCGTCAGGACCGGGGCGACGCTCGCGCTTGGCAGCAACAGCTTCGGATTCGCATCGAATTACGCGCTGTGGGAGTGGCTAAGATTCGAGCAAGGCTCGACCTTCCGGGTCGAACGGTTGAGCGGCGCCTATCAATCGCCCTCGGTCAACGGCGTCATAGAATTCCAAGGCGACACGACGGCTGATATCGAGGCGGGCGACTTCTATTTCAACTACCCCAGCGCCGGTTATATCATGGGTCCGGGCGACATCATCAAGGATGGTGATGGCACGCTGAACATCGCCGAGTACAGCCCCGACTATTACGGCAACATCATCGTCAAGGATGGGAATACGCGCCTCCTCGACGGCTTTTACGGTGGTCGTCCCCCGACGCCTAATGCCGGCTCGTTCACGATTGGCCTGAATGATACGACCAATCGTGGCACTGTGATGCTGACGGCCTGGATGGAGCGCGACGGCGTGGGCAGCGTCTGGGATGTCGATCAGAACATCACCGTGCAAGGCTATAGCGCGGATACCCGGCTTGAGATTTATGGCGGGCACCATAACGACGTCGCAAATTTCAACGGCAACATCAACCTATCGAATTTTGGCTCCAATGGATGGACCGGATCGGAATTCCGTTTCTCCATGGAAGATCAGCTCGACATCCCGCAGGCCAACGGCGCCGCTGCGTATGAGCATGAGTTCATGAATCTCAACGGCGACATCACCGGCGGCGACAAGCGGGTGCGCACGGTGGTGATGCAGACTGGCGGTTACAATCAGTCCATGGAGCCCGTTCCCGGCGTGCAGTTGACGAATGAAATGAACATCATGGCGTTCTTCACATTTTCCGGCTCGAACTCCGGCTGGGCCGGTTCTCTGGAGACCGGCAACCGCGCGGGTGAGTCCGTGACGTGGGAGGGCCCCGACCAGGACAAGCAGCACTTCGTGCGTTTCGGCAGGAATGACGGGATCGCGACCATGGCCATCGGCGCCAGCAACGCGGTCGTGTTGCGCCATGACGCGACGCTCCAGGCCTACGGCAGCCAGGTGACCATCGGCAACCTCATCAGCGATGGCGACTCCGGCGGCATCGACGGCTACTATGGCCAGCAGATGGTCTCCAACAGTTTCTTGGAAAACGGCGGCACGGTGGCCGGCAGCTTCACGATCAACCAGAGCTCAAACCGAATCTTCAACGCGGTCATTCGCGACGGGACCTATTATTCGCCAAGCACCAACCTGGCTTCTGCCTCGCTGAGCATTGTCAAGACCGGCAGCGGCGTGCTGACCTTCGACCGGAGCAACTATTACACGGGCACCACGACGGTCCGCGGGGGGCTGCTCCAGATCGCCGGCAGCCACATCGGTGGTGGGCTCTATTCGATCGAGAACGGGGGCGGCCTGGTCATCAGCAATGGCATCGTGGTCGCCGACCAGCTGCTGGCGACCAATGGCGCGAGTGCGGTCGTCGCCTTCGACAGTGGCGCGCTGACGGTCCGGAGCAGCACCATCAGCAACGGCCGACAGTTCCGGGTCGGCAACGGGACCCAGTCGGCGACCATGAGTTTGCTGGGTGGCACAAGCACATTCGCCGACGGACTCGTGGTCACGAACTTGTCCGTCTTGAACGGCAATGGCCAGATCGTCGGCAATGTGGCGGTGAAAGGCCAGTTCTGCGCGTCCGGGCTGTGCTCTATCAGCGGCACGTACACGCAATCCGTCAACGGCGAGTTTCGCGTGCCAATCAATGGTTACCAATCCGCCGGGCGGCTGAACGCGACGGGTCCGGCGGCTCTGGCGGGCGGCTTGTCGCTGGTCACCAATGGATACGCCCCGCGCGCGGGTGAAACGTTCGTCATTCTCAGCGCTGGTTCCCTTGCCGGCACGTTTGGTGCGGCGCAATTGCCGCCGCCATGGCCCCGTCTGGGCTGGGACCTGCGGTATGGCAACCCGGCAGGTTCCGTCACGCTCACCGTGACCGGGCAAGTGGCGTTGGCAACCTATGACACGTGGGCAGACTACCACAGGGTCGGCGGGAACGATTTGGATCACCCCAGCGGCAGCAGTGTTCCCTATCTGATGCGATATGCCATGGGGCTGGCCCCCGCCGGTTCTGTCACGGTGAGCACATGCGTCGCGCCCGCAACCAGTCGGCTGCAGATCCAATTCTCCCGCAATACCGATGCGACCGACGTGGATTGCTTCGTCGACGCCACCAGCAACCTGGCGGATAGCGGCAGCTGGAGTTGTATTCTCTCAAATCTGCACGGCAGTGGTTGGCTCGGTCCCGCCAGTGTCGTGGAATCGTATGTCACCGACGGTCTCGCGCGGGTAATCGTCACCGACATCCCGACCACAACGCCCTCGCGGTTCCTGCGGATCCGCATCTGTCGGCCGTGAGCGGCGTTCAGGAACGCATCCGGAAAATGGCATGGCAAGAGGCACCGACCAAGGGCTTTTCGGGTGGTGCACTGCAGAGCCAAAGTGCTCGTCGGGTTGATGAATGCGATGGCATCCGGCACGATACTTAAAGGAAAAGCCCCCGCGCCCCACGGCGCCAAGGCTCTCCCTTCCCTCACGACATCCCGACGACCGCGTCAAAGAGGCCATGGAGGGCCTCGCCGCGGCGCAGTGCGGTGTGGGGGTTGATCTCCCGGTACGTGCCGGTGAAGGCGTTGAAGAGGCTCCAGGCGTTACGGGGCCGGAAGGCCTCGTGTTCCGGGTGCCTCCACTGTTTCAGCGCATCGTGGTATTCACTCACCCGATAGATAGGAAGAGGGATCACCGCACATCGGCGGCTGCCCCCTTTCGGCAGGACCCGTCGGCACCTATGGTGCCGGCCGATCACTGCCTGCGCTCGGCGTGGCATGCCGCGCGCTCGTGCCCGGCGACGACGCTCGCGCGCCACGCGGGCGGGCGGACGGTATCGGCGATGGCGTCTTCGCCCAGATATCCCCTGAGGTCGGATGCCAGTTCAAGTTTGAGCGCGTGAGGCGCGCCGCCGCCATCGACAGCCACATCAAAAACATGGGCGTGCTCGCGGAGCGTCTTCACCGCGACGGCGTCAGGCTGATTTTCATGAGCCCCTCGCCCTACGACCAGACCGGCAACCAGAAGGAGGAAAATCGGTGTGGCGTCAACGACGCCCTCAAGGCCTGCGGAGCCGCCGCGCATCGGCTCGCGGAAACGGTTCAAGCCGGGTGGGTCGATTTCAACGCGCCCATGGATGCTATCAACCGGGCTTGGCAGGCCAAACAGCCTGATTTCACGCTGGTCGGTCCGGACCGCATTCATCCCGGTCCGGTGGGTCACCTGGTCATGGCTGGTCAGAGTGAAGAAGCCGGTTCGATGCGCGGTTTGCTCTTTGCGGGCCAGGCAAACGGGCCGGCGGCATTGATGATACAGCCATTTTTATGGATATTATTAGATTCACGGCAAGGGCGCAAAGCGACCGGACCTTGGGTCTGGCAATGAAAAAGATTTCAAAACAATGTGAATAGTGGCGATACGTCCCCAGTATCACAGCATCGCCCGGCAGCATGATCGTAGTGAGGTGAGAAAACCACAAAAGTAAGGATCAGCCATGAAAAAACTCATTTTTGGAATCACGTCCATGTTCGCCCTGCTCGCGGGTGCGGCCGATGTGTCGTTCAGTTTCAAGTACGGCGGCGAGACGTTCGACGCGGCGCGGTGCGGTTTCGCCGGGGCGGAAAGCGGCAAGGCTTTCCAGGTGGCCGACGGCGTGCGCGTGACGCTCGAAAAGAAGGCGTGGCCCGAAGCCGACGCGGTCGAGTGGCTGTTGTGGTTCGAGAACACGGGGGAGAAGGACAGCGCGGTCTTCTCGGAGATCAACGACTGCGACCTCCTGTACGATTTCGGCAAACTGGAGCACAAGCGCCCTGGTTACTCGCCGAAGCCCGGCGACATCCGCATCCGGACGATGAAGGGCATGGTTCCCGGCAATTATTACAGCAGCGACGATCGCGTCTCCGCGCAGGAATACGAGTTCCGCGACATTTACCTGCGCTGGAACGAGTCCGCGACGGTCAAGAACACCTCCGGCCGCTCGAGCGACGAGATGATGCCGTTCTTCGACGTCAACCACGCGTCCGGCGGCCTCATGACGGCAGTCGGCTGGACGGGCGGATGGCGCGCCGATTTCGCCCTGAAGGGGAACGCACTGCAGATCCGGAGCGGGCTAGCGTCGGCCCGGTTCTACCTGCGCAAAGGCGAGAAGGTTCGCACGTCCTCGACGCTTGTCATGCGCTACGCCGCCGGAGAGGATCCGAACAACAAGTTCCGCCGCCTGATCCGCGACCATTATTCCCACACCGCCAACACCCGCTGCAAACGCACCGGAATCATGGCGTGCGAGCTATGGGGCGGGCTGCCTTCCAAGGAAATGCTCAAGCGGATCGGCGAGCTCAAGCGATACGGCATCCGGTTCGACGACCTGTGGCTCGACGCCGGCTGGTACGGCGACTGCACGAAGTGCGACGACGCCTACACGGGAGACTGGGGCCGGAAGACCGGAGACTGGGAAGTCAACCGGCGCGTCCATCCCGGCGGGCTCGAGGACGTTGCCGCCGCCGCGAAGGACGCCGGCATGGGCATGATGCTCTGGTTTGAGCCGGAGCGCTCCGCTGGCGAATCGGCTTTCTACAAAGCGCACAAGGAGTGGCATCTCGAGGACATTCTCTATCTCGGGAACAGGGAGACGCGGGACTCTCTGTTCAACCTGCTCGACGGTTACATCACCCGACTGGGGATGAGCTGCTACCGGCAGGATTTCAACACCTCCCTGACACGCGTGTGGCAGAAGCACGACGAGAAGGACCGCGCCGGCATCCTCGAGATCAAGCACATCATCGGCATGTACGAGGTCTGGGACCGCCTTCTCGCGAAGCATCCTGACCTGCTCATCGATAACTGCTCTTCGGGCGGCCGCCGCATTGACATCGAGACGCTCAAGCGCTCCATCCCGTTCTTCCGCAGCGACTACCAGTGTGCCTTCAACGCCGAGCCGGAGGTCACCCAGGCGCACAACATGATCTCTACCTGGCTGCCGTACAACGGCTGTACGACGAAGACGAAGTCGGACACCTACGCGGCGCGCAGCACCTTCTCGTCCAGCTGGGGCGGCGCGTTCTACAACGCGATCTTCCAAAGCATGGATGACGCGGACTTCAGGTGGGCGAAGCAAATCACCGACGAGTACCGCCTGATCCGCGGCTATCTGGCTGAGGACTTTCACAACCACGGCTCGCGCACGCTGGACGAGACCGCCTGGGCGATCTGGCAGTACAACGACCCGAAGGCGCAAAAGGGCGTGGTGCTGGCGTTCCGCCGCAAGAACTCACCGTCCGACAACGCGACGATCGAACTCAAGGGAATCGCGGACGGCAAGACGCCGAAAGTCCGAAGCCTCGACGGCTTCCCGCTCGAGATCACCGTCAACCGCCTCACCATCCATTTGAAAGACATGCGGTCCAGTACCGTCGTCCTGTACGAATGAGGCCTTGCCCGCGTCAGTCCCTCGCGAAGGCTCCAGAGAGACCAGGTCGGCCAACGTCCGTGCCCCCCAGTCTTACATCAGACACTCGTTTCAAACACGAGGCCCTAGCAAGGCTTACGTGGTCAGACTGTGAATAACAAATAAGTTGTAAATGGTGGTGACTGCATCGCTGAGGCAAGTGCCCGTGGCCCTCAATCGCCGGCCATGGCCTCCACCTTCTCGATCAGCTGCCCCAGCGTCATGTTCCCGGCCATCACGTCGGCCCACGCCGCGTCCCGGTCCTCCTCCGCGATCTCGAGCGCTAGATCTTCCTCGAGACGCATGGCCAGCGTGGCCCTGTCCAGGCTGTCGAACCCCAGATCCAGAAGGGTGTCGCCCACCTCGGGGAGGCGGGTGCCCCGCGGGAGACACTCCCGCAGGGTCCGCAGCACGAGGCGGCGCGCGAGGCTTTTGCCTCGTCTCATTTGAGCCCCGTTACCGCATCGAACAGGCCGTGGAGGGCCTCGCCGCGGCGCAGGGCCGCGTGGGGGTTTCTATGTGGGCTTCCGGTGAGGGGGGAAGTCGGCCGTGAGCACCCGATCGCTAGGGCGGTGGCGCTGGTTCCTGGGGGATGGTCTGCCCGACCGCCTTGGAGGTCATGTCGATCACGTGCGTCGGGACCCATTCCCCGGAGACGTCGGTTTCGAAGACCAGACGGAACGGGCCGATGCCGATCCTGTCGCCGTGTTTCAGTTCGGCGCGCCTGACGCGTGCGCCGTTGACCGTCAGGCCATTGGTGCTGCCCGCATCCTCGATGGTCCACAACTCCCCATTGGCGCGGATGATGGCGTGGCGTTTCGAGACCTTCGGGTCAACCAGTTGGACCGCGTTGTCGGCGTCCCGCCCTATGGCGGTGGAGCGTCCCCCGAGCGGAAACGCCCGGTTGAACTTGGTGCCCTTGTAAATGGCCAGCCGCGCGTTCATCGCCTGTTCCTTGCGGTCATCATTGAACATGACCGCGCCGCGGGCAAGCCGGATTGTGGCGGTGCAGCGCTTGGACAACTTGGCGGTTTACATCCCGTGGCCGCCTGTTGAGCATCGCGGGGATGGCAGATACAGGCACCCACCACCCCCGGGGTGAGGGGAGGGGTTCCCGGGCGCAAGGGTGCTTTCCGGCGACCCGGTGGTCCTTGGTGGCGCGGGCTTGCGCCCGGGCCGCCACAGGGGCCCTTGACGAGTTGCTGCGGATGTATTGCCCCGTGTTGAGGGGGCACTTGATCCGCCAGATGGGTTTCGCGCCGGATGACGCCGACGACTGCGTGCAGAGCTTCGTCGCCCAGAAGGTCCTCGGGAAGAACGCCCTCTCGCGGGCCGACGCGGCCAGGGGCCGGTTTCGGGTGTTCCTCCTCAGGGCGTTTCGAAATTTCGCCATCGGCGAGATCCGCCGGAGGCGCGCGCGGGGGCGGGCCGCGATGCACGAGGGCGCGCTCCGCCTCGACGAGGTCCCCGAGATCGCGGCGGTGGGCGGGCGATTGGGCCACGCGCTGGACGTGGAGTGGGCGCGGCGGATCATGGCCCTGGCCATCGAACGGATGGGGAGGGAGTGCGCCGAGAAGGGGCGATCCGACCTCTGGGAGATCTTCTCCTGCCGCGTGCTCGAACCGGCCCTTGCGCACGCGCCGATACCCCCCTACGAGAGCCTGGTCCGGCGCTTCGGTTTCCAATCTCCATCGCAGGCTTCCAACCTCCTGATCACCGCCAAACGCATGTTCCGACGCGCGCTGGCCGCCACAGTGCGCGACACGGTGGGCGACGAGGTGCAGGTGGAGGAGGAAATCCGGGAACTCAAAGCGATCCTGGCGGGGTGACCCCGTCTGCCCGAACGGGGGGCAGGGGGCAATTCTCCTCGTTTCCGTCGGCCGCCGCCTGTAGAACGTGACCTTTGAAAAGAATTCTCGTCGCCGCGCAGGATCCGGGAGGGAATCGCGTAGGAAAGGGTAGGAAGCGGACACGCACCGGCGTATGAGCACGAGCAACCAAGCGCCCCCGATGGACATCATGGAGACAGACCCGAAACGGCTCGCCGGGCTCATCGCCGAGGAGGACGTCGGCGAGCGCATCTGGCGCCCGGAGGAATTGGGCGCCATCCTCGAGCACCAGATGACCGCGCCCCTGCACGTGGACCTGACCCGGATGGGCGGCGCGGCGGGACGGCTGTGCGGAGCGGCCGAGGCGAAGGGGCTCGTCCTCAAGAGCTTTGGCGATCTTCTGCAGCACCCGCAGCCGCCCGTGGCCCTCTTGAAGCTGATGAAGGACTTCGCCAAGGCGTGCCGGATTGGGCGGGGCAGCCACCTGCCGCGGGAGATCGCCACCGTCATCTATTTCGCCAGCATCGTGGTGGCCATGATGCGCTGCTCGCGGCGGATCACCAAGCTCGACGACGGCGCCCTGCGCGACGCCGTGGGGTGGGCGCTGGACCAGCCATGGCTGGAGGACATCACCCGCAGGGTCTTCACCGAGGGCCAACGCTTCCTCGCCGGCCGCGGCCACCACCCGCGGCGGGCGCGGGCCGCTGCGGATGTCAGGAAAGGCCAGGGGCATCGGCCATGAGCGACGACGACAAGACCATCAGGGCGGACGACACCGTGCCGTCCATGTCCTCCGGGACGCACGATCAGGGCGGCGCCCTGCTCACCACCGGCATGATGGTGCCACCGCAGATGCCCGGAATCCTCGGCACCATCGGGAAATACCAGGTCGTCCGCGTCCTGGGCGAGGGCGGGATGGGGCAGGTGCTGCTCGCCCGGGACCCGGTCACCGACTCCCCTGTCGCCATCAAGATCATCAGGCCCGAGTACCTCAAGAAAGACTGGGCCGTCCACCGGTTCCTCAACGAGGCCCGGCACATGTTCAAGCTGGCGCACCCCTCCATCATCCGGGTGCTGGAGGTCTCCGACCGGGAGGAGGGCCCCTATTTCGTGATGCCCTTCATCGCCGGCGGCAGCCTGGCGCAGAAGATCAAGCCCGGCGAATCGCTCCCGGCCGAGGAAATCCTCTGCGTCGCCCGGCAGGTCGCCGAGGCGCTGCATTACGCCCACGCCCGCGGCATCATCCACCGCGACCTCAAACCCTCCAACATCCTGCTCGACGGGGAGGGCCGCGCCTGCCTGTGCGACTTCGGCCTGCTGCGCACCGTCTTCAACGACTCGATTGTGGACGTCACCCGGCCCCAGATGGAGGGCACGGTCCCCTACATGTCGCCCGCCGTGGCCGCGGGCAGGGCCGAGGATACCCGCTGCGACATCTACGGCTTCGGCTGCCTGCTCTACGAGATGCTCACCGGCCAGCCGCCGTATCAGGGGCCCACCGTCGACAACGTGCTGAAACAGATCCAGGCCGGCCCGCCGCGGCCCATCCGCCGGGTGAACCCGAGCGCATCCGCCCCCCTCGCCGCCATCGCCGAGTCCGCCATGGCCCGCGAGCTGCGCGACCGCTACGCCGCCGTGTCCGATGTCATCGCCGACCTCGAACGCGTCGCCAACGGGAAAGCGCCGCTCGGCCCGCATGGCCGCGCCCACTCCCTACGCCCCATAGCCAAACTCGCCGCTGCCATCGGCGCTCTTGCCCTTCTCGTACTCGCCGCCGTGGGTGTTATTCACTTTCGCAACCAGAGCAGACCGGGATCCTCCGCGCATTCCGCCAATGCACGAGGACTCCCGATTCTTCCCGGCCTCGTTGCTTGGTGGCCAGGTGACGGCAACGCCGAAGACGCGATCGGCCACCGCAAAGGCCAGTCCGTCAACGGCGCCGACTTCGCCCCCGGCTTCGCCGGCCAGGCCTTCCGCGTCAACGGGACGCAGTATTTCCGCGTTCCCCACGATCCCGCGCTCTCGTTCACCAACGGCGAACCTATCACCCTCGAAGCCTGGGTCTATCGAACGGACAGCCGCCTCCCCTTCCACGTCATGGGTAAGCGCCCTGACCCAGAGAATGGCATGAGCACGTACCAGATGGGTTACGACTCGTCGACCGTCGAGGTTCCCACCAACCGCTGGGCACATCTGGTCATCGCGTGTTCGAACGATGTGGTCTCCGAATACCTCGACGGCACTCTTCGCCTGATGGAAAGGCGCGGCCGCCAGCCCTTCGGTCCGAACGATGCCGACATCCTCATCGGCGCCGCAAACGCCAAATGCATGGGCTTCGAAGGTCTCATCCAACACGTCCGCATCTACGACCGCATCCTCTCACCGGACGAGGTCCGCTCCCTCCATGAGGCCGGGCGATCGCTCGTCCGCACCAGCGACACCGCGCCCGCGATCCAAGCCTCGACCCCCGCGCAGCTCCAGGTCCCATTCACCTACACGACCAACAACGGCGCGATAACCATCACGAAGTACATTGGATCCGGCGGGGATGTCGTGATCCCCAGCACCATCAATGGGATGCCCGTCACCGGCATCGGAAACAATGCATTCTGGGAATGCACGAACGCGACCAGCGTGACCGTCCCCGCCAGCGTCACGTCCTTGGAGAGTAATCCGTTCGACACCGACTGGAGCAAAGGCAGCAGGTTGCTCTCGATTGTCGTGGACGCAGCGAACCCAGCCTATTGCAGCACTCCGGATGGAGTTGTGCTCAACAAGGAGAAGACATGCCTCCTCAGCTACCCGGGAGCAAAGGCCGGAGGCTACGTGATCCCTAAGGCTGTTACCAGCATCGCAAACGCCGCATTCATGGGTTGCTACGCACTGACGAGCGTTTCGATCCCCAACAGCGTCACCAACATCGGTGACTGGACGTTCGGCCACTGCACTAACCTAACGCGTATTGCGATCCCAGCGGGCGTCATATCCATAGGTCCAAATCCCTTCCGGGGCTGTTGTAATTTGACCTCTGTCGTGGTGGACGCAGCAAATCCCGCCTATTGCAGCTCTTCGGACGGTGTCTTGTTCGACAAGGAGAAGACCTGTCTCGTCAGTTATTCGGCTTGCAATGCCGCAAGCTATTTGATCCCCAACACTGTCCGCAGAATCGGTGTCGCGGCGTTCGCCGAGTGCACCAAACTAACCGGCATAACGATTCCAAACAGCATCACAAGCATCGGTGACTGGGCGTTTACGGTCTGCACAAATCTACGCAGCGTCACAATTCCCAACAGCGTCACCAGCATCAGTGTTGGTGCATTCTGTGACTGCAGTGGAATAACCAACGTCACAATCCCTGATAGTGTGACCAGCATCGGCTGGTCTGGATTTTACGGCTGTAGCAGCCTGATCACCATGAAGATACCCTCCGGCATCACCACAATCAGTTGGCAGACGTTCGTGGGTTGCAGCAACCTGACTAGTCTTACGATTCCAAACAGCATCACTAGCATCGAGGGCAATGCGTTCCTTGGGTGCAGCGGATTGACCAGCGTCTATTTCAAAGGCAACGCGCCAGGTGGTGGTTCTGATCGATCCGTGTTCGGGGGTGCCGGCAAGGCAACCGTCTATTACCTGCCGGGCACTACCGGCTGGGGCAAAGACTTCGGGGGCCGGCCCACCGCCACCTGGAGCCTTGCGGAGGGGCCGTTCGAATACTCTATTCGCAACGGCTCAGTCACCGTCAACAAATATACCGGCCCGGGCGGCGTTGTAGCGATTCCCGGAAATATCGGCGGGATGCCCGTCACCGTCATCGGATGTGCCGCATTTATGGGGCGCGGCGATATGACCGGCGTGAGCATCCCAGACGGCGTGACGTGCATCGAGCACGCAGCATTCTTTGGATGCGGAGGGTTGTCGAGCATCACGATTCCCGAGAGTGTGACGAGCATCGAGGGCGAGGCGTTCTGCGGTTGCCGTCTGTTGACGAAGGTTGGGCTTTCCAAGAATGTGACCAAGACGTCAGGGCAAGCATTCAGTGCGCGCGATGGCAAGATGACCGCGATCGCTGTCGATCCAGGGAATCCCGTGTTCAGCGATGACGGGAACGGTGTGTTGTTCGACAAGAAGAGGAAGAGCATCATCCGCTATCCCAATGGCAAGGGCGGGCATTACGCTATTCCGAGCAGCGTAGCGAACATTGGTGACTGGGCGTTTTGCGATTGCACGCGATTGACCAGCATAACAGTTCCAAACGGCGTAACCAATATCGGTCTTTGGGCGTTTGGCGGCTGCGCCAGCCTCACCTACGCCAAGATTCCGGCGAGTGTCCATTCGATCGCGCCGACAGCCCCACCATTCGGCGACTGCGAACAGTTGCGTTTCATTGCGGTGGATCCCGAAAACAAGAGCTATTGCAATAGCGAAGATGGTGTGCTCTTTGACAAGGAGAGGACATGTCTCATCAACTACCCGTGTGGTCTGAGTGGCGAATACGTTATTCCTGAGGGGGTGATGACGATCCGGTGGGGGGCCTTTTTTGGCTGCAGTAACCTGAGCCGAGTAACGATTCCCGAGAGTGTCACGACAATTGAGACGATCGCTTTTATGAAATGTGCGAATCTGACTTCTATCGAATTTAAGGGCAATGTTCCGAAGGTTGGCGAAGATGTGTTTACGGGAAGCAATAGAGTGAAAATTTTCTACCGCCCCGGCACAAGAGGCTGGGGCGGGGAGTTTGGCGGGCGTCCGACGGCGCCTTGGAACTCGTTTCAGCCTCCTGCGCCGCCCGCGCCCGCTTCATCGACACAGACCCGTATCCTCCCGAAGAGGCGTTACTACCCCCCCGGGGCTGCGCCGGCTGCCGGGGGCAAGACAAACAGTGCAAGCGCCGCCCCATCGCCGGCGCCGGCCAGTGGCTCTTCCATCCCGCTGCCTTCCCCGGCCCTCCGCGCGCCGCTCATCACCGAGTTGAAGGAGGCACTGGAGCAGAGTTCCGATCCGGAGACCCGGGATCGCCTCCGGGCAATGATCGCCGCCATCGAAAACCCGACGGCCCCGGATGCGGGGGCGAACAAGGCAGTGCCCGCGGCGGCATCGTCGGTGATCCCCTTCACCTACACCACCATTAACGGCGCGATCACCATCACGAAGTACACGGGCCCCGGCGGGGATGTCGCGATCCCGAGCGCCATCAACGGTTTGCCGGTCACCGCCATCGGGGACAACGCGTTTCTGGACTGCTCTGCTTTGACTGGCGTGACGATCCCGGACGGCGTGAGCGGCATCGGGGCGTTCGCCTTTCAGGGTTGCGCTCGATTGTCTGGCATCACTATACCCAACAGCGTCACTGGCATCGGCTACTGGGGGTTCCTTGGCTGTGGCGGGCTGACCAATGTGAGTATTCCGGCCAGCGTCACGTTTCTCGGACCGAATCCGTTCTGGGGTACTCGCGTCGCATCGTTCGTCGTGGACCGAGACAATCCCGCCTTTAGCAGCGGTCCGGGCGGGGTGATTTTTGACAAGAAGAAGACCCGCCTTGTCAGCTATCCAGGGGCGAAGGACGGGGGGTACGTGATTCCCGACGGTGTCACCAGCATTGCTGATAGCGCATTTGGCGGCTGCGGTGGCCTGACTAGCATCACCGTTCCCGAGAGCGTCACCGATATTGGGCCACAGGCATTCCATTCTTGTGGCAAACTCGCCGAGCTCTCGATCCCCAACAGCGTCACGAACATCGGAATCTGGGCATTCTGCTTCTGCGGTGGTCTGACCAACATTACGATCCCCTCCAGCGTCGCGTCCATGACCGGACCATTCCCCGGTTGCAACCGGCTGGAATCGGTCACCGTCGACCCGTCGAATCCCGCCTATTCCAGCAGTGCGGACGGCGTGGTGTTCGACAAGGACAAGACCAGCCTCGTCAGCTATCCGGCCGGCAGAGCCGGGAGCTACGTGATCCCCGACGGGGTCCGGCGCGTGCGACACTCGGCCTTTCGGCTGTGCCCCCATCTCACCAGTTTGACGGTTCCGGCCAGCGTCACCGCGATTGACACGGAAGCGTTTCTGGACTGTTTCGCTTTGACCGGGGTCTGGTTTGAAGGCAACGCGCCCAGCGGTGGTTCTGATAAGCGGATCTTCGCCATGTCGACCAACGCGACTGTCTACTATCGCCAAGGCACCACTGGCTGGGGCCCGGTCTTCGGCGGCCGCCCGACGGCCTCGTGGGATCCGAGCGCGCAGACCAACGCGGCCCGCGGCGCGGGGCCGAAGTAGGGCGCGAACGAGTTAAAGGAAAGCCCCGCGCCCTCGCCGGGCCCGGCGGCACTCCCTCCCCTCACGACAGACCGACGACCGCGCCGAAGAGCCCGTGAAGGGCCTCGCCTCGGCGCAGGGCCGTGTGGGGGTTGATCTCGCGGTGGACGGAGGTGAAGGCGGTGGAAAGCCTGCTGGAAATACCGCGAGCGCCATTCCAAGATCCGCCCATGAGGCATATCCTCCCGCTCTTGGGTGCGGTGCTGCTCGCGCCGCTGGCTGCGTTGCACGCCGCAGACGCTCCTGACGCGCCGACGCAAAAGCCCAACATCGTCTTCATCCTCGCTGATGACCTCGGCTGGCGCGACCTCGGCTGTTGCGGCAGCACTTTCTACCAGACGCCCAACATAGACCGGCTTGCAGCGGGCGGGATGCGGTTCACCGACGCTTACGCCGCCTGCGCGGTCTGCTCGCCGACCCGCGCAGCGATTCTCACCGGCAAATATCCCGCGCGCCTCCAGTTCACGCACATCATGGGCGGGGAACAACCGTCGCCCAGCCGCAAGCTGAAGACCGCCGGCTGGATTCAAAACCTGCCGCTGGAGGAAGTGACTTTCGCCGAGGCACTCAAGGCAGCCGGCTACGCGACCGGTCATTTCGGCAAATGGCACGTCGGCGGCCCAAACTTCGGGCCGAACAAACAGGGCTTCGATTTCACCATCGATGCCACGCCCGCGGAAGACCGGCATGACAAGAACGTGACGCAGCTCACCGATGCCGCCATCGCGTTCATGCGGGCGCACGCGAAAGAACCCTTCCTCGCCTACGTCTGTCATCACACCGTCCATGTGCCCTATGAAGCCGACGAAGCGTTGACCGCCGCCTATCGCACGAAAGCGCCAGCCACCGGCCAGAACCATCCCAAGATGGCCGCGATGATCGAGACCCTCGACCAATCCGTCCGCCGCGTGCTGCAAACCCTCGACGAACTCGGCCTCGCCGAAAACACTATCGTCATCCTCACCTCTGACAACGGTGGCCTGCGGTCAGTGCTCGAAGGCAAGAAAAGCGTCACCGCCACCGATAACTCCCCCGCGCGTGGCGGCAAGGCCATGCTCTACGAAGGCGGCACGCGCGTGCCCCTCATCATCAAGTGGCCCGGCGCCACGCGGACGGGAAGCACCTCTGATGTGCCCGTCATCAGCATGGACCTCTATCCGACGCTGCTCGATATGGCTGGTCTGCCGGCCCGTCCCTCGCAACATCGGGATGGCTTGAGCCTCGCGCCGTTGCTCAAAGGCACTGGCACACTCGACCGCGAAGCTCTCTACTGGCATTTCCCCCACTACCATTCCAACGTGGCAACCCCGATGGGATCCCTGCGCGCCGGCAATTGGAAATCCATTGAGTTCTTCGAGGACAACCGCATCGAGCTTTACAACCTGAAGAACGACATTGGGGAGAAGCAGAATCTCGCGGCGAAACAGCCGGAGAAAGCTGCCGAACTTCGCAAGAAGCTCCAGGACTGGCGTGCCTCCGTTGGAGCGCAAATGCCGGCTCCCAATCCCAGCTATGCCGAACGAACGCCCGCGGCGAGCGCTCCGGTCGCACGAGGGCCGTTGCGCGTCGTCAACGGCGATTTCAGCAACATCAGCGACATGACCGCGACCGGTGGCGGCGGTTGGTATGCGGGGTTGCCGAAAGGATGGCTCGGATCGAGCGGCACCTATTCCGTCCACGCGAAGCGCGGCGCGACGCCGCCAACGTGCAATGTGTCCAACCTGGGTTTCTTCCGCCAGAACGTCGGCGTGCTCGCCAAGGCCTCGGATGTCACGCTGACGTTCGATGTCTCGGAGCCGTGGAAGCCGGACGTGATGTTGAACGCCTCGATTCTCGACGCGAACCTGATGGAGCTTGCCGCCGGTGATTTCAAGGTAGGCGCGAAACAGATGCTCGTGGCGCGGAGTGTTCCGGCGGGCACGACGGTTATCGTTGCGTTTCAAGCGGCCAAGTCCACGCCGGGGTTGGACAATGTTTCGGTGTCGGTCCAGCCCGCGACAGCCGCGCCCGCCGGAGCGTCGGAGAAGTCGAACGCGAAGATCGCGGTGGCCAGTTACTACTTCGGCAACTATCACCCCGGCGACCCGCGTAACGTGAAGATGAAGGGGAAGGACTGGAGCGAATGGGAGTTGGTCAAGGCTGCCAAGCCGCGCTTCCCCGGCCATCACCAGCCGAACGTGCCGCTCTGGGGCTACAGCGACGAGTCGGACCCGAAGGTCATGGAGCAGAAGATCGCCGCCGCCGCAGACCACGGCATCGGTGCGTTCATCTTCGATTGGTATTACTACGACGACGGGCCGTTCCTCGACCGGCCGATTGACATCGGGTTCCTGAAAGCGAAGAACAACGCGCGCATCAAGTTCGCGTTCATGTGGGCGAACCACGACTGGATCGAACTGCATCCCTACAAGAAAGGCTCGCCGCGCCAAACGTTGTTCCCGGGCAAGGTGACGCCGGGGAACTTCGAGAAGATCTGCGCCCACGTCATCAACGACTACTTCAAGCATCCGTCCTACTGGAAGATTGACGGCCGGCCTTACTTCTCGTTCTACGACCTGACCCGCCTGCTCGACAATTTTGGCTCGGTGCCGGCGGCGCGCGCCGGGCTGGATAAGTTCCGCACGCACGTTGTGGCCGCCGGATTCCCCGGCCTGCATCTGAATGCCGTAGCGTGGGGGCAGCCGATCCTGCCCAACGAAAAAGTGCCGGTGGATTCCGCCAAGCTGGTGCGCGACCTCGGCTTCGACTCCGTCACCTCCTACGTCTGGATTCATCACGTGCAGTTGCCCCAGCAGGCGACGGACTACGACACCGTGCGCAACGGCTACTTCGCATATTGGAATGGCGCGGTGAAGAAATTTGGCCTGCCGTTCTTCCCGAACGTCACGATGGGTTGGGATCCCAGCCCGCGTTGCGAACAGAGCGACAAGCTCGACGCCTCCGGCTATCCGTTCACGAACACCATCGCCGATAACACGCCGGAGCGGTTCAAGGAAGCTCTCGCGATGACCAAGCGGCGGCTGCTTGCGCAACCGGATTCCGCCGGCCCGCGCATCCTGAACATCAACTGCTGGAACGAATGGACCGAAGGCAGCTACCTCGAACCCGACCAGCGCAACGGCATGAAATACCTCGAAGCCGTCCGCGAGGTCTTCGGCACGATTGACGCAAGAAAGAAGCCTGACTCGAAACGATGAAACCCGCCCTCACACTCCTCACCGCCCTGCTGCTGGCGCCGTTGGACGTGCTGCGCGCGGCTGAAAACGATGTGCTCCCCGACGGCACGGTCTTCCGTTCTTGGTAACAGCCACGTCGCCACACTCGCACGTATCATGTCGCGCAGGGCAATCCGCGTGCGAGCGATGCGAATCCTGGCTCCGCCGAACAACCTTGGCGCACGATCAGCAAGGCCGCCGCCAAGCTTCACCTGCGCCTGGACCTCCAGAGCCTGCTGCCGAGTTTTGCCATCATCGGGGGCGCCAGGCGGGCCGACGCCCACCGCGCGCGAGAGTTGTGCGCGGGGCTTTTGCCGGGGGAAATCGCCGTTTTCGAGAAGGGGTTCTTGGACTTCGCGCACCTGGCCGATCTGAGAGGGCGCGGGGTGTGGTGGGTGAGCCGATGAACGGTGAGCGTCGCAGGTCGCTCGTGCCTCGCCCCTGTTGCGGTCGCGTCCTGCGGGCGCAAAGAGCTAAAGGAAAGCCAATGCGGGGCACAGGCTCTCTCTCCCTCACGACATCCCGACGACCGCGTCGAAGATCCCGTGGAGGGCGCCCAGCCGAGCGGGTTGCACCACATGGCCGTGGCCTGTTGCGAGAGGTCTTGGGCGCAGCATGTGTTGCTGCCGGGGCACCATAGGGCTCGGGCTCAAAGGAGCGTAAGCATCTGGGCAACCCCATCTAGGCGCGCGGGCCGGATGGCGGCACGCTCGGGCCATGGCGAGACGAGGATTCGGGCATCGGAAGCGGCGCGGTCGTGAGGAGATCGCGGGGATCATCG
>Ga0116157_10001369_pt1 | contig 24564 bp, 1 predicted proteins | sample AD_UKC048_MetaG_FD_89882 | JGI IMG/M metagenome (GOLD analysis project Ga0116157, IMG submission 89882) | Active sludge microbial communities of municipal wastewater-treating anaerobic digesters from USA - AD_UKC048_MetaG | ecosystem: Engineered > Bioreactor > Anaerobic > Digestate | place: USA... | reverse complement strand
GGTGCCTTACAATCTTTGACCACAAATGGAATCCGGGTAGCTGTACTTAGGTTGCCACATTCGTCGCGGCCTACCACGATCAGATCGTGGGTACCTTCAGGCAAACCGGTGACGGTGATCTCGAACTGGCCATTGCCCAGGGCTTTGATGCTCCAGCGAGTAGCAGAGTATAAAATCATCGAGCCTGCATCCAAAGTTTGGTTCGGCGCAATCATCAATTGACGTTGCTCCAGTTCAAGCTGATCGGTACAGTTATCTTTGATTGTTACTACTTTGGTCACAGTTGCATTGCAAACCGTAGTACTGGTGCAGAAAGTATCGCGAATACCGGTCACCACTGGCGCTTCTGAGTCGTACACCTTGATGATTTGAGTATACATAAACGAGTGGTAGTATTCTCCTACAGGCAATCCGTAAGGGTTGTCTTGGAACGCATTCTCGCAATAAGGCATGAAGGCCGAGGAAACAGATGCTGTACTTGCCTTTGTCAAGCCGCCAAAATCGGAATCTCCACGTACATAGATGTCATCAGCGTTGTTTATGTTCAAATCTAAGGATAACCAGAATTCCTCATTCAGGTCGCGATCGCGATCGCGAACCAACAGGTAGGTCGGTTTTTTGCCATAGTTTTCCCACAAGCTACGTTCCACTACAAATACTGATCCTTCAGCCATTGGGTCTCCACAGTTGTCGCTGTAAGCACACCAGTTGATCACCGTGTAGGTCCGGAAGATTTTGTAACATTCATCATCAGAAGCATCGTAACGTTTATCAGTAACGTTCACCGCCAGCAGGTCACAACCCAACTCATCCACAATCAGCGTATCTACGATTGGTGTTTTGCAATCGAAATTCGCATCTTTAGGGAAGCAGATGTTGTATTCCCGCAGGGGCAATACCCGGATGATTTGTTTGCAGGTTACCGTTTCTGGTCCTTTGCCCGTCTGCCGGGTCAGCGCCCAAATCCGTTCAATGGTTCCGGCACCACACTTCAGTTTTTTCACTACGGAATAAACCGTATCGATCGCTGCACAAAGATTGCCACTGGTAATGATTACATCACCGAAAGCTTTGGCCGAAGCCACCTTGGAATCAATGAATGCCAAATTCTTGTCGTCACAGCGAATGGTTACCTCCCAAGGTGCGATACACGCTGGCGGCGTCTTGTCTTCGATGACGATGTTTTTCCAGCAGAAATTGCGGTTGCCCGCTTTGTCTGCGCCCCAAAGTTCGACCATCACGGAACCCAGATCACAGCAGAAGAATGGAATAGAGTCCATCAGCGGCGTCATCAACAGTTTCGTAATGGTATCTGTTTTGAAGTATTCTTCGGGATCGGCCTGGCGGTTGTTGTTGACGTCAACGTAATCTTGCGCTTGCGTCGAGTTTGGATTGTAGGCATCGATTTTGCCGTTGCCGTTGGCATCCACTACTCTTTTCACTTTCACAAAACTGGCGTTACAGGCATCCGGTACGGGACGACGTACCCGCATCCATTCTACCTTGCCGCAGTTGTCGTTACTGCCTTCGTCAACCTGAGTTGCACTCACCTGACCAAAAGCGCCATTGTTGAGGGTCAGCACCAGTTTGTCGTCACAAATCATGGTTGGGGCAATCTTGTCTACCGCCCTCACAGGGTAGTAAACAATCGTGTCGCCGTAACAAACGTCGTACACCCGCAAGCGGAAGAACCAGCGACCTACCATCGGGATTCCGGTAATGGAATACCCTTTATCACAGTCCCCCTTCACCTGGATGCCTGGATCGGTTTTCCATGCAAATTTGCCGGTTGGGCGTTCAAACAGATCGAGGATGGCTACACGTTGCACCACTTCCAGGTCAAAGCACCACTTGCTTTGTTCGATGACTTCCAGCTCTTTGCGACCAAAGATGGTAGATCCTTTGCAGTCCATTGGGCTGGTCGAAATGACCAGCACATCACCTGGGTCATAGGTCGCCGTCTCGGTATCCGGGTTGGCAGCAGGGCCATTTTGGTAACCATTGCCTTGTTTGCCATCGTGGTCAAAGTCAGGCACTTTCACAATCGGCTTGCCATTATCGCCTACAACGAGGTGTTGTTCCCAGGTCAGCATATGCAAACCCGCGTCCCAAACCAGTCCGGCGTAACAATCGGCATCAGCACCCGGAATGAGGTGATACACGGGGTAAGTACCCGTATTTGAGCCAGTTGAGCCATAGCACCAGTCTAAGATCCGCCAGCGGCGAATGATTTTGCGGCCGCACTCCCCAGTAGTAAACACACTTTCATCGGCATAATTCACCGCAAAACCACAGTAATCTCTACCGGTAAGGTAAATCCGCTTGCCCGCTCCGTTGAAGAAGTAAGGGACCGATTCAACCAGGTTAAATGGTGTTTTGATCAAATCAGCCGGCAAGAGCTCGGCAGAAGCACTGGCCAGGTTGTTTGGTATTTCCACTTTACACTCGGGCAACACAATTTTCGGACGGCGGAAAGTAATGATCTGGTTGCAAGTCGTCTGGTTGCCCTGGTCATCGGTGAAGGTGAAAGTCCGCGTGATGCGGGCATAAGCATAACCCGCATTGGCAGATTGATCACAATCAGCCAGCACTTCCAGTACATCTTTCACATTGTCGAGCCAGGATTGACCGCAAGAGTCTTTGGCAGTAGCCACACCCGTGTAATAAGAATAGTTGATATCCGTCCAGGAACGTTTCACATTCAGGATGCTGTCGATGTCCGTACATACAAAGGTGAAAGTGCCACTTGAGGTGCTGCCCACGATCTTGCGGTCGGTATCTACAGCACATTTCACCACTGGTGCAATCTTGTCTTCCAGGATGAAATCACCCCAGATGAGTTGACAGAAGTTGGCTACACTTTTCACCTTGTAGATCAGACTACGTCCCAAGAACTGTTTGGCATCAAATGGCCGTGGATCATCGGAAGTCCATACGGTTTCGTAAGTCCACTTGTCCTGAATGATCACTGCGTAGTAACTGCCTTCAGAGTACTTGTCAAAACCACAAGTCGGATCATAATTGGGTACAAAAATGTCCGCATTGATGATCGATTCACACTTGCTGTTCAACGCAACCCTTACATCCTGAATGCCGCTGTTCCAGCGGGTTTTGAACCAACATTCGTCGTTTTGAATCGTCTTGTCGTCTTCGTCCAGGTACTTGTCATTGGTTGTGTAATCGCGATCGCCCACCATACCTTCAAAGGCAATGCCGTCTCCAGCATCGGGATAGCTCAAACCCGCCATTGGCATCGGGTCATCGATCTCATCGCTGAGGTCGCGCACTATGATGCTCTTGCCAAAACGGGGACTTTTTACAAAGTAGTCGGTCAATGGCCGCTTGGCACCAGTAGCTTTGTCAAAACCTACTGCCCGAGCCGTTACACTGCCTTGCGACATCCAGGGGTATTTTTCATCCTTGGTCGGATCAATTTCAAACTCAATCCGTAAGCAGACTACCGAGTCTCCCTTCAGAATAAAGTTTGTGTTTTCGCTCAATGGCAGCAACAAGCGGGTATCCGTAACCCCGTCGTAGTTCGGGTTGGGCACCAATTGAGCCTTTGCTCCGAGCTGTGATTTTTTGTATTTGCCGTAAGCCGGGCCTTTCACATAAGCGCTATCGGCAATGCTTACTACCGGCTTGGTAGCGGTATACAAGGCATTGCCATAAGCATCTTTCAGGTTAAGGAAGGCTTGCAAACTATCGAGGGGTACTTCTTGTGGGTTTTTCACACAGAGGTGCAGGATCACATTGAAGTTGCCGCAGATTTGGCTCGTGGGGAAGTATACCCCTACAATGTCCAAATTCGCTTCGATGTTCGGTTCATCTACCCAGCCAAAGTCGATTGTTTGGTTGTACAAGCTGTCCGGGAATGGATTGGCCATGGCGTTCATTGTTGCCGCATCGGCAGCGTCTTGCTTGCCTGCTTCATTCTTTGGTTGAGCCGTCACACAGATTTCTGGTTCGCGGCTGTTGCCGTCATTCAGGGTAAAGAGGGCTCCCGGCATGCCATCGCTGTCGTTTTGGTCATCTACTCCCGGATTGTCCTTGAGGGTCAATACCCGGTGTTTCGGCCAGGCATTCACAAAGCTGGCACTGTCCGGCTGGAGGTACTTCTTCGGTATCAGGTAGTAAGTACCGGGTATCAAGCCCTTGAAAGAATACAAACCACTGTCTGCTGCTGGTGAAATACCCGTCTTCACAATTTGCCCAGGTGTATCGTTGCTCGCTGGTGGCATGGTTGCCACTCCACTGGGTACAATAGAAAGGTTGTACAAAATGTCAGTTACAGCACCAGCTGAGCCCATGGTTGTTTGGTAGCCTACTTTGTCAAATGCTCCGGTAGTGGCATCAATACCCCCATAGACCAAGACCAGCTGCAAGCTGTCTACTACATCTTCCAGCGCATCTTGATCGCCGAATACATCGTGGTCGAACCAGGCCAGGTTACCCACTTTGGCAACAGGTACGGCGTAGTCTTCCACTTCTCCTTGTGGGTAAGGCAACACGTTCGTTTGTACAAACGGAGCAGTATTTTGGTGGAAGGCATTGTTGTCTGGTCCAAGTGGCGTAACCCCGTTCCAGCTTAAGCGGTGGCGCATAAATGCCGTGCCGTTGCGGTAAACTGCCGTGAGGGGTACGCGGAAGGCCAGTACCCCGGTTTGGTTTACCCCTCCCGGCAATTGTACGTTATTTGCCGTTGCTACGAAGGGCCCAGCCATGCTGGTGGCAATCAGGGAATAATCAACGATGTCGTCGGCATCGTTCAGATCACCATCGCCATTGAAGTCTACAAACGAACGCAGGTAAGCGTCCTTGTTGGCATATCCTCCAGCCAGTACCGTATCCTGCGAAGTGTAGGTCACTTGCAAGTAAGCCAACTCGCCTGGAATCATCGGGCTGAGCAAGCGGATACCAGTTTCATCATCAGCTCCAGTACCTTTTTTGAAGGCGCTGCCACCATCATCGTCGCCACCGTTTTTGCTGCCTGCATCGGCATCCGGTTGGCCATTGCGTTCGCCATCTACTCCTGGCCCCAGGTACAATCTGGGCTGGATGGCATGCCGTGGTCCAAAGCGGTTGTTAAAGGCGGCAGACATCGAATCGCGCAGCGTCAGGTAATTGGTTCCAGCTACGGGCAAATCGCCGTAGTCGAAGCCCACATACCCGAAGTCGTGGGTTTCATCCACTTGCATATCCGGGAAAGTACCCACCGTGCCTTGGTCATTGAGCCCATTTTCGTTGAGACACAAAGCCATGGGATTGCTGATCACAAAAGTATCCCGGGTAATGCCATCGTCAATGCTGGTGTCGTCGCCATTGCCATCGGTAGCGTCACAAACTGCGGCAGCATTCAGGTCCACGGTTGGCGTCATGTTTGCTGGGTCGGTAGCAGTGAGGCGGTATTTGGCAATGTTTACACCAGAAGGATCGTAAGTACTGTTGCCAATCAATCCGCAGAAATAATAGCGGCCATTGGCGTCGGTAGTATCGTGATAGCTGTATTCTAGGTCATTGGTACCAAACACCCCATCCAGACCGGCATAATCCAGCTGGATTTTCACACCAGTGATGGGTGGTTCTCCGGCATCCTGGCGGCCATTGTAATTGCGGTCTTCCCACACCAAATTGCCTACTTTGCTCAGTTTCATGAAGTAGTCTTCCACTTCGCCACAAGGAATTCGCCCATCGGGATAACCGGCTTCTGGAGCCAGGATACCATCCGGGCTCAAGCGTGGGTTTTCACTCAAACGGAAGCGGCTGAAGATGTTGCCCGTAAAGTAAGCAGCATCGGCAGGTACTTTGAAACAAACAATTACTTTGCCTCCACCTTGGGTGATGTATACTTTTTCCAATTCTAATGCACCCGTATTGGCTTCGATGGGTGCATTTGCGCCATTGAGTTTGGTCCAGGCCAGTTTTTCACCAGCATCCAAAGTCCCATTGCCGTTGTAATCAATCCAGGCATTCAAGTAGCCATCGGGGCCATTGAAGTTGTCGGGCAAGGCATAAGTCAGTTCAATGCAGGCTTCGTAACCCGGTACCAGTGGTGTGAGGAACTTGATGCCATCCTCATCGTCGGTACAAGCAGCGCCTTGCTTCCAGCTCAGTGGATCGTTGTCGGCTTCATCGTCGCCATCGTCCTCGCCATAGCCTTTGGCACCTGCTTGTTCATCTGGCGCGCCATTGATTTCGGCATCCACACAAGTCCCCAGGAAGAAGTTGGGTTTCACGATGTGGCGGGGGCCATTGGCATTGAGTAGGGTTGGATAATTCGCCCCGACCAATGAGTCCCCATTTGGCAGGTCGCCAAAGTCGAGGAAGATGATACCTGCGTCAAAACGTTGATCTACCCGGTTGTCGGGATAAATGGCGTTGGGTGGATTTAAGACGGGTACGTCATTGTTGTTCGGTATTTTGTTCAAATCCTGATCACCAATGCCGGACTCATTTTTCACCAAATCGCCACTTAACATGAACACACCGGTGTGGGATGAAGTGCGGATGGGGCTGCCTGCCAAAGTTGCCAATGGGAGTGCATCGCTGTCCTTGTCCTCATCCAACGATTGGGTAATGTTGTTTGGACGGGTTGCCGTACCATCTTTTGGATCAAAGAAGACAATGTCGTATTTGCCAGCAATCAAGCCCCCAAAGTAATAGATGCCTTTGGTTCCAAATTCATTGGTGGCCGTGGTGGTGTAATAAATCTCGTCATCACCAGCAGGAACACCGCCGCTGGCGGGCAGGGTGCTGAGGTTGGTATTGATCACCCCATCAATACCCGCGTATACCAGTGCTACCGTTACGCCATTGATGCCCAGGTCTTTTTCGGCATTGTCTTGTAAGCCATTCCAGTTGCGGTCTTCCCAGACCAGGTTGCCCACTTTGTAGAGTGGTACCCGATAGTCTTCTACTTCCCCGTTCGGGGCCGCGCCAGTTGGTGAATTGGCAATTGGATCGGTACTGATGCGGAAACGGAAATAAATATTGGCCAAATTGCCCAAACCGGTATTCGGTACAATGAAGGTGTAGTCGTTGTTGATCGTTCCTCCAGGAGCTACCACGGGGGTAGTAGTGAACACAAGCGGATCAAGCACTCCATTGCCATCGAAGTCTGCAAAAGCATAAATCGTGGCTGGCACACCCAATTGGTTGGTCGCATTCAAACGAATCCGTGCGGGTTGGCCAGGGATCATTGGCGTGAGGAAGGTGACGCCATCCTCATCGTCGCCATCACCAATGGCTTCGATGCTTGGTGTGCCGTCGTTTTCTGTATCCACTTTGGTACCCAAATAGGTTTTAGGAACACCTAACGCCGAAACAATGTGGCGAGCGCCATTCCATTCGTAAGTAGTCGGATACCTGCCATTGTCGCCTACGTCTGGTAAATCACCATAATCGAAGGCTTGCAGGATGACTGGCGTTGGGTCACCATTGTTGCCTGGGTTGCCATTTCCATCAGGATCAGGATTAGGTCCGCTCTCAGAAACATCGGTGATCGGTGATCCATTCGGTGCATTACCGCGCAGGGTAGCGCTATTTTCAATTGGCGAGTTCGAAGTGAAGCACCCTGCTGGCAATTCAACCGTTACCAATACCGAACCCTTGTCTCCAACCCGCAAAGTATCCTTGAGGAAGAGCATTTCGTAATTTGGTGCCAAACCAGTGAAGCTGGGTTGTACTGTAAAATCATCCGAAGTAAGGCTGACTACCCGGGTTGGCGCACAGGCAGCACCAAAGTGTACATCCATACTGTCTCGCAAGGAGAGGTTGCTGATGTTCACGTTGCCGTAGTTTTGAATATTGAACTCGAAGGTCACCCGCAAAATATTGTTGGACTGCGTCTCTACGGATACGATACGCTTGGCTAAACCCATCAATGGATTTGGTGCAATGGTTACAGGTGTTGGGTCATTTTCACCTACTTCACCGGCGTTGTTGTTGCCATTTGGATCTGGATTTGAGCCATTCTCTGAGATATCCGTGACGGTTGTGCCATTTGGCGCAAGACCTGATCCTGTAGCTGAGTTAAGGAAACCAGTTTGGTCATCTCCACAGTTGCTCACCATCACGGTCAACAAAACTGCACCTTTATCTCCTGGAGGAATCACATTTGCATTGGGCTGCAATAGGTTTAGGTCGCTCAGGCCATTGTAAGCAGGGTTGACGATGAAGTCATCACTAGTGATGCCCATTACTGTTGGTACACAGGTACTTGGGAACGCTGCAGCCAGATTGTCGATGATCTGTGCATTGGTCAAATTCACATTGCCCATGTTCTCGAGGTTGAACTCGAAGGTGACCATTGCAGCTCCATTAGGCAACAACTCTGTTTTGACGGTACGTTTGGCCAAACCGATCTGTGAATTGCTGTTCAAGATGATCACCGTGGGGTCATTCTCATTCACTTCGTTTGCAACACCATCGCCATCCGGATCAGGATCTGAACCACTGTCCGAGACATCGGTTACCGGACTGCCATTGGGTGCAAGACCATTCACGGCGGCTGTGTTGGTGAAACCCGTTTGCCCAGGCCCGCAGCCTGCAACCCAAATCGTTAAGAGCACCGATCCGATGTCCCCTACCATGATGGTGTTGCCAGCGCTCAATAAATTGTTGTTGCCTATGCCATTGTATGCAGGATTGACAATGTAATTGGCAGAAGTCAAACTCAGTACCGTTGGCATACAGGTGCTCGGGAACGCAGCGGCTAAGTCGTCGATAATTGACAAATTGCTCACATTCACGTTACCCAGGTTTTCTACATTGAACTCAAAGGTAACGGTCGAAGAACCATCAACGTTGAGTATTGTTTGCACGACACGTTTAGCCAAGCCTAACTGGGCATTGAGGGTAAAAGAGATCAACGTGGGATCATTTTCGTCCACTTCGTTGGCATTCCCATCGCCGTCAGGATCAGGATCCGAGCCACTGTCCGAGATGTCCGTGACGGTGGCACCGCTGGGTGCAAGACCGCTGGCATTGGCTATATTCATGAAGCCCGTTTGGTCGTTGCCGCAGTTGCTCACCATCACGGTCAATAAAATCTGGCCTTTATCGCCCGCAAGGAGGATATTCGCATTGGGCAGCAATAAGTTTAAGTCGCTTACCCCGTTGTAGGCCGGGTTGATGATGTAATCGTTGCTCGTGATGCTCATCACTGTAGGTACACAAGTGCTTGGGAAGGCAGCGGCCAGGTTGTCAGTAATCTGGGCATTGGCCAAATTCACATTACCCAGGTTCTCTACATTAAATTCAAAAGTAACAATTGCAGCACCGGTAGGTAACAGCTCCGTTTCGACCGTGCGCTTGGCCAAACCTACTTGCGGATTGCTGCTGAAGTTGATTACCGTTGGGTCATTCTCGCCCACTTCATTCGGAATACCATCCTCATCAGGGTCAGGATCTGAGCCGCTGTCCGAAATATCAGTTACTGGACTGCCATTGGGCGCAGTGCCGTTCAGGGTAGCGGTGTTGAGGAAACCCGTTTGCGCCGCCCCACAACCGGCTACCCGAATGGTTAAAAGCACGGTGCCTTTGTTGCCTACCATAATGATGTTGCCGCTACCCAATAAATTATTGTTACCGATGCCATTGTACCCAGGATTGACGAGATAGTCGTTAGAAGTCAAGCTCTGCACCGTTGGCACACAGGTACTTGGGAATGCAGCAGCAAGGTTGTCAATGATCGACAAGCCACTCACATTGACATTACCCAGGTTCTCTACATTGAATTCAAAGCTGACAGTGGTGGAGCCGTCGTTGTTCAAGGTTGATTGTACCACCCGTTTGGCCAAACCTACTTGTGCGTTGGGCGTGAAAGTGATCAAGGTCGGGTCATTCTCCCCTATTTCGTTGGCGTTGTTGTCGCCATCAGGGTCTGGGTCAGAACCATCGGCTGAAACATCTGTCACAGTGGTGCCATTCGGAGCCAGGCCCGTGGCGGTAGCTGTATTGGTGAAACCGGTTTGGTTATTGCCGCAGTTGTTGATCTGGATGGTCAGTAAAACCGAGCCTTTGTCACCTACTGGGAGGACATTGGTATTGGGCAGCAGTAAGTTCGTATTGCTTACTCCATTATAGGCGGGGTTGATGATGTAATCATTGCTGGTAATGCTGACGATGGAGGGCACACAGGTACTCGGAAACGCGGCAGCGAGGTCATCGATGATCTGCGCGTTGGCCAAATTCACATTGCCCAGGTTCTCCAGATTGAACTCAAAAGTGACCAAGGCAGCACCACTGGGCAATAGCGTGGTACTGACCATCCGTTTGGCCAAACCTACTTGAGGATTGCTGCTGAAAGTGATCACCGTCGGATCGTTCTCGTCCACTTCATTTGGGATACCATCGCCGTCGGGGTCAGGATCTACTCCACTGTCTGAAAGGTCGGTTACCGCACTACCGTTGGGCGCAAGACCAGTGAGGGTCGCAGCGTTAGTGAAACCCGTTTGGGCCGCTCCACAACCCGCTACCCGGATCGTTAACAGCACAGCACCTTTATCGCCTACGGTGATGGCGTTACCGCTGCTCAATAGGTTGTTGTTGCCCAATCCGTTGTAGCCAGCGTTGACAATGTAATCGTCGGAGGTCAAACTCAATACCGTTGGCACACAGGTGCTGGGGAACGCAGTTGCCAGGTTGTCGATGATCGACAAGCTACTCACATTGACATTGCCCAGGTTTTCTACATTGAATTCAAAGGTCACTGTGGTGGAACCGTCGTTATTGAGGGTTGATTGTACTACCCGTTTGGCCAAGCCAACTTGGGCGTTTGGTGTGAAGATGATCACCGTGGGGTCGTTCTCGTCTATTTCGTTGGCGTTGTTGTCGTTATCTGTATCCGGTTCTGAACCATCATCCGAGATATCCGTAACTGTAGTACCATTGGGCGCAAGACCACTGGTATTGGCCGTATTGGTAAAGCCCGTTTGGTTGTTGCCACAGTTGCTCACCATCACCGTCAGCAAAACTGCTCCTTTATTACCCACCGGAATAACATTTGCATTGGGCAACAATAAGTTCAAATCACTCACGCCATTGTAGGCCGGGTTGATGATGTAGTCATCGCTGGTGATGCTCATCACGGTCGGCACACAGGTGCTTGGGAATGCAGCAACAAGGTTATCGATGATCTGCGCATTGGCCAAATTGACGTTGCCCAGATTCTCCAGGTTGAATTCAAAAGTGACCAATGCAGCACCGCTGGGTAAAAGCTCTGTTTTGACATTGCGCTTGGCCAAGCCGATTTGTGGATTGCTGCTAAAATTGAGCACGGTTGGGTTATTTTCACCCGCTTCGTTAGGGGTACCATCCCCGTCGGGGTCAGGATCGGAGCCATTGTCCGAGATGTCGGTTACTGCACTGCCATTGGGCGCGGTACCGTTCAGGGTCGCGGTGTTGGCGAAGCCTGTTTGCGCCGCCCCACAACCAGCAACCCGGATGGTTAAAAGCACTGCCCCTTTGTTGCCAACCAGGATGCTATTGCCACTGCTTAATAAATTGTTGTTGCCCACGCCGTTGTACCCAGCATTGACAATCAAGTCGTCAGAAGTCAGACTCAGTACCGTTGGCACACAAGTGCTCGGGAAAGCCGCCGCTAAATTGTCGATAATCGACAAGCTGCTTACATTGACATTACCCAGGTTTTCTATATTGAACTCAAAAGTGACCGTCGTGGAACCATCATTGTTTAGGGTCGTTTGCACCAGTCTTTTAGCCAAGCCTACCTGCGGGTTCGAAGTGAAGGTGATTAAGGTCGGGTCATTTTCACCCACTTCATTCGGGTTGCCGTCATCGTCAAGGTCAGGATCGGAGCCAAGGTCGGAGATGTCGGTTACTGCGCTGCCATTTGGTGCGGTGCCATTCAGGGTTGACGTGTTGGAAAAGCTCGTTTGGGCTGCTCCACAAGCTGATACCCGGATCGTTAAGAGTACGGCAGCTTTATTGCCCACCGTGATGGTGTTGCCAGCGCTCAATAAATTGTTGTTGCCCATGCCGTTGTAGGCGGCATTGACAATAAAATCGTCAGAGGTTAAACTCAATACCGTCGGAACACAGGTGCTCGGGAATGCAGCGGCCAGATTGTCAATGATTGACAAACCACTCACATTCACATTGCCCAGGTTTTCTATGTTGAACTCAAAGGTGACTGTGGTGGAACCGTCATTGTTCAAGGTCGTTTGAACCACCCGTTTGGCCAAGCCCACCTGTGCATTTGGGGTGAACGTAATTGGTGTCGGGTCATTTTCGCTCGCTTCGTTGGCAATATTGTCGCCGTCCGTATCCGGCTCTGAGCCGTTATCTGAAATATCGGTCACTGTTGTACCATTCGGCGCAAGACCGCTGGCATTGGCCGTATTCGTAAAGTTCGTTTGGTTGTTGGCACAGTTGTTCACCGTCACCGTTAACAAAACTGCACCTTTATCACCAACAGGAATAGTATTGGCATTGGGCAGCAGTAAATTCAGGTCACTCACGCCATTGTAGGCCGGGTTGATGATGTAGTCGTCGCTGGTGATGCTCATCACCGTTGGGATGCAGGTGCTTGGAAACGTAGCAGCCAGATTGTCGATGATTTGTGCATTGGACAAATTCACATTGCCCAGGTTCTCCAGGTTAAACTCAAAAGTGACCAAGGCAGCACCACTCGGCAGGAGTTCGGTGTTGACCATGCGTTTGGCCAAACCAATTTGGGGATTGCTGCTAATGGTGATTGGGGTTGGATCGTTTTCACCCGCTTCATTTGGATTGCCATCGCTGTCTGGGTCAGGATCTGCGCCATTGTCAGAAATATCCGTAACAGCTCCTGGAGTACCGCCAGGGCCAGTTGCTTGTACGGTAGCGCTGTTGCGCAAACCAGCACCCGGCGGAGTGCAGGCAGCGGGTATACGAATGGTCAAGAGGATCGCTCCTTTATCCCCCGCTTCTAAATCATCGCTGCCAATCAGCAGGTTGCTGTTGCCGTTTCCGTTGAACGCATTGTTGACGATAAAATCGTCGGAAGTCAAGGTCAGGACTGTTGGTATACAAGCGGAGCCAAAATTGGCTACCGCAGACAATTGGTCGGTAATTTGGATGTTCGTCAGGGTTGTATTGCCCAGGTTTTCTATATTAAATTCAAAAATTACATCGGTAGTACCATTTGTGTTAAGGGTCGTTTGAACCGCCCTTTTTGCCAATCCAATTTGCGAAGTGGTGGTAATACAAATAGTCGCGGTAGTTTGAACAGAATTGCCACAGGCATCGGTAGCAGTGAAGATCACTGTCAATGTACCGCCCGGACCACAAAGTGCTTGTGCAGAAACGGCGTTGTAATTGTTGGTCCAGGTTACACTACTACAAGCATCCGTTGCTGTAGCACCACCATTGATGGCCAGCCAGTTTTGTATTTGTGGTGGAATTGTACCATTGATACAGCCTTCGATGCAGGCCAAATTTGCCGCAGGTGTTCCTATTACTGGTGGGGTGGTATCATCAATATAACTGAGCGTTTGGGTGCAAGATGACTTATTCCCAAATTCGTCAAAGATGGTGTAAGTACGGGTAATGCTGCGCACCCCATCGGTATTACAAAGGCCAAGGTTGTTGTCGAAATCGCTTGATTTGATCTTTAAATTGGCATCCAATGTACAATTGTCACTTACTGCGCCACCTGCGGCCTCAAATGCTGCGATAGTTGTAAAGGGTGCAGGGAGAGCCTGGCCACAAGTTAGGTTTGTAATATTCGTGGGGCAGGATGCGATCACTGGCGCCACATTGTCGGTAGCCACCAGCGTGACAAATACAATGGCCACACATTGATTGGCATCCGTAACCGTGATGGTGTAATTGCCCGCTGGCAGATTACTCAGGGTATGGGCAGTTGTTGCCTGGTTGATTACATCGGGACTGGCCGGGGTATGGCTCCAATCGAAATCGAAGGGGCCCGTGCCGCCTACCGCCGTAACTGTGGCTGAACCATTGGTACCCGTGAGGCAAATGGGGTTGGTTTTGGCCGTAATAGAAGCCGAAAGTCCGGCAGGGTTGGGCACGTTGGCGACGGCAGTAGCGGTACAGCCTGCGCCATCCGTTACAATGACCTCATAAGCGCCTGGGGCAAGATTACTAATGGTTGCCAAATCATTGTCGGGGTTTTCGAAACCATCGTTGCTCCAATCGTAGGTATACGCAGGCGAAGAAGTGCCTCCTGCGGCCAACACTGTCGCGCTGCCGCTTGAAACCGAACAGGTAGCGTTGGTGGTATTCGTAATCGTTGCCGTAAGTGCCGAAGCAGGTTGGGTGATGGTTACAGCAATACTGGCAATGCAGCCATTGGCATCGGTAATGGTCACGTTATAAGTTCCAGCCGATAGCCCCGTAACGGTAGCGGGGTCGTTGTCAATGGCTTCTGCACCGTCGTTGCTCCAATCGTAGGTATACGGAGCGGTGCCGCCCAAAGGCACTGCAGTTGCACTACCGGTTGCGCCCCCAAAACAAGCGACATTGATGACACTGGCGGGTGGAACTGAAACTGTTAAAACGGCTGGGTTGACCAGCATGACTGAACCAATTACTTGACAGCCATTGGCATCAGTCACAGTTACCGTATGGGTGCCTGCCAGAAGCCCAGTTATGGTGGTGGTTCCTTCACCTGTTGGAGTGCTGGCACCATTCCAATTGTAGGAATAGGGCAAAACTCCACCTTGCACACTCACGCTTGCACTGCCATTTGCAGCGCCATTACAGCGGGGGTTGGTACCCGATACTACTGCGGCAAGTGGGCCAGGCTGCCCGATCATTACAAAGGCAACGGCAGTACAGCCGGTTGAGGTTTGGGTTACAGTAACGGTATAGTTGCCCGGGGCAAGACCCGAGATAGAAGCAGTTCCGTCTCCGGTCGGCGTGCCGTTCCAGTCATAAGTTACGGATGCGGATGCAGGAATCACCGTGACAGTAGCCGTTCCGTTGGCGGCTCCAAAACAGGTCACATCGCTTTTATTCACAATACTTGCATCAATGCCTGTGGGATCGTCGAGGTCCGCTACGGCAATTGCGGTACATCCTCTCGCATCGGTTACACTCACCAAATAAGCACCTGCTGACAAGCCGGTAATAGTGGGCGTACCATCGCCTGTTGGGGTGCTGGCGCCGTTCCAATTGTAGGAATAAGCACTTGTACCACCAGCAACCGTTACGGTGACTGAGCCTGCGCTGCCATTGGTACACGTAGGATTGTTCGTGGAAGTGATGGTGGCAGATAAAACCACAGCTGGTTGAGTAACAACTGCCGTACTGGTGGCAGTACAACCATTGGCGTCGGTGATCGTCACGGTATAAGTACCTGCCGCTAAACCAGTCATGGTTGCAGGGTCGGTGTCGATGGTTTGGGCACCGTTGTTGCTCCAGTCATAGGTGTATGGAGCCGTGCCGCCCGCAGGAGTTGCGGTTGCACTGCCAGTGGCATTGCCCCGGCAATTGACGTTGACGATGCTTCCGGTGCTGGCAGTTAAGCTGGTCGGTTGCGTGATGGTAATGGTATTGACACTACTACAGTCGTTTGCATCGGTGATGGTAACCAGGTAAGTACCCGCAGCCAAATTTGTCAGGCCCGGGGTGGTTGCAGCACCCGCATTGGCACTCCACAAATAGGTAAAATTGGGCTGCCCACTGGTTGGGGTTACCAGTGCGGTTCCAGTGCTGCCGCCATTGCACAGCACATTTGTCACGGTGGTGATGGCCAAAGGGCGTTGATTCACCAGGAGTTGGATGACCTCTACGGAGTAACAAACTTCTCCGCCAAAGGGTGCTTCCACGCGGGCCCAAATATTGCCCGTGGGGCTCGTGTATAGATTTGGCAGTGGATCCTGGTCACTTTGGGCGTCTTCCAGAGAATTGTGGAAAGTCACCGTCAACCCAGCTGGCACAGGGCCTGCAAAGGTATTGGTAGTCACCAATTCAGCAGCATTCAAGGCGGCGAGGTTAAACTCGGCCATCGACATGCCTGGGGCGATGGCGCACTGTTTCAGGGTAACTGCATAGGTTTGTGGAGCGATACAAACCAAACCAAAGTCGATGCTCAGGTTTCCGTTGGTACCATCTCCATCACCTGGCGTATTCGGCTCGGTTAAGTTGACCAAGGTGAAGACTTGTGTGCGGATCGCTCCACTAATCATTTCTCCGTTGTTGTCCGTATCACTCGGGTTGGCATCCACATCTCCTCCGCTGATCGGGGTGACGCCATACCAGATTACCGTAGGCGTCAATCGTACATAATAATCACCCGGAGGCAGGTTGTTAAAAACATAATTGCCGTTGTTGTCCGTCAATGTGGTATTGGTATAAGCACTTCCATCTGCACCAATGGTTACTGGCGTTCCATTGCCATTGAAAATCGTCATGGTGGCCCCCACGACCGGAGGCTCCAAAGCACTTGGGCCCTGCATACCATCATTGTTGGTATCATACCATACGTAGTTGCCAATGTTCATCGGCTGGATGAAGCCAAAGTCTACCGTCAGATTTGAACGGCTATCGAGTTGCCCTCCAAGGGGACCTGTTTCACCGGTGGGTTCGGAATTTCCTGGCCCTAACGTAACTGGCTGGCTGCGCACATTGGTGCCTGCGGCTACCGTGCCGTTGTCGTCATTGTCATTCACGTCCAAGTCTGGATCCGCTGCATTGATTGTGCTTGAGAAGTAGCCAAGCGGGGGTACTACTTCAACGATGTAGTCTCCTCCTAGGATATTGTCAAATCGATAATAACCGCCGCCCGAAGTTGTCAGCACATAGGGCTGAAAACCAGGCACATTCGGATCATCTACTGCATTGCCAGCACCATCCAGGAGGCGTACCGTTACGCCATCTATGCCAGCCTCGGTGCCATCGAATAGTCCATTGCCATTCACATCGAACCATACCTGGTTGCCGAGCGAATAACAATCATTAACGGTCAATGTGGCGGGATTGCTATTGGTAGAACAGGTAGTGGAAGGCCCTGTTTCAGTGGCCACCATTCGATATTGATAGGTGTTCATGGTAATCGCCACTGGATTAATGGTCAAAGTAGTCGTCGTTGCACCAGCGTAGGGTATTGCATTACTAAGATTGGACCAGCTGCTGCCTCCATTGGTACTTACTTGCCATTGGTAGGAAAGAATACCTCCTGATTGCGCTGTTGCGGCGGAGGTAAAACTTACCTGATCATCAGTACAAATGGTGGCAGTCTGCGGTTGCAGATTGATGTTGGGCCTTGGATTTACCGTCACCGTAACACACGCAGTAGGATCAATGGTACATCCCGATCCGTTGGCCGAAATCACGACCCGGTAATGGGTCGTAGCATTGAGTGCCGGGGTAGTATATGTGCTGCCTGTTGCCCCGGGGATATTTGAAAAAGAGGCGTCCAGGCAATTGGTCGTACTCATTTGCCATTGGTAGGTTACGGTAAGCGGAGCACCGACCGAGGCAGTAGCCGTTAAGGTTTGGGTCTCACCTGCACAAATTGTGGCGGCAAGTGGGAAAACCGAAACGACTGGATCGTCAATGACGTTTACCGTGGCACAAAGCGAGGTGTAAGGACTACAAACCCCATTGGCATCCGTAATGATCACCTGATAATAACGTGGGCCGTTGGCCTGTAAAAGCGCACCCGTCGAGTAAGAGGCATTGGTGCCTACGTTGGTCCAGGGGCCACCACAACCATTCGTGCTCACTTGCCATACATAGGTATAAGATCCTGAGCCGCCTGAAGCGCCAGCAGAGAAGTTAACCATTCCACCGTCGCAAATGGTGGCGTTACCAGGCCCACCCGCAATCGCGGGGTAGTTGTTAATCGTTACTTCATCCGTGCTGATACAAGGCCCATTTGTGGTCGTCCAGCGGAAAACAAAAGTGCCGGTCACCGCGCCTGTAACCGTAGTAGAAGCCGAAGTTGAATTGCTGATGGTTCCCGCAGGGCCGCTCACTTTAGTCCACATCCCGGTGCCTACGGTAGTAGGTGTTGCCGCAAGGGAGAACGAACTTTGGTTGCACAATTGCTGATCAGCTCCGGCGGCAGCTGTAGTGGGGTTTTCCCAAACCTTTATCTGCATATCATCACTGCTGGAGCAGGGCCCCAGGGCAATGGTCCAGCGGAGTTGGTAAAGACTTGGATTCGGTGGAGTTCCGGGGAACAAGCCGTTGGCGGTTGCTCCGGGAGAATTGGCGTTGGCATTTGAAAAAGTAACTATGTTGGGGCCACTCACCCAAGACCAGGTTCCGGTTTCCCCTCCAGCAGGAGTACTGCCCGTCAGCAGTGTGTTGATGCTGGTACTGTTGGGTGCACAAAGGATCTGATCAGCGCCTGCCAGCGCTTGCGATGAAATGGGGTTCACCGTAATGACAACATCCTCAAAATCCAAACAGGAAGGGGCATTCGTGATGGTCCAGCGGAAGGTATAAGTTCCTGCGGTATACCCAAGCACCTGAGTAGTAGGATTACTTGGGTTGAGGATAAAGACCGGGCCGCCTGAAATTTTTGTCCATACGCCTGTTCCGCCCGGTGGTGGCGTATTGCCCACCAAAAACATCGGATCGCCATAGCATAAACTGGTGGTAGTACCACTCACGTTTGCAATGGTGGGTACATTGGTGATGGTCACCTGATCGGTAGCCGTACAAATGCCCCGGGTAGTGGTCCATTGAAAGACATAAATCCCTTCCTGAAGTCCGTTGACCGTTGCATTTGGCGCGGTAGCAGAAGGACTAAAAGTTGGATTGGGTGCGCTCCCAGGTTTGCTCACAATCGACCAAGCACCCGTCGTAGGAGCCACAACCACCGTGGCGGCCAGGGTAGCTGAAGTCACCAAGCTGCAAAAAACCTGATCTGGGCCGGCGTTGGCCGGAGTTGGCGTTTGTTCCACGCTTATCGTTACCTGACTGGAGCTAGGGGTACAAGGGCCGTTGCTGATGGTCCATTGGAAGACATAGGTGCCCGCCACTAAATTACTGATCACCGTATTGTACAAAACTGGAGAGGCAATATTCGGAGTTGGCGCGCCCATTGGCGTACTCACCACGGTCCAATTGCCCAAACCAACGGTAGGGTTATTCGCAGCCATGGTTACTTGATTGGCGCAAACAGCGGTTTGATTCGGCCCGGCATTGGCTGGGGTCGGGTTGCCGTAATTGTAAATCCGCACCTGATCCTCATAGGCGCAAACACCATTGACAATTTTCCAGGACAAGAGGTATACGCCGCTTGCAGCGGGTGTAAAGGTCGCATTGGGGCTATTTGCATTCGCAGCAGTAAAGGTACCTCCGCCGGGACCATCCAGGATAGACCAGGTTCCAGTTCCGATGGTCGCAGTGTTGCCTGCCAGGACAAAAGAGGTGGCTGCGCAGGCAATTTGATCCATACCTGCCTCCGCTTCGGTTGGTGGCGCAGAAAGGGTCACCGTCATTTGATCAGAAGAATTGCATCCTGGCTGGTTGATTGCATATTGGAATACATATATCCCAGGAGTTAATCCAGAGGCCGTAGCAGAGTTGGCCGAAGTGGTCGTAATGATGGCTGAGGGGCCGCTCGTCTGTGTCCAGGTACCGGTACTGGCCACTGAACCAATCAAACTAACGTCCATCACTTCCTCGCAATACGACTGGTCTGCCCCCGCATTCGCAGTGGGGTAAACCGTAACTTGCACCTGATCGGTTTCAATGGGACAAAAGGGGCCTCCTTGGCTGTTCCACTGAAATACATACACCCCAAATACCAAACCGCTTACGGTAGTGGTGGGTGACATGGTATTTGAAAATATCGGTGTATTGGGCCCCGAGAAGACCGTCCAGGTGCCACTGGCTACGGCATTGGCCGCCAGGGTTGCCGATGTAGTGCCGCAAATCGTTTGGTCATTGCCCGCAAAGGCCGACGTAGGCGGCGTAGAAACCAGCAACTTTACCGTATCCTTATCCGAACAGGCACCATTCGCAATGGTCCAAACGAACTGGTACACCCCTTCTACAAGCCCGGTAATGGTCGTATTGGGGCCATTAGGAGCAGTGATAATGGCACCGCCAGGGCCGCTGAGCTGAGTCCAGGTACCAGTTCCTATGGTAGGTGTGTTGGCGGTCATCTCCGCCGATGAGCTACACAATTGCTGATCCGGACCAGCCGCCGCAATGGATACGGGGTTGCTGATGGTGATGATGACCGTATCTGTGGTGGAGCTACAACCCGAATTGAGGTTTGCCCAAACAAAAACATAAACGCCATTTCCCGACAAGTTAACATTGGTATTGTACACCATAGGGGATATAATAGTGGCTGTCGGCCCGCTCGCTTTGGTCCACAGTCCGGTACCCACCGCAGGGTTATTCCCGGCCAGGGTAATACTGATCGTACCTGCGGGCAAGCACCGATCCAGACCCGCATTGGCTACATCCGGGCCAGGGGTATTGTTGGTGGTGATGCCCACATTATCCGCTGAGGTACCGCAGGCGTTTTGTATGGTCCAGGTGAAGGTATAGGCCGTATTGGCCGCTAAACCAGTCACCGTTGCATGCGGAGCATGCACATCCGAAAACACCACACCAGCACTAGGTGACACCGACCAGGTGCCCACTTCATTCATCAGGGGCGTATTGGCCGAAAGGTATACTGGTGTACCGCTGCAGACCAATTGATTTGCTCCTGCATCCGCAGTGGTAGGTACCGTATTGGTGACCCGAATTAGCACATCATCTTCAGCCGGGTCGCAGAAAGGCCCTCCAGTAATGGTCCAGCGGAAAATATATCCGCCAATAACCGGGAAGTTCACTGGAGATTGAGGGTTATAGATATCCGCAATCACTGCCATGGCTGGGCCACTTACCTGAGACCAGGAACCCGTACCGGTGAAAGGGGTGTTTCCGGCCAAATTAGCCATTAAGATATTACACGGCAGCATTTGGTCCGTGCCCGCATTGGCCAACACAGCATCGCGGGAAACGACCACCCGCACCTGATCTGCTGCGGTCAGACAGGAGGCACCTACTGGCGTATTTTTGCGCAGTTCAATCATATAGGTACCCGCAACGAGCAAATTCGAAACCGTAAAGGGCGAAGGACCGGCATCCTGAAATGCAGTAGAGATCATGGCAGGGCCACTGATGATGCGCCATTGTACTGCTCCAGGGCCAGCGTTGCTGTAATTAATGGGTACTGAAGTTTGGCCACAATTCAAAAATAGGTTATCACTGATGATGTCCAAAGTAGCATTCATTGCAAATCGCAAGGTCACACTCGCGGTGCTGGAACACCCGGTCACCGGATTATAAATGGTGTAGGAAAAAGTATAAGTACTGGTACCATCCAACCCAGTGATATTGGTTACAGGGGAATTGGGGTTATCAATCATCGCGGAAAGTGGCCCGCCAGTTTGCACCCAAGTAACCGTTTCATTGGAATAAATCGGAATAGAGCCTTGCAAAACCGCAGAGGTACGGACATCACAAAAGGTTTGGTCGCCGGAGAGAACGCTGGCAACAGTTATACCAGAGGTTGGAGGAGGTATGGTGATGGTAACCAGGTCTTCTCCATTGGCGCAAGGGCCCGCAACAGACCAGCGGAAAACGTAGGTTCCTTCAATCAAGTTGCTAATCTGCGTATTGTTGGCACCGGGGTTGGCAATTGTCGGCAAATTAGGGCCGCTTACTACCGTCCACTCACCAATTCCACAGTACCCCGCTGGGGTGGCATTCATCGTGACCATGGTAGTCAAAGAAAAACAGTTGCCCTGGTTTTGGTTCAGATCTTGATCCGCTCCAGCGTCAACGGGTTCTACACCACCACAATTGGTCACAATGATGTCGTCAAAAGTAAAACATCCATTGGTATTGGTGATCAGCCAGCGCAAAGTGGTTTGCCCACCGTTGCCAGGCTCCAGGGTAATGCTGGTGCTTGGATTGCTTGGATCTGCAATGCTCACTCCGTTGTTGCTGCCCACAACCGACCAGACCCCTATTTCGCCAGGTGCAAAGGTATTTCCCGACAAATTGTACACGCCTTGACACCCGGTAATGTCTGCACCACCATTGGCCGGTGTACTCGGCTTTGCCGTATAGGTGACATCCTGAAACACCCGGGAACCATCGTTACAGGTAAGAAACAAGCGGTAAGTATAGCTGTTGTTGCCCACGTAGCCTGTAACCGAACTGGTAAAACTGGTGGGGCTGTTGATGATTACCGAGGGGCCACCTACTTGTTTCCACAAGATGGAAAGTGGGTCATAAAGACCAGCCCCTGAGCCCAAAAGTGGAATGGGTGCATCCGGGCAAAATACCACATTTACGTTAGCATTTACAGAGCAATTTTGAGCTTTTAGCAGCCCATAAAAACAGTTCAAAAGCAAAAGCAAACTCAAGGTCTGTTTCAGACGCTGTGGTAAAAATAACTTCATGAGATTTGATTATTAGCTTTGATTTAACTGCTGAGTCAATGCTTCGAATTAAAAAAATAAATATCGAACGATTATCGCCTTGCCCATCTAGGGTAAGGTCTCCACCCCAGTTAGCGTAAGATTACAGATAGATTTTTTAAAGAAGTTACATAATTCCAGGAAGAAATTATATAATTCCCACATTTACAAGCTCAAGGCTGACATTAATCACCCGCAAAACTGATCTTTTGCGTTCTAAAGAATATAGTCGTTGGTAAAACTATAGCTAGTTATTGAAAAAAAATAGGACAAAATACAATGTTTATTTCTTTAAAAAACGGGTAAAAATTCGATCCAATATCATCTAAGTGATTATTTATAAATTAGTTATAAGTTTATATTTTTCAAAAAAACGATATAGATTTAGATTCAGGTTTTTTGCCTACGAAAAATCTTTCAATGTGTTTTTACATGGTTGAAATAAAAAGAGGGCTCCCCATTTCCATGAAGAGCCCCCAAAATATGCTAATAACGATTTTTCTACCCAGCGTAACACTACATTGTGGGGAGGTTTTTCAACCTCCCCACTGTAGCTAACTTATCATGAAAAAATCTACTTGTTCATCAGTACCATCTTCTTCGTATCGGTAAAGTCATTGGTTTGTAAGGTGTAGTACATCACCCCGCTGGCCCGCAGTTGCTCCTGTTTGAGGATCACCTGGTTGTTGCCTTTGGTGTAATTGCCTTCCACCTGGTAGATCAAAGCGCCTTTCACATCCCGGATGGTCAACTTTGCTCGGGTTGCCTGGGGCAGGTAGAAACCAATCGACGTTTCGTCAGCAAAGGGGTTGGGCGTGTTTTGGCGCAGAACGGCACGATCATCGATCGCGGCATGGCCAAAGCTCAACACGACACCCATTACTTCGTCGTTCTGATTGTACGCTTCTTCGTGGGTCATCCGGCTGTTGATGTCCAACACCTTGCTGAGCAACGTAGTGGCATTTGCTTTCAGTTTCAGCGTGAACAATACTGCGTCATCTGCCAACGAAGTTGTGCTGTGGAAAGAGGAGGTAATGGTGCCTTCATTTTGGAACAAGCCAAAGTGTTCGGCTTTCATTACTCCGTATTCCAATCCTACTATCTCGGCCTGTTCAGCTACCTGAAGGGTAAACTGGAAGCCTTGCAGTTTCGACAAGTCTTTGGCACGAATAGCCACCGCGTAGGTCTGACCAGCGTTGAGCTGTTGTTCCTCGGCGATTAAGATCATGTCCTTGCCTCCCCGGATTTCGGTAGCTACTGCTCCTGTGGCGCTGGCATTGCCATTGACGTCGCCCATTTTGATGGCGATGAAATCGGCTTTTACCCTGCCATTCAGGTCATTGATGTTCACCACTTCGGGGAAACTATCTGACCATGGATTGTTTGCGTTTGCAAATTTATAACTCGCATCTACAAATTTCCAGCTTGGCACATTGTTGAACTTGTTATCGAGGTTAAGGATCAACTTACGAATCTGGATCATGTCCAAAGTAGAGATCGTCTTGGAGTTGTTCACGTCCGCCGCAATCAAGCGGTATGGACTCGTGATCGACTGTGTACCCAGGATATGCTTTTGTAGCAATACTAGGTCGAAGGTCGATACCCCATTCAAATGCTCTTTGTCCATTTGTGCAGCTACGGTAAAATCGTTGCCTTTGATCAGGTTGCGGAAGCTAAATCCTCCTGTAGTGCTGGTATTTTGGTTCATTTGAGCGCCACCACTGATTTCTATACTTGCACCCAAAACTGGTTCAAGATCATCGGTTGTAATGAGGCCACTGATTTCTCCAAAATTTGATCCACTTCCGGGAGTGCATACCTGGCGATTGTCCTGTATATCGATAAAAGTAATACAGAAATCGTGGTTGCCGCGTTCATCCCATGCATGTAATTCTACCAGTACATTCTTTCCTGCGTCCGCACAACTGAAGGTCATGCTGGTCTGGTTTGGATTCGCAACTTCGCCTACCCGGTTTATCGAGTATTTGGTAATCACTTTCAACCCATCCTTCGTTTCTGGACCCTGTCCGTTGCAATCGTAAATTGGTGATGCAACAAAATCTTTGGCCCATACCGCCATCATTCCACCTCCGTTGCCATCAGGCATCAGTTCGGTACTTAATCCATTGATGCAGATTGGAGCAGGTGC
>Ga0116157_10001362_pt1 | contig 24610 bp, 20 predicted proteins | sample AD_UKC048_MetaG_FD_89882 | JGI IMG/M metagenome (GOLD analysis project Ga0116157, IMG submission 89882) | Active sludge microbial communities of municipal wastewater-treating anaerobic digesters from USA - AD_UKC048_MetaG | ecosystem: Engineered > Bioreactor > Anaerobic > Digestate | place: USA... | reverse complement strand
CCCTTTGGAAACCCGCGCACCAAGGGGCCACTGCTTCCGGGCGGCCCACTGGGGTTTGCATCCATCGGCCTTCAGAGGCCGATGGCCTGTTGGGCCGCCCTTCATGAACGTGGCCCCTTGGAACCCCGTTCACCCGATGGCGGCTCACGCCGCAGGTCAGCGATGGCGCCCTGCGGCATGCCTTGGATCACGGGGTGTCCCCCGTGCCCCCTTTCCACGGAGGCCGCTCGCCGCGCCTCCGTGACCTCCACGGCCCAAAGGGGTGCTGTGCGGCACCCCTTGGGCATCCCCCGCACCAAGGGGGGCGCTGCTTCCGGACGGCCCACCTGGGGCTCGCACCCATCGGCCTTCAGAGGCCGATGGCCGGTTGGGCCGCCCTCCATGAACGCGCCCCCCTTGGAACCCCGTTCGCCCGATGGCGGCTCACGCCGCGGGTCGGCGATGGCGCCCTGCGGGCGCCGGGTGGAAAGCTGGTATTCATCAATTTCTGGAGACACCTGGTTGTGGTGTTTTAGCCACTACTTTTTGCAGGAGTTTCGCCCGCCTTGCATCGGTACCTACAGTGGCAGCGATGATCGAAGCGGGTCCATGCCATGCAAGAGGTTCCAGGGTTGGCATTGCGATTTCTTGATCTGTTCGCGGGGGCGGGAGGCCTCTCGGAAGGCTTCATCCAAGCCGGGTTCGAGCCCGTCGCCCACGTGGAGATGGATCCTGCGGCCAGTTTCACCCTCCGAACCAGGATGGCGTACCACCACCTTCGGAAGGTCGGGGATATTTCGCCGTACATCGCCTATCTGAAGCAGGAATGCACGCGGTCCGACTTCTACCGGAAGGTACCTGCCCGTGTGATCGATTCGGTGATCCATTCCGAGATCGGCGACGACACCCTGCCCGGCATCTTCGATCGCATCGATGCGCAGCTGCGCGGAAAATCCTTGGACCTGATCGTAGGAGGTCCTCCTTGCCAAGCCTATTCCATCGCTGGGCGCTCCAGATCGCCCAATGGGATGGTCGGCGACAAGCGGAACTACCTGTTCCTGTACTACGGCGAATTCCTGAAGCGCTACCGGCCCAGATACTTCGTGTTCGAGAACGTGACAGGTCTCCTGACCGCAAAGGACCTGGATAGGGTCAGATACCTGGACAAGATGAAGAAGGTCTTCGATGACTGTGGTTACGAAGCCACCGAAGAGATCCTGAAGGCCGAAGATTTCGGTGTTCCCCAGTATCGGACGCGTGTCATCTTGGTGGGCAAGCGGACCAGGTCTTCCTTCGAGTACCCGATGCCTTCGAAGATCGCCAAGCCACGATACGCTTGGGATTTCCTGCAGGATTTCCCGAAGATCAAGGCTCTGAGCGGCAATCCTTGGGCGTGTGCCATGAAGCCGGATGCCTTGAGGCTGCTTGATGGAGCCATGATTCGCGACGAGGAAGTGCCTGTCACGCATTTCTGGTCGCGTCCCCAGCGAGACGAGGATCTGGAGATCTACCGGCTTGTCGTGGAGCATTGGAACAAGCATGGACAGCGCCTCAGATACGAGGAGTTGCCGACAGAGCTACAGTTCCACAAGAACACCACCGATTTCGCGGACCGATTCAAGGTCGTCGCCAAATACGAGCCCTCGCATACTGTGGTTGCGCATATCGCCCGGGATGGTCACTACTACATCCATCCCGATCTATCCCAAAATCGGTCATTGACACCTAGGGAAGCTGCTAGAATCCAGACCTTCCCGGACAACTACCACTTCGAAAGCATGCTAGGCACGCCTAGTCGGACTCCGGCATATCGGCAGATTGGGAACGCTGTGCCGGTGATGCTGGCGAGGAAGATTGCTGAAAAGTTGAATGAAGTCTGGTAGAGCAAGAAACTAGACCAGACGCGCATTTGAAATCTCCTCCCAGCACTCCGGCTTCTTGGCCCACTCGGAGATCATTTTTCCCTTGGCGGTCGTTTGGAGTGCCCTATCAACGATCGGCACGAGCAAGCGGATGCGTTCCTTCAAGGCAATGGGGATGTCTTGGTTGGACCAAATGTTGTCGAAGTTAATGACGCCAGAATCCGTCTTCGAAAGAAGAGCGACCAGATAGGCTACTACGTTGGCTTGGAATGCCGCGACCTGGGAGCGTCTCACGATTGCCTCGACTTGTCGATAGAGGATCGTCTTCGCAATCGAGTGCTTGTAGAAAAGCGAGTCCGGAACAAGATCGCCAATTTCCGACATGAACTTCTCGAAGTTCTTCTGGTTTCCTGTGCCGACCTGATGGGGCTTCTGGTTCCATGCGACCAGGTACTTGGCCAACTCCGTCTTGTTCACCCTGCGCGTTGTCGGGTAGCTGTCCTTGAGTGCCTTCAGCTTTGCGGGAGTGGTTCCTTCCCTGAGCAACAAGGTCTTGAAGCTTCCCGCGGCTCTTTCATAGAACCATCGAGTGGTTCCGTCGGCGCAATAGATCGATTTCGAAAGTCTCTCCAGTTCGATATGGAAGCCTTTGTTCGCCGCCAAATCTGAAGCCTTGACTGCGGTTTGGCTGTTGGCGAATCGGGAGATGTCCGCGATGAGGTCCTCTTCATCGTCCTCGCCTTCGCTTTTTAGTACCACGATCTTTGCGGGGACAAACACCTTGGTAAGATCGATACCGTCTTTGCGATGGGTAAAATAGATGGAGGCTGTGGTCTGTCCTCCGTTCACGATTTGCATGCCCTTCAGGCCGACGATGCACTCGTTGCCGGTCTCGTTCTTTCCGAGGACGATCTCGTCAACGGTGAGGACGATTCCGTTGTTGTAAGCGATGAACCGCTCGGGCGCATCCCGCAGAGTGTCGCGGATCCCCTTGTTCACCTTCCCGTTCGAGCTGAGGAAGGACCGGACATTGGCCTCGAGCAATCGTGGCCCGAATTTCTCGTATATGAACCTTAGGGCTTTGCCTGGGATCGCGGCCAAGGCGTAGTCGAATCCGGAATCACCTCCGGAGACGTACACGCAAGGGAGGGCAGTACCGGAAACTTCGCGGAAATCGACGACGACTTCGTCTCTCGGGCGACCCTCGGAGCAGTGGCGGAAGAGTCGCTCGATGTCCATGATCTCGAGTTTGATGGTCTTGCCGTCGACGATCCTGTCCTGGAACCTCTTTGTCGTGGATTTTATGACGGAATCCGTCAAAACGAAGATGCGGATCTGATCCAATTTGGGGAACAACTCCTTCAGCACGATGGTGAAATCGTATACAGGATCGCTTTTGTCCACTTTTGCATGCAGGCTCTTTTCCAGGCATCCCGTGAGGAATCTCAGGCATTGCTCGGCGGAGCGCTTCGCATCCGACTCCGGTTTGATCTGGATTTCCTCGTAACCTCCGAAGAGGCTCACGAACAAGTCGACCTGTTCGCCATCCTCGGAGAATGCGTATCCGCTGAGCTTCAGGTTCGCGTTCCCGATCTTCCGCTCGAAATGGAGTTGTTGAGGGTCGTGGCAAAGTCCGTGTTCGCACATGTGGTCCATCGCGATCCCCGTGAACACCTCTTCTTCGAAAGGGAACGGATCGGCACCTTCCAGCGTCCTCTGGTCTATTCGGTTACGGACGTCGGATTTCGTCTGTGCGAGGAATTCTACGAGTTCCATCAAAGTGCTCCAAGATGGTTCAATGCCGATAGGACGTCATCGAGTGCGCCTCCGATTCGTTCCAGGTCGATCGTGTAGGAGGCATGGACGATCTCCGGAGGGACATTCCCTCTTGTGAGACTTGGGAAGCTGTTGCCGACCTGGAAAAGCTGGCATCGATCGGTCTTGAACTTCCTGATGTAACTCTTCGAATGGCTTTCGATATATCCAGCCTTCATGAGAGCGAGACGAAATCTGACTTCAATGGCTGGGAGGTGTGAAATCTGCACGCTGATGGAGCTTGCCAAATCGCCCAATGACTCGCCATCGATGTCTTGCTTCAGCTTGAATGCAGCAAGGAAGAGAGGGGATACCTGCGAAGAGTCCAGTTGATCGAGGTTCGAAATCCTTGCGGGAAAGGAGTCTCCCGCGATGGATGTCTTCACCTCGACCGCTCCAGTTCCAATCTGGAAGTCCTGGTTTCCGCCGAAAGGTCCTTTCCAGGACTCGATGGCTATTCCAGGATCCAACCCGAGATGAAGGATCCTTCGAAGGAACTCGAGTTCACCAAACAAGCCGATCTCTTCGGAGGCGGGCAAGAGTTCGCACTCCTCTCGATCCATGAATTCCTGCCATGCCTTGATCCGCTCGACCAGTAGGCCCGTTGCGCTTTTCGCCGATTGGGTGTTGCGATTAGTTCTGTTCAGGAGAGTGAGCAGATCAAGGGCCATTGCTTCGAAAATTCCCTGTTCGGCGTCTTCCACCAGAGTGATCGCAAGCCAAGCCAGCGAATCCCCTCCAGGGATGTCTTCGACTTGCTCCAGTCTGAATCCTCTTGCGGTCGGGAGTTGGATAGGAGGCGAAACCGCAGGGCGATGTGCGCCAAACAGGATTGCGCGCGCCCCTCCAGGGAATCTGCGGGCGGCTCTGATGGGAAGGGTTGAACTGGAAAGAATCGAAATCGATCGCCATCCGGAATGTCCGTCCGGAGGGAGGAGAGCAGACCATGCCGTACGAATCTCCTCCAGTTCAGTCTGCACCGGCATATTCCTGCCCCCAGAGGATGTTGTTGACTAGGTAGTCGACCTTGATGCTGGAATCGCTTCCTGGGAAGCTTGCCGCGAAGGCAAGAATGGGAGTGGAGCCGGCATCGAATCCGGCAGCCTCAGGATCCAGATGGTAGAGGAACAAGAGGCCTCGCTCCGGGTGCCCAAGCACACCGGGGGCGCCGAAGCCCCGGATTTCTCTCGCTGCGCGGCCACTGGGCGACTGTGGCTCTGGATCGGAAGGCTTTTGTGAAGGGTCAATCCTCCATGTATCCAAAGTAAGTCTCATGGCGGCTGTCCATTCCTCGGCGGTCAGGTCGATCGCTTCATCGCGTGGGGACATGAGTCTTCCGATGGAATACCTGTCGCTGCGCTCCTGGTTCGCTTTGCGATGAAGCAAACCAGGCTCGATGGACTCCGATAACTTGGATCGAATCGAGCTTTCCTTTCCGATGATGACCACGGTCCAATCGATGAGCTCGCCTGAGGCAGCCATCGAGGAGACAAACGACGCAAGGATGGAGCTATTCACTCGGAAGGCATCTTGGTGCGTACGGAATTCCGAAAGAAAGCGCACGACTTGGTCGGCGGATACGCCTCGCCACAGGTAGGTTCCCGACCACCTTTCGATTTTGGAGCCACGCATCCTTTCCGGGTTCGTTTCGTAGGGCTCTCCGAGGCTTTCAATCAGCCTCTTTCCCGCATCGAAGTTCCATTGGATATCTACCGGACTGTTCCTGAGGGCGACTGTTTCGACAAGTTGACCACTGAAAGAGAGTCGGAGTTTGTGGGAGTTCCGCATCTTGATCTTGGAAGTGACCATCAAAACAGGATGGGAAACGACCTTGAGACCATAGTCCTTCGGAGTCCCACCGACAGCGACCATCAGATCGAACTCCTCTCGAAGTTCTTCGGAAGCATCGGCGATATGTCCGAACCATTCCGTCAGCTCCGGGGTCGTGTAGAGTCGGCAAAGATCCAGGTAGCCGGGACGATATCCGAACCAACGCCCCATCTGCATGAGCGTGTCATACATGCGGGAGGCGCGGAGGAAATAGCTGACGACAAGGCCTTCCAACGTCAGTCCACGTGCGAGTTTGTCGCCACCGATGGCGACGACTTTCAATCCTGTTTTTTCATTTTGAACGTAGTCCAGGGCGTCTTTGGCGGTTCCGTTGATCGTTTTCACGACGATGTCATCCAAGACAATTGGAACGGTAGCCCATATCTCGTCCCAAGTAGGCACTATTGCCGCGGTTTCGATTGGCTCGAGGGATGCAACCTGCTTTGAGGTGGGGAGGAAGTCCTGCTCCCAGACTTCGCGAAGTCGTTTCAGGATCGACTGTGATTCAATCCCTCTGTGGACCCGTTGTTTCAAACGGTGAAAGTGCTCCGATACCTGCTCTTGCACCATATTCTGCACCGCATTGTAACGGGTGACGTGGATCAGCATCGAGGAGTGTTGATTGCCCTGCCCACGAAGTTTACGGGATGCGATGGAGAGAAGGAACGAATCCAGGGCAACAATCAAGGATGATGGAAGAATGCCTTCCCCAACTGCTCTGGGTCTGAAATTCTTGTCGTGTTTCGCGGGCAACCAAGCCTCCGTGTCATCGACATCCCTGAGAAGCGGTAGTCTTGGCGTGCGGCCGTCAGGGGTCATTTTGCCGAATACCTTGGCTGGCCCGATGTAGTTGGATGGTGCGGCGAGGTTGATGATGAAGGAAGCGGGAAAAAGGTCCGGGCCTTCGTCCTTGGTGGTTCCCTGATCGTGGATGAAGATGTTTGCGAAAGGTGTGGCAGTATAGCCGACATACGCTGAGCGAGAGAACGAATTCAGGATCTTGCGTATCCGACTGTTGATCGCTGTCGGGTTATGCTCCTCGTCGGGGTTTCCTTCCGAGTCGAAGGATTGGAGTCCTGTGTCCACCGAGGCCTGGTCGGCCTCGTCGTCGATGACGAGAAGAGGGAGATGGGTGACAATTTTCCTACCTGTGCTTCGTTCGGTGGTTTGCGCGACATGATTGCGAATCCACTGGTAGAGTTGCTCGAGAATGGTCTTGTTCTTCTTCACCACGAAGAGCCACGGTGCCTCTTCCGGACGGATTCCGAGGTTGTTCGCCACAGCCGATTTGAAGTCTCCGGATTCCGTGCGATTCGTCACATAGTTCGGCGGGCGGATGGATGGGTCCAGGGGAAATTCCCCGACTCCAATCGCGTTCCCCGGCTTGTGCGGAGTTGTTTCGTATCCAAGGAAGCCTTCATCAAGACGAATCTGTGTTTGGGATCTCAGATTGTTGTGGAGTCCGGCAAGGACGATGATGATCTTGTATCCGGCATCCGCGGCCTTGTTGACGAGGCCGATGTAGTTGCCGGTCTTGCCAGACTGCACATGGCCGACCACCAGGCCTCTACGATCCCATGGTCCTTCCCTCCGGGGATCCTCGAGCAACTCCAGAATCCTGTCGGTGGACGCATCTAGGCCTTCCAATGCGGACCATGACAATTTCCGTTCCTGCCAGTCCCGGTAGCGCTCCCAGTACGCCCATCCTTTTTTGCGCTCCGCATCAAGCCAGTCGACATGTCCTTCCGTGTTGCGGAGCGTCGAGTCTTTTCCGATCCATACGCTGAACCGACGGATCAATTCTGCTTCTGCTAGGCTACGATCCACATCAGTTTCCCATTGTGGGCACATTTTCAGGACGGAATCGATCGCCTCTCTGATGAGAGTAGGCGTAATTGCGACACTTTGCCCATTGTGGATCAGGATTTCCTGCGCGATCTTGACGAGTTTGTCCTGCGGCATATTCTTCCGTTCTGTCAGAAAATGACTGAGTCGTCCAGTGAATCGACGAGGTCGGGAAAGGATTGGAATGGCTCGGTCCGACGAAGTCGTTCCTTGGCTGCCTCGGCTGTGTACCCCTTTAGTCGCACCATGGCCCGGAACATCGGCACCATGACGGCGAGGATGTCTGCCGGATTCGTGGCCAGATTGCCGTTTTGAGGTGCTTCCCGTGATTCCGCGGTATCCAGCCAGATTCGTTGTACAGGAACTGTCTCTTCCAGGATCCGGAGGGTGGATTTCAGGCGAGGAGACATGGCACCTGCTTCCTCGAACATCTGCTGGATGACGGGATGCTCCAGGGAAATCCGGTATTTCATGCCCGCTTTCGTGTGTTCGGCGACCCAGATCGGATTGATCGGCTGATTTGAGCTCCTGCCTTGAGGTGAGCCTCTGTAGGCGAACACCGCACGAGCCTGCCGTCGTGCTTGCTCAGCGATTTTCGTCAGTTTGTCCCGCACCTGAACAGGGGGGCGCGCCGTCGATTTCCGGATATCAATCTTCCAATCCTCGTCCATGTCATTCTGGAGATCGACCCGAATGCGTGCCAACCGATGTGCCTCTTCTTTCGTCCAGGACTGGCCACGACCAAGCCCCAGCCAACTCCCGGAAACCAGGAGTCGCCTGCCGCGATACACATAGAAGCCCTGTTGGGCGGTCCAGCCATCCGGGCCGCCAGCTTTCTTGCAGGCTGCATCGTCTAGGCGATCCTTGTGAGGTAGCACAAAGAATTGGACCTCCACTTGGCTTCCCCTGAAAGGAAGTCTTTCAACGGGGGAATGCTGCGTGGCAGGGTGTTCGGTCAGGAACGGATCCCATCCTGTGATGTTCCTGCCGTTGATTCGGATTCGGATCTCTCCATCATCGAGATACCGGTGGAAGACCATGGCTAGGTGCTGCTCGACAGCATCCATCAAGTCCAGAAAGTGTTGACTGGTGAAGCCATCGGTTACGATCCGATCAAGTTTCTCCCAAACCACTAGGGTTCCGTTTCGCTGACGACTCAACCGGTCCAGGGCTTCTTGCGCCTCATTGGTTGCTCCCTCCAGCAAGAGCCAGTCCTGGCCATTTCCTGAAGCGAGGATGTCCAAGTCCCATCTCAGGATGGTTGATTCTGACTTCAAGCTCGCCACGGTCAAAGAACGGCATTGGGAGAGGGAGGCGGTCTTCAGTCCCATGCCAAATCGACCTAAGTCATGGGCTGCACGTTTCTCCAACGGATCCTTGCCGCCAAGTCGCATCGCTTGTTCGAGCGTTCGTTCGTCCATGCCAAGGCCGTCATCGAGGATCTCGATGCGACTTTTCGATTCCGCCCAGACAAACTGGATGTCGATCAAGCTTGCTTGGGCTGCGATGCTGTTGTCGACGATATCGGCAACTGCTGTGGCACAGGAATATCCCAATCCTCTCAAGGCTTCAAGTAAAACGGAGGCTTTTGGAGGAATGTTTCGAGATCGGAGACTCATTCTGATGTCCCAGGAAGGAAGGGAGAGAGAATATCGCGGGCATCCCAGTTTTTTGCAAGCTTGTTGAGTGATTTGTTTCTGATTTGCCTGACTCTTTCTCGAGTAAGGTGGAGTTCGCCCCCAATTTCATCCATACTGAATTCTTGTAGATAACCAATGCCGTAGTACATACGGAGCACTCTAGCTTCTCGCTCTGTCAGATTGCCGTCCAGCATTTTGTTTAGCATTTTTGCGAGTTCGGCAGCTTCGCATTCCCGCTCAATGTCGGCATCGACCCCTAGGCTTGAAAGGAGTTGAGAAGAGTCGTCAGCGTCATCTAATTGCAAGAGGAGAGTATCAAGAGAGAACTCTTCCGAGAGATTGAAGAGCTTGATAATCTCATCCTTTTGCTCATGAAATTCCTCAAGAGTGAGAGTCGCGTTAATGTCCCCGCCCAATTTGAGGAGGCTTTTCCGGAAGCGATTTAAAACAAGTAGTTTGTTGGGAGGAATCCGAATATTTTGCTCGTTGTCTTGCAGAGTTTTTTGAATCCTTTGCCGTATCCAATGGACAGCGTATGAAATGAACTTATTATCAAGTCTGATGTCAAAGGAGTCAAGGGCCCTGATAAGCCCAAAAATGGCTTCGCTGATCCGATCCTCGGTTCCAACACCTTTGTTTTCCCTGCAGAAAGTTGCTCCGGTTTTATAAGCGAATCGTAAGTTGGACAAAAGGATGCGTTCGCGGAGCCTTGGATTATCGGGGTCTTTCGCTAATTTTTCGAAGCAATCCTTTTCCTCTTCCCTAGACATTGGGCTGGTTCTGAAAAGCGCTTTTTGGAAAAGCGACAGGGCTGTCATTTTGTTCGAAAGTGTCGCTTCTGCATAATCGAGAAATTCTTGATCTGATTCTGCTTGGCCTAGTATCTCTTCGTCCCAGCCATATCCCTCTGATGTGCAGCTTTCGACGGCGATACCACGTGAAGTCAGGATGTGCTCTATTTTCACGAAGGTGTCGTCGAAAAGCTCTTCATCGATCGGGATTGAAAGAATGAGATCAGAGATTTTGATTGGATCGATGACGCCGTATTGGTCAGCAAGATTCGTCAAGAAAACGACAGCCTTGATAAGCGGTCTTTCAAGTCGCTCCCTGTCGAATAGATTTGGGAGGAAGATTTCGACATCTTCCCAAGTGTCGTCATGGTCGATCGCAGCCCAGTCTTCGAACAGAGATTGCCTCTGAATTGCTTTGCTTACTATTTCGTGATCGGATTCTGGTAGAGATGTGGGTTGTTCGGCAATCCACGAGTCCTCCTCATCGGAAAGATCATCGAATAATTGGGGTGAAAATTCAGGAGCGTGGCGTAATTGCAAGACATTGGATTCGTCAAAATCGTCTACGAGATCGAGCGCTGAGGTTCCCGCAATCGACTTTAATGAAGGATCTGCGCCATGCTGCAATAGCAGTTGGCAGATGGGAAGTTGTTTTGCCCTGAGGGAGTGCAGGAGGATTGAATTCCCATCCGAGTCCTGAAGATTCGGGTCCAAGCCTTGTTTCAAGGCGGATCTTACCGTCTCCAAGGAGCCGGCCTTGATGGCCATGCGGAGAAGCGGTGGCAGCATGAAGGAAATTTGCATCCATTGATGGGATTTGGCTTTTGCGATCCCCTCCTGATTGCATCAAGATTTTAATGGTTTCCAAGATGACCGACACCCTCACCCCATCTTCCCGTTCCGCCCTCATGTCCCGCATCCGGGGCAAGGACACGAAGCCGGAGCTCGTGGTGCGGTCGCTGCTCCATCGGATGGGGTTCCGGTTCCGGTTGCATCGGCGTGATCTTCCCGGGTCGCCGGACATCGTGCTGCCTCGCCTGGGCGTCGTCGTCTTCGTCCACGGTTGCTTCTGGCACCGCCATCACCGTTGCAAGGGCGCCACCACCCCCAAGAGCAATGCCGATTTCTGGCAAGACAAGTTCGCGGCGAACGTGGAGCGCGACAAGCGCAATCGGCGCGACCTCCGCCGACTGGGCTGGAAGGTCGTGGTTGTATGGGAATGCGACCTGAAAAAGCCTCGGAAGCTGGAAACGAAGCTGCGATCGGTCCTGGTCTGATGCCCGCCCCAAGCCTCGTCCAGTGGCGTTTCGTTCGAACGAATGCATCTTGGGCCCCATGATCTGGGACACGACATTGCGCGAAATGCGGAAAGTCAAGGGTTGGACGCAAGCCATCCAGGCTTCGCGCACGGACATTTCGCAACCCACGATCGCCCTGGTCGGAATCGGATTCTGATCAAGGGTGTGATGCCGCATTCCTGCGCAGACTTCCAGCCAAGACGGAAAATTTCACTCCGATGGTCTGAAGTATCCGAGGATCCCGGAAAGGTCCCTTACGCAGATCTGGATGTGGTTTCGCTCGCGGAATCCGGATCCAGGGTACAGTTCACCGCCCTCGAAGAAGACGCCGCGGACGGTCGTGTAACCAGATCGTCCGTCGGCTTTCCTCGTTTCGTGCAGGAATTCGATGACCGCGCAATCCAGGTCCCGTTTGAGCCATTCCCCGGAAGGAGCCTTCGTGCGGTTGATGGGCATGGGTAGCCCCTTCGACGACCGATCCTGCTCCAGCACGTTGAAATACGGTCTCAAGATGTTCGACGAATCCCCGGATGTCAGATCCAAGCATCTTCCCAGGCTGATGACCGCGCCTACGACGAACGGGGTCTTCGAATGCTCCCGAGCCCACTGACGAGCCCGTGTCAGATCGCTTTCCCAGAAATAGGCCCCATGCCCGAGCCAGTCCTAGCTGTTCTCGCTGAAGCGAATGGCGGTTTTGCCCGAAAGGAGCGATTCCCCGATCTTCCGATCGCATCCGTGGTACCCGATGGCGATCGAATGGGCCGGAACGATCATTTACCGCGAGCTCTCCCGGAGTAGGGATAGGCCAAGTTGCCGCTGCGTGTGATGATCTTTGCGCCGATCAACACGCGCTGGATGGCACCCTTGTCCGTCTTGGCACGTTCCTTCAAATGCTCGAGAGCTTCGAGGTTCTCGCGCACCGCCTCGGACATGTTGCTGGATTTCGGGATGGCTGCCATGGATCGAAAGTACCATCCCACGTAGGGGAATCCAAATCCAAACGCCTTGTTGGCTCGAATGCCGCGTATCGAACGATGGTCCCAGGGCACGGCGGACCGATCCCACCCCAACCCACGTCCGGATGCCGCCCGGGCCCGATCAAGGTCGCATCCCATTCAGGCGCCGGTAGAAACGCCTCGCTCGACGTCGGCGAAGATCCTTGCAGCCTACGCCTACGCCACAGTTGTTTGCCGCGTTGTAGGGGCGATTCATGAATTGCCCCTACAACGGCGACATGTCCACCGGTTGGCGGGGGCCGCGCTCAGCCGACGATGCGCGACAGCACACCGGCCAAGAGGGTGGGTTGCGCGAGCATGGGGAGGTGTCCGGTTTCCAGCACCTCGATCCGGGATCCTCGCCTTGCGGCGATCCGACGTTGCAAGGCGGGCGCGACGCTGCGATCCCGACCGCAGACGATGTAGGAGCTGTCCACCTTGGTTTGTCGCGCGGACACGGGTTCGAGGAACAGGCCTCCCTGCTGCGGGCGGAAGCGTTCCACCAGCGTGGCGCACGACGATGCGTCCAGGTCGGCGGCCAGTTCGCGTTGGATCATGGCCGGGCTCGGGCGCAGCCCCTCGGGGTGGGTGCGAAACAAAACCCGCAGGATCAGGTTGGCCGCGAAGCCCCGCGTCGCGGCGAAGCTCTTTCCGGGAGCCGGGACCACGGTCGCAACGTGGACCACGTGGACAAGTCGCTCACCCAGCGAGGTCGCGAGCGCGGATTCCAGGACGCCGGCCAGCGAGTGCAGGACCAGGACCACGGGGCCGCGTTCGGGGAAGGAGGGGTCGGCGAGCAATGCGGCGGCGGCGCGTTGGGGATCCATGTCCGGACGATCCGAAGGGACCTCCAGCGCCACAGACGGGTACGGAAGGAGGGCGCGCGTGGATTCCCAGACCCACGGGCCCAGGCCTGCACCGTGCAGGAAGACGAGTTGGCTGGGATGGAGATGGGGATCGGGGGCGGACGCGGTCATGGTGCTCTCCTATGCCGGCGTGGCCTGTCCGCCGGGATGACGTTAGATCCCCAATCTGCGCGCTCCTTACTGCCAATGCGTGTCAGTAGATCGCCGACGGGAGGATCCCGATGGACTCCTTCCATCGCGAGAGCAAGGCGGCCCGCGAACCGGGGTATTTCCCGCCCGCGTCGGTCCATCCCTGGATGCGGTCCAGCCGGAAATGGCGGAAATCCCGACGCAGCTCGCACCAGGCCGCGAGGATCCGGGTGGTCTCGTAGAAGGCCAACGCCGCGGGCCAGACCACCCGCTCGGTCGCGACACCTTTGGCGTCCCGGTATTCGAGCCGCAGGCGGCGTCTTTCCCGGATGGCTTCGCGGAGCCCGACCAGATCGAGAGGTTTTCCTTCCGGGGGAGCGGTCGGGGCGACGAAGAGCGCCGTGTGCTGGAGCATGGAGCGGAGATCGGCGGGAAGGACCGCATGGATGCGCTCGAACGCGTCCTGCGCGGCCTTGCCCAAGGATGGATCTGTCCGCTCGGCCACCCACCTCGCTCCCAGCAGGAGGGCTTCGAGCTCGCTTTCGGTGAACATGAGGGGCGGCAGCACGTAGCCCGCCTGGATCCGGTATCCCGTGCCCGCCTCGCCGTCGATGGTCGCGCCCTGCATGCGCAGCGCGTCGATGTCGCGGTAGATGGTCCGTACGCTCACCTCCGTGGCGGCGGCGAGTTCGGAAGCGGTCACGATCCCGCGACGACGACGCAGGATCTCCAGCAAGCGAAGCAAGCGGTCGGCTTTGGGCACGGCGAGTCTCCTTGCTGCCCAATATAAGGGCGGCGGTCGCGAGATCCGCGAGGATCCGCTCTACCCTTCGAACACGGAAAGCGCCGGGGGCAGGGAGCGGATCACCACGTTGCCGGCGGCGCTCAGGCCCACCAGCACGGCGCTGGCCACTTCCTCGCGGGTGGCTCCGGCGTCGCGGGCGAGGTTCGCGTGGAAGGGAACCCCGCTTTCCAGCCCCAGGGCGGCCAGCACCGCGAGGTAGGACAGGTGCGCGGTCTTGGCGTCCAGGGCGCTCGCCTGGCCCAGCGCCTGGGCCGCGGTCATCCAGGCGTGGGCGTGGGCGGGGGTCTCGCGCAGGAAGACCTGGAAGGAGTCGCTGACGGAAGTTGGCGTGGAGGTCATTTCGTTTCTCCGTTGGGATCAGGGTGGAGGGACACGCGCAGGAGGATGTGTTCTCCGCGTTGGATGGAAACAAGGATGCGCGAAGTGGGTGACAACCCCTTGTCAGGGTTCTCGAGGAGACTTCCGGTAGGCCGTGCACGCGGCCTCCAATCGGCGACCGATCTCCTCGCGAAGCGAGGCCGGGGCGATCACCTCCACCTCCGGGGCCTGGCCGCACAGCCAGCCCACCAGCCAGCCGTCCACCGGCCAGCGAAGCTCGATCTCGCGGTGTTCGTTCCGATCTTCAGATGCTGGGGGCTGTCCCAGGAAGGAAAGGAGATCGTCCGAAGGACGGGTCAGGGCCAGTCGGATCGGTTCGGGGCTGGGGGACTCCTCCAGGGGATCGAACGGTGGCAGGTCGCGCAGACGCGCGAGCCGATCGAAGGTGTCCGCAAGAGTGGTCCACGAACCGATCCGCAACACCCGGAAGAGCCGGTACTGGCCGCGCAGACGGCACCACGCCTGCAGGTACCACACGCCTCCGGAATGCACCAGCCGCAGGGGTTCCACGACGCGTCGCGACGCGGAGCCCTCGCGGTCGCGGTAATCGATGGCGATGGCTTGCGCCAACCGGATGGCCTGGGCGCAGGCGCGCAGGAAGGGCTTGGCGGTTTCGGTGGTGGCGTGGTCCCACCGCAGTTCCATCACGCTTGTGGTCGAGTCTTCGGGAGGAACCAGGCCATCGGCCAAGTCGGCCGCCTGGTCCAGGGTGGAGTCGTCGGAGAGGTCGGCCAGCGCCCGCAGCGATTGCGACCACACGCCCAGGGCCGGGCCGGAAAACAACTGGCGCTCCAGGCGAAAGCCCTTGGCGAGCCCCACGCCTCCGCCGCGCCCGGGGCTGGAAACCACGGGAAAGCCCGCGGCGTCCAGCAGGGCCAGATCGCGGTAGATGGTGCGTTCGCTCACGCAAAAGCGCCCGGCCAGCGCGGGCACGGTGGCGCTGCGCCGGTACAGGAGCGTCATGACCAGAGCCATGAGCCGTTCCATGTGCGTGGCGGAGGCAGGTTCGGAGGCGGTCACGATCCCGCGACGGCGAGGCAGGATCTCCGGCAAGTGGTCGGCTTTGGACACGGCGAGTCTCCTTGCTGCCCAATATAAGGGGTGGCCGACTTGGCATTCCCTGGGGAGCGGATGTATATAACGTATATGAAACGTATACGGAGCATTTCATGGGCATCGTGAACATCGACGACGAGCTGCACGACCAGATCCGCAAGGCGAGCACGGTCTCGTGCCGGTCCATCAACGCGCAGGCGGCCTTCTGGATCAAGATCGGGATGCTCTGCGAGATGGATCCCACGGCGAACTTCAACGAGATCGTCTCGCGGGAGATGCGCCTGGCGGGGGTGGAGCCGCGGGCGGTGAAGGTGGCGGCGGCTTGATCAAGTCGCCGGAGGAGATCGAGGCGATGGCTCGTTCGGGGAGCCTCCTGGCCCGGGTGTTCACGCTCCTGGACGGACTCGAGCTCCAGGGCATGACCACGCTGGAAGTCGACGGGATCGTGGAACGGTTCATCGTCCGGGAGCTGGGAGCCCGTCCCGCCAGCAAGGGCCAGTATGGGTACGGATTCTGTCTGAACGCATCGGTCAACGACGTGGTCTGCCACGGGGTTCCGTCGCTCCTCCAGAGGTTGGATTCCGGCGACATCGTCAATTTCGACATCACCCTGGAGAAGGACGGCTGGATCGCCGATGCCAGTCGGACCTACCTGGTTGGCGCGGTCCGGCCGGAGGCCGTGCGTCTAGTCAATATCTGTCAAGAGTCGCTCTGGAAGGGGATCGGCGCCGTGCGTCCCGGCGCCCGGCTGGGCGACGTGGGGCATGCCGTGGAAAGCCACGCCCGGCGTCACGGATGTTCCGTGGTCCGCGAATACTGCGGGCACGGGATCGGACGGTCGATGCACGAGCCACCCCAGGTGCTGCACTGGGGCCGACCGGGGACCGGCCTGGTCCTGGAGGAGGGGATGGTCTTCACGATCGAACCCATGATCAACCAGGGTGGCCGCGAGATCCGCCGGGATCCGGATGGCTGGACCATCCGCACGCGCGACGGGAAATTGTCCGCCCAGTTCGAGCACACCGTGGCCGTGACCTCCGGCGGCGCCAGGGTCCTGACCCTCCCCGCCTAGGAAGGGGTGGATTCCCGCCCTTCCCCCAATCCACATCCGGATGGCGCCCAGATGCCCAACACGATCCATTTTCAGATCACTGGGTGAGAACGCCGGGCCGCGCCCGAGTTTCATTCCTCCGTTCCACCCCGGAGAGACCATGCACACCACATGAATCTCCGGGGAGCACGAACATGAAAAGAGTCGAATCGCACGAGGATGTCCTTCCTGCCGAATTGCGGGGCATGATCGCAACCAGTCGCAGCCAATTGGCATCGATGGTCAACAGCGAGCTGACGCGACTGCACTGGTCGGTGGGAGAGCGCTTGCGGCGGGAAGTGTTGAAGGATGCACGGGCCGTGTACGGGGCGAAGATCGTGGAAAGGCAAGGAGAAAGGCTCTCCGCGGAGTTCGGGGTGGGGGTTCGAGACAAAGAATCTCCGCCGAATGATCCAGTTCAGCGAGGCCTTCCCTGATGGTCAGATTGTCGCGACACTGTCGCGACAATTGAATTGGAGCCAGTTTGTCTGCTTGATCCCTCTGGAAACTTTCGGCACAGGCGATGGAAGCGGCGGAGCCCGGGGAGCTATTTTCTGACCGTTCCTTTTCCGCCAAGGACCAGCGCGACGCGGTCCGCTTGGCTTCCAAATGTCCGATCCTCGCCGGAGAAAACACGAGCATGGAAGTACGTGAATTGGCCGATCCGTGATGAGCCGCATCGCTTCCCTCCGCCACAGTCCATGGCTGGCCTCGCGCGTCATCCTGGTCTTTCTTCTTGGCCTGGTCGCCATGTGGTTCGCGATGACGGAAATCGTCTACCAGGCGAAGGTCAGCGACATCGCACCGCGGATCACTCCACCGCCTGCGGGGACGCTGCCTGGGGTGGTTCGGAAGATCGCCTGGACGGCCATGCGGGAAACCGGCGACATCCGGATGCGGCGATTATCGCTGGGGTGGTTTCCCCTGCAAATTGTCGGACCGATGTGGTCTGGAACGCGGGGTTCCCGCAAGTGGCAGGTCGCGGGATCCTCGATCGCAAGCGTTGCGGCAAGGAATTCCCTCCAGCCGGACAGCCTTTCCCTCCGAAGGACTCTCCACTACCAGGAAGAATGGCTCCTGGCTACCATTTGGATCACCCGCCACTGGACCGTCGACCAAGCCTTGATGGCTACCGTGGGGAAGGGTTGGTACGGGTGCGGCATCCACGATCTGGACACGGCGAGCCGGACCTATCTGGGACGTCCTGCGGATTCGTTGAGCGTTTCAGAAGCGGTGGTCATGATGTCCATCTTGCGCAATCCCGGCTACAGCCTCCAGGATAGCGCCCATCTTGCCAGCCAATTCGCGAGACTCCAGGCGGAGGTGGTGGAAGCCTACCCCGAGCTGGCTTCCCGGATGGGACCTCCGCCCCGTCTGGTACCCCACGTGTGCCCCGATCCCAGGTAAGTCCTGCGCCCCTGATGGATCCAGCCACGAAAAAGGCCGCCTCCCGGGTGAAGAGGCGGCCTCGGATCGCGGTCCTTCGGGACGGCGATATCAGGGAGCGGTGACGATCCTGCGGGAGCGGCCCGATTCCACGATCCACAGACCGCGGGCGGGCAGGGTGAAGGAGGCGGTACCCGCCACCACGGGGGCCGTGCGCGACAGGCGACCCTGCGCATCCAGGAGGCGGACGGTGCTGCCGGAAAGCCCGGAAAGGGACAGGGAACGTCCGGAAAGCAGGGCGCGTGGCGCGGTCGTCGCGGGCTTGGCGCCCACGCCGGCTTGGAGGATCATGCCGGGGGATCCCCAGGCCTTGAAGTTGCCGGACATGTGCAGCAGGGCCAGCATGTACACCATGCCGTTGTAGTAGCGGTACTGGCCGGCGGGCGTGGGCTGATCGAAGGCCGCGCGCACGAAGGCCCAGTTGGCGGTGTCGCGGGAAGCGAGCACGGCCGCGGCGTTCGATCCCACCTGGCTTTCGCCGGGGCTCCAACCGTCGGGAGCGCAGGCCAGACCGGTGATGGAATAGACCTGGTTGTACTTGAGGGTGGCGCCGCCCTTGCTCCGCAGGAAGGTGAGGAACTTGTCGGTTTCCGTCCAGGTGTTGGTGTCGGAGTGGAACCAGTTCCACCACACGCCGATGTTCATGGGGGTGCGGTGGGCGTCGGCGCCGTAGGTGGTGTCGTAGCGGAAGGCGCGCTGGGCGTTGGAGCCGGAATCCGTCACCTGGGCGCTGGGGTAGTTCACCAGGGTGCCGGCGAAGGTGGAGTAGTTGGGCATGATGCCGTACGGGGAGTTCTTGGAGGCGCGCAGGAAGAAGGCCGCCGACGTGTCCGCCATGGCGTTCCACAGCGCGTTGTCGTGGCTGGCGAAGGCGCCCCAGAGCTTGTAGAAGGCCGGCAGGTGGTAGGACGGATCGGTGAAGGGATTGTTGCCGGCCGGCGAGAACACGACCTGCTTGGAGGTCGGATCCACGAGGGGCCCCAGCGACGAGCGCGAGGTCACCATGTAGGTGAGGATGCTGTCGGCCTGCTGCTTGTAGTTGAGCATGTCGCCGTCGGTGGCCGAGCTGCCCCAGCGCTTGTCGGCCAGGAACAGGGCCGTCGCGAAGTACTCCTCGCCATCGGGAGCCGGGTTCACGTCGGAGGGGGTGAAGGGCGACTTGGAGCTCACCTTCCAGGCGAAGTAGCCCTTGTTGTCGCCGGACTTCTGCTGCATGTGGAGCTTGGCGAACTTCCACAGCTTGTCGAACACGTCCTTGCGGTTCATCTGCACCGCGATGGTCATGCCGTAGCTCTGGCCTTCGGTGAGCACGTAGTCGGTGGCGTCGATGAACGCCTTGGTGGTGTCGCCGGGCACGATCCGGTACAGCCGCTGCGTGGCGCTGTCGCCGAAGAACAGCTGGTTGAAGGTGCCGGCCACCTTCTCGTCGGATTTGGCCTGCGAGTAGCCGTACTCGGTGAACAGGTTGCGGTAGACGCCGGTCTCCCAGGCGGGTTTGGCGGCGAAGGCGATGGAGGCGGGCCCCTTGGAGGGACCGATGTCCTCCAGCACGAAATCGTCGAAGTCGTAGGTGCCGGCGTCGGTGCCCAGCGACACCAGCATCACCAGGGAATTGGACACGACGTCGCCGGTGGAGGCCTGCGCCTGGCCTTGGGTCCAGGTCTTGGCCACGGTCAGATTCTGGTAGTCGGTGGATGCCATCTTCACCTGGAAGGCGCCGTAGTAGGTGCTGGCCAGGCTGGACTTCACCCAGTAGGTGAGCTTGTAGGAGCGGTTGGGCTGGAGGACCACGTTGTCGGAGGGGACCTTCAGCTGGATGTACCAGTTGTTGGAGGATCCTTGGGCGGTGGCGACCACCACCCGGGCGCCGTAGGAACCCGAGTGGGCCGCTTGGGCGGAATGGAAGGAGGCGGTGGCCGCGCCATCGGCGTCGGCGCTGTTGATCGAGAGCGCCCAACCCGTGGTGTCGGTCTCGAAATCCCCGTTGGGGAGTAGGTTCTGGGCATTGGCGGAAACGGCCAGAAGGCTCGCCGCCGCGGTCAGGAATGTGGTACGAATCTGCATCCGTGGATCTCCGGTCTTTGTTGAAACGACAACGCCCCAAGGTAACCCCTGGGGCGTCGCACAGGAAAGCCAGTCGGCAAAATGGTGGTGACTGGAAATCACCACTACGAGGTCCATCCCCCGTCCCGACGGACGGGGGGCGGGCGTCACCAGTCGTACTGGGGCAGGAATTTCAGATCCGGTGGCGGAATCGGTGTGAAGGGATTGCGCCACCCCAGCGTGTACACTTGGTGGACCATCTGGCGACGGCCTTCGAACATCTTCCAAGCGATCACCCGGAACAGGTAGACTCCGGACGAGACCATCGCTCCGTTGCTTCCCTTGCCGTTCCAGGCGACCCACACCTGGATGTCTCCGCGGATGGTGGTGGGGAGCAGGCCCTTGCGGACCATCTCCTGGACCGGGGTAAGATCGATCTTGGTCACGGCCACCCCGGAGTTGTCGTACACGTAGACCACCGCGTCGTCCAGATCCTTGTTGGTCTTCAGGAGCAGTCCGGCATAGTGGCTGGCATCCTGCAGCGGCGCGGAGCCATCCGGGGACCGCCAGGAGTCCGAGGAGGTGGCCCGCACGAACACCGAAAGAGGGGGCTCGTTGGGGGGGAGCTGCCAGCCGGAGTAGTTGGCGATGGCGGGCCAGGGCTGCACCTGGAGCTTCAGGCGGGTAGGCCCGATCTCCAGGGGACTCCACAAAGCCTTCTCTCCCGGAGCGTTGCCCAACCCGTCGGCGATGCCGCCGCCGCGGGCGATGCGCAGCGAATCCTTGGCGGTGGCGGGGAACGTGGAGTCCACGTAGAGTTCCACCACGGTGTCGTTGATGAACAACTGCGACCTGCGCGGCAGGGAATCGCCGGACTGGCCCTTGGAGGGTTGGCCCCATCGCAGCCAGGCCCCCGCGTCGGCGGCCGTGATCGGTTCGGACAGGAAGGCGCGCACGGTGTCCAGGGTGACGTCGGTCCGCGAAAAGCGCAGTTGCGCCTTCAGGATCACGGGCACCACACGGTCCAGCTCGTCGAAGGCGCCCGTCAGGGTGTCGGCCCAGCGGGTGGTCCACATGGTACCCAGGCCTTGGCAGCCGGGATTGGCGCAGGAGGTGGCTCCGAAGGCCCAAGGCTCGATGGAGAACACCTGCACCCGCCCGTCCGAATCGGAGCTTGCGGGGACGGGGCCCACGGTGCGGACCTGGAGATTGCCGTCGCGATCCGGCCAGCGGAAGGTGTAGGCGTCCACCACCCGCGGCGCGATGGAGAAGTGCAAGGTGGCGTGGTCGGCGCGACCATCGGCGTCGTCGTCGGTGACCACCGCCAAGGTCGGCAGCTGGTCCAGCCCCTCCACCACCACCGTGGGGGAAACACCGCCCACCATGGAGCCGTTGGCGTCGCGGGCCTGGCCGGATGCCGCCAGTCGCACGCTGTCGCCGGGACGCACGATCCGGTCCACGCTGTCGCGTCCGATCGCCATCCTCAGCTGGTTGCGGACCGGATCCCATTGCGCGGAGGGTGCCCGCACCATGCTGGCCAGCGGGAAGGTCCGCTGCACCAGGTCCACATCGGGACCCAGGAGCGTCGCGTCGAGCGGCTCGGAAACCGTCACCACCAGGGTGTCCAGGCCAGGGCCCCGCCGCAACTGGGCGCGCAGCGCGATGGGCGCGATGCGTTCCCGGATGGGGAAGGTCTGGTTGGGGCGTCCGGCGGACCAGACGAAGCCGCCTTGGGGGACGGATCCGTTCCACCCGGTGGTGCGGGGGTTCTGCGCGGTGGCGAAATCCCACTGGAGGGAGAGCGAATCGGCCGACACGGTGAGGTTCGCGATCGACAGGTCCAGGAGCGTCGAGCCGTTGGGCCAAGGCAGGGCGAAGATGTTGGTCGGCGACCAGGGCAGCGGCAGATGGACGGTGGCGCGGTCGAGGCCGCCGTCGCCGTCGGTGTCCAGGTAGACGGCGGAATCCGGAGCCGGCGAACGCCAGGTGAGAGGCGTGGCATCCACCGAGGCCCACAGGGAGTCGACCGAAAGATGGAGCAGGGATGCGTCCACCGGGATGTCGGCGCGAAGCCAGAGGCGTGCGCGTCCGTTGGTCAGCAGAAAGACCGATCCCGCGGTTCCCGTGGTGTCGAAGACCGTCACGGCGGGATCCAGCGGCGTGGCGGTCAGGCTCGCCGAGAACGATGCCGGGCCGCGCATGCCCCAGAGCTCGACATCCATGGGAACGGTTCCGCGCAGGATGGTGTCGGCGGCGAAGGCATCGGTGGGCATGCCCGTGGCATCCACGAAACGCAGACGGTACGGGCGGAAGGAGACGGGCGCGATGGTGCCGCCGGCCGCCAGGCCTTCCGACCACAGCCGCAGCGCGTGGCCCTGGATGGGAGCGGCGCCGTACACCCGGAAGGAGGCGCGACCGGCCGCGATCTGGATGGAGTCCAGCGGAACTCCCGCGTCGGACAGAATCCGGATCTGGGGCGGCAGTTGGTCGGGAGACATCGAACCGTAGCAGGTGGCGCAAAGGCCGTTCTTGTTCCAGACCTCCACCCGGAGGAGCGTGTCGGTGAGGACGTCGCGGTCGATCGAGGCGCTGTCGACCAGGTTGCCGGACGGATCCAGGTACCGCAGGTGGTAGCCCACCACGCCCACCAGGAAGGAAAGCGAGTCGGACAGGCCCAACGCCCGCAGCACGACGCGCCCCTGGGCGGAGAGCCCGATTCCCGTGGTCTGCACGAGCGCCGATCCGGACACCAGGTCCGAGGGGCCGGAAGGAGGAAGGGTCTGGACGGCCAGGTTGGGTGGGAAGGAGATCAGGAGGGGATTGTCCTGGCGCAGGAGCGAGTCGCCCACGAACAGGCCCACCCGGAGGGTGTCGGAGGTGCCCAGGTCGATGGTCCGGAAGGGAAGGGTGTCGAAAGGCATGCCCGCGGCGTCGATGAATCGAAGGCGTGGGGGCGGGCGGCGCAGGTAGGCGGTGTCGCGGGCCTTGAGGTATGCTCCGAACACCGTGTCGATGGGCTCCTGTCGTTGCGGGCCCATCTGCAGGATGGCGTCCCAGGGCACGATCGTGGTGCCCTGCTGGAAGGGAACGTGGGCGGTGAAGCTGCCGGATGCGTCGCGGGGGAGCGCAACCACCACGGAGTCGCCGCGCCCGTGGAAGATCGTGGCCACGACGGTGTCGGCCAGGACGTTGGAATCGATCACCGTGGCCTGGATCCACCCTGTCCGTCCTTCGGAGGTGTCCGGCGAGAGGAAGATCCCAGCCAGGGAGGGGCGCCGCACCGGGAGGATGGCGCTGGCCACGTCCCGCTTGTCGCGGGGTGTGATGTACATGGCGCGGACGGTGTCCCAACCCGTGCCGGTCTGCACGATGGCGTCGGCGGGATCCACCTTGGCTCCGCTCCAGGTGCGGATGTCCGCCAATTGGGCGCGCGCGGAAGCGGGCGCGGCGCCAAGCGTCGGCGCGAGGAATCCCGCGTCCTTGGAGAGATCGGTGGCCCACCAGATGGGGGCGATCATCTGGCGGTCGTAGCGGAAGTCCACCAGGAATTTCAACTCGGTGTCGCCGACGTCCGCGAAGAGGCGCGCAGTGTCGCGGGCGGGTCGGATGCGCAGGCGCGTGGGCTCGAAGCACCTGGCCATCACCACGGAGTCCGGTCCGTTGGGCACCACCTGCGGGGCCGAATCGCTGACCACCACCGTCCAGTTGGCGGAGACCACCGAGTCCCTTCCCTGCAGATGGATCACGTTGCGCAGTTCGATCGCGTTGGCGCCGGGCTCCAGACCCACCAGGGAATCCAGGTTGAACCGCCAGCCGTTGCCTTCGCGGGTGCTGGCCACGCCCACCGAAATCTGTCCGTTGGTCCGGTTGGTCACGCGTAGCGAATCCGGGGTGCCGCGGGAGACCACCGATCCCAGGATGTATTCCATGGCGCGCGCGAGGCTGTCGCGGTCCAGGGGCGGGATCAGGAAATAGCGGCCGCCGGTGAGGCGGGCCAGCGAGTCCAGCACGTTTCCCGCCTGGGCTGTGCTGGAAAGCATGATCCCGAAGACGGGAGGCGCGCTGTCGGCGGCCACGGTCCACGATCCTCCGGTGGGATCCTGGATGGTGGGATGGCTGCCCAGGGCGGCGACGATTCCCGCGAGGTTGTCCTGCGGGGCGCCGTCGGAGACCATGATGATCGCCTTGCGCTGGTTGACGGAAGCTGTCCGGGTGCCTCCGGGGCCGGTGGCGCCCTGCAGCAGCGTCCGCGCCCAGCCCAGGGGGTTGGCGTAGTTGGTGCCGTTGATCCTTTCCAGTTGGATGCTGTTGACCAGGGAGTCGCGCTGGAACAGGTCGCCCAGGTTGGCGAGATCCGAGGCGTGGTAGCTGCCGCCGAAGGAGATCCACGCCGCCTGGGAAATGGGGCTGGCCTGGGCGTGCTGGAGCATGGCGGATCTGAGGGTCTTCACGCGCACGGTGTACGGATCGCCGGAGGGCGTGCATCGGGCCAGGGCGGAGTCGCGCATGCTTGCGGGAATCACCCGGAAGGCGGTGCCGCCGATGTTCACCGAGGGCGCGGCGGCCGGATAGGTGGTGCGGTTGACGGTCCAGTTCTGGCAGTTGGAGAAGTGCAGGGAGTCCGTCCCGTCGGCTAGGAGTCTGCGCGGCAGATCACAATTGCAGGCGAATATTTAGTGTCGCTGGTAGGTTGTGGTATGTCCTCCAGTTACCTGCCCTATCGTCCTGAAGACCCTTTGTTG